>Ga0098040_1000009_pt1 | contig 220790 bp, 182 predicted proteins | sample 7_EtaG_FD_75065 | JGI IMG/M metagenome (GOLD analysis project Ga0098040, IMG submission 75065) | Marine viral communities from the Subarctic Pacific Ocean - 7_ETSP_OMZ_AT15161 metaG | ecosystem: Environmental > Aquatic > Marine > Oceanic | place: Pacific Ocean | collected 2015-01-08
GTCGTGATCGATATCCATCCCATCGCCAAGGGTAAGAAAATAGGAGAATCCAACCCCTCGAGCAAACGCCCAGTCAATCACCGAGCTGGCAATGGTGCCGGACTGGCCAACAAAGGCTACGCGACCGGGCAAGACACCCATGTGCGCGTATGTGGCGTTCAGGCTTCTCGCCGGCACTATAAGGCCAATCGTATTCGGACCAAGTACTCGAATGCCGGTTTCCTTTGCAGCTTCCCGCACCGCATACATCAGGGGCGTACCGGTTTTACTATGGGTACGAGACATACCACCTGTCATGACTATTGCCGTGCGCACACCCGCTTCGCCCAGGCGACGGATGGTCTTGGTCACTGTTTCCGGAGGCGTACAAACAATGGCAAGATCGGGCGAAAACTCCATTTTGGACACTTTTTTGACACAGGGCACACCGTGCACATTGTCATAATCGTTCTGGTTAACCACCAGAAGTTTGCCCGGGTAACCGCCGCTCATCAGGTTTCTTAACACCATACCGCCAAGGTTGTCTGCCCGCTCCGACGCCCCTACGACAGCTATGGACGCAGGGTTAAACAGACTCTCCAGGTATCGGGTGCCCAAACTGACTCTCCTTCAGTATGTGTTTGCTCTATCTTAGGCATAGATGAACCGATGTGAAATGCCTACTGCCGCTATCAGACGAAAGAAACACGGCGTAATCAGATTATCCCTGATAGGATTGAAGAAAATACTAGCAAAGTCGGGACGTTTCCAGATTTATGACCACCGCATTTTTTTCTCACGATGACTGCATGAAACACGACATGGGGCCGGAGCATCCCGAGAGCCCTGCCCGCCTGGCAGCCATTATCAGCTACATCGCCGACACAGGAATCGCTGAGAAGCTCGACTGGGTTCGCCCGGAGGAAATCACCCGAGACCAACTTTTAAGCGTGCACCCCGAGCGCTACCTACAACAGCTCGACATGATGCAACCTACCAGAGGGCGTGTGTTCACCGATCCAGATACCGCCATGATGCCAGACACCCTGCGCGCAGCAAGGCTGGCGGCGGGTGCCAACATTCAGGCCGTGGATATGGTCATGAGCAGCCAGGTCACTAACGCGTTCATCTGCGCGCGCCCCCCCGGCCACCATGCCGAGCGCAGCAAATCCATGGGTTTCTGTTTTTACAACAACATTGCCCTTGCTGCCATGCGCGCGCTCAATTTTCACCATCTTGATCGGGTAGCGATTGTTGATTTTGATGTGCATCAAGGTAATGGCACAGTGGATATCGTCAGTGGAGACGAGCGCGTATTGATGTGCTCAAGCTTTCAGCACCCTCTATTTCCAAACTCCCACGTGCACCGGCAAGCCGACAACATCGTGAATATTCCTATCGAAGCCGGGTGTTCTGCTACCGAGTATCGCAAGCGAGTGAAGGATGGATGGATAAAGCGCCTGAATGCGTTCAAGCCCCAAGTCATTCTGGTATCAGCCGGGTTTGATGCCCACCGCCTGGATCCCATGGCAGAACTTAACCTGGAAACTGAAGACTACCGCTGGCTTACCGAAATGCTGGTAGGCATCGCAAGCGAGCACAGTAACGATCGAATCATTTCAACTCTGGAAGGTGGCTACGATTTGAAAGCTCTCGCAGAAGGCGTGAATGCCCACCTGGAAGTTATGAGCTCGGTTTACTAGGATCAGCTTTGCGGGTTAGCTGCAGCGCGTCAACCAGCTGACACACTGCCGTATCCGTTGGCTTGCTGAAGCCCCGGACGCTCGCCTTCCCGCTGTAAACGGATCGTTGTGCGGCGATTTTCAGCCCGGCTGCGGGACGCTGGGTACCTATCGCCATGGGATCTTTCAGTTATTAAATCCGGGTCGACCCCCCTACTTTCTAAATAATCTGCCACTACGCTTGCACGCCCCTCAGACAAAGCCCGGTTATCGATTCGGCTACCAATATCGTCTGTATGTCCGTCCACAAATACCCGTTCTACAGTAGTGTCGGCCATGATGTAGGCCACAATATTATCCAATTGATTCATATCGGCTTGTGACAACTTTTGGCTACCTGTAGCGAAGGTCACTCTTGAGCGCCCTACCTGATCAATATTCACCGGCAGAAGATTCGCAGCACACGAACGATATTGCTGGTACTGGCCACTAAAGTTGATGTTCGAAACCTGTACACGAACAGGGTTGCCATCGTACCAGGAAGCCCGGGTAACGGTCGGCTGCATCCCCTCAAGGAGGCTTTGCGCAACAATAGCCGCTTGGCGTGGTTCAAGAGATACCTGGCGCCGCCCGTCAGTCACCTTCACCATGCCCACAGGCCTTGGGGCAACGCCTGGCCTCCATGCTGGGGCCTCAACAATCAGAGAGCCTCGGCCAGGCCGCATAAGATGCGCGTCGGATTCCAGGAAAAAAGCCAGATTTTCTCCGGCTCTGTGCCGAAATACAGCCCGGCCATATCCCGGAACCTCGTGGACCAGAGAGCATTCGAATACGGATTCGGCAAGATACCACTGGCTGTTTTCAATGCCGGCTCCATAGCTTGCGGCTACGGCATATCCAGGCATTAAGGTAGCCAGCGCCAGCACACCCAACAGGTTCAGCGTTTTTTTGTGGAAGCAGGTTACCGTAAAAAGCGCCATAGAGAATGCCGTAACAGTGAGACTGGTAGCTCACGGGTAATGAGTCGTTACCTTGTTTAACGGCACCCAAAGAATGTTCTTTAGCTGCTCAGGAGAAAAACAATCACCGGCGCCTTCTGCTATAATCTGCAAAATTTTTCAGGGTCGACGTGCCATCCAAAGTGAAGGCGCCCTCTACGCCCTTTTACCAGCTCTTAGAAGGTATTGCGGAACCAGCTCATGACCGAACAACTTACACTTGTGCGCCCCGACGACTGGCACCTCCACGTTCGCGACGGCGATGTTCTAAACGACGTGGTACCTGCGACCGCAGCCTGTTTCGGGCGAGCCATCATAATGCCCAATCTTGCGCCTCCCGTAACGAGTGCAGCTGAAGCTTCAGCGTACCGAGACCGAATTGTGGCCGCCGCCAAGGGCACGAATTTCCAGCCGTTGATGACGCTATACCTCACAGAATCCACCTCTCGCTCAGACATCCTTGAGGCTCGCGCAGAAGGGATCGTCGCCGCCAAGCTGTACCCAGCCGGCGCCACCACAAACTCAGCTTCGGGCGTGCAAGATATTCGCAATATCTACCCGGTGTTAGAAGCCATGGCCGAGTGCGGAATGCTGCTGCTTGTTCACGGCGAAGTGACCGATGCAGACATAGATATTTTTGACCGGGAAAAGGTATTTCTTGAGCGGGTTCTTACCCCAACCCTGAAAGCCTTCCCCAACCTCAAGGTCGTGCTTGAGCACATAACCACCGCAGATTCGGCAGAGTTTGTACGCCACCACCAAGGCGACAATCTTGCGGCAACGCTTACGCCCCAGCACCTCATGTACAACCGCAATCACATGCTGGTCGGTGGCATTCGACCTCATCTGTACTGCCTGCCAATTCTAAAACGCAACCGACACCAGCAGGCCCTGAGAGATGCCATTGCCAGCGGCGACAAGCGGTTTTTTCTGGGCACAGACTCGGCCCCGCATTCAAAGGACAAAAAAGAAGCTGCGTGCGGGTGCGCAGGCTGCTATTCCGCCTATGGTGCCATTGGGTTGTACGCAGATATTTTTGAAGAGCTTGGCATTCTTGACCAACTGGAAGCCTTTGCCAGCTTTAACGGCGCAGACTTCTACGGCCTGCCACGAAATACCGACACCATCACTTTGGTGAGAAAACCTTGGTCCATGCCGGATGATTTGCCTCTGGCAGGTGGTACCATCGTTCCATTGAAAGCTGGCGAAACCATCAACTGGCGCTTAGCGTAAACCTACCCCATTTTCCTGATAAACGGCCAAGACCGGAGTTTTAGTGACTGACGAGAACAGACAACCGCACCCCATGTCCCGCAGATTCCGCGGTTTTTTACCTGTTGTTGTTGATGTGGAGACAGGCGGATTCAACCCGGGACGCGATGCTCTGCTGGAAATAGCGGCGGTCATGCTGACAATGGACGACGACGGCCGAATACGCCGCGCTGAAACCCACGTGCAGCAGATTGATCCGTTTGAGGGTGCCAATCTGGAGCAGTCCGCGCTGGATTTCACCGGAATCGACCCCTGGCATCCAGACCGTGAAGCGGTACCCGAGCGCGAAGGCTTGAGTGAAATATTCAGCCCCATTCGTAAGTCGGTTAAGGCGCACGATTGCAAACGCGCGGTTCTGGTTGGCCACAACGCAACGTTTGACCACAATTTCGTATTCGCTGCCGCCCAGCGGGCAGATATCCGCCGAAACCCGTTTCACCCGTTTTCGACATTCGATACGGCCACTCTTGCGGGCCTGGCTTATGGCCACACAGTTCTGGCACAGGCGTGCAAACTGGCGGGCATTCCGTTCAACAATAAAGAAGCGCACTCCGCAGCTTACGATGCAGAAAAAACAGCAGATCTGTTTTGCGGAATCGTAAATCGCTGGCTGGATCTTGGCGGCTTTCCGCCACCAATAATGATTTCGGATGAAGACGAATAACCCAAGCTTTATCCCGCAAACAGCACCCACAAAAAAACCCGCCAAGCGGGTTTTTTTGATTCAACTTGCCAAAACCTTTACCTACCAGTGAATACCGCGCATAACAGCCGCAAATGCCACTTGTTCTGTGGAAACCTTTGGCCGTTCAATGGTCTTTCCACCTACGCCCGGAGATGAATCCGGGAACATGCGATACCCAGTGTTCATTACGATCTCACCCATCTTCGGTGCAACAGCATGCAGCACTTGGGCAAACACCCCAAGGCGTGTAGCAATCCGCTTAGGGCGATAAACAATCGCGTCTGCAACCATGGCTGCAGCCTCTTCCGGCGAAAGGGTCGGCACCGAATCGTAAATTTTTGTGGGTGCAATCATCGGCGTTTTCACCAGCGGCATATTGATGGTGGTAAACGTTACGTTGCGATCAGACCACTCAGATGCCGCGCACCGACTGAATGCATCCAGCGCTGATTTCGATGCCACATAGGCAGAGAAACGCGGCGCGTTGGTAAGAACACCAATGGATGAAATGTTCACCACGTGCCCGCCGTTGCGTTCCAGCATGGAAGGCGCAAAGCCCATGATCAGGCGCACGGAACCAAAATAGTTGAGCTGCATGGTGCGCTCAAAATCGTGAAAACGATCAAACGCCAACGACAGCGAGCGCCGGATAGAGCGCCCTGCGTTGTTCACCAGCACATCCACATGACCGTGGTTATCCAAAACGGTTTTTACAAACTGGTCGCACTCCTCCATGTTGGAGAAATCACACTGGTAGGCGTGCACGTTGCCACCTTTGGCTTCCAGTGATGCGGCTACCTGATCCAGCGTTTCCCGGGTGCGGGCGCCAATAATCAGAATAGCGTTAGTCTCTGCCAACTTTTCGGCTGTCGCCAAACCAATGCCGGAGGTCGCTCCGGTGATTACCACCACCTTGCCCTCAACGGTGCCCTTAAGCGTGCGATCCTTGAACAGATCCGGGTCCAGATGGCGCTCCCAGAAATCCCAGATTACCGGTGCATAGTCCGGCAGACGAGGTACCTCAATGCCAGTTCCCTTCAACACTCTCTCGGTTTCACGAGCGTCAAAACGGGTGGGGTAATTGATAAAAGACAGCACTGAGCGCGGAATACCCATGTCTTCTAACAGAGCACCGGTCAAACGCTTTACCGGCGGCATGTTTTTCAGGCTCTGGCGGATAAACGGCGGAATAAACCCGAACATACGCGAATCAATGCGCATCCCCATTTTGGGGGCATGGCCAGCTTCACTGAAGATATTGAGAATTTCACCGACTTTATAAGGGTCGGAATCCACAAGGTGGAAGCAGTTTCCATCTTCGCCCTTAAGGTGTGCTATGTGATCCAACGCATTAACCACGAAATCCACAGGAACAATGTTCAGGCGGCCACCCTCGATACCAATTGTTGGTACCCACTGGGGCAGAGTTCTACGGATTTTCTGAATCATCTTGAAGAAATAATAAGGTCCATCGACCTTATCCATCTCACCGGTGGCAGAGTGACCAATCACCATACCCGGGCGGTAGATACGAAATGGCACCTTACACTCTTCGCGGACAACCTTTTCTGACTCATGCTTTGTCGCCAGGTATGGGTGGTCCAGCTTCTCGGCTTCCCCAAACATATCCTCGCGGAACGTGCCCTTGAACATGCCTGCTGCGGCAATGGATGAAACATGGTGAAAATGCTTCGCCCCCATAGTTTCCGCAGCGTTAACTGCGGCCCTGGTGCCGTCGATATTCGTGGCTTTCTGGGCGTCTTCATCTGCACCCATATCGTATACGGCTGCAAGGTGGAAAAAGTGGTCAACCTTTCCTGTCAGAGCTTTCAGGGTTTTGGCATCAATGCCCAAGTTCTCACTGGTAAGGTCACCAATTACCGCCTTTACCCGGGACTCATCTACGCCCCAACGATCTCTGAGTGCGTTGAGCTTTCCCTGGGATTGCTCGCGCACCAACAAATGCACTGTGCCACCGCGCGCCAGCAGCTTCTCCACTAAAAAACGGCCAATAAACCCGGTACCACCCGTCAGGAAATAATTCATTGATAATCCACCCTGCTTGTTGCTCTGTTGTTGTCTATCCATGCCAGCCGCCTTAGACAAAAGTCTTGTAGCGGCATTTTAAGGCCAGCATTGTACTTAATTGCAACTTGCATGTATCGGACTTTTTTAGAGCTTTTACTCTGTAACCTATTGTTTTAAATAGAGCCATTACTCTAAATTTTACCTGGAAAGCCTGTATTTTTACCCGACACAATGCAGTTGAGACTAGCACAGTAATTGGCTTGTGCCCTCCCCGGCGATGAATTACCGCAATGCAATGAAACAGCCTGCCAGCAATGCGATAATCAGGAACTTATTGCCTCTTTGGGCATCAGCCCTTTTCACAGATCAAGCGATATCCGGAAGCCAGAACATGCAGAATGACAACCCGAACACCCAACGCTACATCACCATTGCCCGCGCCTGTTTAAAAGCCATCAACGATACGGCGAAAAATTCCGGAGACCGGGAACAAAAAATCCAAGCGGTTTACCAGGCAATCGACAGTGCATTCCAGGAAGAATTTGCCGATTACCGCCAGTCCGTTGCCATCATGGCAACCGTGCTTGAGCGTATTGCTTCCGGCGAACTCGATGGTGAAGCTGCAACAGACCTGGCCCGCAAAACCCTCGACCAGCAACCTGAAAAGACTCGCAAAGCAATGATGCACTGAAGCACAGCGCATCCTACCGGTCGTACATAAGGAAGGCTTCCTGAAAGCCCCCAAACGGATAATAGAGGCCCTATGCATATCGGCACCCCCAAGAACGCCCGCACACAGATGCTGACGACAAACGTGCTTGCGCTGCTTTTGTTGATATTTTTCAGTGGGTTTACCATGGCTGCACAAACGCCAGATAAGAGCCCCAACGATAACAACGAATACCGCTTTATAGAGCTGGATAATGGCCTGCAGGCCATTCTGGTATCCGACAAGGATGCAGACAAAGCGGCTGCTTCGATGAACGTAGCCGTGGGCAGCGGTGATGACCCCAAAGAGCGGGAGGGCATAGCACACTTCCTGGAGCACATGCTGTTTCTAGGCACTGAAAAATACCCCGAACCCGGCGAATATCAGCAGTTCATCAAAAGCCACGGAGGCAGCCACAACGCCTTTACCGCGTTTCGTAACACCAACTACTTCTTCGATATCCAGGCAAACTATCTCGAATCAGCGCTAGACCGCTTTGCTCAACAGTTTGCCGCGCCTCTGTTTACCGCCGAACTGGTTGACCGTGAGCGTAACGCCGTTCATTCAGAATTCAGTGCCAAACAGAAGGAAGATGGACGTCGCTTCTATTCCGTCAAGAAAGCCACCAGCAACCCGGAGAATGCGTTTCACCAGTTTGCTGTCGGTAACTTGACCACCCTGGAAAATACCGAAGATAACCCGCTTCGGCCCGACCTTATCGGGTTTTGGAAAGCCCGTTACTCCGCCAACCTCATGACCCTTGCAGTCTATGGTCCGCAGCCGCTAGACGAACTCGAAGCAATGGTAAGAGCACGTTTTGGTGCCATCGAGAACCGCAACCTGAAACCACAGGCGCATACCTCCAGCCTCCTGAACAAAGATACGCTGCCCGCTAAGGTAACAGCGGAAGCGATCAAAGATGTGCGCAGCCTGTCGTTGTCGTTCCCAATTCCATCCCAACAACAGAATTACCGCACCAAGCCGGCCAGCTACATAGCCAACCTGTTAGGCCATGAAGGGCCTGGCAGCCTTTTTGATGTACTCAAAAAGAACGGTCTGGCAGATGGCCTGTCGGCAGGCCTTGGTATGGACACCGGCGAGAACGCCACACTGGATATCAGCATTGCACTCACGCCCGAGGGCCTGCGCAGGCAAGACGAGATCCTATCTTTGGTTTTCAGCTACATAGACATTATTCGTGAACGAGGCATTAGCCAGCAGCGCTTTGACGAAATGCAACGTTTGGCACGAATCGACTTTCGTTTTCGTGAACAGGGCGAACCTATTCATGAAGCCATGCGCCTATCTAGCCAACTTCAGGACTATCCCGCAGAAAATATACTCAGTGCACCTTGGCTGATGGAGCGTTACGCGCCCGAGCAATACCGGGCGATCCTTGCAGAACTTACACCAGATAACGTGATGGCCTATGTGCTGGCGCCGCAGCTGGAGCTGAAAAGCCCGAAACTGACTCAGTGGTACGAAGCACCCTGGCAAATAGAAACCCTGGATGCAGAAACGCTCAAGGCTAATGCACCAAAGGCCTTAGCCACGGCACTTCAGCTTCCATTACCCAACCCGTTTGTGCCAGAAAACCTGGACATGGTACCGGGCAAAACCATGAGCAAGCCCGAACTTTTGAGCAACAACGGCATGGCGATCTGGTTTGCCCGGGACACTCGTTTTAACACGCCTAAAGCCAACGTATTTTTAAGCCTGCGCACCCCGGCTGCTCGCGTATCTGCACGCAGCCATGTACTCACACGATTACTTGTCGACAGCATCAATAACAACCTGAATGCCTGGGCCTATTCCGCACGCCTTGCCGGTCTGGATTACAGCATTTACCCACACCTGCGTGGGGTCACCGTGCGCGTCGGCGGCTACAGCGACAAACTCCACACTTTGATGAACCGCATTCTTATGCAGATCTCGACGCCCGAGATTACCCGGCAGAGGTTTGATATCGCGCGGCAAAACCTGATAGACAGCCTGCAGAACAAAGCCAAGGATCGGCCTGTTGAACAGACATCGGAGTTTATTCAAACAGCCCTTATAGAAGACACCTGGAGCACCGGAGAAAAGCTCGAGGCAGCCAAAAGCGTGACCTTGGACGAACTCATGTCTTTCACCGAGGCGCTGCTGTCAGAAGTTGACCCGGTGCTGCTGGCCCATGGCAACATTACGCAAGCCTACGCCCTTAACCTGGCCCAGCAAATAAACGCCATTGTTCTGGGCAACAGTGAATTTGTGCACGTTGAGCGCAGCCATGTACGCAAGCTGCCCACCAAGGAAATGCTGGTCTCCTTGAGCGTAAAACACCCAGACACCGGGTACACGCTTTACACCCAGGGTAAGAACACCAGTTTTGAAGAGCGCGCCCGCTTCCGCCTGTTAGCCCAGATTATAAGCAGCCCGTTTTACGAGGACATTCGCACCACACGCCAGCTTGGCTACATTGTGTACGCCACACCGTTTGAGATGCTCGAAACTCCGGCTTTGGGTTTTGTGGTTCAATCACCCACCGCCAGCCAAGGCGAGATAGACCAAGCGGTTCGAGAGTTCACAACCGGCTTTGAGGAGACCCTGGGCAATATAAACAAGGAACGACTTGAGCGTGAGAAGCAGGCAGTAATCAGCAGCATCCTGGAACAGGATCGCCAGTTGGGCGAAATTTCAGGGCGCTACTGGCGCGAGATTGACCGGGGCGCAGATGGTTTCGACTCCCGTGAGCAACTCGCGGAAGCCGTTAAAGCAGTCAGCCTTGAAGATCTGAAAACCACCTTCAAGGATGCGGTGCTAAACCGAGACAGGGCGCTGCGCGCGGTAACAGGGGGAGAGGGGTTGAGTGCCAATGAAGCCCGTGATCTTATCCTGCAGCAACCACCGGTTACTGCAAAGTAAGCTGAAAACGCGCCCAGTCCTCTGGCTCGTCCACATCCCAACGGGGCTCCAGCAAACCAACGCTGAGCCCCAGTTCTTCGAGCCGTTCACGGGTCTGCTCAAGAACGCCCTCGGTGCCCCACTCAATATCATCAAGCATGTGGGGAACCACCCGGCGGGCGCCAATCAGCACATAGCCACCGTCATCGGATGGCCCCAAAACCACATCGTATTCCTGCAGCGCAGCCACTGCCTGGCTTACGTAACCCGCCTCTACCGAAGGGCAATCGCTGCCTACAATCAGAGCCAGTGCGTGGGATTGCAGGCCAGTACCAAGTGCACCTAACATGCGTTCGCCCAGGTTAGCGCCCTGCTGTACTTTCTGCATCACACCTCGCCGCTCAATATCACAAACAACCTCGCGCGCATCCACCGGTACAGACTCTACTGCCCTATCCCACCAGAACTGCACTGGAAGGCGGGCGCCACACAGGTTATCCAGCACAGCAAGCGTGAGCGTTACGTGCGCATTCAGCGCCCCCGATACACCCAACGCCGGAATAAGGCGAGTTTTTACCCGACCCGCTTCCGGCCACTTAGCAAATTGCATCAACAACACACTGGGGGATTCAGTCTTTGGCATTACGTACATCCGAACGGTAAGAGTGAGCGAGCGCGTCTGGTGACTCACCGCGCCAGTAGCGCCAGCGTAAACGCCACATTAAGAAAATTGTGCGCCAGACACCCTGCTTTTCCCAGCGCCGGCTATCGGTGACAACAGGTTCTTGAATACAAAAAGGCCGGGAGACTAGCCGAACCCGGCGGGAAAACTCAATATCCTCCATAATCGGCAAGTGCTCAAACCCACGCAGAGCTTCAAAAACCTCCCTGCGCACAAACAGCGCCTGATCCCCAGTACAAATGCCCGTTAACCGAGAACGCTGATTCATAAACCAGGCAACCACGCGGAACATTATACCCCGGCCACTCAAACGCACATCAAAGCGGCCCCAGGCCTTGTCGCTTTTAAAAAACTGATCCAGACAACTCAATGCATTCGAAGGAAGCTGGGTATCTGCGTGCAAAAACAGCAGAACATTGCCTTTAGCAACAGCCGCGCCGGCATTCATCTGAACGGCCCTGCCCTTTCCCGATTGAACCACCCGATCCGCAAGCGGGCTTGCCAGCCTGGCCGTTCCATCAGTGCTGTCGGCATCCACAACAATCAGCTCATGCCTCTGCGCACGCAGTGGCTGCAGCGCTTCAAGTGTTTTCACAACACCTGTAGCTTCCATCCATACCGGCACAACGATGCTTAACGAGAAAGGGTCAGACAAAGCACACTCCCAGACAAACAGAAAACACGGTAACACCTTGAGCCATAAGCTTCAGGCCGTTATCATACCGATCTTCTGAAAGAAGCGCCTTCGTAGCTCATCTGGATAGAGCGTCCCCCTCCTAAGGGGAAGGTAGCAGGTTCGAGTCCTGCCGAGGGCACCATCAAACTTTATTTCGACTTCTATACCCTCCCCTTTTGATATCACTGAGCACTAGCCTCAACAGCCAAACCTATATCCGGCCGAAATAGCCTCTGAAGCTCAAGAAACCGATCGGCAATGGCGGTATCGAAACGTGTCGTCTGAATGAAGTGTAGAGCTTCCGGCTAGGTGTTCATGAGCTTGGGAACTCCGAGAATAGACAACAGTGCGCGCAGCACAGGTAATGGAATGTATCGGCGGGGTGGCTTAGCGCCTAGTGAGTCGCTGGCCAACACCAGCATTGTCTGGAGTGCCGGAGTATCCGGGTCCAGGCACAACAAGCGTTCCGGAACACTCTGCACAATCGCTGCTGCGGCAATCCAAGCTGCCAGATGATCCACTGTGGTAAGCGGGAGCCAGTGTTCTGGCGTGCCAGGTGCCAGGCACCAGCGCGAGGCGCCCTCGGGACAGATTATCCAATAACTGATATAGAGGCTGCGCAGCATCCAGTTCGCCCGTCTGGCTGTGGCCCGCAACGGTTGCAGGTTGGACTTCCACCATATCAAGCGCTGTTTGTGCGGCAAACGACCGAACTTTTAGTGCAGCTTCCAGTTTACTGGCTCCGTAAGCGCCGGCATGCCTATACACATCTCGCCAGTTCGTTTTCTCTGACTGAGCCGGGTCGATACCCAGTTGATTCAGATGCTGCAGGTTTTCAAGCATAAACCCACTGATGAAGACCAGCCGGCAACCAAGTCTCCGGGCCAGTTCTGCAACAGCCAAGCTGCCCTCTACGTTATTGGTGTAAGCGCATTTACGCTCAGGCTGCCGCTATGGGCTCTGCACTTCGGGCGCCGGCGTTGAAAAGGCCCGAGTCCAAGTACGCTCTAAAGCTTCAAACACGCTGTCGGTCGCCAGCGCCAGCAGGCCGATCAAGATGGCGCCTTGCAAAACGTAGGCGGTATTTCCGTTGACCAGCCCCGCAATCACCGGATCGCCCAGGGTACGGGCGCCAATGGTTGAGCCAATGGCTGCGGTGGCTATGTTTATGGTAATGGAGGTGCGGATGCCCGCGAGTATCACTCGCCCTGCCAAGGGGAGTTCCACTTTGAACAGCACTTGCACGGAAGACATGCCCATTCCTTTGGCAGATTCGAGCACTGCAGAGTTAATACCGCCCAGCCCTGCCAGGGTATTCCGCAGAATGGGCAGTAAACCATAAAGCACCAACGCGAACAGCGTGGGCTTCTCGCCAAAACCCATAACGGGCACTGCCAGCGCAAGCACGGCGACAGGCGGCACGGTCTGGCCGATGGAGGCTATTTGGCTAACCAGCGGCAGAAAGTCACGACCGGCGGGGCGGGTGACAAAGATACCGGCAGATACAGCCACCAGCGTGCCTATTGTGGCAGAAGCCAGCACCAGCCAAAGGTGGCTTTGCAGCAGTGAGTAGAAGCTGTCTCTGGTGTAAATCAGGTTGTCGGTGTCGGGCTCCAGCCATGAAAACAGCGGTGTCATTGTGGGGAGCAAAGCCGCTAATGCGCACAGCGAGGCAACCCAGGCAACCGGTGCAAACCACGCGCGCATCAAGCGCCACCCTGCAGAAGCTGCTCACGTTTTACGGTGCCAACCTCTTCGCCTGTCCCACTAAAAACCGGGAGTTCCGCGGAGTTTTTCCACACCATAATGGATAGCGCAATACGAAGGCTGTCCGACTCATTAAGGCCCTCGGCACCGGGTTCTGATTTTCGGGGCTGTGGATGCCGTTCCATCAGGTCGCCCACCGTGCGCAACGCCAAGAGCTTCAGGCCACGATCGCCCTTGCCTATCAGGTTTTCCACAAAGGCTGATGCCGGCCGTCGAAGGATCGCCTCTGGCGTATCGTGTTGAATAATTTGTCCTTTATCCATTACCGCGATACGGGTAGCCAATTTTAAGGCCTCATCAATATCGTGGGTCACGAACACGGTGGTTTTATTGAGTTGCCGCTGAATTCGTAACATTTCCTGCTGCAGATTTTCCCGGGTGATGGCGTCCAAGGCGCCGAAAGGCTCATCCATCAGGAGAATATTAGGGTCGCCCGCCAGCGCTCGTGCCACGCCCACCCGTTGGGCCTGACCACCGGAAAGCTGGTGCGGATATTTGGCAGCGTCGGTTGCCGGGTCCAGCCCCAGCAGGGTCAGCAGCTCATTTACTCGGTCATCGCGTTTGCGGGTTGGCCATTTGAGTAGATTGGGCACTACGCCAATATTGCGAGCGACAGTCCAGTGGGGGAACAACCCAGTGCTCTGTATGGCGTAGCCCATATTCAGTCGCAGCGCCTCTGGGTCCGCTTTATTAATATCCTCGCCATCCACAAGAATTTCGCCGCTGGTGCGGGGCAAAAGGCGATTAATCATCCGTAGCGTGGTGGATTTGCCGCAGCCGGAACTGCCCACAAGTACGCAGACTTCGCCGGTTTCTATGGTCAGATCAATATGATCAACCGCCACGGCATCGCCGAACCGGCGAGTGACTCCTTTCAGCTCAATCACTTTGAGGGCTCCTGAAATTTTAATGCAGACAGGATGGCATCGGCCGCCAATGCCAAAAAAACCGTGGGCAACGCGCCAAGTAGCACCAAATCCATGGCAGCCTGCCCCAGGCCCTGAAAAATGAACGTGCCGAAGCCTCCAGCGCCAATCAGTGCGGCAACAGCGGTCAGGCCAATGGCTTGTATGGTGGTAATTCGCACACCCTCAATAATGACCGGTAGGGCCAAAGGAAGCTTCACCTGCATAAATATCTGTCGCTCGCTCATCCCCATACCTCGCCCGGCGTCAATCACGGACTCAGGCACTTCGATCAAAGCGACATAGGTATTGCGCACCATGGGCAACAGGCTATAGGCAATCAACGCCAGCAGCGCGGGCGCCCAACCAATGCCCCGAATGCCCAGTGTCTGAAGAAAGGGAAAAGCTGCGGACAACGCCCCCAAAGGCGCAATTAACAACCCAAACAGTGCCAGACTGGGGATGGTCTGCATAAAACTGACCAGCCCCAGCAACGGCCGTCGCCAACGCTCTCGCCTCACCATGGTAAGCGCCAAGGCGAAAGCCAGCACCGCACTTATGGCAACGGCACCCAGCGACAATGATAAGTGTACGGTTAAGGCTTGGGAGAACTGATCCGCCCGATTGGTGTATTCGCGAATAAGCGACAGGCTGGAGAGCCCTTCACGGCTGGCGCAGAGCCACCAACCCGCAACAATCAGCAACACGGATAATAACTGCAGGCGACGGGAGGCTTTGAGCTGGCCCAGTGTTTCCAAAAGCATCAGTCCCAGCAAAAACGCCAAACACCAGAACCCGGCGCCTATGCCAATGCGAGCATAAGCGAAATCTGATGGAAGCCTGCGCAGCGCAAATACTTCAAGCAGCAGAGGCAGGGCCATCAGTGCAGCCGTCAGCAGTGCCGCCAGCACCAAAAAGCGTTTGTGGACAGGCCTTGTTGCCAGCGCAACCACGACCAACAACAGGGAGGAGACAATGATTGCGCCAAGCCAGCCTGTCGCGCCATAAAGGCCGTAGCCAGTTCCAGACACAATACGGTTGGGCTGCACCACGCCGAGATTGAGCAGCCACACCAAACCGAGCGCAGCCAGTGCTAACGCTGGTATTACACGGTTAGGTAGCACACGGTTCGATAACCCACGGTTCGGCAGCGTTGTCGATGAAGACACTGATTAGTCCAGGCTAAGGCTTTCCAGATAGTCACGAGCCACCGCATCAGCAGGGGCACCTTCAACAGCCACCTTTGCATTCAGCTTTTGCAGCGTTTCCAGATCAAGCGACTCAAACACTGGCTTTAGCAGCGGGCGTATTTTTGGATAAGTCTTTAATACGCTTTCCCTGATAATCGGTGTCGGTTGATAGACCGGTTGCACGCCTTTAGTGTCTTGCATCACTTTCAGGCCCAGTGCATTCAAACCGCCATCCGTGCCATAGGCCATGGCACCATTAACGTCATTGGAATTAATCGCCGCCGCCCGCAGAGTCGCCGCCGTGTTTCCGCCTGACAGAATCAGAAGCTGATCAGACGTCAGCTTGAATCCGTAGGCTTTCTGGAACGCAGGCAGGGCGCTGGCCGACTCGACAAATTCCGCACTGGCCGCAAATTTAAAGGGCTTGCCGGCGTTTATGTAATCCGCCAAATCTTCGAGTGTTTTGAGGTTGTTCTTTTCAGCCACATCACCGCGCACGCTCATGGCCCAGGTGTTGTTGGCGTTCGCGGGCGTGAGCCAGATAATGCCCTCAGCTTCGCGGTCAAGCTCGGCCGCCATATCGTAAGCCTTTTCGGCATCCTTCCATACCGGGCTGTCTGCCTTATCGTAGAAGAACGCAGCGTTGCCCGTGTACTCTGGATATAGATCAATCTCCCCCGCCTTGATAGCACTGCGTACAATACTGGTGCTGCCAAGCTGTAGGCGGTTTTCTACCGGAATACCTCCGCTCTTCAGGCGCTGCAGAATCATCTGACCAAGGACTCCCCCCTCGGTGTCGATTTTTGAGGAAACCACCACCGGCTCCTGCGCCGAAACCGCGCCGGTTACACACAGCAATGCAAAAGCAAAGCACCGTATCAGCGATTGCGAAAGCACATAGAAGCCCCTACCGGGAATCTGGTTCTTGGATTGGCGCTTTGATTTATATTTTATGGGGCCTGGGAGAGTCACGACCATTCCTCCTGATGATGGGGCTGCATTACGCTGCCTGGAATTCGATGAGTTTGGTGACATTACTATAGCCGACTCCTGCAAATCCAAATGAATTTCAGGTTACGAAGCACTGTGAACGTGCCGACCTAGAGGCCGGGCAGCACCGGTTCCGGTTTCAAAAACGGTGCTGGATCCACCGGGCCGCCCATGTAAATCCCAAAGTGGAGGTGGGGAGGCGTGTTTCTCGCGTTGCCGGTGTTGCCAACGTACCCTAGTATCTCGCCTTTTTTAACCGTGCCACCGGCGTCAGCTGCGAATGAATCCAGGTGGGCGTAGTAGTAGCGGGCACCGCCGAGACCCATTATGCCGCCCGACAGCCACACGTGGTTACCGCCAATGCCTCCGGTACCGGTTCGAACATGTCCATCAACTACTGCGGTGACCGGCGTCCCCTTTTTAGCAAAGATATCCACGCCGTGATGCTCTCGGGCGCCACCATCGCGAGGTGCGCCGAAGCTGCTGCCTATATCACGCTGCGATGCGGCCTCTACCGGAAAGGGCAAGGAGCCACCACTGGCGATAGCCAGCGAATACTCCACCTTGGCAGACAACTCCGGCTGAAGGACAATGCGGTAGTCGCCAGGCTGAAATACAAGCTTGTTTGCGGCTACAGCGTCCGCGCCGAATTCCGCTACGGTTGACCAGCCTTGGCCGTCATTTTCATGGCGTTCCAGGCTGGCGTATAATTGGTGGCCGGACGTATCCAAACGAGAGAGCCGCCATGCCAGCTTTTCTCCCCGGTCAAGCGCCAGCTGAAAGACATGCGCCTCAACCTTATCGTCTGCGAAGGTTTCAGTAGTGCGGAACTGGTCGCCAACTCGAAAAGGCGACTCACTCGCCCGCTCAACCGCGCCCAGCCATTGCTGGCCTAACGGGCTGTCCAGCAGCCCCGACAAGCGCAAACGCCAAACAAAAACATCCCTCGGTGACCAGCCCAACATATCGAAAGCGATATACCGGATTGCGCTTTCGCTGCTTTGAGCTGCGTGCTGTCGAAGGTCAGCACGAGCCGTAAGCATAACGACCAGTAGCGCTAACAGGCCAAAAAGTAGCCACGGCCGCATGAGACGCCTCTCTCGCTTCAACCCCTAATAGCCTCCAGCGCCACACTCAAATTCTCCACTGACCTTTCCACATTGTTCAGCTTCTCCAAGCCAAACAGCCCCATACGGAACGTACGAAAATCCTCTGGCTCGCCGCACATCAGTGGCACACCGGCTGCAATCTGCAGACCTTGTTCGCGGAACAGACTGGTGTTGTGAATATTGATGTTATCTGTGTGCAGCACGACCACACTGGGTGACTCAAAGCCGGGAGCAGCAACGCTTTTGAAACCAGCGTTGTGAAACAGCTCTCGCACCTGTTTGCCAAGTTCTATCTGGCGTTGGTAGAGCAGGTCCGGACCAATTTTTACGGTTTCTAGCATGGCATCGCGGAGAATAACCAAGGTGTCGGTAGGCATGGTGGCATGATATGCGTGGTTGCCAGCCTCATAGGCCTGCATAATCTGAGACCATTTGCGCAAGTCTGCTGCAAAACTGGAACTGGTGGTTCCTTCCATACGTGCAACAGCCCGCTCGCTCAGCGTAATCAGAGCAGCACAGGGTGAAGCACTCCAGCCTTTTTGGGGCGCGCTGATCAGTACGTCCACGCCACAGGCCGCGGTATCAACCCATAGAGCACCAGAGGCTACGCAGTCCAGCACAAACAGACCGCTCACATCCTTAACCGCCTCACCAATCGTTTTCAGATAGTCTTCTGGCAGCACGATGCCAGAGGCAGTCTCTACGTGGGGAACAAATACGACAGCCGGCTTCTCGGCTCTGATGCGCTCCGCCACCTCCTTGGCAGGAACTGGCGCGTAAGCCGCTTGAGCTATGTTATTTGAAGCCTGAGCCTGAAGCACTGTAATGTCATTGGTGATCCGGCCTGCTTCCAAGATCTGCGACCAGCGATAACTGAACCAGCCGTTACGAACCACTAGGCAACGTTCGTCATTGGCAAACTGTCGGGCCACCGCTTCCATACCAAAACTGCCCCCACCAGGTACAATAACGGCCCTTTTGGCGTTATACACCTGCCGAAGCGTGGAGGAAATATCCTGCATAACCTGCTGGAAGGGTGCCGACATGTGGTTTAACGACCGGTCATTGAATACCACTGAGTATTCCAGCAACCCATCGGGATCAACAGAGGGAAACAATTTGGACATGAGTAGGACATTCCTTGCCTGATGCAGTCTGTGAGTGAATCGTTTATGGTATCAGTCTAACAAATCTGGCGTTACGCGCTTTATTTCTTACGTTTTCTGCAAGCCCACTTGTGGAACCCGGCAAAAGCTTATAAATTGACCAGAGTGGCTAATTCCCGCATTTCCTTTATTTATCCAAACAACGCACTAGGTGAGCCTGTGAGAACGCTTTTCTCAGAGACCATTGCTTTTTACCATTTCTGTGTCCGCCACCAGGCAGGCACTATTGGTGTGTTGCCCGCTTTTCTCTTTTCTCGCTGAATCCGCTTTTAAAACGCCGGGTTCGGCGCCCGAATCCTGAAGTTTCGAATGACTAATCATATTTTTTGGAGATTACTATGGCTGATATGCCGGCAATATTAGTTGCTGAAGAAGACTTTAATCGTTTATCTACCCTTATTGAAAAGCAGGGTGATTCCGATGCGGCGGACGGCCTGGACGATGAGCTGAGCCGAGCCACGCTTGTGCCGCTCGCGGAAATGCCCGCCCACGTGGTCACGATGAATTCCCGTGTTCGTTTTCAAAACGAGGATAGCGGCAAGGAACAGGAATTAACTCTGGTCTACCCACATGAAGTGGGTACAGGAGAAGGTAAAATTTCTATCTTGGCACCAGCTGGATCTGCCCTGCTCGGGCTTTCGGTGGGAGAGTCTATAGAGTGGCCAATCCGTGGCCGCAACAATATCCATCTTAAGATCATTAACGTTGCCCGTGAGGGCTAATCGACGGGCAACGGCTACGGGGTGGCCTGCAAAGGCCACCCCGTTAACTATCCTTCTTGACCAGCCGGAACTGCTCAATAGTTTCGCGAAGCGCCTCCGCCATTACGAGTAAATCACCCGCAATACCTGCCGTTTCCTGCGCATCTGTTGATGCCTGTTCCGCCGAACGACTGATCTCAATCACGTTTTGATTAATGGCTTCTGACACATCGCTCTGCTCATTTGCCGCGCTCTCCATCTCTTGGTTCAGAGAGGTAATCTCGCGAACAGCGGTGGCTATGCTCTGCAATTCGGACTCTACTTTCAGAATAGCATCTACCTGATCGCCGGCCATATCTGAGGCTTGGCGCATGGTAGCCACGCACTCCACAACTTCGTTTTTAAGTCCGTTTATGGTGCTACGGATTTCTTCTGTAGAAACCTGGGTGCGTGACGCCAGTGCACGAACCTCATCTGCAACCACAGAGAAACCACGCCCTTGCTCCCCGGCCCTGGCAGCCTCAATGGCAGCGTTCAACGCCAGCAGATTAGTCTGTTCAGCAATGTTAGAGATCTCTTCCAGCATCTTGGCCATTTGGCTGGTACGCTGATTCAAACCCTCGATGCGTTGGGCGCCACCCTGTACTTCCGCATTCAGTGACTCAATGCCTTCTACCGCGTTGCGCGCAAGTTGCTCGCCACTGCTGGCAGACTCGGCGGTTTCTGCCGACTTGCGAGTCGTGTGATTGGCATTTTCACGCACCTGAACGGCCGACGCGGCCAATTCTGTGGTTGCGCTGGCAACTTGATCGGTGTTGTCTTTCTGTGCCAACACTTCACGGCCAGTGGTTTCGGCTTTCGCCGCGATACTGCGGGCGGCCTGCTCCACCTGAGCAGCGTTGTCCATAACCGTATGCATGCTTTCACGGATTTTTGCCATCATGCGATTAAATGCCAAAGAGACTGAACCAATTTCGTCATTACGGGAAACAGCCAGTTCAATCGTGAGATCGGAGTTTCCAGAAATTTCATCCATGCTTTTCTGAAGTCGACGTAGCCTGGAGAAAACCAATCGATTCAAAACCAAACCTGTCAGGAAGAACACCACAATAAAGATCGCGATCTGAATACCACCACTGGCAAACAATTGCTGGTGTAATCGGTTATCACTTTCTACCAGAGAATAGTCCACACGAATTGCCCCCAAAACATCGCCTTCCTGTGCCTGATGGCAACCCAGGCAATTCACACCCTGGTAGTCCTCCCGCGCAATAACAGGGTTGATCAGCGTATAAACACGCCCATCTTCGTTAGTTGAATAGCGCTCAACCCGTTGGCCCGCCAGGGCCTTTCGATCTTCAGGTTCACGCCTCTGCTCGGCTTTCGTCCCCTTACCAAACATTTGGTTTAACTGGTCACTGCGAATCACTCTTACATCCAGCACGTCCTCTGGAGCCTTCACCTTGTCCCGAAGCACGTCACGATTACCGATCGTGCCAGTGACCATCATGGTGTTCAGTCCATCAAAATAGGACTTGGCAAGGCCATCTACATATTTGTGACTGAACTCCTCCATGTGACTGCGCTGGGCGTTAGCGCTATAGAGCACGGTAAAAACCAGAACGAGTGAAAACGCAGCGGCCAAGGCAGCGAGCAGCAGAAAACGGATGGAATATTGGTTTTTCATAACAACCTGATTAAATGAGCAAGGAGCACCAGGCTTAACCCGGCATTTTCAAACGCTTAGTGTTATTGACGGCACAGTGGCGGGTAACTTTATAGATACGCGTCAAATTTTTACTGATTCAGGTCAGAATCACGTACGTTCGTTGCTTGGCCCGGAATATGCTTACTGTAGATAACAGACGATCATTTTCCGGCGCGTGTATGCGTGCTGGTGGAGGAATATAAGCCATGTCACTGCTGACATCTCTTATTCAAGCAAGCACCCGCTTCCAGCAATCCCTGGAGAATCGCCCAGCTGCAAACGGCGCGGGAGAACCAACAGCAAAAAGTGCTGGCAGTGCAGAGACCGTGCAACCCGCGGGCCCTGGCGACGACCGCTTCACACCCTCAGGTAACTCTGTGGATGATGCGGGCCGGCTGAAATCGCAAAAATTACCGCTTGCAGATTACAAGCAGACCGTAGGGCAAGATCTTGCCTTTATACGGGAGACGCTGCGGCACAAACTTGCCGAATACAACCTGAACTCGGCCACAGCCGTAAGCGTTAATAAAAACGAGAGCGGCAAGATTGAAGTAGGCGGAACGCTGGTAGAAGAAACCCGCACTCGCATAGAAAATGATTTAAACCTGAATAAAAACTTTGCGGATGCCTTCAGCCGGTTAAGCGTCAACGAACCGACACTGCATTTCATGGATAACGCCCTGAAACTCAATCAGGCCTATGGCGTTAACAACTCACTGCTGGACACACTCATCAGTGAAAACCAACAGTTTAACGGGCTGCAGGATCTCGTACACCGATACGACACCCTGCGCCGCTCTGCCCCCGCCGACCCATTTGGAGCGACAACAAACCGAGGCGCCTACGCGTTTAACCTCAACACCCGGGCCTAAGCACTAGACCTCAAAAGGCGTAGGGTCACCCTTGCCAACCCGGGTAACGGCTGGCACATCGCCGGTGAAGTTCACGACCGTAGTCGGTTCCATTCCGCAAAAACCACCATCAATGATCAGATCCAGCTCATGTTCCAGGGTATCGCGTATATCGTATGGATCCGTCATGGGGTCGGACTCGCCTGGTAAAATCAGCGTACTGCTCATAATAGGCTCGCCAAGCTCACCCAAAAGCGCCTGAACAATCGCGTTATCAGGAACCCGCACGCCAATCGTACGTCGTTTAGGGTGCAGCAAACGCCTTGGCACTTCGCTCGTCGCATCCAGAATGAACGTATAGGGCCCAGGCGTGAAGGTTTTTAGCAGTCGGTACTGAGTGTTATCCACCTTGGCATAAACCCCAATATCAGAGAGATCCCGGCACACCAATGTAAAGTTGTGCTTATCATCCAGCTTACGAACTCGCTTGATTTTGTCTGCAGCGGGCTTCTCACCCAAATGGCAACCAAGGGCATATCCCGAATCGGTGGGATATACAATCACACCGCCACTGCGAAGAATCTCAACGGCTTGTTTGATCAGCCGCTTTTGCGGGTTTTCTGGGTGAATCTGAAAAAACTGGCTCATGAATGCCCTCCGCTCTGATTTTGGACGCCTGAGGCCGCCTGTTGTGTATCTGCCTTGGAGCCACCCATACAATTTGGCGACGTGGGCGCAACTTGCCCAGAAGCCTCCCACTCTTCAGGAGAGTATAGATGTAACGCCAGTGCATGCACGCCCCCGGCCATCTCCAATTCTTCTGCAAGCAATTTATAGATTCCCTGGTGCCGCTTAACCTTCATCTGCCCTGCAAACGCTGGCGATACCATGGTCACCTTAAAATGCGTCTCTGAGTTTGGCGGCACACTGTGCTTATGGCTTTCGTTTTCTACCTGAAGAATGCTGGCGTCAAACGCCTCGCTCAGCTTGGCTTCGATTGTATTCTGGATTTTCATAGCCTTTTAACTCCCACACCCACTAGCTCTAAAGCTACAGTCTACTACAGAAGATGCAGCCTCCCGAACCTTGACACCCAACGACCAAACAGCCACATTCCCAATCCACTTCATCCCAGATAAAACCACCCCAAAAACCATGCTCCTGTATATCGCAGAAAAACCCAGCCTTGGCAGAGCAATTGCTGCCGCCCTCCCAGGCCCCTATCAAAAAGGCCAAGGTTGGATCCGCTGTGGCAAAGGCAGTGAAGCCGCCACGGTAAGCTGGTGCATAGGCCACCTGCTAGAGCCGGCCGAGCCGGCCAGCTACAACCCCGCCTGGAAAACCTGGCGTAAGCACGACCTCCCCATGTTCCCAGACACATGGCAGGTCACCCCCAAAGACAGCGTACGGCAACAGCTCAACGCGCTGGAATCGCTGATCCGGCAAGCAGACACCATTGTCCACGCTGGCGACCCAGATAGAGAAGGCCAGCTGCTGGTTGATGAGGTCATACGATATTTTGGCACTCAGGCGCCGGTAAAACGCATACTGATAAACGATCTGACGCCCGCCGCCGTTGCCAAAGCCATACAGCAGCCCAGAGACAACCTGGAGTTCCGCAGGCTTTCCCACTCCGCGCTTGCACGGCAGCGGGCCGACTGGCTCTATGGCATCAACCTCACCCGTTTTTACACGCTGAATTACCAACAGCAAGGGCAACAGGGGGTTTACTCCGTTGGCCGTGTACAAACGCCGGTTCTAGGCCTTGTGGTGGAACGGGATAACACCATTGAACACTTCGACCCCAAGCCCTATTTCCGCATAGAAGCACGCTTCAAAGCACAGGAAGAAGAGGCCGACCAACAGGTTTTCAAAGCCAAGTGGCTCCCAGACGAACAGTTTCAGGACCACCTGGATGAAGAAAACCGCCTGCTTGATCGCGCAACGGCCGAACACATTGCGGCCAGCGTTCATAGCCGGCCCGGCACTGTAGTAGATTCCCGCTTTAGAGATCGGCCCGAAGCACCGCCTTTGCCGTTTTCGCTGTCCGCCTTGCAGATAGAGGCTGGCCGCCTATTTCGTATGGGCGCAAAAGACGTACTGGATATCGCGCAAAATCTTTACGAGCGCCACCAGCTCATCACCTACCCTCGCTCGGATTCACGGTATTTGCCCGAAGGGCACTATGCCCAGAGGGAGCAGGTTACCGGTGCGATTGCCCGGGTAGCCCCAGATTTGGCAGATGCCTGTAGCAAAGCTGATTTTCGCCGCAAAACAGCGGCCTGGAACGACAAAAAGGTTGATGCGCACCACGCCATTATTCCAACCAGCCGCGCGGTCGCCAACGGCAAACTCAGTGAGGCAGAACAACGAATTTACGGCCTGATCAGCCGCTATTACCTGATGCAATTTTCGGCGGATGCCATACACCGCGAAGGCCGTCTTACCGTGCGGATATCGGAACATCGTTTTCGCGCCACAGAAACCGCAGTACTGACACCAGGCTGGAAATCACTGGAGCTGAAACTTCGGGACAGCAATAAAGAAACTGAGAAATCCCCACTGCCACGCCTGGACAAGGGCGAACCTGTATTCTGCGAAGACAGCGCTGTAAGCGAGCGCAAAACACAGCCGCCCCAGCACTTTACCGACGCCACACTGCTATCCGCAATGACTAACATCGCGCGCTTTGTGACGGACCCGGAGTTACGCAAAACCCTGCGCGAGACAGACGGCTTGGGCACAGAGGCAACCCGCGCGAACATTATAGACACGTTGTTCAAACGGGATTACCTATGCCGGGATAGCCGGCATATCCGAGCCACAGACAAGGGCAAGGTGCTTATCAACGCCTTACCGGAGTCTGTCAGCAAGCCAGATCGAACCGCCGTTTGGGAGGCCACTCTGGACGGCATTCGCAGGGGCGAGGACGACCCCCGTAAATTTCTGGAGGCGCTAAAAGAAGAAATTCGTCAGTTCGTAGGGGGCTCTGTTGGCGCTGCGGCTTCCAGGCAACAAAGCACGGCGCCCAACTGCCCTAAATGCCGCTCACCAATGACAGAGAGAGACGGCAAGTTCGGCCATTTTTTCGCCTGTACTCGCTACCCCGATTGCCGTGGCACACGCCCCATTGAGGACGCGACACCGGAGGATGGTACCGAACAAAAGCCCATCCCCTGTCCCCACTGTTTTTCACCCATGGTGCGCAGAAAAGGGACAAAAGGTTGGTTCTGGGGCTGCAGTAATTTTCCTGCCTGCCGACAAACACTAGATGACGACGATGGCAAGCCTGCAACTCGTTTACGCAAATCTACATAACGACACTGAACACATTGCAGCAATTTGTGATAATTGACTGATACGGCAGGATTTCCTGTATCGCTACCCGCGACACAGAATCGCAATGAGACATCATCTACCCCAGGAGAGGCGCAATGCGCATCGCTCTGCTTGAAGACCAACAAGAACAGGCGCAGCACATTCAGTCCATTTTGTCTGAGCGCGGACACCAATGCGACAGCTTTCCTACAGGTCAAAGCTTTCTCAGCGCGGCGCTACACCGCAGTTACGATCTGATGATTCTGGATTGGCAGATTCCTGACATGACAGGGATTGATGTGCTGAAGAGCGTAAGGGCACAGATCAACTGGCCGATTCCTGTGGTGTTTCTCACTCAGCGCGACAGTGAGGCCGACATCGTGCAGGCACTGGACGCAGGCGCAGACGACTTTCTCGCAAAACCCGCGCGCGCGGCAGAGCTGGCGGCCCGTATCAACGCCTTGGCACGCCGTGCCAATCCAGACAGTGAAAAAGAAGTTCTCAAACACGGCCCTTTTGAGATCAATACGCAGCACCGAACAATCTCCCTGCACGGCGAAGGGCTTGCGTTGACCGACAAAGACTTCGATCTAACCCTGTTCCTGTTTCAGAATCAGGGCCGCCTTCTCACGCGGGAAGTACTCCTGGAACGAGTGTGGGGAATGGCAAGGGATATAAATACCCGGACTGTCGACACTCACATGAGTCGTTTGCGGCGCCGGCTGGGCCTTAACCCAGAAAACGGCTTCCGCATCAAGACAATCTACCAGCGCGGGTATCGCCTGGAGGCTATGAACACCAACATAAATGAGGCCCAGGCAGCAGATCGGGAAGTACAGACTTAAAATGACTGAATGCCCGATACCGTTTCTCGCGAAAGCGTTCCTGGCACTGGCTCTTTTGGTGCTGGGCACGCCCGCGTGTGCCGAGCTTTCTATTACCCGTGGCTCGGCGACCGCCGCATCAAGCACCGCCGGCAACGCCGTTCCTGAATGGATTTACACCCTAAAACCTGGCGAAAGCTTTACCGAGGTTGCCAGTGATCTTCTGGTTAAAAGCCATAGTGCCGACCGGTTGCTTCAATATAACGCTATCGAAAACGCCGCTATGCTTGGCGAGGGAGATCGCGTTCGCATCCCTCTATCGTGGCTGAAGAGACAACCCAATCCCGCGCGTGTCACATCGGTTTCCGGTAGCGTGCAGCTAATTTCCGGCATGGATGGCACGAAAAAGCCCTTAACGGAAAACACTCTGATACGAGTGGGCGACGAAGTGCTCACCGCAATGGGTGCGGCAACCGTTACCCTGGCCGATGGCTCGGAAGTTCGCCTATCCCCGGATTCCCGGTTAATCTTCAATCGCCTGACCCAGTACGGCAAGTCCGGCATGGTAGACACACGGCTGAGACTGAACCGCGGAGAAGTCCATACCCGCGTTAAACCAGTAATCGAAGGCGGTGCCCGCTTTGAAATTGAAACCCCCTCTGCCGTCGCCGCCGTTCGCGGTACCGCGTTCTCACTAAAAACTGGGCCACAAGGCACACATTTGCAGGTAACCGAAGGCGTAGTCGATTTCGGGGCGCCAAACCAAACCCATCGAATTCCTGCTGGCTACAGCGCAACTGTTGCAAATAATAATGGCAACAGAGGCAAGCTGAATATTCGCAAGATGCCCCCGGCACCAGAAATAAATCCGCTCCCAAAGGTGCTCACTCAGCTTCCCGCGGAACTGACGTGGAAGCAAAGTTCAGCAACGAACTACCGTTTGGATGTTTTTGAAACCCAAAGCGGGCGCTGGGTCGAGAGCCGGGAAATAAGGGGGAATCGCTTCGATATCGGCCGCCTGGATAACGGCCAGTACGAGGTTCACCTGGCGGTTCTTGGCCAACATGGCATGGCAGGAATGCCCGGCATACTTCCCATAGAAGTTGATTTACAGGCTCGCTCAGCACACCTGCTAGCGCCCGACGATGGCGGCAGTGTAAATGACGACATGCCAGAATTCAGCTGGGCTCTCAAAGGTAAAAACGAAGTGGCTCGGGTTGAGATTGCGGAAGACGATACCTTCCAAAACTTAGTCGCGACCAGCGAATGGGCACCAGGCACAACCGCACTGCCATCTCGCCCGCTGGGGCCCGGCCAGTATTACTGGCGCGTGGTAACAGAAGCCGGTGGAAATTCAGTAGCTACAACGCAGCCGCGCAAACTGGTCGTAAACGGTACACTTCCGCCGGTGCGCATTATCAGCATTAACTACGTAGAAAGTCAGGTTCGCGTGTTCTGGCAGAAGGTCGATACAGCCGTTAATTACCGATTACAACTGGCAGAAGAGCCGAGTTTTAACCGCGTTATTAAGGAGGCTACGCTGCCAGATACAACAGCGGCCTTGCGTCTTATTCCCGGAAGGCGGTATTTTGTGCGCCTGAAAGCACTTTCTGACGGCCCACTACAAAGCCGCTGGGGACCAGGGAGGGAACTGTACCTGGAATAATATCGAATAATCGACACGAACAGCAGGGCTCATGAACCGGGACTGGTTGCCAATAAAAACGACTCCGTGGACACTCGGCCTGGCGCTCCTGCTCGTATTTCTGCTCGCCGAAATGTCGAATATCCCACAGCGTATTGATTACTGGCTTCTGGACTCGGCCATGCTTGCCAGCCCCGCTGCAGCCTCTCCCAATGTAGCCATCGTTGCCATAGACGATCTCAGTCTCGCCCAGCAAGGCCGCTGGCCTTGGCCAAGAAAAACCCATGCAGCTCTTATCAAAAAACTGCAACAGGCGGGCGCAGGAACCATCGTATTTGACGTACTGTTCACGGAACCTTCTACAGACGACACCCTGCTTAAACTCGCCATGCAGGCCCATGGCAAGGTTATTCTGCCACTGCACCTGTCACCCTCCAGTTCCCGCGTACTGCTCAGCGAACAGCTGCCTTCAAGTAAACTGATCAATGCAGCCACAGGCCTTGGCCACGCCCACGTGGAGCTGGACCATGACGGTATCGCCAGAGGGCTTTACCTGTTCAATGGCATGGGGCGCCAACTTTGGCCCAGTCTTGCGCTTGCGGCCTCTGGCGTGGGCCCCAGGAAACCCGATACAAAAGGGTTACCTTCGTTTGTGAACGTGCGCAACGATTACCGAATTGTTCCGCTTGCTGGCGGCGCGGGCACCTTTCCCACCTATTCCTACAACGATGTGCTTAGTGCGTCTCCGGCCCCGGATGCATTCAGTGGCAAGACCGTTTTTGTAGGAGCCACGGCAGCCGGGCTGGGGGACGTTCTGCCAACAGCGTTCTCTGGGCTAAGCCAACCCATGAGCGGAGTAGAGTTCCACGCAAATATTTTTTCAGCAAACCGACAAGGGCTTCTTATCACCCCGGCCCCTGCATGGGCCAGCATAGCCCTGGCGGCTATCACCCTTCTGTCACTGGCTGTACTATTACCGCGAATACGCCATGCCCGCACTCTGATTACATGTATTGCGGCCGGCGCTTGCATTATCGGTTTATACACAGCTCTGCTGGCCGGATTCCGGGTATGGCTTCCTGTCGCCCACGCGCTGATTATCCCCTTGCTCGCCTTCCCCATAGCCAGCGGCTTACGCCTGACCATGACCAGCCAGTTCCTCAACCGACAACTGGATGAGCTGGTTCGTAGCCCAAGAGTGGCCTTGCCCGAGCCAGCAAAGCGCGCACCCATACAGCTTTTAGAACATTTTCAGGCACTGTTTCAACCAGAAGGCTGGTTGCTGGCCGAAGGTGGTGACATTCTCTCCACCCAAAACCTGAGCCTCGCCGAGGTTCCAGACAACCTGGAGCCCGGGGTCTGGCTGCATAAAGGAAACCAGAGCTGGGTTCAGCTATACCGCGGCGGCGCTTGCTACACACTGGGCTTTACCCTGCCCAACGGCCTTAGCAGAGAGGCCATTCAACGCTATCTACGCCGACTGACGCTTTCCAACACGAGCCCTATTACAAAAAAGATCAGGCCCAGCGATACTATTTCGGCGCGTATTGAGCGCGTTAAAGTAGCCACCGAGAGCCTCAACCATATTCAAGAGTTTATCCGCCGCAGCTTCGAGCGTATGCCTGATGGCATCATAGTGACCGATGAACTAGGCATCATCCGCTTTGCTAACGGCCATATTGAGGAGTGGTTTGGGGAGCCCATGCCCAGTTTAGGCGGGCTGCCTCTGACGCGCCTTTTGCAAGGCCACGATCCACGGGAAACGCCACCTTGGCATGAAACTGTGTCTGAAACGCTCACCCTTCTGCAAAGCCGAACGGTAGATCTGAAAATACGGAATAAAGACTTCCTCATTCACTTCGCGCCCTTTGCCCTTCCAGACAGTGCGCAATACGGCATTATTGCCAACATTTCTGATATATCCGAACTGAGAGAGCAGCAGCGCCAACACCGGGAGGCCATAGACTTTATTTCCCACGATGTACGCTCGCCTCTGGTGTCACAACTGGCACTTATTGAGCAGTTGAAGCGTGACCCCACGCATATCGGCCAAAGCCAGCTAGAACAACTGGGGCGACTGGCAAGGCGAAGCTACCACCTGGCAGAAGAGTTCGTTCAATTGGCGCGCGCCGAGCAGCTAACAGAAACCCGTTTTTATGAATGCGAATTCCTGGCCATTGTAGAAAATGCTCGCGACAGCGTGAGTGAGCAAGCAGTGGAGAAGCGCATCTCCCTGCAGCTGCAAGGTACGGAGGACCTCTGGTTACGGGGTAATGCAGAACTACTTGAGCGAGCAGTCATCAACCTGCTAACCAACGCTGTGCAGTACAGCCCAGCGGGCTCTGCTGTGAGTATTCAGGTGTTTCGTGCCGGGCATCAGGCATGCTTGACGATTGCAGACGACGGTACTGGCATAGACCCAGAAGAACTGCCCCATTTGTTTGACCGTTACCGCCGGCAAAAGCGCAGCGAGCTGGCGGGTATTCACGGTGCCGGGCTGGGGCTTTCATTTGTAAAAACAGTGGTAGAGAAACACCGGGGGGAGATTTATGTGGTCTCCAGCCCCGGGGAAGGTTCATCTTTTACACTTAAACTTCCGATTGCCAGCCCGATGGCATGAACGTTCAGGATTCAAACGTCTTTTCGACCGTGATAGAAGGAGCACTCCTTAAACCATCAGTATCCTCTACCGAAATGCTGAAATACCAAGTTCCTGCGCCCAAGCCACTGATTTTGTGAGCCATATCCACCCCACCCTCTCCAGGTACGATAACCTCGCGGTTCAAGCTTTCAGCATCTTGGCCATAACTAATAATGTATTTTTCGAGCTCATATAACTCGATGTCCTGATTGTTTGCCCTGGACCTAGGGGCGCTCCAGCTGAGGACTGCTGCTCTCTTCGCCTCGGGAAGAATCGACTCACCAACAGAAGCTCCCGTGTCTGATCCTAAAGAGCCAGCCCCTGCGCTTGCATCGGTAGAATCAGAAGAACCACCACACCCTGTAAGCACAATCCCAAAAGTAAACGCGGCGATCCATGCCTTTGACATTTTAATGACGCGTTTCATATCTATTTAACACCAATTAATCGTCGGATTTGATAAATTATACAAAACGCCGCGAATTATCGATGTGATACCCGTCATCAATCTAGTTAAGAAATCGTCAATATTCCGTCAGAAATCGGTAATGTGACGACTAAATTAACGCGAGTTGTTGATTGTCCAGGCAAATTTTCGCCCAGCTCTTAATGTGCAGGTTTTTAGAGGGGATAAAAAAATAACAGATGATATTTCGGGGTTGTATTCCGGTATTAAAAAGGCTTAAAGGCATTCTCTGATTGCAGGCATCTGATCAGTCCCGCTCCAGGAAACAAAGCAGTCTTCCCCAGCTTTGCCGCGGGTAATCTGGCCATTCTCCATTTCGTATTCCACGAAGCTCGGGCGCGAGACAAAACATCTATCCCGGGCTCTCGGGCCAGCGTAGTTTTTATGGACATTTAGCGGAGGGTGCGTCCGTACGCCAAGGGCAGCTCTGCAAGTAGTATATTCCGCCGAACCAAATGCTCCTGCATCACCGCCAGCTCCTGGCTCGCCATATGTTCGGCAATGGCGAGAAGCTCTCCGGTGGCTCGGTCTTTCAGTCTTTTCAGAGCTGCGGATTGCTTACGGTGGACTTTGGGTTGGTTAAATGGCGTATGCCTGCCAAGTTCACGCCAGCTGGAGGGTACAAGCGTACTGCCTTTGCCCTGATCGAGTGCGAGGGATTGCCCGGATGGGTCGAAATCGAAAAACCACGCCAGTTTGTCTGCGGGCTGACGGCTAACTATGTCTGCAACAGCACGGACATTTTCCCGGTGCCCACGGTACAGAATGACTGAATTCTTGCAGGACCCAGGTAGCTGGAAATCCGACCAGTAGGGCATCAAACCTCCGTTTTCGATGATCACCAAATTCTGAGTTTGAAGATGTTCGGCGTCCAGGAAATCCGGCCGCACGCTGACTACACTCCCCTGAGGTGTTGTGACGTCTTCACCACTCACCCTTACGTTTGCCGCACCTGCAGTTGCCAGTACAAGCAGCTGGCCGAAGACTGAATCAGGGGTGAGCTTTTCACTGGCATCAAGACGCGCCATCGTCATGCGGCCACCGGCGCGGGTGTCAAACTGCGGGTCCAGGCCATGCTCGGCCACAACGTATTCTCGCAAGCGTTGCTTGTCTAAGGGCGTAAAATGGATTTCCCTGCCTAAAGCTCGCCCTACTCCGTTTTCTGCGCAGATCTTTTCCCAGGTTTGATTACGCTGAACCTTCGACTTACCGCCCCTTAGCAGGCGCTCAATGGCAGCGATTTCAGCCGGCATTGCTGTGCCTCAGAGTCAGGTCAGAAACCATGACATTATCTGGATAAACCCGGTGCGGAATCTGGTGATAGACCACTTCAATGTGCCTCTGATCACCGTCGGGCAATGATTCAATTTCCGAGACAATGGCCTGCAGCCAGTCGGCTTTATCTATCCCCAGGCCCGTGCTGGTCAGCGCCTCAGAGGCAAGAATGGTTCGCTCACCAAGAGCTCCGTCTACAACCAGCTTGATCAGCTCCTCAATTGCCTCTTCTACTGGGTCGTCGTCTTCAACTTCCGTTTCACCTGCTACGTCAAAGTTAACGGTATTCACGTCATCCGGAATGGGTTCGTCTTCAATTTCAACGGGAACAGTGCGAGCCTTTGCTGCAATCTCTATCAGCTCAAGGTCATCGGAGGAATCGTAAATATCGCCGAAGCCCTTTATCTGGAACGGGGCTACTGTATTCAGGAATTCCGGAACATGCCTCAAATCCAGATGGTCAATGGCAGGCTCAAAGCCCCGGTTGTTAATGAAGTGTGCCTCAAAGGCTCCAACCATTCGGCTCAGCCGCTGATCCTCGCGCATGCGCACCAGCATTTTACGCAGCTGGTTAAGGGCGTAGGAGAGGTTCTTCTGTGAAGACTCCAGTGTAGCCGGCAGGTGTCTCAGCAACAGCCGTTTGAGGAACGCATCAGAGCCTGCTTGCTCCGCCAGCTCCCGAATACGAAAGCTCTCAAACAAGGTAATCAGGCGCCCTGCGCGCTCAATAACCCGCTCGTTCTCACGGATGCGCAAGTTCAGATCGGTGATGTAGGCGAAGCCGGTGTTGATGTAGGTTGCGAAGGCATCCGTTGCATTTCGGATGTCTTCGATCACATCCGCAAGGCATTCCTTGATTTCACCTTCCAGCCGATCTATATCACTCAAAGCCGATCGCTTCTTGGCCTCTTTGTATTCCTGGAACAGCTCACTGAGTTGCTGCCAGAGAATATGCACCTGGGCACTGGCGTAGCGGCGCCTCTCCGATTCGGTGATGTGATCCAGAAACTGAACCAGAACTTTTTTCAGCTGTAAATCTTCGGATTCACCAATGCGCCACACCAGGCGATGGTGTTCAAGGGTTTCGATCAGGCCAAGGTTGTCATCCGAATCGGGCACACGATTGCCGTTTCGCAGGTGCGCCTCCAGAATCGCCTCACCATACTTGGCCAAGGCCCGGAGGGTGCCATGGGCATCTTGAGCGCGAGCCATTAGTGGAGCCTCATCTGCTCAGAGTCTGCTTCGTCAGATCCCTGAATACCTTCGTGGGTCTGGATAAACGTCATGGCGTCGTACAGCCAGCTCCAACGGCCGGTGGCCCGAAAAAGGCTCCCGCTGGTGCCAACAGGCTTCAGGTATCCCATTTTCTCCAGGCTCGAGAGAACCGCACGAATTTGGCCGGCCGAATCTGCACGCTTGGTGTGAAACACCTTTTTTTCCGCCAACGACCGCAATTTGGACTCCAGTGCCGGGGCTGCTGCAATGCGATCCAGTATGGCGCCTTCAGATAGCTTGTCGCCGGGTAGAATCGGGCGATCGTTTGCTTCCAGCATCATTACCAGCCGAAGGAACTGCACAAACGCCTCAAGATTGTTGGCTACATCCCGGAACTGATGGCGGATCGCCTCTTTGGTGTCTGCGTCCGAGGTGTCCAAGTACGCACAAACAAAGGCGTCGTGAGCGCTTGTCTGGCGCAGTGTTCGGTTAATCTGCCCTAGAAACCGGTTTACCGCGTCCTGATTGCCCGGTAAAAGCAGGTAGTTATAAAGCTCGTCGTCACTGACTTCACAAATCACCCGTTCCTGCAGCAGGGCCGTCACAGTTCGCTCGAATAACGGACTACTCATGGCTTGTCACCTCTTCTGCTTTTCCTTGCCCACCCTGGCTCACGCTGTTGAACATCTGCGCATGCTTTCCTTCGCGGGTAGACGATTCGTAGGTATGAACCCGGCCCTGCTTGAGTGAGATTTTGTTCTCGAAGAACTTGCGCAAGCTTCGATCCAGTTTGGGGCAGGCGGAAATCATGGTCAGGTTGTTGGCTTCGAGCATATTGGCCAGATGGGAAATGTTATTAGGACTGAGCGTGGCCAGCTCATCAATGGGCCAAGTGATGCGGGTGTTCAAATCCGGGCACAGATAACGCGTAAGCCCCATGAACACGGTCATGATCGCAAGGTACGTCAGTCCGGTGGAACTGGCAGACAGGAAGTCGGCGTCTGTGCGGATCACCACCTGCCGGTCGTTCTCTTTCATTTCCAGACGCATGTCGATCATCGATTCGACACTGTCCTTCACCTTGGCATCATTCAGAGTGTCGGAAACCAGCTTGAAGCGCCTTAAAATGGCATCGCTTGGCAGTGAGCGGCGGTTCATGTGAACCCATGTTTGCCACTGCTCCACAAACTCTTTCAGGGGCTGCCAGGTTTCGTCCTCATAGATTCGGGGTTCGAGCACAACCTGAATATCGCTGAGGCTTTCTATCTGTTGGTCTGTGTTGATCTTTCGCTTCAGCAGGCTGGAAACCGCTTTCACCTCACGGGCCATTACCTCCAGGCTGTCGAAATACTTCACCAGGCTACCGGCCTCTGAGACAAACTGATCAATCAAGGCATCACGCAACTGGGGAATATCGGTATCCAATAGCTCACGCAAATCCGGAACCCGCGCCAGCTTAAAGCTCTCTTCATGGTCCAGCACATCGCCGGTCATCTGGCCGCGCCTGTGTGCCGACAGTTTCTGCCACGCCTGCTGAATCTGGGTGTTGTCATACCGGTTCAAAATGGCGGTGGCTTGGTCAAATGTTCCCACCACTTCTTTGCGCAGCTGCTCCAACTTCTGGTAGGCACCCTGAAGCTCCTGGGTGAGATCGCCGATATTACCTGGGAAGCCTTCAGCAAGTGTCTCTTCCGGAAAGTGTTTGAGCATGCCTTCTGCAGCTTCGGTTTGATCCCGTAGCACCTTAATTGCACCTTGGTGCTCTGCAATCGAGATCTTCAGCTTGCTGTCTTGCTCCTTCCACGAGCGCTCTGCTTCCTCGCGCTTTCGGACAGCAGCCTCACGCTGCGCCTTAGCTTGGTTGGTTTGTTCGGTAAGCGCCTCAACCTTGCTCCACTCCTGTTCGCGCCATTTTCGATAGCCACGCACCAAATCCTCAGACGCCACAATGCTTTCGACGGTGTCTTTGAGCTTTGCCAGCGTCGCTCGCGCTTTCTGAACCACCTTCGGATCAATACCTTCCTCAGAAAGGCGCTGATCGTATATCTGACGTTTTTGTTTGAGCCGTGCTTTATGCTCCGCCTCTGCCGATGCAATCAGCTCACCCTGCTGATCTATGCTGGATTTCAGCTCAGATTCTTTCTCTGCCCAATGTCCACGCATATCCAGCATCTGCTGCTGAAAGCCGGACTCAACATCGCGAATACCCTCGCCAGTTTGCTCATCAAAGGCTTTCAGCGTGTGCTGAACCGCATCCAGATCCTTTGTGATCTTTGCAATCCGAGCAGCTTGTGCTTCTTTGACACGCTGGCGCGCATTGGCGAGCTTGTTCTGAGCGTTGCTGCGAGTACGCTCAACTAGCGAAAACTCTGTTTCCAGCCGATCCGCAGCTTCCGCACGGGCTTTGTATGTTTCGTGCCGGCGCTGGGCGTCGCGCTCGGTTTCCGCCCGCTGTTTGATTGCAGCCTGGCGTTCCGCATCTATGCTTCGGCTACGTTCCTGCAACGCATCTTCGGAGGCGGCAAAATCCGGTACTGGCAAAGCATCCAAGGCAAGTTGCCAGCCCATAACAGCTGTGCCACTGGCATCAAGATCGCGGGTAGGCGTGAGATCTTTTCTGTGCAGAAGCTGCGGATTAACAACCTTCGCCAAGCGGCTGCCCCACTCTGGATCCTGGGCACGCAACTGTGATAACCAGGTACCGTCTTCGGGTGCGATCTGCTTCTGAAGCTCGTTAAACCTGTTTTCCAGCTCCTGGACTTTTACATCCATGTGCTGAACTTGTTCCTGGGCCGATTTCCAGTCGCGATCCGCCTGATCCCTTTTGCGGCCGGCTTCCAAACGATTTTCGTGCGCCAGGGAGACCTGTTCAGAGGCTTCTTCCGAGGCCTGCTCAGCGACCGCAATCTCCTGCTGCTCTGCTTCCGTCTGGCCGGGGCTTTGCCTAAGTGCCGACAGGCGGGCCTGTTCGTTCGTCAGCTCCGAGCGCTCCATTGAGCGGGTATCTTTGTATTCCGAAACCGCTGTCACTTGGTTCGTTTTGATCGCATTCAGCTTCAAATCGTAAGCGTGCTTGGCAGAGGTCAGCGCATCACTGGCCTCTCTTAGGCGTTGCTGGCGCTGGGCCTGATGCTTCTCATGCTCGCGCTGGATGCTTTGCTTCTCAAGCTCATACTCGCCCTCAATGGCCGACGCCTTACCGGTCAGGCTGTCGTAATCTGCCTGAGCGGTTGCCTGGCGCTGTCGGTAATCGGCCAGGTTATCAAAACCCTGCGCCAGGTCTGGCAATTCATCGGCTTCATACTTATCGTTCTGCTGGTGCAGAGCCGCTACTCGCCCATCCAGAGTTTCGAAATCGGCATTGTGGTTGGTCACCAGCCGCGCCAACTGGTGGTCGCCGCCTTCAAACTCCGCTCGCCTATCGGTTCTCTGCGTCTCAAGCCGCTCCTTCTGCTGGCCCAGCTCACCCACTTTCTCCCGAGCTTCCTCAACCGTTGCAAACAGGTTGGCGACCGTTTTATCAGCTTGCTCAAGTATCGCTCTGCGCTCGGCGTCCTTTCTCAGGCATTCACGGATTTTTTCTTCCTCACCTGCGAAGGCAGAAAGACTCTGTATATCCGCAATCAAATCTTTGCGATCAATGGCCCGGGGCTTGGCGTGCTGGTGGATGTTTTCAAACTGCGTCTCGCAGATCATCGCCTTAAAGCTGCTCAAAAGCCGATGCTTATTCAGCACCACGTGGGTCAGCCGTTCAATGTTGGTCATCTGGGTGTCGCTGTCACCCAGGCCAAATTCGGCCGCAAGCGCACGAAGCGCTCGGGCATCCGCAGGAAGCCGCTTCAGCAGTTTTTGGTTGCGCTGAATAATTGCCCGGTAATTGGTAATTGTATCGATGATTTTCGAAACCGCTGTGCCTTGCCTACGAAGCGCTGCGAATACGTCGTCTGCGCTGGCGCCAGCCTGAAGCAGTTCTTTGATCTCTGGTGCGAAGAAGGTTTCTTCTGCAGACCCGGCTATAAATCGGTAACAGGGTTTTCCCTGAGCATGGCGAAACATTACGGCGCAGTGGAGCCCCGTATGCCGGCGGTACTCAAAAATGATGAGACTTTGAAAGGTGGGCAGGTAGTAGTCCAGAAAGGACAGCTTGCCCGAGGCCTTGGTGACTATCCGCTCTGGCTCTTCGCCAAAAAAAGCCGGGACAAGCGCCAAGACAGAGGTTTTACCCGCCCCGTTCACACCTCCCAGGTGCGTGCGTTCGCGGCAGTCGATTTTGATGGTTCGTCCCTTCACTTGCTTGAAGGAGTGGTGCAGGACGATGCTTTCTAATCCGTAGCTTACAGTCTCGACAGACAAACTGATTTCCCCGTAACGGCAGGTCGTTCTTGATAGCCGCAGTATACAGGGAATAGTTACGGGACAAAGCCACGGAGCTGAAGCAAACATCACTCAGCGCCGTTGGAGGGGCTTACCCTTCCAACGGCGCTGAGCTGGTTTATCAGCTGTTGAGCTTGGCTGCTATTTGCGCGCCATGGTTTCCATATGGCCGTACATAGAATAATAAACAATCAGAATTTTAGTCATTTATGCTTCCTCTTTTGCATTGATTAAGGTGAATCTGTACTTCTTGTTGCTTATGCAACGTCTACCAGTACGAGTTCACTGTCTTCGTGAGCGCTAACCTTAAGCAGCACTTCGTCGCTAATTGCGACACCGTCGCCAGCAGAGGCAACTACTCCGTTAATTTCTATCTTGCCGCTCGCCGGCACCAGATAAACCTTGCGCCCCTCAGCGATGCGGTATTCGACACTCTGTCCTGCTTCCACAGTTGCTGCTACCAGCCTGGCGTCCGTGCGTATCGGCAACGCCTCATCATCACCCGGCAAACCGCTGGCGAGGGTGACAAAAGACCCACTGCGCTCGCCCTTGGGAAACGGCTTGGTACCCCAGGCCGGAGGAAGGCCGGTTTCATTGGGCATGATCCAGATCTGAAAAATCTGGGTGGCCTCGTCCTCTTCATTGAGCTCACTGTGAGCAATGCCTGTTCCGGCACTCATCACCTGTACATCTCCGGCCTCGGTGCGGCCCTTGTTTCCGAGATTGTCCTGGTGCGTAATAGCACCCTTGCGAACATAGGTGATGATTTCCATGTCGCGGTGCGGATGACGCGGAAAACCAGATTGCGGAGCAATCGTGTCATCATTCCATACCCTGAGATTCCCCCAGTGCATGCGCTTTGGATCGTAGTACTCAGCAAATGAAAAATGATGGCGGGTATCTAGCCAGCCATGGTGGGCGCCGCCCAGTTCGCTGTGGGGTCGAAGTTCAATCATTGTAGAATCTCCTGTTTCGAGTAGATCGTAACGGTAAGATCATATTGCCTTAAGGAACCAGGACGACCTTTTCAGACCCACCCTCATTTACCTTATGGTAGGCCGCAACTGCTCCGAAAGCGGATGCTCGTTAAAGCCATCAGAAACCGGTACACGTAAGACCAGAGAGACATAACCGCCGTTGGAACTGAACAATGCTTATGCAAATTTGGAGTTCATTTTAATCCCTCAAACCTTGGTCTGTTGATTTCCCCCTGAAGCCTCGCTCCAGATGATGAACCTACTTTACTATCGCCAAATCGAAAGACTAAGATGCTTATCATTGCGTTATTATCAATGAATTGTTGATAGTGTCCGAATACTAAAGATACAGGACCTCCTATGGATCGCATCAATGCCATGCGCGCTTTCGTTACGGTGGTGAGCGAGGGCGCCTTCACCCGCGCCGCCGATCGGCTGGAAACGTCCCCACAGCTGGTCAGCAAATACGTTTCTCAACTTGAGCAACATTTGGGTGTACGTCTGCTCAACCGAACCACCCGCAAGATCCACCTGACCGAAGCGGGAACGAGCTATCATCAGCGAGCTCAACAGGTGCTGAACGACATCGATGAAATGGAAAGCCAAATCGGAGACCTGCAAACCCGGGCTCAGGGTCTATTGCGGATCAGTGCACCTGTCTCCTTCGCTATCCGTCACATGGCACCGTTGCTGAGCGAGTTCCAGAAAGCCCATCCGGGCGTAGGTATCGATCTGCAGCTGAACGACCGCAAAGTCGATGTGGTTGAAGAGGGGTTCGACGTAGTACTGCGGATCGGCCATTTGAAAAGCTCCTCATTGATCGCCAAACGGATTGCTCCGGTGCGAATTGTGATGTGCGCCTCTCCGGCCTACTTGAAACAAAATGGCACCCCCCAACACCCGGAGGATCTTCAGGGCCACCGTTACCTGCGCTACAGCTACATAGAGCTGGATTCCAGCCAATCCTTGCACCGGTGGTTGCAAAACAACGGCCAGAACAACAGCAGCGGCATGACCAGCAACAACGGCGACGTATTGGTCGAATCGGCTATTTCGGGAGCAGGGATCGCCCTGCAACCCACGTTTATTTCAGGCCCGGCAATCAAAGAGGGAAAGCTGCAGGTTATCCTGCAAGAGTATGAACTGGAGCCCATGGGGCTCTATGCGGTGTATGCACATCGGCAACTGCTGGCGAGTAAGGTTCGGAGCTTTATTGACTTTATTGACGGGTATTTTGGTGACCCACCCTACTGGGATTGAGTTCCGCCCCGTTTAGCTTTGCTATCTCTGCAGCCGTTAACCCATTTCTCTTCGCCTTAAGGTATCTCAGGTACGCGGGAATGTGTGTTTTACCCATGTATTTATCAAGATAGGGTAAGAAACCGGCGTAGTTGCCTTTGAACTTGGCGTGATGAAAATCGTGATAGACGGGGCCTTCATACACGGGGAGAAGGTGCACAGGGTTCCACGGGATATCATAACCAATATGGCCATCTGCGCCTTCTATCTGCCGGATAACCACCCACAGCCAGATCACATAAACGTGCGCGCCGAGAAGAACTGGCCCAATCAAGGTCAACGGTGCTGTCAACGAATATTCCAGCCAGTGCACGTAGTTACCGTTAATGCCGCAGGTATTTCGAATTCGGTGATGTACGCTGTGCACGTTCCGGAGCAACCATTTGTTCTCGTGCATGTACCGATGCATCCAGTAATACAGAAAGTCGTCCAGCAATACGAAAAACACCAATTGGGCCAAAATCACATACCAGGCCGGCAACTCGGTGTTGTGCACAGCAGTAAGTTTTAACAATGGCCAGCTCAGCACCAAAAGCGACGCCAGGATAATGTTATTTATAAGGATGCGCCCAAGTGAGGGCAGCAAGAATTTCCTGACCTCAAACGGCTTCTGCTGAATTTTATATTTCCTCAGCGACACCGGATCTAACCAGGCAACGATCGTCCAGGGCGTTGCGACTATCAGGAACGCAACCATGCTGATGGCTAGAGTGGCCATGGGGAACTGCCAGAACCAGGGATCGTTATAAAACCCATCCCAGTATCCGAATACATTCATAATCGCTCCAGAAAACCTGAACTCATGGATCACCTACGGCTGCAGAAAACCCAGGTTTACTGCTTGCGCTGCACCGAGCCAAAGCTCAAGTCACCATAGGTGACTGTTGGCCTGTAGCCCGGGAATGCGGGAATGCTCCGGCGCGTAGCAATCCGGCCCAACCCCGTTTTCGCTAGTCACCTTTAGGCCTTCCGGGGTATGTGCCACAAAAGAATGGTTGCCCACGGTATGGCCAGGTGTGCGGATCAGCGCCAAGCCTTTGCCAATCATCACATCTCCTTCAAGCTGAATGATGCGATCTTCCGGGACACCGGCCAGGCCATTAGGGCAGTACCAGTCAAATTGTGGCGGCATCAGAAAGTTGGCGGCCGTCCACTCCTCTTTCATCACCAGCAGTTTCGCATTAGGAAACAAACCCGGAGTGTTGGCATCGCCTAGCCAGCGACGAATATCCTGGGTATGCAGGTGGTCGTAACTGATGTAATCCACGTCTTCTGGTGTTAAGCCAACCTGTTGAAGACAGTCCTCTACAGTATTGATTTCGGGCGCGATAAACTTCCTCACCAATTCCTTGAGCGGCCCTGCCCTGTCGATCATTTTCTTGAAATAGGGAGTTTCTGCATTTGCTTCAGCATCTGAAGGCGACAGCAGTATCGTTTTCACGCCCTCTTCGCTATCAACCTGCACTATAAAAACGCGATTGAGAATATGAATAAACGGTGTGGGAACAACTTTGCAGTTCAGGAAAGCGTATTTGCTGGGGTATGGCACGTTCGAGCCCCATCGAAATGCGTGACCGGCTTGATGATACTGCCGTCAATAGCGCTGCTTTCAAGAATGCTGCTCATACGCCACCCCTTTTGTAACCGTATTCGTATCGTTGAATAGCTGACTGAAAAGCATCTTAGCCTGACTTATCCGCTCTTAATTGTTAGATTACGAATATAAATTGCTAAAAAACGACACCAATGAACAACCACTCGTCTTCAGATGCTTCCGTTAGTCATCCTGCCAACTATGTGGTCGGGCCTTACATTCAGCCTGTTCTGCTGGCTTATCTGCAGCAAGGCGGTCGCCTCTCAGCGCTTGCCGATGCGGCCTCTGTCACCGACCTCTGGATGATTAACCCGCCGAAAAAAGTAATCGTAGATGAGTACTTTCGGCTGTTTCTCAGCGCCAGTGATCTGCTACAGGACCCTCTGCTCGGCATAAAGACAGGGCAAAATGCCGGTCTGGAAAACTTTGATGTGTTGGGGCAGGCTCTGGCCAATATACGCGCCAAATCCTTAACGCTGCGCCACGCACTGCAACAGGTTATGGCATTGGAACGTCTGGTACACCGCTTGGGCACCTCTCGCTTGGAGTCGGATGGCGGTAATGTGCGCTTTCTCTGGCGCGCCAACTTCCAGCAGCACAAGGCAGCTCGGCTGGTGTGTGAGAGTGTGCTGGCAGGCATTATTCATCTGGCGGAACAACTGACCGGTCGACTGATTCCGGTGATGGAAGTGTGCTTTGTGCACGCAAGACCCGCAGATTATCAGGCGGAAACATACCAGCAGGGGTTCAGAGCCCAGTGCCGGTTCAGCCAACCCCATAACAGCATCATGATTGCTGCAGACGTATTGGCTTGGCCTTTGAAACACATAGCGCGCCCTTCGGTTGTTGAACCCTATGCCGGCCAAGTAGTTGAGCAGGTGAAAAACCAACTTGGAAAAAACCTGACAAACAGCCCAAAACTCTCACAAATTGCGGCTATTCAAGGGCAAAGCGAGCGCGGCCTGCAGAGGCAACTGACGCAGCAGGGAACCAGCTATCAAAGGCTATTGGCGGATGTTCGTCTGCACCATGCAATGGATTATCTGCAATATTCGAATTTGAGCATCTTACAGATCAGTCAGCTGCTCGGCTTTAAGGAACAAAGCTCGTTTAATCACTTCTTTTTGCAGGGTTGTGGTGTGTCACCCAAAAAATGGCAGGAAACTAATAGAGCCCTGACTGTTAGCCGTCACCTCAAGTGAGGTTACTTGACAGGAAAACACGTCGAGAACTCGAATAAGGGCTGTCTATGCTATTGATGGCTATGATGTGCGACCAAAGTCGCTTTTAATTACCGATTTGGTCGCATTTACAGCGTTACGCCTACACTGAGATCCTCAGTACAAAGCAATAATACGAGGGTGAAGCAATGAAACAGTATCAAGGCAAGTGCTTTTGTGGCTCAGTACAGTTTCAGGTCAGTGGCACGCCGGAGGCGATGGGTTATTGCCATTGCGACTCCTGCCGGCGTTGGTCAGCGGGTCCGGTGAACGCCTTTTCTCTGTGGCCATCCGATACATTTAAGATTCTGTCAGGAGCCGATCAGATCGGCGAGTTCCATCTCACCGAGAAAAGTCACCGCAAATGGTGCAAACAGTGCGGTGGTCATATCTTTAGCGATCACCCAGCTTGGGGTTTGGTAGACGTGTATGTTGCAAACTTGCCACAGCTAACATTTGAGCCCGCTCTTCACGTGCACTATCAAGAGTCGGTGTTACCAATCAGAGACGGTTTACCTAAAATGAAAGATATGCCGGCTGAAATGGGCGGCTCAGGAGAAACGCTGCCTGAATGAGGGTGCAGCGTTAGCCACACAATGAACCTGCCAAGGGCTGGCTCGGTCATTGTTTCAGTTTGCGGGCAGCAAGCTCGTCAGCAATGCCCGCAAACGGTTGGGTTTTACCGGCTTGTTCAAAATAGGCAGGTTCTGGGCTCGCATTTGCTTGCGCAATTCATAGCTGCAATCTGCAGTAACCAGAGCGGCAGGCAATGGCTTACCCAGTAATGTGCGTACAGCCTCAATCGCCTGCCAGCCTGTTTTTTTGTCATCAAGATGATAGTCGGCCAGCATCGCAGCCGGCAAATCTTCTGCCTGCCGAAGGTATTCCAGAGCCTGGTGTTCGTCAGGGCTGGTAATCACTAAACAGCCCCAACGCTCCAACAACAGCTTCATACTCTCAAGTACGGCTGGCTCGTTATCAATTACCAACACGCGCAGACCCGCAAAGCTTGGCCCTGTCGCAACCACAGGCAACTCGATTTTTCTGGCTGCGTGCCTATCCAACGGTAGTTGCAGCGAAAATCGTGACCCCCGGCCCGGCCGCGACACAACGTCCATCTGGTAGCCCAATACCGACACCATACGGTCAACAATGGCCAAGCCAAGCCCAGCACCTTGGCGTCCGCCCGTTCCCTGCGGCAATAGCTGATGAAATTCCGTGAAAATATCCTGCAATTTGCTTTCTTCAATGCCTACACCGGTATCCCACACTTCAATGCGCAGGCTATCGTGACGGGCCCGCAAAGCCAACAGAACACGCCCACTAAGTGTGTAGCGGAAGGCATTACTCAACAAGTTGCGAAGAATCCGCGTGAGCATGCGCTGATCCGTTTTCGCCAGGGCCGGGATAGTGCGCACCCGTAGCCCAATGCCGGCGTTCGCCGCCACGGCTTCAAATTCATCACCCAAGCCCTTGGCCAAAGCGGCGATGTCGGTCATAGCCAAGTCCGGCACCATTGCTTGCTGATCCAGTTTTGATATATCCAGCAGGTCGGCCAGCAAATCCTCTGCACCCTCCAGGGCGCGGTGCACCTGATGCACCATCCGCGCCTCCTCTGCCGGCAGTGCGCTGTCTTGCAGTGCCGAAATAGTCAAGCGCGCGGCGTTCAGAGGCTGCAGCAAGTCATGGCTGGCCGCTGCCAGGTATTTGTCTTTGCTGCGATTTGCATCCGCCGCTGCCTTTGCTGCAATCACCAATTCACGCTCAACCTTTTCGCGTTCGCCGATTTGGAAATGCAACCCAACGTTGGCATCTTGCAGCGCTTGGGTGCGATCTTTTACCCGGCATTCGAGGTCGGCGTTAATCTGTACCAGTTTTTCCCGCGCCTGAACTCGCTCGGATATATCGGCCACGAAAGCTTCAACCACCTCTGGGCCTAAATCGGGCCTTCTTAACAGAGTGATTGCCACATTCACTGCGGTGTTGTCGGCACGGCGCAGGCGAATCTCACGCGCATTTATGCTGCCATTATCAAGTAATTCCTGGCGCAGCGTGTCGAACTCACTGGCACTGCAAAAAAGCTGCTCACGCAAACGAATCACACGGGTTTGCAGATCCTGAGGACCTGAGTACCCGCAAATTTTAGCCATGGCCGGATTGCAGGCTAAAAACCCGCCCCGCAAATCACCCTGAAAAATGCCGTGTAACGCCTTTTCGAACAGCCATTTGTATCGGTTCCGCTCTTGCTCAAGCTCCTCTATTTGCTTTTGCAATGCCGGGTAGTAGTTCTTGCGGGCAGACTGACTGCCAAGCCCCAGCAGGTCACTAATGCCATAGTCACCGGTTCGCTCAGAGGGCTTCTTCATACACAACCTGAACGTCTCTGAGTGACGACTTACGGGGATTGGTCAGAATACACGGATCCTGCATTGCAAAGCCCGAAAGCGACGGGATGTCAGACACGCTTACGCCCAGCTCAGAGAGCTTCGCCTCCAGGCCGACGGTGCGCTTGAGCAGGATGATGCGATTCATCAGTCGCTTCTGAATTTCGATCTGGCTCATACCACGGGTATCAATATCCATAGCTTCCGCAACCCGACGGAAACGTTCCGCCGCAGAACGGAAGTTATAAGCCACCACGTGCTCTAACAGCATGGCGTTACACAAGCCGTGGGGTAAATCCAGAAAACCTCCCAAACTGTGAGACATGGCATGCACAGCCCCGAGGATTGCGTTGGAGAATGCCAGACCGGCCTGCATCGATGCCAGCATGATCTGCTCTCGCAAATACGGATCTGCGGTATTCGCTACCAACGGCTCCAGATTGCGGTTAATCAAACGGATGGCTTCGAGGGCATGAGAGTCTGTCAGTGGCCCGCTACCGGTAGATACATAGGCCTCTATGGCGTGCACCAGAGCATCTACCCCTGTGCAGGCGGTCAAATAGCTGCTCATGGTTTCGGTCACTTCCGGATCGATCAACGAAACATCCGGCACAATCGCCTTGCTGATGATGGAAAACTTGAAGCGACGTTTGGGGTCAGAAATGATCGCAAATTGTGAGACATCGGCCGAGGTGCCGGCGGTTGTCGGAATCAGGATCATTGGTGGTGGGGGGTGGTTGATGGTGTCCACCCCTTCAAAATCCAGAATGTGTCGACCATCACTGACAACAATGCCAATGCCTTTGGCGCAGTCCATGGGGCTGCCGCCGCCGATCGCAACAATCACGTCACACTCTGAAGATTTGTAGAGCTCTGCGCCAGCCATCACCTCATCAACCCGGGGGTTAGCAGAAACCCCAGTATAAACCGTGGTGCGTATGCCTACATCGGTCAGCAAGGTAACGATTTCGCCAACCCAGCCGGCTGCCGAAACCCCCGGGTCGGACACCAGGAATACATGCTTGCCACCGAAATTACTGGCGAAGTTGGCAACTGACTTGCGTGACCCGGCCCCAAATACAATCTCTGGCGAGACAAACTTTCTTAATGCTGATATGTCGTGACCCATGAAAATGCACTCAACGCTGTATTTGTTTTTATCGTAATAGTTGAGAGCTTAACTCAAGCTCTCTGCGCATTCATTGGCCTTTCGGCTATGCCTTTGATAAAAGCGATAGAGTCCCTCAAGCATGGCGGCCTGATTCGCCTGCTGTAAAAAGCCATGGCCCTCGTCTTCAAACCAATGCAGCTCCGGGGCCTGCCCGGCTTTGTGCATTGCTGACACCATGGCGCGAGTTTGCTCCGGCACAACCACTTTATCCTGCCCTCCCTGAAAAAAAATTACTGGCGCGACCATTTTTGCCGCGCGCAGCCTGGGCGTGCGCATTTTCCAACGCTGTGGATATTTCTCGGGATCGCCTAGAAGCCAATCCAAATAACCGGATTCAAAGCGGTGTGTTACGCGCCGCAACTGGGCCGGATCAGTGACTCCAAACAGGCTGGCACCGGCGCTGTAGCGCTGATCTGTGGCCAATGCCATCAGCGCCGTGTAGCCACCGGAACTGCGACCTTGAATGAATACTCGCTGGGGGTCTGCCCACCCAGCGTCAACCAGGCAATCCACTGCGTGCGCCATGTCTTCTACATCCAACTCACCCCACCGTTCCGCCAAGGCTAAGCGGAACGCACGGCCAAATCCACTACTGCCGCGGTAGTTCACCTCGGCTACGGCAAAGCCACGCTGGCACCAGAATTGTATCTGAGGATTGAACACCGGGTAGGCCGCAGAAGTAGGCCCACCATGGGCTACGAGAATCAATTTGGCTGGTTGTTTATCCGCCGTCAGTGGTGCATAAAAAAAGCCCTGTGGAGGCTCCAGCTCTGGCCCGCGGGCGGGCGTTCTGAATGCTACCGGATGCGTCAGAGCGTGCCCGGGAAGTGCGGGCTCCCCACCGGCAATAACATGGGGCTGGGCGCTGAGCGGATCGATACGAAGAACCGCATCAAGACGATGTGGCGACTTTGCGATCGCGTAAAGCATGCCGTTAGCCGTGCACAAGCTGCGAAAATCGCTAAATTCCGGCGAAATGCGCACCGGCCCTGAGAGATCTGGACCCGAGAGCCACAACTCACCGTAGCCGTTGTGATAACAGACACGGGCCCAACAATCGCCAGGCAACGGGCAGTGGTGACGTTCACCGAGCTGCCATGGCGCATTGGCGTGATCTCGTTCGGGCGCAGCCAGAGCTTTCAGCCAGCCGCTTTCTGCGTTTTGGTAATCCACCTGCCAGGGTTGCCACCACCCCTCGTGGTCAGACAAAACCCACAGCGCCTGGCCGGAAAAAACCGGCTGTTGAATAGAACCTTCATTGGGCGATGGATGGCTCTGAACCTGCTCTAGCGTGCCACTTTCAGTAACATCTGCAGTCCATAGACGGGTACGTAACCAAGGCATATCAGGCAATTGCCAGCTCACCCAGGCAATCTTTTTACCATCGGCTGTGAGTGCCGGTGCACCGTAAAAATCTTCACCTTCATGCAGCACCGTCAAGCCGCCTGTGCGCGCCAAAGCCACCAGTTGCTGTCGACCCTCTGCAACGCCCTCCCCCGTTTCACGTACCGCCAGCACACGCTGTCGCAACGGATCTGACACCAGGCCGCCATAAGCCGCTGTATCGGTGGTCAGCACTTGGCTGCGAGTCTTTTCGCTGTCGATAAAACAGATTTTCTGACCGTCACTGACTATAAAGACGCCGTCCGGGGCCGCTGCCAAAGCACCGCCGCCGTATCCATTCACCCGGCTGCGAATACTTGGGGATGGCGTGGTTAATGGGACCGAAGCCTGGTCGCGTATCCACCAAGCCCGATTCACGCCACTGTCAGGGTCACTTTGCAGCCAGAATATGCCTGCTTGCGACGCCACCAAACCGCTGCGCTGGATGTAACCCGCGCACGCCTCAGTGGCGCTCAGCAGCCCCGCGGGCGGCTCAACTGCGGAAGAACAAACGGGAGTTACCGGCGTTGCGATAGGTCAGCTCCTCTATACCTGCGGTAGCATGGTCAGCGGCTTGGCGCGCGGCCAGAATGCGATCGTGATGGGGCGACTTACCACACACAGGGTCTGCGTTGTCGGCATTGCCGGTAAGCAAAAATGCCTGGCAACGACAGCCGCCGAAGTCTTTTTCCTTTTCATCACAGGACTGACACGGCTCTGGCATCCAGCTATCGCCACGATAATGGTTAAATCCTGGGCTGTCGTACCAGATGTGCTTCAAGTCTTTATCGCGCACATTGGGGAAGTCGATCGGCAGCAGGCGGGCGCTATGGCAGGGTAAGGCGCTACCGTCGGGAGCCACCGTTAAAAAAATACTGCCCCAACCGTTCATGCACGGTTTTGGGCGTTCTTCATAATAATCGGGGGTCACAAAAATCAGCTTCATGGCCGAGCCTTCATCCAACAGCCGGGCCCGATTCTGATTCACTTCATACTCCGCCTTTTCCAGCTGTGCCCGCGACGGCATCAGCCCTTCGCGGTTCTTGAAGGCCCAGCCGTAGTACTGGCACGTGGCCAATTCAACGTAATCTGCTCCCAGGCGATCACACAACGCGACTATGTCATTCATCTGATGGATGTTATGGCGATGAATCACAAAGTTGAGAACCATGGGGTAGCCAGCCTCTTTCACCGCACGGGCCATCGCCAACTTTTGCTCAAACGCCTTGCGAGAACCCGCAACGGCGTTATTCAATTCCGGATCTGACGCCTGAAAGCTAACTTGAATATGATCCAACCCGGCTTCGGCAAACGACTCAACTTTGGCTTGGGTCAGCCCTAAGCCAGACGTAATCAGGTTGCTGTAGTAACCCAGATGTCGAGCCTCGGCAATCAGCTCGCCCAAGTCCTGGCGCACCAACGGCTCGCCCCCTGAAAATCCCAACTGGGCCGCACCCATTTCACGCCCCTGACGCAAAACACTAACCCACTCCTCCGTGCTGAGCTCGTTCGCGGTCTCGGCAAAATTCAGGGGGTTTGAACAGTACGGGCATTGCAGAGGGCAACGATAGGTCAGCTCGGCGAGCAACCACAACGGGGGCCCAATGCTGGCTGGCTTGTGTTGTATCGAACTGGAGGTCAGAGAGGTCATGTGAGGTCAATCCAGTGTTGCTGTCTGGCGTGCTCCAGAAATTCAATCACGTCGTCTTCCAGAGCACCGGCTTGAGGAAACGTAGCCTTTAACGCAGCCACAATATCCTGCACGCAACGCTGGCCGTCAATTTCGCTCAGTACCGCACCGGCGCTCTCGTTAAGCTTCACCATACCCTCAGGGTACAGCAACACATGACCGTTCTGTGCGGGCTCCCACTGAAACCGAAACCCGCGCCGAAAACGAGGGGTGTCTGTCGTTTTGATCGCATTTTCTGCCAGATTTGCCATTACAGCCCCCGATGCCAGATTTGCTGGTCGGTTACCGTGTGAAACGGTGGTGTGTTGTGGCTGTAGGCCATCGTAAGTGCGTCCAGAAGGCTCCACAAAATATCCAGCTTAAACTGCAGAATATCCAGGGCTCTGGCCTGCTCGGGGGCAGTGGTGAAATGTTCAAGCGTTATCGCCAGGCCGTGCTCCACATCGCGACGGGCTTCCGAGAGGCGCTTGCGGAAATAGTGGTAACCAGACTCGTCTATCCACGGATAATGCTGCGGCCAACTGTCCAGGCGAGACTGGTGAATTTCCGGTGCAAACAGTTCCGTAAGAGACGAACACGCGGCCTCCTGCCAGCTAGCGCGGCGGGCAAAGTTCAGGTAGGCATCTACCGCAAAACGCACACCTGGCAGCACATGACGCTGGTCAATCACCTCTTTTCGGGTAAGCCCTACAGCCTCCGCCAAGCACAGCCAGGCTTCGATGCCGCCTGCATCTGAGTTGTGACCATCGTGATCAAGAATGCGTTGCAACCACTGTTGGCGAACCTCGGCATCTGGGCAATTAGCCATAATGGCGGCGTCTTTACGCGGAATCATGATTTGGTAATAATACCGGTTGGCTACCCAGCCCCGGACTTGTTCAGGGCTGCATTGTCCGCCATACATGGCCCGGTGATACGGGTGGTGAATATGGTAATACTGCCCCTTGCTGCGCAGCACTCGCTCAAACTCTGTCGCGTTCATGGCAGTATTGACGATGGCGCTCATAGCTTCTCCGACAGATCAATATGCATTCCGTCCCAAGCCACATCGATGCCGTGCTGAATCAATTGCGCTCGCTCATCAGAGTCTTCATTCAGAATCGGATTCGTGTTGTTGATGTGGATCAGAATCTTATACTTGGCGGGCACAGAATCCAGTACCTCAATCATCCCGCCCGGGCCACTCTGGGCCAGATGGCCCATGGCCTGACCGGTTTTGGTGCCTACTTTCTGGCGGATCATTTCGTCGTCGTGCCACACCGTGCCATCCACCATCAGAACGTCGGCTTTGCACATCCACTGCAGAATGTTCGCATCGGGCTTACCTAGCCCGGGAGCGTATAGCACAGTGTTACCCGTACGTGTGTCCTCGATAAAAATGCCAATATTATCGCCTGGGTGGGGCTGATCCCTTCGCGGCGAATACGGCGGCGCATTACTCAACAGGGGAATAGCCGTCAGTTTCAGATTCGGGGCGCAAGGAACAACAAAGGCTTCTGGCGCTCCGTCATCAAGCGGGATTTCTTGCCAGCGCAACCCACCGTTCCAGTGCGCTAGCATCGGGAACAGCGGAAAGCCGGAACTGAGGTCTTCGTGTACCTGCGCCGTACACCATAGATCAAGTGGTAGCCCTTCTCGTAGCGTTAACAGGCCCGTCGTATGATCCACCTGACTGTCCATCAGCACCACGGCCTCAATACCGGTATCACGCAGGGCGCGCGCCGGCTGCATAGCGGGAAACGATGCCAACTGAGCACAAATATCGGGGGAAGCGTTGATCAGAATCCAGCGCTCGCCATCTTCACTGACGGCAATGGATGACTGAGTGCGTGCACGAGCGTTAATAGTGCCCTTTCGCAAACCATCGCAATTGGCGCAGTTGCAATTCCACTGAGGAAAACCGCCACCTGCCGCCGAACCAAGAACCTGAAGATACATAAACAGAAGCTCCGAAAGTAAAACGGCCGGCGCCTGGGCGCTGGCCGCTTCAGTCTTCAGCGGTTGGCGAAGTACATAGTGACTTCGAAACCAATACGCAGGTCTTCATAAGCTGGTTTTGTCCACATAATGCTCACCTCTTTTGTCATGATTATTTGGGCATCAGGAAACGTTCGGTCATGGTCACCGCATCCCCAAAACCCATCCTAAAGGCAGCCGCAAGTCTCCAACATGGTACTTTCGCACTGTTTTAAGGTCGTCTTAAGTTGCAGTTTGGCAGCAATTAAAGGGCGCGGAGCGATACAACAGCAATGTTGAAAAGCAAAAAAGGCCCACGAAGGGCCAAAAGAGAGCGACACACATGTCGCGGGGTCTCAGCAAAAACACCCCGACAAGCGCCGGGGAGAAAAGGCGCACGTTCCCTGTGCAGTTTACCAACCAACCTGTGTGGAGGAGGTGGCCGGCAGCATTACAATCAGAAAAAGCCCAGCGGATTAATGTCGTAACTGGTTAGCATGCACTTGGTTTGCTGGTAGTGATCCAGCGCCAGTTTATGGGTTTCGCGACCAATACCGGATTTCTTGTAACCGCCAAAGGCGGCGTGGGCTGGGTACGCGTGGTAGCAGTTCATCCACACCCGACCGGCCTGGATCTGGCGACCCATGCGATAGGCAACATGGGTGTCACGGGACCAAACTCCTGCACCCAGACCAAACTCGGTGTCGTTAGCGATGGCCAGAGCCTCTTCCTCGGTTTTGAAGGTGGTTATCCCCACAACCGGGCCGAAGATTTCCTCCTGGAACACGCGCATATTGTTATCGCCCTTAAACAGCGTGGGCTGGATGTAGAAACCGTTAGCAAACTCGCCTTCCAGGTTTTCACGGCCACCGCCGGTCAACACCTGGGCACCTTCCTGTTTGCCAATTTCAAGGTATGACATGATCTTGTCGAACTGCTCCTTGCTAGCCTGAGCGCCTACTTGCACGTCGGTGTCCAGTGGGTTGCCGCGCTTGATTGCCTTGGTGCGAGCGACCACTTTTTCTATAAATTCGTCGTACATGTCTTCCTGCACGATGGCGCGAGAAGGACAGGTACACACTTCACCCTGATTGAAGAAAGCCAAAACCAGACCTTCCACACACTTATCGATGAATTCAGGCTCAGCCTTCATCACGTCAGAGAAATAAATGTTTGGTGACTTGCCACCCAGCTCCACGGTAGAGGGGATGATGTTTTCAGCCGCGCATTTAAGGATGTGCGACCCAACCGGTGTCGAGCCGGTGAAGGCGATTTTAGCAATACGCTTGCTGGTTGCCAGCGCCTGGCCGGCTTCAATGCCGTAACCGTTAACTACGTTGAGCACACCCGGCGGCAGCAGGTCTCCGATGACCTCCATCAACACCAGTATGCTCGCAGGTGTCTGCTCGGCCGGCTTCAGCACGGTACAGTTACCCGCCGCCAGGCATGGGCCTAGCTTCCAGGCGGCCATAAGAATTGGGAAGTTCCAGGGGATAATCTGCCCGACCACGCCTAGCGGCTCGTGAAAGTGGTACGCCACGGTGTTGTTATCAATTTCTCCCATATGACCTTCCTGGGCGCGAATGCAACCAGCAAAGTAACGGAAGTGATCAGCGGCCAATGGAATATCGGCGTTCAGGGTTTCACGGACGGCTTTACCATTGTCCCAGGTTTCCGCCACTGACAATTTTTCGAGATTAGCTTCAATCCGATCAGCAATTTTCAGAAGGATATTTGAGCGCTCTTGCGCTGAAGTGCGTCCCCATGCGGGGGCTGCCTTGTGCGCCGCGTCGAGTGCCAGATCGATATCTTCAGCAGATGACCGCGGGATTTCACAAATCACATCACCCGTTACAGGGGTAATGTTATCAAAATATTGCCCTTTTACCGGGGCAACCCATTCTCCGCCAATGTAATTTCCATAGCGGGATTTGAAAGAAACGACGGAACCTTCCGTTCCTGGTTGTGCGTAGATCATGGCTTCAACCTCATGTTTTGTTTATCGCGCGCCAACGGGAGGGCAATCGCGTTTACCCATCCAATGTAGACACTAACTCTCACCCATTGAATGCTGCGATGGGGGCGAAAAACTCCTCCCTTGGTAGTAGACACCAGCCGACCCGTATTGCCCGCGGCCTGCTGGTGTCCACTTTCATCGCATACAGGATTTACTGGCTCGCAACACGGTCCTTCGGCAGTTTAAAGGTCCAGACCGTGCCACCCTGGTTAAAGTGCTTGACCACTTTGGCCACTTCACCTCCCCAAAGCGGAACCGCACCACCCCAGCCAGAAGCCACTGAGACAAACTGCTGGCCGTCCATCTGCCACGTAACCGGGGTACCAACCACACCGGAGCCGGTATTGAACTTGTACAGCTCTTCACCTGTTTTGGCATCAAAGGCTTTCAGGTAGCCCTCTGGCGTACCAGTGAACACCAGATCACCCGCTGTAGTCATTACGCCGCCCCACAAAGGCGCGGGATTTTCATAGCGCCACACTTCCTCACCGGTTTTCGGATCCATGGCGCGCAAAACGCCAATATAATCGTCGTTAGCAGGCTTGATTGTGAAACCGGCGCCTAAGAATGCCCCGCCTCTTTTATAAGAAACCGGCTCATTCCAGATATCCATAGACCACTCGTTGGAGGGCACATAGAACAAGCCCGTTTTCTGGCTGTAAGCCATGGGCATCCAGTTTTTGCCACCGAGAAATGCCGGTTGAGCTACAACTGTTTCGCCTTTGCTTCCATCCATGCCGGCAGGATCACCCGGGCGCCCACCTTCGGCATAAATAGGCCGCCCGGTTTCGGGATCAAGCCCCGTAGCCCAGGTAATCTTGTCGACAAACGGGAAGCCACGAATGAAGTCACCGTTTTCACGGTTCAAAACATAGAAGAAGCCATTTCGATCAGCTGTGGCCGCAGCCATGACGGTTTTTCCATCTTCCTCATAGTTAAAGGAAATCAGCTCATTTACACCATCGTAATCCCAGCCGTCGTGGGGCGTGGTCTGGAAGTGCCATTTGATGCTGCCATCATCCGGATCGATAGCCAGCCTTGAGGATGAGAACAGGTTGTCCCCCGGGCGCAGGTGCGAGTTCCACGGCGATGGGTTACTGGTACCAAAAAATAGCGAATCTGTGTCCTGATCGTAAGTGCCGCCCAACCAAGGTGCTGCGCCGCCAGTCTTCCACATGTCGCCGGGCCAGGTGCGTCCGGCTTCGCCACCAGAAATACCATTTTCAACTTTCTCGCCATCTTCGTACACATACCCCATGTGGCCTTCAACCGTGGGGCGCGTCCAGACCAGGTCACCGGTTTCAGCATCGTAGGCTTCCACTTTGCCAACAACGCCGAACTCACCACCGGCTACCCCGGTAATTATTTTGCCCTTTATAATAATTGGAGCAGCAGTGATGGCGTACCCTGCTTGGTAGTCCGCCACCTTCTTGATCCACTCAGGCTTGCCTGTATCCTTGTTCAGTGCCACAAGCCTGGCATCCAGAGTACCGAAATATACTTTGTCGCCGTAAAGGGCTACGCCGCGGTTAACCACGTCACAGCAAGGCATGATGCCATCGGGCAGGCGAGCATCGTACTGCCAAATCTCTTCGCCGGTTCTTGCGTCAATTGCGTAAACGCGGGAATAGGAGGCGGTCACGTACATCACGCCATCCTTTATCATGGGCTGGGATTCCTGGCCGCGCATCTTTTCGCTACCGAAGGAAAATGCCCATGCGGGCTGCAAATACTGAATATTATCTGTGTTCAAGTCTTCAAGCGTGCTGAACCGTTGCCCTTGAGTACCCATACCATAGGTAACAATGTCTTCTGGCGTGTTGGCATCGTTGAGGATATCTTCGTCGGTTACGGCCTGGGCGCCGCACGACACTGCCAACGCAAGGGTGCTGACTGCAATGCGAATGCCGAATCTGTTCAATCTCATGGTTGCGCTCTCCGAGTCTCTTGTTGTCGGTTTTCGGTGAACCGGGAAGTTTTCCCGCCTCTATGCAGATTCTTCGCTTTGCCTGCCCAATCAACAATGACTCCCCAGCAGTGGTTTTCTCATCACTTGGTCGTACGACCCAAATAGAAAAGCCCACGCTAAATGCATGGGCTTAGTCCAAATCCAGTGTGTTGCGTTTGTCGCAACCGACCTCAGGGCCGACCCTCAGCTTGTGCAATCGCTTCGTCGCTCAGGAACTCCCGGTAATACTGAGGGACGCTGTAACGCAGGCTAAACTGAGAAAATAGCTCGTTTAGCTCGCCAGACTGCACAAACTTGCCAACTATATCCTCGAGGGCATAACCCAGCTGTCGGTGTGTGTGCTTGATCGCCATGCCCACATCCCAAACCTGCTTGTTAATACCCGGGAAACCATTGCCTGCGTGTTTGAACTCACTGTTTTTAGCGTTTGCTAATTGATAATCAATTTCTGCGCGCATGCCCATAACGGCGCTCACTTCGCCATCGCGCATAGCCCCGAACGCCTCCTCCACGTTTGCGTAATGGCGCACCTGTTCGCGTAAGCGGCCATTTAGCCCGGATGAAAGATAGAAATCCGGCAATGTGTCAATTTCCACGCCAATCGGGTGGTACTGGAACATTGCAACAGTATCTACCGAGTCCATCTTCTGCGGGTTGTAAGCAATCTGCCAGGTTTCCTGCTGGTAGGGCCCAAACAGCACCACCTGTTCGTTCATGTATTCGCCAGTGGAATCCTGCATATAGGCATATTGTTTATCGTAAGGCACCCGCATCATCACATCCGCAAGGCGCTGCTTAGCCAGGTAATGACCTTTCCAGACGTTGTTGCGCAGGTCGTCCCCCAGGTTTTCATCCGGCACAATCCAGTGCACTTTGAAATCCACACCCATGGCCTTCGCAATGCGCTTGCCAAGTTCCACATCAATGCCCTGCGGTTCGCCGTTCACAGTGTAAGAGTAAGGTGGGAAGTTCTGGTAAACGCCCACCTTCAAATAACCGGACTCAAGAATAATGTCGTAAGTGCGTTCTGCGGGCCGGTTCAGCAGCGCGTTGCCATCGTCCACTTCCTGGGCAACACCCGTTTGCAACAGCAACATCAATGCTATGACTCGAAAGAGCGCTTTCATTATTTTTTCCTCAAACGGCGGCAGGCCGGCGCATAGCCGACCTGAAACCAGACCTTTGAATTTCGAAACCGACGCCACTCACTCAGGCTTTGGCAGCGATTCGACATAGGTTCTGATCGCCCAGATTGCATTCTGATCCAGGGTTTTTTTCCACGCTGGCATACCACGATCGGTGCCCTTGAGAACGCGGCCCATGTAGTACTCGTCGTCCCATTCCGTGAGCTCGCGCAAATCTGGTGTTAACCCTCCAGACATCGCCCTTATCCCGTGACAGCCGGCGCAGTTGCCGGCATAAGCACTTTCACCAATCTGCACCGCCAGAGAATTTACATCACCGTGTGAGCCGCCCTTGCGGAACGGGTTTTCTGCCAGGATTTCATCTCCCAAAACGGGAAGGTTACCTGTATCCACCGGCTGAGGAGTGACATTGCCGTGCGCCATCACCAAGCCCGATGCTCCTAGCAGGGCCGCCGTTGTCAGCGCTTTGAGTGAGAAGGAAATTTCCATTGCACTTACCTTTGTTGATTTCTCGTGCTCTGGCGATTGGATTTATGAGATGCCAGTTGCTGGTAACCAGTCTAAAAAGCTGAGCGGCCAATCCGAATGCCACTTTGGGGGCTTCGGCTTAGTTCCTTAGTCGTAGGCAATCAGGGCGAAAGCCAAAGCACGAGTACCTCAGAAGCTCACTGGAAATTCGCGCGTTATCAGCGACAAAGCGAGCAACCGGGCATTTATCCCGGTTTTTAATGAAATCTTCCCGGTTATTGAGTGAATTTTGCCGTCGCCGCGTGCGTGGCTCACAGCTAATACTCAATGCGTCGCCAACAACAGCGAAGACGCCACAACAAAAATGTGAGGAATGAGTATGAAAATTCACAGTCAAAAACACCCACTGATCCGCGGAATCGGCCTGGCCCTACTTCTTGGTTCGACAGCCGGACTGGTTGCCGTTGAAAGCCATGCCGCCGGAGTAACCTGGGAAAACATTGCCAACGATGCAGAAACCACGCACGACGTGCTGGGTTACGGCATTGGCCCAAAAGCTCAACGCTACAGCCCCATGACCACACTGAACCGTGACAACGTGGAGCGCCTGGTTCCGGCCTGGTCGTTCTCCTTCGGTGATGAAAAACAACGCGGACAAGAGTCTCAAGCCTTGGTTCACGATGGGGTTATTTACGTGACAGCGTCCTACTCACGAATCTTCGCCCTGGATGCGAAATCTGGCAAGCGCCTCTGGGAGTATAATCATCGCCTGCCGGAGGGCATTCGTCCGTGCTGTGATGTGGTTAACCGCGGTGCTGCAATTTTCGGCGACAAAGTATTTTTCGGCACGCTGGACGCAGGCATCGTGGCGCTGAATAAAGATACCGGCAAGGTGGTGTGGCGCGAAAAGTTTGGCGACCATGAGGCGGGCTACACCATGACCGGTGCTCCCACCCTGGTGAAAGATCAGAAGAGCGGCAAGGTCCTGCTGATTCACGGCTCCTCCGGCGATGAGTTCGGTGTTGTAGGCAAACTCTATGCGCGTGATCCGGATACCGGCGAAGAGGTCTGGATGCGACCCTTTGTGGAAGGCCACTACGGCCGCCTGAATGGTGAAAAGAGTACACCCACCGGCGACCCTCGCGCACCCAGTTGGCCAGATGACCCCACAACCGAAACCGGTAAGGTCGAAGCCTGGAGCCATGGCGGCGGCGCACCCTGGCAAAGCGCCAGTTTTGATGCCGAAACCAACACCATCATTATAGGCGCCGGCAACCCGGCCCCGTGGAACACCTGGAAGCGCACTTCTCCCGGTGGCAACCCGGCGGATTATGACAACCTTTACACCTCCGGCCAGGTAGGTGTAGACCCCACCACCGGCGAGGTGAAATGGTTCTATCAGCACACACCTAACGACGCCTGGGATTTTTCCGGTAACAACGAACTGGTGTTGTTTGAATACACCGAAGACGGCCAAACGGTAAAAGCCACCGGCCATGCAGACCGCAATGGTTATTTCTATGTTGTTGATCGGGCCAACGGCGATTTCAAGAAAGCCTTCCCGTTTGTCGACAATATCACCTGGGCAACGAGCATTGGCGACGATGGCCGCCCAGTTGAGGCAGAAGGGCAGCGGCCGCCACCCGTGCCAGAAGGTAAAACCCGTGGCGAACCCGTTGAAGTATCGCCACCATTCCTCGGTGGCAAAAACTGGAACCCCATGGCCTATAGCCCGGATACAGGCCTTTTCTACATTCCAGCCAACCATTGGAAAGAGGATTACTGGACCGAAGAGATCACCTATAAAAAGGGGGCTGCCTACTTAGGGCAGGGTTTCCGTATCAAGCGCATGTACGATGATCACGTTGGTATTTTGCGGGCCATGGACCCGATTACTGGCGAGATTGAATGGGAGCATAAAGAAAACATGCCGCTATGGGGTGGCGTGCTTACCACCAAAGGCGGGCTGGTGTTTACCGGCACCGGCGACGGCTACCTGAAAGCGTTCAACTCAGAAACCGGCGAAGTTCTTTGGAAATTCCAGACTGGCTCCGGCGTCATTTCATCCCCGGTCACTTGGGAAATGGACGGCGAACAGTATGTTGGCGTGGCCTCGGGTTACGGCGGTGCCGTGCCTTTGTGGGGTGGCGATATGGCTGAGCTGACCAAGCCTATTTCACAGGGTGGCTCGTTCTGGGTATTCAAGCTGCCCTCCTGGGCGCAGGCTTCTAACTAATCCTCCCCTGACTTGGGCCTGGTGATGCGCACCTGGCCCTATCTTAGCCACTTTCTTGTGGAGTCTGCCCTATGAAACCGTTTATTTACGCGTCGCTTCTGTTTCTTATAACGCCGGTCATGGCCGGTGATTACATGGCCGACGAAGATCAACCGCCGGTTATCAATGGTTGCGTGCTGAAGCAGAAAACCCAATGCCCAGGGGCGGATCTCCAGGGCGCTGACCTTTCCAACATGGACCTGCAAGGTGCCAACTTCGAAGGCGCGGACTTCAGTGCAGCCAATCTCAACCACGCCAGCCTGCGCGGTGCCAACCTTGACGGTGCCAATCTTGATGGAGTTAGCGGTTATCGGCTGCAAATGTATCGCGGAAGTATGCGCGGTGCCAAAGTGCGCAACGCCGAACTTCAGGGCATGCAAGGCGAATACCTGTTCGCTCAAGGCGCGGATTTCAGCGGCTCTGATCTCACCGGAGCCAACTTTGCCTTTTCACGATTCGCCGGCGCAACCCTGCAAGGCAGTAATCTGTCTTACAGCAGCTTTGAGATTGCCTGGCTACCAAAAGCAAATCTGCAAGGCGCCAACCTGCACGGGGCCGATCTCCAGGAAGCCAAGTTAGGCCTGGCCAATCTAGCCCAGGCTGACCTGACCAATACCCGTATTCACTACGCCACCTTCGAGGGTACTTACATGGAGGGTTGCACCGGCTGTCCTTTTGACTGGTAAAAACATCCACACCGGGTCAGAGCCTCTGACCCGCCCCCATTCGGCCATAACGAACCAAGCCGGCATCCACGGCAAGGTGAATCAGTTCCACAGGTGAACAAACCTGTAATTTGTTTTTTAGCAATGCCAAGTGATTCGACACGGTTTTATTGCTGATACAGAGCCTGTCCGCGATGCCGGCGATACTTTCACCACGGGCGTACATTAGTAATACTTCCATTTCGCGCTGGGTCATGTCTTTCAAACGCTGATCCACAGGTCGTTCGCTGTTCATCGCAAGGCGAGTTGCTATGGGGTGCTCAATATACGGCTGGCCGGCAGCTACCCGCCTGACCGCCTCTACAAGCTCCTCGGGTGCGCAGCTTTTAGACACAAAACCCAGGCCGCCCACATCCAGCGCCTGACGCACCATAGGCAGTTCATCGTGCATGGTAAAAAACAGAATAGCCGCTCCATGCCAGCGTTGGCGGATGCGCCGCCCCACCTCTAACCCGGATATATCCGGCAGCCCCATATCCAGCAACAACACATCCGGCCGGTTCTGTGCATAGTGACTGAGGGCCTCTTGGCCATTTTCCGACTCAGTAATCACAAGGCCAGGAATCATCGAGCGAAGAAGGTTGGCGATTCCCTGTCGAACCACCTGGTGGTCGTCAACAATCATTAATTTCATAGCATGCCTCCACTGACACAGGGCAGCCCCAACGGTACCGTGAGCTTTATTTGGGTACCTTCGCCGACCTTACTTAAAAACTGGGCACGACCACCCAGGCATCGAGCCCTTTCGCGCATAGAGCGCAAGCCCAACCCAGCTTTTTCGGGAAAGTCGTCGGCACCCACTCCATTATCACGCAACTCAATATGCAGCTGATTGGCACTCTGTTGCACCGCCAGCATGGCGCAAGTGGCATTAGCGTGCCGCGACACATTATTCAACGCTTCCTGCAAAAAACGATACAAGTGCGTTTGCTGTGCATCGCTTAATTGCGCCAGCGGATCATCCATCGTCAGCTTACAATCCAGCCCACTCAAGTGCTGCCACTGTTCGGCCAAATGGCGAATAGCGCCCGCCAGCCCCAACTGCTCCATCACCAACGGATGCAAATCCTGAAGTAGATGACGAAAATGTTGCTGAACAGTTTCGCAGTGCCCCGCAAGATCCCGGGCCTGCTGCCTTTGCCGCTCGTTCAAGTCAGGGTCGTAAACCCAACTTCTGGCCTGGGCGCGAATGCCGGTTAAATACTGGCCCAAGTCATCGTGCAATACCCGAGCGATGTGCTCGCGCTCTTTGTCCTGTAGCTGTAACAGCTCGTTCAAAAGGCGGCTCACGGTTTTTTGCTCGCTCTCAAGCGCCGCCACCATGTCGTTAAAGCGCAGCGCCAATGCGTCCAGTTCGACAACACTTTGCCGCGATAAGCGCGACCCCAACTTGCCCTCGGCCACTGCGGCCATGGCGCTGGCCAGGTTTGCAAGAGGACGTATTCCCTGTCCCACCATCCAGAACAACGCTATAAAACACAGCGCCATGCCCACGGCGTATGATGCTGATATCAGCAAAAATCCTTCCCAGATTTCCTCCACCTCGTCAGCCGGGTCTATGCGCCACCCGTTAACCACCTCATAACCTTGACTTCCGGCTACTGTCGATTCAAACCATCGCGGCACCTCCTGGATAGGCGCCAACCCGGTTATCTGCGCAGGGCGCATGTGCCGCAAGGTTTCGGCGACGCCGGACGGTAAGGTTTCCGGCGACCCCAGGGCCCGTGCCAGGCTTGTTACCGCCGCCAACTCACGTTGGACGTCATGACGCGCTTGATGCACATAAAACACCGCACCCAGTAGATAGGTCGCGATAAACAGCGCTAGCATCAGCAGAAAAATTTTGCGAAAGGCGGTCATTAGTTGATCCGTTCAAGCACATTGAAAACCCTACCAACCATGCTAAACAGGCTGCTTCAGACCGGAATAGTCCTTTAGTACTGGCAGTTTGCTACTTTCTGAATATTCCCGGAACTTTTTCCCTTCTCTAAGCTGGTCGGACAATAAAATCCGGAGAGTCCCATGTTCCGACCCACATCGGTGATTGCCGTGCTCGTTTTCAGCATGCTGAGCGCGCTACCAATCCACGCGGCTGACACGATCGCTGTAAAGATCGGATATATACAGTGGGCGCCAGATCAAGGCCCGGTGTTGTCCAACGTGCTTCCAGAGCCCGAAGATGCCGGCCTGCGAGGCGCCGAGCTGGCTATCAGTGATAACAGCACCACCGGTAAATTCATGGGCCACACTTATACACTCACATCCAAGGTGGCCGAATCAGAGCAGGCGGCGGTAAAGGCTTTTGAGGCTCTGCAACAACAAGGGGTTGAGTTGTTTGTTATCAACGCGCCGGCCAGCACCCTAAATGCGATGATGGACAAGGCCAGCCCCGCTACGCTGGTATTCAATTCCGGAAGCTCAGACGACTCACTGCGCGCCGATGAGTGCCACCCCAACCTTCTGCACACACTCCCAAGCTACGCCATGCTGACCGATGCCCTAGGCCAATGGCTGAAAATGCGGCGCTGGAGCCAAGTGTTCCTGATTACGGGGCCAACTGCAGCAGACCAGGCTTGGGCCAGCGCATTTCGCCGCTCAGCTAAACGCTTCGGCGTAAAAATCATAGAAGACAAGCCCTGGACCTTCGATTCAGATCTTCGACGCACCGCATCCAAAGAGTTGCCACTGTTCACTCAAGCTAATGATTACGATGCGGTGGTCGTGGCCGATGTGCGCGGTGACTTTGGTGAATACGTGCCGTTCAACACCTGGTTGCCGCGCCCAGTGGTCGGCACACAGGGTATGTCGCCTGTGGCCTGGCATCGCGTTGTAGAAAGCTGGGGCGCCGCGCAGTTACAGAGCCGCTTTTACGATTTGGCCGGCCGGGACATGACCAGCGCAGATTACGCGGCATGGGCGGCGATTCGATCCTTGGGAACTGCGGTTACTCAGCTTGGCGAAGCCGACGCCAATAATCTTCGCAGCTTTATTTTCAGTGACCGCTTTCAATTGGCCGCGTTCAAAGGCCGCAAGCTGACCTATCGCTTGTGGAATGGCCAACTCCGACAACCCATTCCGCTGGTCCACCCTAGAGGTCTGGTGGCAAGTGCACCATTCGAAGGCTTTATTCATCCGAAAACGGAAATGGACACCCTCGGGCTAGATGAGCCAGAAAGCGCGTGTCGTATCAACGGCTGACCGCCTGTGCGTTCGCCATCCAGAATAATAAGGAGTTCTCCCATGAAATCGCTATTCAGACACACCGCTTTGGCTGCCCTGGTAGGGCTGTCCGCACCGGCTATGGCAAGCCTGGCTTACGTATCCAATGAAAAAGACAACACCCTGTCTATTATTGATACGGAATCACAGCAAGTCGTCGACACCATCGATGTCGGCGCACGGCCGCGTGGTATTTTGTTGTCCAAGGACTTCACAAAGCTGTACATCTGCGCCAGCGACGACGACACAGTTCAAGTGCTGGACCTGGCCACCCGCAAGATTATCGCCACCCTGCCCTCCGGCGAAGACCCCGAGCAATTCGCCCTGCACCCCAACAACAAGCATCTGTATATCGCCAATGAAGACGATGCGATTGTCACGGTGGTAGATGTCACCACCAAGGATGTTCTGGCCCAGATTGACGTAGGCATCGAGCCAGAAGGCATGGCGGTGAGCCCGGACGGAAAATGGGCGGTGAATACCTCAGAAACCACCAGCATGCTGCACTGGATAAATACCGAAAGTTTTGAAATCGAAAAGAACATCGTGGTTGGCCAACGACCGCGCCATGTGGAGTTCAGTAACGACAGTAAAATTGCATGGGCCTCGGCTGAAATTGGCGGCACCGTGCATATTATTGATGTTGATAAGCTCGAACAAATTCACGAAATGTCGTTCAAAGTACCCGGCGTTAACCAGGACAGAGTTCAGCCAGTGGGCATTGAGTTAACCTCTGACGGAAAATACGCGTTTGTTGCACTAGGCCCCTCCAATCACGTGGCTGTGGTCGACGCTAGCACGTACGAGGTTCTTGATTACCTGCTGGTCGGAAGCCGGGTGTGGCAACTGGACCTGAATAAAGACGAAACTCAGCTCTACACCACCAACGGTGTGTCTGGTGATGTATCCGTTATTGATGTAGAAGATATGAAAGTCATCAAATCCATCAAGGTAGGCCGCTACCCTTGGGGCGTGGTCATCGATCCCAATTCATGACTATAGAAGCCCGGAACATCAGCTTTCGCTATGGCAATAAGCCTGTGCTCAAGGAAGTCGGCTTCACGCTAACCTCCGGGGGATTCCACGCGTTGCTGGGGCCAAATGGTGCAGGTAAGTCCACGCTGTTCGGGCTGCTTACCCGGCTGCTGGCACTGCAACAGGGCGATATACTGCTTGCTGGGCAGTCTCTGAAAAAGCAACCAGCTGATGCCATGCGCCAAATAGGTGTGGTGTTCCAGCAGAACGCGCTGGATCTGGATCTGTCGGTTCGGCAAAACCTGATGTATCACGGTGCTCTTCACGGGCTATCGCGCAAAGAGGCCCGCATCCGCGGCGACCAGGAGCTGCAGCGGTTCGGATTACTTGACCGGGCGGGCGATGCGGTTCGGGAGCTCAACGGCGGTCACCGACGGCGGGTAGAAATTGCACGCGCCCTGCTACACCACCCCTCACTGCTTTTGCTCGACGAGCCTACCGCCGGGCTGGATGTCGCCAGCCGCCGGGCCCTTAATGACCATGTGCGCACGCTCTGCGAAGAAGACGGCCTAACGGTACTCTGGGCCACCCATTTGATTGAAGAGGTGCGCCCGCAAGACCGGGTGCTCATTCTGCACCAGGGCCAGCTACTAGCAGACGATAAAGGCCTTGAAATTTGTTCTGCCGACGGCACCGAGAGCCTTGCCGAGACCTTTGAATCACTGACGGGAGGCGCGTCATGACACCGGCTCAGTACTGGCACTGTTTTGTCGGCATCCAATTCCGTGAATGGTTGCGCTTTTGGCAACAGCGCACGCGGTTTGCCAGCGCGTTGGTTCGCCCACTGCTCTGGCTGGTCGTGTTTGCCGCCGGTTTTCGCGCCGTCCTTGGCATTTCCATTATTCCGCCCTATCAAACGTATATCACCTACGAGACCTACATTGCACCCGGGCTGTGCGGCATGATCATCTTGTTTAATAGCATGCAGGGCGCGCTCTCTATGGTCTATGACCGGGAACTTGGGAGTATGCGGGTACTCTTGATGAGCCCCTTGCCTCGCCCCTTTCTGCTGATAAGCAAATTACTGGCGATGGGTGTGGTATCTGTTGGCCAGGTCTATGTTTTCCTCTTGTTGGCTTTGCTCGTCGATGTGGAGCCGCCGCTCTGGGGATACCTGGCCGTACTGCCGGCTTTGATACTTACGAGCCTGATGCTTGGTGCGATGGGTCTGTTAATTGCCATGTGGATCAAGCAGCTGGAGAACTTTGCCGGAGTGATGAATTTCGTCATTTTTCCGATGTTCTTTATGTCCTCCGCGCTGTACCCACTCTGGAAAATGAATGAGGCAAGCCCCTGGCTGTACTGGGTATGCCAGTTCAATCCCTTTACCCACGCAATAGAAGCGATTCGGTTTTCGCTGTACCTGGAGTGGAACCCGTTGGCCTGGGGAGTGATTGCGGGAGTTACGTTGGTTCTGGTTATTTTGGCCACTGCCGGCTTCCGGCCACAAAGAACCAAAATACTGAGCAGCAAACCGGCCTGACCTGGAGCCTGCAATCAATGCCTGATACCCGGACCTTTGCCTCTAATCGGCTCGTTCAGGGCTTCTTAGTGTTTCTAACAGGCTCTCGACCAGACCCTGCTCTTCAGTTGCGCCATCCCACAGCAGCTGCGCTGGCTTGCCATCGAGATACCACAGTCGATTGGCCAGAGTTGCCGCATCTCCGCCATCGTGGGTCACGCAGATCATTGCCATGGCGGGGTTAGCGTCAAGAATCGCCACAATCAGCTGTTTAAGCTCATTGGCCATAACGGGATCAAGGGACGCGAACGGTTCGTCCAGCAGCAACAATTGCGGCTTTATCGCAAGGCACCGAGCCAGTGCGGCACGACGGGCCATACCCAGAGATAGCTGGTCAGGCAGGTAGTGACCATAACCGGCCAAGCCTACTCGGGCAAGATACTCCTCAGCCTCTCGCGGCGAGACGCCCACAAGCTCAATGTTGGCTGTCAGGCTGCGCCAGGGCAACAGACGATGCTCCTGAAACAAATAGCCTATCCGAAGCGCTCGACGGCCAATGATGGCGCTATCCGACACCACCGGATCCAGGCCCGCGATGGCGTTCAATAAGGTTGTTTTGCCTATGCCAGAGGGGCCTAGTAAACAGATACGATCGCCGGCCTCGACCACAGTGGCGATACCTCCCAACACTGGCTGAGTAAAATCACGGCCTGTTATGCGTAACTCAAGCATGGGCGTTCTCAGGCTGGCGCCAGCGGCTGGATCGGCGCTCCAACGGTTGCAGGATAGCCAGCTCTATCAATTGGACCACGGCGATGAAAGCCAGGCTGTAAGCGAGAATGGTGGCCACGTCGAAGATCTGAAAAGCCAGTTGGAGCTGGAACCCTACGCCACTGGAGCGGCCCAGCAATTCCACTACCAGCACAATTTTCCAGATCAGGGCCAAGCCGCCCCTCGTTGCAGCCATCAGATATGGAAACAATTGCGGCACCCAGACTTCCCGGAACCTTTGCCAACGGCTAAAGCGATAGACAGTTGCCATGCCCTCAAGCCGGAAATCCAGGCTACGGGCACCTTCACGAATAGTCACCGCAACGTTGGGCACCTTGTTGATGACCACGGCCATAATGGCTGCCGACTCAACAAGGCCTAACCAAACGTACATAAGAATAATGGTAACCAGTGCCGGCAAGTTCAGCAGCAGAACCAGTAATGGATCGAAAAGAGCATTAATGACGGTCGACCGCCCCATTGCTAAGCCAATCAGCGCACCAAGCGACATGGCCAAAAAAAACGCCAGTACAACACGGCGCAGGGTGGCAGAGAGGTGATACCAGAGATCGCCGGAACTGGCTTCCCGCATTAGGGTATCCAGCACATCTAGCGGAGAAGGCAGCAGTGGTGACTGCATGAGCCATGATATCAAAGCCCATAGCACCAGCACTGATGGCAATACAATCCAGTAGACCCAAATCGGCGGCCGCCCCCGTTTAAACGCGCCTTCGCCACTGGTCATGGCTGTTTCCGATAAAACAGGCGATCTGGCATCAACAAACCAGGGTCTACACCTGTAAGAGTCAGCAGCTCCTTTAAGTGCGCAACACGATTGTCCGTCAGCGGTTTCGGAGTTCCGGCAATGAAACCATCTCGCAAAGCCTTGAACACTGAGTCCTCAGGATTCCGTAGAAGTGGCCGTAACCGCTCCCAGGCAGACGGTCGCGCTGACAGCTCTGCGTTTGCGTCAACGACCGAAGCGGCAAACCGGTCAATAAGCTCTTTGTGTTCGCTCGCCCATATTTCCGGAAACACATACCCCAGTACAGGCAGATTGGGGTCCAGACCCATGGCAACAAGCAAGTCAGCCATACCAAAGGCCGAACGCCAGCCACCCTGCCCTTTCAAGCGAGCAGCAAAATGCCAGTAGGTGACGATGGCATCCATTTGCCCTCGCTTTAGCCCCTGGCTCAGCAACGGAGGTGCGGCAAACTGAACCTCGGTTGAACCTGCCAGATCAATACCTTGACGGGAAGCAACCTTCTGCAGCAACACCCAGCCCTTGCTGTTTGGCCCTCCAGCAACCCCGATACGCAAACCTTGAAGGTCGGCCAAAGTGCGTACGCCAGAATTTTCTGGCACCACGATGTCGCCAATATGGGATGAAAACGGTACATAGAGATAGGCACTACCGGCTTGGTACCGTGACTGCGCCCATAGCAGATCGGCAACAGCACCATTCGCTGAGCCACTGGTCACGGCAAGGTGCGAGGCCGAGAGATTGGCAACCACTCTCAGAGCCAATCGGTAGCCATGCTTGCGATCCAGTTGCTCATGTACGATATGGTCCAGCTCCCAGTGCGCTGTACCAAACTGTAAAACACTAACCGACAACTCCCGCAGCTCTGGTTCTGATTTGATTGGCCCAGCCAGAGCGACCAACCCAAAATACTGGGTAAAAATGAGCAAAGCGACCGCAGCAAGTACAGACATACCCGACTTTCGTTGTGGTAGATTCATTCCTACACAATACGAACCCCGATGACGCGCAAGAATAGTACTTTGGTGGCTGTTTTTTGGTGCGATGGTCGCATTCAACTAAGGGCCGGGGTGGCGTGTAATGGAAGTATCACAATAATATCCTGGAGCTTAGCGCCATTTTGCCGAGCTAACGACCTTCTGAACTGGGGGCTGCCGTGCATAACCAACCCAATGCTGTACTGTGTTCCGAAACCCACTCTCACGATTCGGGGAACGTTCCCGATACTGAAAATAGACAGGTAGACACCACCATGGAGCCTGCGTACAAGATTCTGATTGCCGACGACCACCCGCTTTTTCGGGAAGCCATCAGCAACGTCATCGCATCGGGCTTTGAAGGCAGCGAAATCATCGAAACCGATGATCTGGACAGTGCGCTTAAGGTTGCACAGGAAAATGAAGACCTTGATCTGATCCTGCTGGACCTGAATATGCCAGGAATGCACGGCCTGAATGGCCTGATCACCTTGCGCAACGAAATGCCAACCATTCCCGTCGTGATTGTCTCGGCTGAAGAGGAAAAGCAGGTGGTGCTGCAAGCCATCACTTACGGCGCAGTGGGTTTTATTACCAAATCATCGCCGCGGGCGCAGATGACCGAAGCTATCCAGCAAATTCTCAACGGCAACGTGTACCTGCCCTCGGACATTATCCGCTCTGGCAAAGAAAGCGCCACCCGGCGCAGACGTAACGACGACAACCCCATTTCTCCGGAGCTGCTTAATTCCCTGACTCGGCGCCAATTACTGGTGCTGGAGCGGATGTCCAAAGGAGAGTCTAACAAGCAAATCGCCTACAACCTCAATATTGCTGAGACTACCGTCAAGGCCCACGTTTCGGCCATTCTGCGCAAACTCAGTGTGCACAATCGGGTGCAAGCCATCCTGTCCGCCAGTGATGTGGATTTTAGTGAATACCTGAAGCGCTAATACCTTAGCCAGTTTTATAAGCATACGGCGGGGCCCGGCTACTTAACGCTGATTCCGCCGTTGCAGGCTAATCAAATGACTAAGCGTACTCCTGAGCTTTAGCGGCTTGACCGGTTTGTTCATCAACACATAACCAAGGTCTCGAATGTGTTGTTTGAGCTCATTGGTGTAGTTTGCGGTAATCATTACCACTGGGGCCGGATGAAGACGCAGCTCATTAATACTGGCAACAATATCCGCGCCAGTCTCATCGTTATCGAGATGGTAGTCGGCAAGGATCAAATCCACCGGACTTCCAACAGGGTCTAGCTGGCGCTCCAAATCCGCCAGCGACGTGGCAACGGTTACCCGACAATCCCAGCCTTCCAACAGAGTTTTCATGCCAGCACATATGGCATGATCGTTATCAATCACCCAGACCCTTGCGCCGCCCAAGCCCTGATCTGCCATCGCGTTATGTATCACCTTGCCGGCAGCGCCAACACGTTTGGGCTGAAGTCGGCCCATTGGTACGCTTACGCTAAACACCGACCCTTTACCTTCAACCGACGACACCGAAACATCATGACCCAGCATACGTGCAATTTTATCTACGATGGCAAGGCCGAGACCCAGCCCTTTGTCGGGACGCGAGCCCTCAGGTCGGATGCGCTTGAACTCCTCAAAGATTTCGCTCAGTTTGTCCTGAGGAATGCCCGGCCCGGTATCCCAGACCTGGAGCAGCACATGGTCTTTCTGGCGCCGGCATCCCAGCAAAATCCGGCCACTACCGGTGTAGCGAATGGCGTTGGTTAAAAAGTTGCGCAGAATACGCGCCAATAGCTGAGAGTCTGATTCCACAATCGCCGAAGACGCCACAAAATCGAGAATCAGGCCTTCCGCAACAGCCATTTGCTGGCATTCACGGGCGATGTTATTGAGAAGATCACGCAAATCAAACGCGGTGACATCTGGCTTAATCACACCGGCGTCCAGTTTGGAAATGTCCACTAAGGTGCCCAACAGACTCTCAACGTCATCCAGCGAGGCGCTGACCGAACGCACCTGGTTTTCGGCTTTGGGGCCAAACGATTGCTCTAACAAGGCGCTGGTGAACAATCTCGCAGCATTGAGAGGTTGCAGCAGATCATGGCTGACAGCAGCCAGAAATTTGGTTTTCGACAGGTTTGCCTGTTCGGCTTCCAATTTTGCCTCTTGCAAGCGCGCCTCTGCAGACGCGCGCTCGCTAATTTCCTGACGCAATTGGCTGTTGGCGTCCGTCAGCGCCGATGTGCGCTCTTTGATCCTATGTTCAAGATCGTCATACGCTTGCTCCAACGCAAAGGCCGTTTTGCGGCGCTCGGTAATGTCGCGAATGAGCACGAAAAACCCGACCACATCGCCACGCTCATCAAAATTGGGCACATAGGAGCGCAGCATGAAGCGCACCTGCCCCTGTTCACCGGTTTCTTCAAACTCGAAGTTCACGCTATGGCCAGCCAACACTTCCAGCATCTGTGGCAAAAGCCGTTGATACAATTCCGCCGAGTGCAACTGATCAAGGCGCATACCCAGGGGTGACTCGCCGTTGCGGCCATACCAGGCTTCGTAAACCTGGTTGCAAAACTGAATGCTCAAATCCGCACCAACGTAGGCAATTAACGCCGGAACATGGTCAGTGACCACACGAATCCAGCGCTCGCTTTCTTCAAGCGCCTTGATGCGACGGGCCATTTCGCTGTTTTTTACATCGGTTATATCCGAATACAACACTACCAACCCACCCTCACGGGTGGGTCGCTCAGTCATTTGCACCCAACGATCATTGGAAAGCAGAAACACGACACCTTCTGAATCTGGCTCGCGGTGTTCTTCCACAATCAAACCCGACGCGAACGCCAGTTCCCGCACACTCTCAATACTGGTACCTGGGACTGGCATCGCAACACCGGCATGGCGCCAATAACTGCGAAAGCGGCTATTGCTTTGCACCAGCTGGTGGCGGTGGTCAAACAGAACGAATCCATCCGCAATACTCTCGATGGCATCACTCAGGCGCTGGCGGGTTGTTTCCGCCTCCTCACGAGCCCGATTCAATGCCTTATTGCTGCCACGAAGCTCCTCCATTGCCTGGTTAAGTGCTTCTGTGCGCTCGCGCACCTGTTCGGCCAGTACTACCGAGTGCTCAAACGCCGCGTAAGGTTCCGGCTTGTGGGCCATTCCGGATTCCACCCGCACAATTAACGCGTCGCGAATTTTATGCAGCCGTTCATTATCGGCTTCAAGCGCAGCGATACGCTCACGCAGAGACGCATCCGGATGCGCCTGAGAGTTACAGGGAACTGGAATCAGGCTGGCCAATAACCACCCCCGTGAATGTTTGATTAATATGCATTCCGTTGAACTGTTCGCCGTAGGTGTTAAAGCCCACGACTTTGTGATCGCGCAGAAACTCAGACACCGCCTCAACTTTACCGGTCAGTTCGGCTTCCAGGCGGCGTAAAAAACAATCACAACCGATGGTAATCAACGGCGGCCCAACCATGCTTTCGGAGATTTCAAGCTGCTCCCGCACGCTGTCCAACAGTGATTCGGGCGCCATGGCCGTCATTACAATGCCAGTCTCCACCGCGCAATAAAAAGTCAGGCTTTTATCCGGGTTGACACTCTGTATCGAGCGCACAAAATAATGGCCGCCGACTTTTACACCTAATGGCTGCAGCGCAAAAACCGTGCGATCCAACTCATCGACTGCAACGCCCACGGCACGAGCATAAGCCTCAGCGGCAGGTTCTGCGTTCAATTCGTAAACCGTTCGGCTGTCAGAACAGGCGCTCGTAACAACCAGTTTTTCATGACCTTCAATCATGTGATGGCTGGAAAACACGCGAAAATCCAATGGCGTGTTCACCAGCAAAACCATGGCCGCACCGGCATGGAAGCGGCCGTCGTGGAATACATGGGTGTTTGCAAGACGCTCGTCGTCGCCCGCTGATCCACCAAACTGCGGAATACTACCGAGTGCCGCATTCAGGGTTGCAAGCACCAACTCTTCGCGGCTGGACAGCCCGTCCAGCAAAGTGATGGCAAAGGTATTACCTTTGATGGGCGCAATTCGGGCATTGCGACAATTTGTCAGCAAGCCATCAATCACGTTTTGCGCATCCTGCAGGGAAAAGCGATCCATTTCACGGATCAGCGCACAGTCAATCGAGAAGAAACGACTGTCAAAACCAATAGCCGTGATGCACCCGCGATCATAGCCGCGAGTGGTAATTTCACCCGCTGACGTGCAGCCCGACAGGCGCACATCCGGGAACGCCTGCGCAAGAGCCGGGCCCAGCCCGTCAAGATCATATTCGGCAGAGCAGAACAACAGAACACACCCAAGGTGGGGATGGTTAAGTTGGCTAGCAAGATTATTCGCCGCCAAAACCGGCTCGCGAAGGCTGGTGCTGGCAACACGGACGGCAGACATTGTCGTTACTGGCGACATGAGGGGTACTTCCGCAGAAAAAGAACGTCCCCATAATTCTACGGACTCGACCGGCTTCGCCAATGAGACTTCAGTGCTTTTTATCGGTGCGCCGAAATGATCGTAAGCCATTGATCAGACTACTCCATTGTCAGAACCACGCGGCTGCCTGCATGCAATAACCCGAAAACCAGCACTTTAGTTCTAGATCATTACGCTGCGAGCAATAGAGCGTAAACCCCACCGCCCGCAGTATATGATGTCTAGAACGTGACAACGGCGCCAAGTGCAATGGTATTGACGTCCGAGTTGGTCATGCCAGTTGTACGATTTTCGCCCTCAAACATGTTGTACTCGGCAACCAGTTTAAAGTTGCTGTTCACGTCATGAAAGAAACCCAGGGTCGTGCTTTCCGTTTCAAGATTCAGAATTTCAGCGTCAGTTTCACCATAAGACAACACTACGCGGTTAGGCCCGAAGGTGTAGGATCCCTGAACCAGAAAACCATCAGCGTCATCTTCCGTGACTGGGCTGTTGCTAATCAGTACCGGGTTGTCACCCTTTGAGGTAAAACCAGACGCTGCCAGAGTCAAACCCGCCAGCGAGGCTTTCAGACCGTAGCCAAGGCCGCTGCTATCAACCGTAGTACCGCCATTTTCAGCTGATTGATAACGGCCGTTTAGCCAACCGGTCAACCCTAATCCATTCATATCGGTGCTGTAGATTATCTCTGACTCAAACCGCGGAGCGGAATTCTCATCATTCGCCCCGGTAACCGTATCTGCTGGATCAAGAACACCGACAGCAATATTGAATCCGGACATTTCCGGAGCACGATAGGTTATCTGGGCTGAGGGCGTCGGGTACGGGTAACCCACACCGATGTTTCCGAAAGACACGCCGCCGGCCGTACCCGGGGAGCCAAAGCCCATCAAAATTTCATCAAGAAATATATTTGAACGCCCGTAAAGACCAAAATCTTTACCAATCAACACCTGGCCAAAGCTACCGTCCACGGTGGCGTAAAACTGGCGCACGTCAATCGCAGTATCAATGGGTGAGTCCAGGCTGTCATTGATCGATGTCCAGAATGACGAACGTCCTCCCAGAGTCAGATCACCCATTTCTTTGCTGAAATTAAACCCGATGGTGTTGGGCAAGAAACCCATCTTGACGCGGGAATCTCGGGTGTCACTCAGATCATTGTCGCGATTTACATAGAACGCGTTGAAATAGCCATCAACAGAAAATGTTGTGCCGTCCTCGTTGTATAATTCGACCGCCGCATTTGCTCCAGCACTGGCACCCATCGCTGCTGCCATTGCGATAAACAGCCCCGACCTTCTGATTTTGTTGTTGTTCATAATTCCCCCAGTATGTTGGTCATTCAGGATCAGGCGACCATCAGCTCATGCCGCAAGCGACAGCTGTTGCCTGAACTTTATAATCGGCTACCAGAGAAACCGGAGGTATCGGCCGAGGGATCCGGTTTTATGCTTATTTGGGAGGGAGTAGAAACAGCACTTTTGAACTAAGACATTCATTCATCTGGTTTTGTGCCATCAATCGGAATCATGTGCCACAACTGACCAATCGCTCATCCAAATTAGTGCCCTTGTTAACAAAGGGACAAAATCAACCATAAAGTAGCAGGCGGCTGACTCTGAGGTCGTATTGAGTCAAAACGTAAACTCAATAGCATGGAAGGCATTACCCGAAAAACACCAGGAGCAACTCATGGTCGGGCGCCTCGTGCTCTTTTTTCTATACTTGTTTATTTACAGTTCCGCAGCCCAGGCTGAGCTTTCTGAACAGAAAAAAGCGCTGATCCAGGAATTGTTTCCGTCGGCGACGGTTATCGATGAAAAGTTAGAAGACTTCCCGGTTTATCCTGTTTTCCAGCTTCAGGAGTTACTGGGCTACGCTTACGAGTCCGTTGATTTGAGCAGGCTTCAGGGGTTCGCGGGCAAGCCCATCAGCATGTTGATCGGCATGGACACTCGTGGCCGTTTTACCGGAGTAAAAGTATTAAACCACCACGAGCCAGTGTTTTTACACGGTTTGGGCGAAGAGCCGCTATTCGACTTTGTCGATCAATACGAGGGGCGGTCGCTGCGCGAACAGATCATCATTAACACATCCAACACCGGTAGCCAGGGACGAACAACTGACGGAAACTCAGTGTATTTTGACGGTGTCAGCAAGGCCACCGTGTCCGTTCTGATCATCAACGATACTGTTCTTTCATCTGCTCTGAAGGTGGCTCGCAACAAACTTGCAGGCTTCGCGCAAGCTGCACCAACAAGAGCAAAACCAGACTTCTTTGAACCGCTGACGTGGCAACAGTTGCTCGATCGTGGCTACATCGGCCAATTGCATTTAAGCCGCGAGGCTGTTGAGTCTGAACTCGGTCGACCCCTGGCAGATTATCCTCAGGATTTTGGGGGTTCCAGCAACGAACCATTCACCGAGCTGTTTTTTACGTACATCAATTCCCCCATGGTGGGCCGCAACCTGTTGGGAGAGAATGGCTACCAAACGTTGATGGAGTGGCTGGAGCCAGGCGCGCAGGTAATGCTTGTGATGTCGCGGGGAGCCTTCCCTCACGTCTCCGAGAGCTTTGTGCCCGGCACCAATCCGCAGCGCCTGAGCCTGAGCCAGAATGGGCTGGCCGTTGAAATGCGGGATTTGAACCTATCAGGCCAAGGTTTGGAATTGCAGGCGGCGGGCATGCCCGACCTGGCCGCCCAAAACTTTTTTCGCACGGGCGGAAGCGCTGGTTTTAGTCCAGGTGCCGATGCCACGTTAAATTTCCACATCGAACTTTCTCGCAACCACCTGGCGCAAGACAGCGCCATTATCGAAGTGCCAGTACGATTCAACCCGGATTTGTTTGAAGCGGTGGAGCCAGCAGCGTCGCTTCAGGATGAGCGCGAGCCTGTATGGATTGGCCTTTGGAAGCAACGTTGGTGGCAGATTGCGATTTTACTAACCGCGCTGACTGTGTTGACTGTGTTTTTTGCCCGCCAGAAAACGTTCAGCAGGTACCCAAAACTGGTTCACCGGTTTCGTTGGGGGTTTCTGTTCTTCACCTTGTTCTTTATCGGCTTTTTCGCTCAGGGCCAGTTATCAGTGGTCAATATATACACGATTTTTCTCGCGATCTCAGATGGCTTCTCACTTAATGTCTTCCTGCTCGACCCCATTATTTTCATTTTATGGCTGTATACATTTATCAGCCTGTTCGTTTGGGGGCGTGGTCTGTTCTGTGGCTGGCTGTGCCCGTTCGGTGCACTTCAGGAGATGACGGCCTGGCTGGGGGAAAAGCTTGGCCTGCGCCAGATTAAAGTACCCGAGTATTGGCACCGTCGCCTGATTCTTATTAAGTATCCTATTCTGATCGGCTTGGTGGGTACGGCTTTCTATTCTCTCGCACTGGCTGAAAAGCTGGTGGAAGTGGAACCGTTCAAAACCAGCATCACCCTGCTTTTTGTGCGTCACTGGCCATTCGTGGTGTACGCGGTTGGGCTACTGGTTGTCGGGATGTTTATCCACAAATTCTATTGCCGCTACCTTTGCCCATTAGGCGCCGGGCTGGCAATTATTGGCCGCCTGAGGCTCTTTAGCTGGCTGGATCGAGTGGAGTTGTGCGGCACCCCCTGCCAGCATTGCAAAAATGCCTGCGGCATTAACGCTATTCGTAAGGATGGCCGAATTGATTATGATGAATGCATACAATGCCTGGAGTGCGTAGTCATACTCAACGACGAAGAACAGTGTGTAGACAAGCGCGTGCAGAATAAGAAGCATCAGCGCCAAGCCAACATACTGGCCACCGATGCTAGCCATTCCTGACAGGTGTCCGCCGAGCGATAACAAAGTTCATCAAATATTAAATAACTTATCTGGCACAGAGGAATTTCGAGGCCAAATACGAAAAAAGGCAAATCAGTAAGTTACTGATTTGCCTTTTAATATGGTAGCGGGGGCAGGATTCGAACCTACGACCTTCGGGTTATGAGCCCGACGAGCTACCAGACTGCTCCACCCCGCATCAAACTGGTTGTTGCCGAGTTGCCTCGATCAACGTGCGCGTATAGTAAGGACTCGGAAGGGCTTTGTCAATTACTGTTTTCAAAGAGGTCTGTTGGGTAGTGCAGTGTTTCTACCGTTGGCACAGCCTGCGCTTTAAAGAACCCAACTTGCTCCATTGCCTCCTGAACTGGCCGGAAGGACTTGCGGTGCTCTGGCGTTACACCCAACCGAAACAGCGCTTCCAGGTGCACGGGCGTTGGATAGCCTTTGTGTTGTGCAAGGCCGTAACCCGGGTAGGTTTGCTCCATCTCTGCCATTTCCCGGTCTCGGGTCACTTTGGCGATTATGGATGCGGCGCTGATCGCCTCTACCCGGCTATCTCCTTTTACCACTGGCTCTGAGGGCCAGTGCCATTTCGGGCATTTGTTGCCGTCCACCAGTACATATTCAGGCGCAATACCCAGCCCGGCAACGGCGCGCTCCATGGCAATCATGGTGGCTTGGTAGATATTGATCTGGTCAATCTCATGGGCCTCACAGCGGCCTAAGCACCAGGCCGTCGCGTGCTCAATAATTTCTTCGTAAAGCGCATTGCGCTTTTTTTCCGTGAGCTTTTTTGAATCCGCCAAACCCGTAATGGGTCGATCGGGATTCAGAATGACAGCTGCGGTCACTACCGCGCCAATGAGTGGCCCACGCCCTACCTCATCCACGCCGGCCAGTAGTCGGCCCTGATAGGCACATTCAAACGGAGGTAATGCAGGTGCACGAGCCATTCAACGGGCTCGCTCTTCAAGAAGCTCGGAGATCGCCTGGGCGGCTTTTTCGTCGGCATTTTGCTTCAATGTGTGGTGAAGCTCGGTAAACGCTTCCACCAGCCGATCACGCTCCTGCTGGTTTTCCATACGCTCGAGTACGGCGGCACCGAGCGATTCCGGTGTGGCGTCATCCTGTAAAAGCTCAGGAACCAGTGGTTGCTTCGCCAGCAGGTTGGGCAATGAAACGTGAGGCACTTTCACTAAACGGGAAATAAGTGCCCAACTGACATTGCTCAAACGATAGCCCACTACCATGGGTTTTTTCAGCAGCATGGCCTCAAGCGTCGCCGTTCCGGACGCCAGCAACACCACATCTGATGCCGCCATCACTTCGCGGGAACGGCCTCTTACGATGGTGACCTGAAGTTTTACGTCGAGCGCTTCGATAAGCTCGCGAACTTGTTGTTCCCGTTCACGGTTCACACAGGGGATGACCAGCTGTACATCCGGTCGCCTGGTCTGAATCCAGCGCGCCGCCTCCAGAAACAACGTGCCCAAACGTTCGACTTCGCCAGCCCGACTTCCTGGCAACACCGCCAGTAAAGGAGCACTTTCATTCAGCCCCAGTTCCTGGCGGGCTTTCCCTGTTTCAGGTACCAGAGGAATGCGATCTGCTAAAGGATGCCCTACAAAGGCTACGGGCACCTGATGCTCTTCATAAAACCTGGCCTCAAATGGCAACAGGGTGAGCATCAGGTCAACGGACTTGGCGATTTTGAAGATCCGTTTCTGCCGCCAGGCCCAAACCGAAGGGCTTACGTAATGAACAGAAGGAATACCCGCTTCCCGGCAGCGCCGTTCGATGGCAAGGGTGAAATCCGGGGAATCAATACCGATCACCACATCTGGCGGCGTGGCGAAGAAATAGCTCAGGAGGCGAGCGCGGATACTAAAGAGCTCTCGGATACGACCAAGAACCTCTACCAGCCCCATAACAGAGAGCCGTTCCATGGGAACCAGCGAGTGGAAGCCCTCGGCAATCATTTCGTCGCCGCCAATGCCGACAAAACGCGCCTTTGGGTAACGATTGCGAAGTGATCGAATCAGGCCGGCGCCGAGAATGTCCCCAGACGCCTCTCCTGCAATAATTCCAAAGGTTATTTTACGGTCACTTACAACCGCAGCCCGGGGGTGGTTCATTAAGCAAGGCTCCTGCCAGCTCAGCGGATAATGCCGCGATGAGCTCCGCGCAGGGAGTCGATAAGCACGCACACTTCTGGCGTATCGGAGTATGCCTCTTCCAATTTTTCCACGGCCTGCTCGGTGGTTAGACCTTGACGATAAATAACCTTGTAAGCACGGCGCAGAGTCATCAGTACCTCTTTCTCGAAGCCGCGGCGCTTAAGGCCTTCAACGTTCATGCCGTGAGGTTCTGCGGACTGGCCAGCAGCCATAACATAAGCTGGAATGTCCTTGAGCACGATACTGCCCCCGGCTGCCATACTATGCGGACCTATATGGCAGAATTGGTGAACCATGGTGCCACCGCCCAGAATGGCGTGATCACCCACCCTTACATGGCCAGCAAGCGTGGCACAGTTAGCAAGAATAATGTCGTTGCCAATAACGCAGTCGTGAGCCACATGCACATAGGCCATAAGCAGGTTGTTATTGCCTATTCGGGTTTCACCCTGATCCTGAACTGTGCCACGGTGAATGGTGCAATTCTCGCGAATCGTGTTGTTATCGCCGATAATCAGTGTGGTTGGCTCTCCGGCGTATTTTTTATCCTGGCACTCCTCTCCCACACTGCAAAACTGAAAAATTCGGTTGTTCCGGCCGATAACTGTCGGCCCTTTCACAACCACGTGAGAAAGGATCTCAGTACCTTCGCCAATTTCAACATTTGGGCCAATATAACTCCACGGACCAACCGTTACGTTAGCCGCAAGCTTGGCTGACGGGTCTACGATCGCCTGAGGATGAACTCCCGACCAGTCATTTGTTGCCATTACACTTCTCTCTCAGCAGTCAGTATCTCTGCAACGCAGACGACGTCTCCATCGACCAGTGCGCGACAATCAAATTTCCAGATGCCACGTTTGCCAGAGATCAACTCCGATTCCATGCACAACTGGTCGCCCGGCAAAACAGGACGCTTGAAGCGCGCCTTGCTGGACCCAGCCAAGTATTGTACCAGCCCGTCTGCTGGTTTCCGCCCCACCGTCACAAATCCAAGAATTCCTGAGAGCTGAGCCATGGCTTCAATAATCAGTACGCCGGGCATTATGGGATTGTCAGGAAAGTGGCCAGTAAAAAACGGCTCGTTAAACGAGACGTTTTTGTAGCCTTTGATCGATTTGGACTTTTCAATCTCGGTCACCCGATCCACCAACAAAAACGGATAGCGGTGCGGGAGATATTCCAGGATTTCATCGATGTACATCATGTTGATCGGCCTCAGCCCTCTGATTTCTTTTCCAGTTCTTTAACGCGTCGCGCCAGCGTATCCAGCTGTCGGAAACGCACCGCGTTCTTACGCCATCGCCGATTTGTATCTGCACTGATGCCAGAAGAATAAACGCCCGCCTCCGGAATACTCCCGGTTACCAGGGTCATGCCGGTAAGGTGCACCTGATTTGCGATTTCCAAGTGACCAGCCACTCCAGAGGCACCACCAAACACACAGTGGCTGCCGATCTTCGTACTGCCCGCAATTCCAACCATAGCGGCCATTGCACTGTGATCACCAATGCGGACGTTGTGGGCGATCTGAATAAGATTGTCGAGCTTCACGCCGTTACCGATAACCGTGTCATCCAGAGCGCCACGATCAATTGTGGTGTTCGCTCCTACTTCAACATCATCCCCAAGAATCACTCGGCCGAGCTGTGCAATTCTGTGCCACTGCCCTTTCTCATTCGCGAAGCCAAACCCATCGGAGCCAATCACGGCGCCGCTGAGGATGTGGCAGCGTTGCCCTAACACCACGTCGTGAGCGAGGGTAACTCTGGGCCGAAGAATGGAGTCGGAACCGACGCTGGCGCGGGCGCCAACAATACTCCCAGCTCCGATAACAACCCGCTCTCCGATGATCACATTCGCCTCAACAACGGCGTTAGGCCCAATACTGGCACTTGCGGGAACTGTTGCACTAGGGTCGACCACCGCTGCGGGATGAATGCCCGGCGGCGCTACGGGCGCCGGATCAAACCAGTGGCTGAGGTGAGCATAGCCCAAGTAAGGATTGTCCAGTAACAGGCCATTGGTCGGGCAATCCCCCACTGCTGCAGGCGATATAATAACTGCTGCAGCGCGGGTATCCGCTAGGTGCTTTGCGTAGGCGGGGTTCGCCAGAAAGCTGAGCTGATCGGGGCCCGCCGCCTGGAGAGTCGCAAGGCCGGAAACCCGTATGTCCGGATTGCCGCGAAGCTCTGCTCCCAAAGCTTTTGCGATCTCCCCGAGCCGGTAAGACTGTTCTGTCATCACGCGCTCCACAACACGCTAGTGAGCCCGAAGGCTCTCAGGCAGGGATTAACGGTTTAGCTTATCCAAAAGCTGTGAGGTCAGGTTCATTTCTGGCTTCACATAAACAACGGCTTCGCTGGGCAGAATCAAATCAAGATCGTTTTCTTCCAGCAGTTCTTTTACCGCTGCGTCCACTTCTGGGCGGGCCTCTTCCAAAAACGCCTGCTTGCGCTGATTAACAGTGGAGTCTAGGCGCTGTTTAAGAAAATTGAACTCTTTGACCTTTTCCTGGAACTCGCCAGCAAGCTGGTTACGCTCACTCTCGTTCATCATCGCACCGTCCTTTTCCAGACGCTCCTTCAGCTTGCGCGCTGCTTCCTGAGTCTCGCGAACTTTCTCTTCATCACCCGCGAAATCCTTTTGCATGGCTTCGCTGAACGACTTGGCGTCGTTGGACGAAAACAAAGCCTGGCGCAAATCCACAACACCAACACGGGTTTCTGCTACGGCGGGCAAAGCCAGCGCCATAGCTGCAGCAAACATCAGTACGGTTCTGAACATAGTAGGTCTCCTGAGAGTCATTCGTTTTTGTTTCTCGTATCTCTGCATCAGAATGTCTGGCCAAGGGAAAATTGGAATACCTGAGTATCGTCACCAGATTTATCATTCAACGGTTTCGCCAAGCTGAAGGCCAGCGGCCCTACCGCCGTAATCCACTGAAATCCGATACCGGCTGACAGGCGCAGCTCTGTTGCATCTGGGTCAAACCCACGATCAGAATCAAACACTTGGCCGGCATCCACGAAGAATGCCGTACGCATAGATCGGCTGTCACCGGCAAACGGTGTCGGGAAAATCAGCTCCAGAGAACCTTCGGTCAGCAGATTACCACCGAACGGGTCGGGATCAGAAAAGTCGTTGTCGGCCCTGGTCGCGCGCCGCCCTAGTGAGTTGGCTTGGTAGCCTCGTACCGAGCCATAGCCGCCTGCATAAAAGTGCTCGTAAAATGGCATGACTGTACGGTCACCATAACCATCGCCGTAGCCGATTTCTGTTCTTGTGCGCACAACCCAGCGTTTGCTCTCCGTGATCGGGAAGTAGAAATCGGTCTTATGGGTGGCCTTGTAGAACGTAAGATCACTGCCAGGCACCGCAACATCAAGCGACAGAGAGTGGCTGTAACCGTCAGTTGGTAGAACACCCCGGTTCAACGTACTGCGGCGCCAGCTACCAAACAGGAAGTAGTTATTGAAGGAGTCGCCTTCTTCGTCAATAAACTGGGTCACTTCTTTAGATGTAAAAACGCCGCCTTTAACCTTGGAAAGCGTGTAGCCCAGCCCAAAGTTCAACCTTGTAATATTGTCGGTTGGATAGCCAAACGTGACTCGACCACCATACTCATCCAGAAGATAGGACGTGATGTCTTCTTTCTCAAAGTCTGTCTCCCGGGCAAACACACTGAACCCACGGCTAACACCATCTACCGTGTAGTAAGGATCCATGTAGGAGATATTAGCGCTTTTGACTGAGTCGCTAACGTTTACGCCGAACGATACCCGCTTGCCTGTGCCAAAAAAGTTATTTTCAGACACGTTGGCGCCAAGAATAACGCCTGAATCCTGAGAGAAGCCTACCGAGGCCGAGAGGCTGCCCGTTGGCTGCTCTTCCACTGAGTAGTTCACATCAACAAGATCGTCTGTTCCCGGCACAGGAACTGTATCTACGTTGACTGTTTGGAAGAAGCCAAGCCGCTCGAGACGCGTTTTGGAAAATTCAATGCGATCCGAAGAAGCAATGCCGCCTTCCATCTGTGTCATTTCCTGACGCAGAACATCGTCCCGGGTTGAAACGTTACCGTCAAAATTAACCCGACGAACATACGCTCGTTTACCCGGCTCAACAAAGAAGGTTACGGCAGCCGTGTTATCTTCTCCTGGTTCTGGCACGGCGTTTACGTTCGCAAACGCATAACCTTCTTTGCCCAGGCGGAACGCCAGTGTTTCTGAGATAGCCGTCATGCGAGCGCGGGAGAACACATCGCCCTCGTCTACCGGGATAAGTTCTCGCAGCTCTTCCTCATCAACAATAAGGTTGCCCCGAAGCCTGATATCCGAAATTGTATACTGTGGCCCTTCGTTCAACGCTATCGCAATGAAGACCTGCCGCTTGTCTGGCGAGATAGAAACCTGGCTGGACTCCACGTTGAAATCCAGATAACCGCGGTCGAGGTAGAATGAACGCAGCGTTTCCAGGTCGCCACTCAGCCGTTCTCGCGCGTATTTATCTGAATTAGTGAGAGAGTTCCACCAACTGCTGGTTCGCAATTCGAACAGATCCCGTAATTGCTCGTCACTGAATTCCTGATTGCCTACCAGGTTGATGTGCTGGATGGCAGCCACCGTACCCTCGTTAATATCCAGACGAATCGCGACGCGGTTGCGCGGCAAAACCTCAGCCGTTGCCTTAACCCGAGCGTTGTAGCGCCCCTGGCCGATGTAGGAGCGCAGAATCTCGAGTTCTAAGCGTTCCAGGGTTGCCCGGCGGAACACTTGCCCTTCCTGAAGCCCTGCACCAGCAAGGGCATCCATGAGCATGTCAGTTTCTATGTTCTTATTGCCTTCAATTTCGATTGAGGTGATCGAAGGGCGTTCCCGCACAGTAAGGATGAGAATACCGGCATCGCGGCTGGCTTCTATATCCGTGAACAATCCGGTTCGGAACAACGATTTAATAGAATCTGCCAGCTCGGCTTCATCCATCTGCTCACCGATATTGATGGGGAACGCAGAAAACACAGTGCCCGCAGACACTCGCTGTAAGCCTTCCACCTCAATATCCGCAACCGTAAATTCATCTGCAAATGCTGGCGTCATGCCGGTTGCGGCAACAGCGAGGCCAACGGCTAAACCTAGAAGAGAACGTCTCATTCAATTATTTCGCCTGGTTAATGCGCGTAAGGAGCCCGCAATTCTCACAACCGCATTAGGTCGTTGTAAAGAGCAAACACCATTAATGTGAGGATCATTGCCATACCAATTCGTAATCCAAGGGCTTGAACCCCATCTGAAAGCGGTTTTTTGCGGATTGCCTCAATGGTGTAATACACAATGTGACCACCATCCAGAACCGGCACCGGCAACAGGTTGAGAATACCCAAGCTGACACTGAGATAAGCCAAAAAACGAACAAAATCTTCAAATCCCGAAGTAACACTGGCCTCGGCCACCCGGGCAATGGTTATAGGGCCGCTGAGGTTACTGGGCGAGAGCAGCCCTGTAACCATCTTTTTGATGGCAACAAGGGTTAGGCGGGTATCGGCCCAGGTTTCATCCAGTGCAATGGGAATCGCCGCCAGCGGGCCATAGCGAACCTCTCTCAACACGTTATCGGGCCAGGAGATAGCTTCCACCCCGGCGCCGACAAACCCAATGGTTTCGCCATTATCCTGTTTTTTCTCCGCGGGTGTAACCTGCACAGATTGCTCGGCCCCGGCGCGTTCTACGGCAAGTGTCAGCGTTTGCTCCGGTGCGTTGCGTATAAAATCGACCAGTTCAAACCAGTTAGCTACTGGCTCGTCATTCACCGCAAGAATGCGATCACCCGCTTGAAGGCCTGCAGCCTGGGCGCGACCACCTGGTGATATTTGGCCAAGCACCGCAGGCACATCTGGCCGCCAGGGTGTAATTCCAAATTCACCAATCGGGTCAGGGGTGTCATCGCTAAGTCTCCAGCCCCCGAGTTCGCCGCTTAAGGTGCCTTTTGTATCACCATCAAGCACACCGAGGGTTATCGTGCCCTGCTCTCCCGCACGCTCAAGAATGCGCATGTTCACGTCGCGCCAAGAACTGACTCGGTGGCCGTCTATGGCGTGAATTTCCATCCCTTCACGCAAACCCACCGTTCCTGCAACACTTTGTTCGGTAACGCCGCCAACAATCGGCGCAACGTGGGTAACACCCACCACACCGAGTAACCAATAGGCAAATATGGCAAAAATAAAGTTGGCAGCCGGACCGGCTGCTGCAATGGCAATCCTGCGAGAAGGCGCCTTGGAAGTAAAAGCCTGATCTTTGAGTTCGTCAGGAACTGGCCCTTCTCTCTCATCAAGCATTTTTACATAGCCACCCAGAGGAATGGCCGCTATCGCAAACTCGGTGCCATGGCGGTCATACCACGAGAACAGTGGCTTACCAAAACCCACAGAAAAGCGCAGCACTTTCACGCCACAGCGGCGTGCTACCCAAAAATGGCCATACTCATGCAGGGTAACGAGTATTCCCAGAGTAAGCGCAAGAGCAAGTATGGTTTGAATTATCTGCATAGCATTCCTGGTTTAAGCGCCAGCCCGGCGGAACTCTTTACTGAATATCAGACAGTTAACAGAGCAATCTGTTCCCTGGCCCGCTGCCGTGCCTCTGTGTTCTTCGCAAAGATAACGTCAAAGCTGTCTGCAGGTGCCACAGGCGTTGCCGACAGGGTTCTCTCGATCACAACCGGGATGTCAGTAAACGCCAGGTTCCCTTTCAGGAACTCGTCTACTGCAACCTCATTTGCCGCATTAAGTACTGCAGGCGCAGTGCCGCCCACTTCAAACGCTTCCGCCGCTAACCGCAAGCACGGAAAGCGTAGCAAATCTGGCCGCTCAAAATGAAACCGCCCTATTGCGAACAAATCCAAGGGTGCAACTCCCGCATCAATGCGTTCCGGCCAAGCCAAGCCGTTGGCTATAGGCGTACGCATATCAGGGCTACCTAGCTGAGCCAGCACAGAGCCATCGGCATACTCTACCATGGAGTGGATGATGCTTTCCGGGTGTACATGAACTTCGATGCGGTCTGGCGTGGTATTAAATAACCAGCATGCCTCAATCAGCTCGAGCCCTTTATTCATCAAGGTTGCTGAGTCGACAGAGATTTTCCGCCCCATAGACCAATTTGGGTGGGCGCAAGCCTGTGCCGGCGTAACCGAAAGCAGATCTTCCGCGCTATGCTCCCGAAAGGGGCCTCCAGAAGCGGTCAAAAGGATTCGGGTAATGCCTGCGCCTTCGGGATCGCGTATCTTTTCAGCGGGCAAGCATTGGAAAATCGCATTGTGTTCAGAGTCTATGGGTAACAATTCTGCGCCAGAGACCGCCACAGCGTCCATGAACAGCTTCCCAGACATAACCAGCGCTTCTTTATTGGCTAGCAATACCCGCTTCCCTGCTCGCACAGCAGCGAGTGTTGGACCCAACCCGGCTGCACCAACAATAGCGGCCACAACCGTGCATGCTTCTGGGGCCGAGGCCACCTCACACAGCCCTGACTCACCACTGAGTACAGTCACATCAGGTAAATCCGCTAACAATCCGGCCAGCTTTTGCGCTGCCGTCGGATCGGCCATGACTGCAAACTTGGGGTGAAACTCACGACAGAGCGCTGCAAGCTCTTCGGAACGGGTGCCGGCGGTTAGCGCATACACAGAAAACCGCTTGGGATGGCGGCGGATAACATCAAGAGTAGAGAGCCCGACCGATCCCGTGGCCCCTAACACTGTAACTGCGCGGTGGACCATACTTACACTGGCCCAGATGTCAGCCAGCCAAGCTGGGTGATAATAAGCGCAAACACCGGAACAGCTGCAGTTAGGCTGTCTATGCGATCCATAATCCCACCATGCCCTGGCAGCAACTGGCTGCTGTCTTTGATGCCTCTAAAGCGCTTGAGCATGCTCTCGAAAAGATCTCCGAGCACCGACACCAAACCGGTTACCAGAGTTGCCGCCACCAGCAACACGGTCTCAGCAACGCTCGCTGAAACAAAAGTACTGGCAACCAAGGCAAACACACCAACGGCCACCAAACCTCCCCACACACCGGCCCAGGATTTACCCGGGCTAACTCTGGGCGCCAGTTTGGCTTTACCAAAGGCACGCCCGGCAAAATAAGCACCAATGTCTGCAACCCATACAACGCAGAACACATACAAAATAATCAGAAGGTTGTTGTCAGTATTTCCAAACTGAAAACCGCCCGCCCGAAGATGGTTCAAGCCAACCCAGGCTGGCACGAGAACCAGTGCACCCATAAGCGCACGAACAGGCAAACTGCCCCATCGCTCCGAGCCCGCCGGATAATTACGCACCAGCGCAAAACAAACAATCCACCAAAGAAGAGCAAGCCAAAGCACCGCAGCGGCCGACACATCAAGAAGGCTATACAGGATGACTGCAATTACCGCAGCGTAACCGATCCGGCCAGGTTGCCGCTCAAGGCCAGACATATTGGCCCACTCCCAGGCACCCAGGGTAATAATTGCAGCGGTAAACAGGGCAAAACCCATAGGCGGCAAGAAAAAAATGCCTCCGATAGCGATGGGAGCAAGAATGAGGGCGGTAATAATTCGGGTTTTTAGCACGATAGAGGTCGCTGTAATTCGTTATTGTTGTGACGGCTTGGCGGCAATCTGATCATCCGTCTGACCAAAGCGACGCTGACGTCCGGCATAGGCCTGTAACGCTTTGCGCATCTCGTCTTCTTTAAAGTCCGGCCAAAATACGGGTGAAAAATACAGTTCAGTGTATGCCAGGTGCCAAAGCATGAAATTGCTGATCCGCTGCTCGCCTGCCGTACGGATCATAAGATCCGGCACCGGGAGGTTTCCAATGCTCAGGTGTTGCTGAATAAGATTATCGGTAATATCTGACGGCTCAAGCTCACCAAGCTTCACCATCTGGGCAACCTGCTGAGTTGCCTGGGTGATATCCCAGTGGCCACCGTAGTTTGCAGCAATAACAAGGGTCATTCTGGTGTTGTCGCGGGTGAGCTCCTCTGCCTTGGCCATGCGCTCCTGCAGAGTTGCATTAAACGCGGAGCGATCACCAATGATGCGCAAGCAGATATTATTGTGATGCAGTTTTCGAACTTCCCGCTCCAAGGCAAAAAGAAACAGCTTCATCAAGGCCGACACTTCATCCTTGGGGCGCCGCCAATTTTCGCTTGAAAAAGCAAACAGTGTGAGTACTTCAACGCCCTCTCGGGCACAGGTTTCAACCACCGCTTTTACAGCATCTACCCCAGCCTTGTGCCCTGCGACCCCTTTTAACCGGCGCGCTTTGGCCCACCGGTTATTACCATCCATGATAATCGCCACATGCCGGGGCCGGCTGTCAGCCGACACCGGAATCTCTGCGGATACTGTTCCCGTCATGAAATCCCCTGTACGGCCAGCAGATTTTGCCTGCCGGCCGTGTGTTTCGCTTGCAAGTGCACCGAGGCGATCAAACCGCCATCAAGTCCTCTTCCTTAGCCTTTAGCATCTTCTCGACTTCAGCGATGTAGCGATCTGTGAGCTTCTGGATTTCGTCTTCGCCCCTACGCTCATCATCTTCAGAGATGTCTTTTTCTTTCAGGAGCTCTTTCATCATGCTGTTCGCATCACGACGCGCGTTCCGAACAGAAACACGGGCATTTTCTGCGTCCGCTTTCGATTGCTTAACCATTTCCTTACGGGTTTCCTGGGTCAGCATCGGCATGGGAATACGGATAAGGTCGCCGTTAGTAGCAGGGTTGAGGCCCAGATCGGAGGCCATGATGGCCTTCTCAATAACAGGCACCAGGTTCTTTTCCCAAGGCGACACGGCAAGCGTACGGTTGTCTTCTACGTTTACACTGGCAACCTGCTTCAGTGGCGTCTCCTGACCGTAGTAGTTAACCACCACACTGTCCAGAATAGACGGATGGGCACGACCAGTCCGGATTTTGTTGAACGCCGAGGTCAGAGCCTCCAGGCTCTTGGTCATCTTCTTTTCGGCTTCAGCTTTAATATCGTCAATCACGTAATCATCCTCAATTCGTTCGTCGGGCCATCATAGAACCCGTTATTCAATCAGTGTACCTTCTTTTTCGCCAGTCACGATGCGCGTCAGTGCGCCGGCACTGCTCATATTAAAAACCCGCAGCGGCATACCGTGATCTCGTGCCAAACAGATGGCTGTTAAGTCCATCACACCCAGCTTTTTGTCCAGCACCTCATCGTATGTCAGGCGTTCGTACTTCTCTGCGGAGGGATCGAGGTGCGGATCCGCAGAATACACGCCATCTACCTTGGTTGCTTTTAGCACCGCATCCGCTTCAATTTCGATACCACGCAGGCAGGCTGCCGAATCTGTTGTAAAGAAGGGGTTGCCGGTGCCTGCGCAGAATATAACCACATCGCCGTCTTTCAAATCACGAACCGCACGGCGGCGGTCATAATGTTCAACAATACCACTCATGGGGATAGCCGACATTACACGGGTGCGAATGTTCGAACGCTCAAGAGCATCGCGCATGGCCAGGCCGTTCATAACGGTTGCCAGCATACCCATGTGATCCCCGGTAACCCGGTCCATGCCAGCTTCACTGAGCGCGGCACCACGGAACAGGTTGCCGCCCCCAATTACCAAGCCTACCTGAATACCGATGCCAATAAGCGCACCGATTTCAAGGGCCATACGATCAAGAACTTTGGGATCAATACCGAATTCATGCTCCCCCATAAGGGCCTCACCACTGAGCTTGAGCAGAACACGATTGTATCTTGGCTGGTTTTTCGGTGGTGTCGACATACTGATCCCCTTTTCGTCTGTTGACTGCTATCCGGCGTGAGACGCATTGCAGGCTTGCATGTGACATATCCCTTGAAAAGGGGCATCTCAGATACAAGCCCGCCACGAGAACCGGAAAACTCCGGTCAACGTGGCAGACTCAGAGGGCGCTGTAGCTCGCCGCTACAGCGCCTGGAAAGAAATCAGGCTTTGCCAGTACCGGCTGCAGCAGCAACCTCGGCAGCAAAGTCCACTTCTTCTTTCTCAATGCCTTCACCCACTTCCAGGCGAACGAAACCAACCAGCTCACCGCCAGCAGCTTTAATCAGCTGGCCTACGGTCTGCTCCGGGTTCTTTACGAAAGGCTGCTCAACAAGGCTGTTTTCCTTGAGGAACTTCTGGATGCGGCCGCCCATCATTTTCTCAACGATTTCGGCAGGCTTGCCTTCCATGTCTGGCTGAGCCTTGATGACATCTTTCTCTTTCTCCAGCTCTTCAGCTGGCATGTCTTCCGGCTTGGCAACACGCGGGTTAACGGCAGCAGCGTGCATGGCGATGTCACGAGCAAGTTCAGCATCACCAGCAGTCAAAGCAACAACCGAGGCAATCTTGTTGTTGCTGTGAACGTAGCCACCAACAACTGGGCCTTTCACTTCAACCACACGGCGAACAGAAATGTTCTCGCCAACTTTCTGAACCAGCGCTTCGCGCTTGGATTCCAGATCGCCTGCCATCAGCTTGGCAACGTCGGTCTCGCCTTTTTCGAAGGCAACATTCAGCACGTTGTTAGCGAAATCCAGCAGATTATCGTCACGAGCAACGAAATCTGTCTCGGAGTTCACTTCCAGAATGTAAGCAACAGTGTTGTCGTCGGAGATCTTGATCAGCGACACACCTTCAGCGGCTGTGCGGCCGGCTTTTTTGGCAGCTTTCAGGCCTGAAGACTTACGCAGCTCTTCAATTGCAGCGTCTACACTTCCGCCAGCTTCAACCAGCGCCTTTTTGCATTCCATCATGCCTAAGCCAGTACGCTCGCGCAGCTCTTTGACCATTGCAGCGGTAATTGCAGCCATGTCCAATCCTCTTAACTTTTCCGAATTCGGTGGGGAGGCATACCCGGAAACACGCCAGGGTATGCCTTACATCTCAAGTGTGACGCGTAGGCATCACTCTGCGGCCGGAGCGGCACCTGCAGATTCTTCAGCGACTTCTACAAATTCGCCAGCGCCGCCCTGAGTTGCTTCCAGGCAGGTATCTGCAACGGCTTTCACGTAGATTTGAATCGCACGGATAGCATCGTCGTTACCCGGGATAACGTAATCAACGCCATCAGGGTTGCTGTTGGTATCTACCACGCCGATAACAGGAATACCTAGCTTGTTGGCTTCCTTGATAGCGATACGCTCGTGATCAACGTCGATAACAAACAACGCGTCAGGCAAACCGCCCATATCCTTGATACCACCAATGGAGCGCTCAAGCTTGTCCATTTCGCGGGTGCGCTCAAGAGCTTCTTTCTTGGTCAGCTTGTCGAAGGTGCCGTCTTTGCTCTGGGCGTCCAGATCACGGTAGCGGCGAATCGACTGACGGATGGTCTTGTAGTTAGTCAGCATGCCACCAAGCCAGCGGTGATTAACAAAAGGCTGGCCGGAACGCTCTGCTTCTTCCTTGATGACCTTGGCCGCGGCGCGCTTGGTGCCAACGAACAAAATCTTGTTCTTGCTCTCTGTCAGTTGCTGAACGAAGTTAAGCGCTTCGTTCATGGCAGGAACAGTCTGCTCAAGGTTGATGATGTGAATCTTGTTACGGGCGCCGAAGATGAACTTCGACATTTTCGGGTTCCAGTAACGAGTCTGGTGACCGAAGTGAGCACCTGCTTTGAGCAGGTCACGCATATTTACCTGAGCCATGATAATTACCTTAAGTGTAGCTTCGGGTTAGTCCTCCACGCGTCCAATTACCCCAACCAGGCTCCCTATACAGCATATAAAGCGGGAGTAGGCACCCTGGGGCAACGTGCTGACACGTGTGCGAATTTGCCGGATTCGTTTCCAGCGGGCGCGTTTATACCACAAAACCTAAGCCTCGCGCCATTAATTTTGCACCACGGCTACCTTGTACCCTGAGCGCAGGGCCCTTAAAATGGATGTTTGCTACACATCAACGGGAAGCCCAATGCAAGTATCGATCAAGACTCCGGAAGAAATTGAAAAGATGCGCGTAGCCGGTCGCCTGGCCGCTGAGGTTCTCGAAATGATTGGAGAGCACGTTAAGCCTGGCGTTTCTACAGAAGAACTCAACCAGATCTGCCACGATTACATTGTAAACGAGCGGGATGCGATTCCTGCTCCGCTGAACTACAAAGGCTTTCCAAAGTCAGTGTGCATTTCAGTCAACCATGTTATCTGCCACGGCATACCTTCAGAGAAAAAGATCCTGAAGGACGGCGACATCGTGAATATCGACGTTACCGTTATCAAAAATGAATACCACGGCGACACCAGCAAAATGTGGATTGTCGGCAAGGCAAAACCAGGTACTGAGCGCCTGATCAACATCACTCAGGAATGCCTCTATAAAGGTATTGAGCTGGTAAAACCCGGCGCACGGTTGGGTGACATTGGCCATGTAATCCAGCAACACGCCGAAAAGCATCATTATTCTGTGGTGCGGGATTATTGCGGCCACGGCATCGGCAAGGTGTTCCATGAAGAGCCACAGGTTATGCACTACGGCGAGGCTGGCACTGGCTTGGAACTAAAAGAAGGCATGATCTTCACCATTGAGCCCATGATTAACCAAGGCAAGTACCACACCAAATTGTTGCCAGATCAGTGGACAGTGGTTACCAAAGACCACAAGCTTTCGGCGCAGTGGGAGCACACCATCCTGGTGACTGCCGACGGCCATGAAGTGTTGACCAAGCGACTGGAGGAGTCCTTCTAAGTGGAGCACCCAGAACTGGAAGCCAGAATCAGCCGGGAAACATCCCCTGTTGTGGCTGCCAGGGAGCTACTAAAGCAGCGCTATAACGCAGATGCAGAAGCCTTTCGACAAGGCGCAGATGTGCGGGCTCTGGTTCACTCCAGAGCCCAAACGATTGACACCGTACTGAGGCTGATCTGGGATCGCTACCCTTTCTCCAGCTCACCCGATATCGCCCTGATCGCCGTTGGCGGCTACGGTCGCGGTGAGCTGCACCCCCACTCAGATATCGACCTGTTAATTCTTACGCGCAACGGCACAGAACCCAATTGGCAAGAAGATCTTGGCGCCTTCATTACCCTGCTATGGGATCTCAAGCTCGACATTGGCCATAGCGTTCGCAGCATTGATGAAAGTAAGGCCGCAGCACGGGGCGATGTAGCCACGCTAACCAACCTGCTGGAAACCCGCACAATTGCCGGCCCTGACGAGCTGCGCAAAGAGCTTAGCGAGCAAGCCTACTCTGACAACATCATCACTGATCGCGACTACTTTATAGCCAAGCGCAAGGAACAGCAGCGGCGCCACAAAAAATACAGCGATACTGAATACAACCTGGAGCCCAACGTAAAAAGCTCTCCAGGCGCCCTGCGGGATATACAAACCATCGGCTGGATTACCAAGCGGCACTTCGGCTTGCAGAGTATTGCCGATCTAACCCGCTTTAGCATACTGACAGAAGAGGAACATCAGGTTCTGGTTCAGGGCGAAACCCTTCTGTGGCAATTGCGCTACGGGCTGCAGCTGATAGCAGACCGCAACGAAAACCGGTTGCTGTTTGACCATCAGCGAGCCCTCGCACAGATGCTGGGCTACAAGGACGAAGGCAAACGGCTGGACGTCGAGCTGATGATGCAATCCTATTATCGTGCTGTGCTGGCGCTGGCAGAGCTCGCTGACGTTATTCTCCAGTTTTACGATGAGGCGATACTCGGTACAGGTACCGAAGACAACATTCAGCCCATCAACAAGCGCTTCCAGATTCGTAACAGCTATATAGAGGCGGTAAACAATCAGGTATTTGCCTACTCGCCCTACGCGATCATGGAGATTTTTGTGCTGATGGCCCAGCACCCGGAAATAAAGGGCATACGCGCCACCACCATTCGGTCTTTGCGAGCCCACAGGCACCTGATTGATGACGCCTTTCGGGCTGATCTGGCTGTGACATCCCTGTTCATGGAATTGCTGCGAACACCCCATGCGCTGGATGAAACCCTCTCCGCCATGAAAAAATACAACGTGCTGGGACGCTACCTTCCAGAATTCGGCCAGATTATTGGCCAAATGCAGCACGACCTTTTCCATATTTACACCGTTGATGCTCATACCATGCGAGTTATCCGCAACATGGTAAGACTGACCGGTGAGGAAGCGCGCGACGACTACCCGTTGGCGGCGCGGCTGATTCACGGGCTCCCCAAGCGGGAAGTTCTTTATATTGCCGGCCTATACCACGACGTTGCCAAAGGTCGGGGCGGAGATCACTCAGAGCTTGGCGCGGTGGATGCCGAAGCCTTTTGCCAGCGCCATCACCTTGGTGAACGTGATACCCAGCTTGCATCCTGGTTGGTAGAAAACCACTTGCTGATGTCCATGACTGCCCAGCGCAAAGATATTTCCGACCCGGATATTATCCAGTTGTTTGCCAGGGCAGTGCCCAGCCAGGCCCACCTCGATTACCTCTATATCCTCACGGTGTGCGACATCAGCGCTACCAACCCCAAGCTCTGGAACACTTGGCGGGCCTCCCTCCTGCGCCAGCTGTACATAGAAGCCAAAAGGGCCTTGAGGCGCGGTACTGAGATTCCAGTGGATCGGCAGGAGTGGGTGCGTGCAACCCAGTCTGAGGCTCGTGAAATTCTTCATGCCCAGAACATTACCGACGAGCAGATCGATGCCATCTGGGATACGGTGGATGAAGACTATTTTCTGCAGGACTCCACCGTTGATATCGCTTGGCAAACCGAGGCCATCATCAACCATGGCGACACACCCGGGCCGCTGGTGCTCATCCGGGATACCCATGGCGGCCCTACTGACGGTTACTCCCAAATCACAATGTATATGAACGATCGGGCCACTCTGTTTGCGGCAACAACAGCGGTACTGGAACAGCTTAATCTCAACATTGTGGATGCCCGCATCAGCTCGAATGACGGCCCCTATACAATCAGCTCCTATGTCGTTCTGGATGAAAAAGGCCAGCCACTAGGGGTGGATCCGGCACGTAAAGAACGAGTGCGTAAGCGCCTGATCGAAGAGCTGGACGACCCGGAAGACTACCCAGACATTATTCACCGCCGTACACCGCGGCAACTCAGGCATTTCGCATTCCCCACTGAGGTGTTATTTTCCAACGACACCATCAATGAACGCACGGTCATTGAAGTGATCACCCCTGACCGCCCCGGCCTTCTGGCCAGGATTGGGCAGGTGCTACTAGATCACCGCATACGCCTGAGCAATGCCAAAATCGCCACCCTGGGCGAGCGAGTAGAAGACGTGTTCTTTGTGACTGACGAACAGGGCGCACCTATAAGCGACCCGTCTGTCTGCCGCGCCCTACAGCAAGACCTATGCAAAATGCTGGACGACATTCAATGAACCCAAACCTGGACAAGCTTCACCCCTACCCTTTTGAAAAACTGGCAAAGTTAAAAGCCGGCATATCTGTGCCGGCCCATCTGCTTCCCATCTCCCTGGGCATCGGTGAACCCAAGCACCCTTCCCCTGGTTTTGTGAAGCAAGTGATTGCCAACAACCTCGACAGGCTAGCTAATTACCCCACAACTAAAGGCACTGCTGAACTGCGAGAGGCCATCAGTCAGTGGGCCACACGACGATTTCAGCTACAAGCCGGGTCGTTAAGCCCAGACCGAAACATTGTTCCGGTGAACGGCACGCGGGAGGCTATATTCTCGCTGGTGCAAGCCGTAGTTGATTCGAGCAAACAGGCCACGGTTGTAAGCCCCAACCCCTTTTACCAAGTATACGAAGGGGCGGCATTTTTGGCAGGTGCCACGCCGGTTTACCTGCCTTGCGACGCATCCAACGGGTTTATTCCGGATTTTGACGCAGTACCTGAGTCCGTATGGCGAGATTGCCAAGTGCTGTTTCTGTGCTCCCCCGGTAATCCCAGCGGCGCTGTTATGCCACGAACGACCCTGACGAAGGTTATTGAACTGGCCGACAGGCACGATTTTATTGTGGCCTCGGATGAGTGCTATTCTGAGCTCTATCCAAATGAAAACAGCCCGCCCGAAGGCTTGCTGCAGACCTGCGCCGCCATAGGCCGGCACGACTTTGCACGTTGCGTGGTTTTTCACAGCCTCTCTAAGCGCAGTAACCTTCCGGGCCTGAGATCCGGCTTTGTCGCGGGCGATGCAAGCATATTAGAAGGCTACTTGAGCTACCGTACTTATCATGGCTGCGCTATGCCGGTTCATAACCAGCTCGCCAGCGTTGCCGCCTGGCAGGATGAAGATCATGTGCGGGAAAACCGGGCAGCTTATCGCGTTAAATTTGAAGCCGTAGTGCCCATTTTGCGTGAAGTCATGGACGTGGATTTTCCCGATGCGGGATTTTACCTCTGGCCGGCCACGCCAATGGATGACGAAACCTTTGCAAAAGAGCTATCGGCTCAGCAGAACGTTCATGTTCTGCCGGGCCGTTACTTGTCCCGCACGGTGGATGGCCATAACCCGGGAGAAAATCGGGTTCGCATGGCATTGGTTGCACCACTGGAAGAGTGTGTGGAAGCGGCAAAGCGCATCGTTGAATTTGTAAAGGCAAACTGAGTAATGAAGCTATACGGCATCAGGAATTGTGACACCGTTAAAAAAGCCCGAAAATGGCTTGATGAACAAGACATTTCCTACGAGTTTCACGACTTTAAAAAAGACGGCATCGACGAGGCTCGCTTAACCCAGTGGGAAAAAGCTGTGAGCTGGGAAGCGCTGCTGAACCGGCGCGGCACTACCTGGCGTAATCTTGGCGACGATGTTCGTGATAGCATCAACGGCCAATCGGCCCATGACATCATGCTGAAAAACACCTCCATTATTAAACGGCCTGTGGCCGAGCATGAAGGCTCGGTTTACGTCGGCTTTAATGCCGATGATTGGGCAACACTCTTCAAATAAACAGGAACTATCACTACATGAGCTTTGCATTCGGTATAGGTATTGGCACTCAAAATAATCAGGGCGAATGGCTGGAGGTGTTTTATCAGCAGCCAATCATGACACCCGAAAAAGAACTGATCGATGTGGTAGAAACTGCTCTCGACTATAACGGCGGCAACCAGGCTATCCATGCCACCGCAGAACAACTGACACGGCTTGCCAGCGCCCTACGGCAAACCAACGCAACTGACCAGGCATCCCTCGCGGAAAAGGCAGCCAACAGCAAACGCCCGGTTGTGGTTACGGTTCTGGAAACAGACGATACTGCCTCCAGCACCCCCGAGGTTTACCTCAAGCTCCACCTTATCTCCCATCGCCAAGCCAAGCCCCATGGCCTCAAACTCGATGGTATATTCGGCCTACTACCGAACCTGGCCTGGACTAACGAAGGCGCCATTGACCTGAACGAACTGCCGGAGCGCCAGCTCAAGGCTCGCCTGGAAGGTCGTACACTGGAAATTAAATCCGTAGACAAGTTCCCCCAGATGACGGATTACGTAGTACCCAAAGGTGTGCGTATTGCAGACACAGCCCGCGTACGTCTCGGTGCTTATGTCGGCGAAGGAACCACCGTAATGCACGAAGGTTTTATCAACTTCAATGCCGGCACCGAAGGCACCAGCATGATTGAAGGCCGCATTTCCGCAGGCGTTATGGTAGGCAAAGGATCTGACCTTGGTGGCGGCTGCTCCACCATGGGCACCTTGTCTGGTGGCGGGAACATGGTGATAGCCGTAGGTGAGAACTGCCTCATCGGCGCCAATGCAGGCATTGGTATTCCTTTGGGTGACCGCTGCAAGGTTGAAGCCGGCCTCTACATCACCGCAGGCACCAAGGTGGCCCTTCTGGACGACAACAACACTCTGGTAGAAATCATCAAAGCCCGCGACCTGTCCAACAAGCCAGATCTGCTCTTCCGCCGCAACAGCCAAACCGGCGCCGTGGAATGCAAAACTAACCAATCCGCCATCGAGCTGAACGAAGAGCTGCATGCAAACAACTAATTCACCAACACTCGAACTGGCCATAGACCTGATCAGCAGACCATCCATCACTCCGGATGACTTCGGCTGCCAGGAACTGATGATGTCCCGGCTGGCTCCCTTGGGTTTTGCCGGCGAGCAGATGCGCTTTGGTGATACCGACAACCTCTGGGCCCGCAAGGGTTCAGACGGACCAGTGTTGGCGTTTGCAGGCCATACGGATGTGGTGCCCACAGGGCCGGAGAAAAACTGGGCGAACCCGCCATTTGATCCTGTGATCAGAGATGGGTACCTGCATGGCCGTGGCGCAGCCGATATGAAGGGCAGCCTAGCGGCTTTCATCACCGCCTGTGAGCGCTTTGTAAGCGCCCACCCGGATCATCGCGGCTCCATTGCCCTGCTGATTACAAGCGATGAAGAAGGCCCTGCCCAGAACGGCACGGTGAAAGTAATTGAAGCCCTGGAAGCACGCTCTGAAAAGATGGACTGGTGCCTGATAGGTGAACCTTCCAGCACGGAAGAGGTCGGTGATGTAATCAAAAACGGCCGTCGCGGCTCGTTGCATGGTTACCTGACAGTACAAGGGATTCAAGGGCATGTGGCCTACCCGCATCTGGCAGAGAACGCCATTCACACCGTTGCACCCGCTCTGCATGCACTGGCTAACGAGTTTTGGGATAACGGTAACGACCACTTCCCGCCTACAACCTTTCAGATCACGAAAGTGGAAGCCGGAACTGGCAGTAATATTATTCCCGGCGAGTGTCTGGTGCATTTTAACTTTCGTTACTGCACCGAGAACACAGCAGAAAGCCTTGAAGAACGGGTGGTGGCGATTCTTGATCGGCACAACCTCAAATACGATCTGCAGTGGCATCTTAGCGGCCGCCCCTTCCTTACCGATACGGGCGCACTGGTGTCTGCCAGCCAAAGCGCCATCCGCAACGTAACCGGGCGCGAAACCGAACTTTCCACCTCAGGCGGTACGTCTGACGGGCGCTTTATCGCCCCTACCGGGGCACAGGTTGTAGAACTGGGCCCGATCAATGCCACGATTCACAAGGTAAACGAGTGCGTGAAGGCTGAAGACCTAAATACGCTGTCCAGCATCTACGAGCAAATCCTGGTGGAGTTGCTGGCCTGACAGGCCTGTTCAGAAACGGATTAGCATGAAGAGCCGGAGCCACTGCTTCGGCTCTTTAGTTCAGGGTGTCAATAATGCGGAGGAGGCGTTTCGTCCTCTTCAGACTTCATATTGGAAGGTGCGACTTCTTTCAGCTGGTTGTGCAGTAACCGCTTTGCGTTCCAAAGTTCGCGGATATCCATCTCCTGTTTCGCCACCTGTTCGCTCAGGGTGTTAATGATGTCGTCTTGGAAGGCAAGCCGTGTTTCCAGCTCGTCCATTCTGGCTTGCAGATCGTTGTGGCTCATCGGGTATCGGAACTCCCTCGCATAAATCGTTCGCGTGGATAGGTGAAGCTTGGTCAGCCGTCGGGATAATCTGTTATCATGCCGTTTTTGCCCGCCCAGCTTCCGTTTTACCGGAAACCAGGCGGTATTCACTGGCCGTGATAAGTAATTTTACCCGATATCCGGCTTTTTATCGTCAGCGTTAATAAGAAATGGAGAATTATCAGTCAATGCGTAATCCAGCCAAAGCGATCCTTGTTGCTCTCCTGATCGCTATTCCAGCACCATTGGTACTTGCCCTGCTGCTTTCATTTACCCCCGATCCGCTTCGTCTGATTGCCATAGGCGAATTTGTAGAAGCGCTGGGCAGCACTCGTGGCATCACCGCTTATATCATCACCTTCGTAGTGTTCGGCATTGCCGGTTTTCTGGCCGTCGCCATTGCAGCCAAGCAGCCTGCAAGCACCACATCCACATCTTCGCGCAGTAGCTCGCAGCCAAGGAGTCAGGGTTCTAACCAGAACTATATCGAGGACGATGCTGACTACGACGACGACAGCCCTGAAGGCGACGAAGAAGGCTCTGTAAAATGGTTCAACGTTAAAAAAGGATTCGGCTTTATTGTTCGCGACAGTGGCGACGAAGTGTTTGTTCACTTCCGTGCGATTCGTGGAAGTGGCCGCCGGGTTCTGCGCCAAGGCCAGCTGGTTCGTTTCAGCGTGGTTGAAGCGGATAAAGGCCTGCAAGCAGATAACGTTTCTATTCTAAGCGACTGAAGCGTGGCTTGATGTAAAAAAGGCAGCCCATTATGACTTAGGGGCTGCCTTTTTTCGTTCTGTACGGCTCAATTCAAGAACGTTCAGTTCCAAACGACGAGTTGCTCACCCCGGCTATCCAGCCGCCACCACTTCTCATCCTCTACCGCCTCGCCCTCTTTCCACTCTCCAGGGCTGCAGCGCACTTCCGTACCCATGGCTTGCCACACGCTACGTGCGCAGTCCAGATCACTGCTCCAGGGTAGGGACTCACCTTCGATAATCAGTGAGGTAAACCGCTTACCAAACGCCTGCGGGTACAGTGTTATTTTCAAGCGATCGCCACCGTAAAAAGCGGACCCCTTGGTAACGGATGACACATCCCTGTCATCGAGCACCAACTGCTCAACATGGCTTTCCAGCCAGCGGCATACTGCACCTGCTTCCAAGTCACGAATGTAGATTTCCAGGTCCTGCACTCGCAGATTCTCCATGCTGATGATCACAATGTCGCACATAGTGAACCGGCCCGGGCCGCGCTGCAACCCAGCGTTCCAGTTCTTGCCGCAAGTCCTCAAGCGTTAACTGATGCAACGTCCCCGCAGCTTTGCGTTCGTACCAAGCCACCTCAGCCGCAGTGCGCAACAATTGTATTTCATTGAGGGACTGCTCGATCTCACTCAACGGTTCCTGCCGCGCCATGGCAACCAAGCTTTGGCGCCGGAGCGTATCCGTCTGCCCGGTAAGCGCCACTGAACTTGCTGGCCCGCGCCGGGCAAAAAGTTCAAGCCGCGCCGCAGCACGCTCTATCCACTGCAACATGCCGCCGGGCGTACTGACACAACGGCTAAGCCGAGAGGCAGAAAACTCAATGGCACAGCGTGGTATGTGAATGTTCCATCGGCGCTCAATGGCGGCTTGATGCGCCACCAGAATGGCTTTTCTCTGCATCTTACTCGAACGTGGAATGTCACAGACCTCCAAAGCTCGCCCAAGCTGTTGCTCCAGAACACGCTGACCATTTTCGCTGCCGGCAGAGTCCGGACCAAGAAGAAGCACAGGCCCCTGCCACCGAAGAACCAGTTCCGCGGCGAGGCCGGATGGGCGTTCCATTAACATCAACAGGTCCGCTGGAGTTACGTTGTCTAACACAAGCACTGGCCAGAGCTTTTGGGCAGTCGCGGGAATAACGGAAAGCTCGCTGGCCATAAGCTCAGCCTCTCGACGCAGATCCATCTCAACGTAAGGCTGCGCCAGCGATGACAACAGCGAGCGCAGCCAAGCCGACTTGCCTGCGCCACGCTCGCCCCTCACCCACACCAGCGCGCCAGGTGTTGCTGAAAGACTGATGGCGACATCCTCTGCCAGCTCGATCCATTCCGGATCGGTGATCACCACCGGCGCCGCGCCATATTCTTCAATACCTGGTTCCTCAAAGCGCTCTTCGCCACCCTCCAAACCCTTCAGCTTTGGCCACCGTGAAACCAGCTCAAGAACGGCAACATATGCCTTTTCCTGCAAACGCTCTGCGTGCCTGGCGAGCACTTCCAGCAATTGCGGCCAATCGAGCCAGGCAGGCGTACCAAAGGTTTCTCGTGCGGTTGCCAGCCAATAGATTAACTGGGACGAGAGCAGGCCTTCACCACCCACTTCCGTAACAATGGGCTGCTCACACTGAACGGTACGGATCAACTCATCCATATCCACGCCAGAGCTTCGCAGAAAGCGGTTTGCAGAGGGGCTGGAGTCCAGCAGGGCAAGCAGAAAATCTTCGACCGTAATTACCGTACCGCCACGATGATCAACATCTTCGCGGGCATTCAACAACGCGGTCTGACATTGGGGGGCCAGGCATCCTTGCCAGTCTTCCATGAAACATCTCCCTGTTTTATCGCATCATCCTGATGCTTTAGACGTTATATAAATAACCTTTCTTTAATACCCTGGGATTCTATGAGTGTTTCTGCACATCTGCAATTCCTGAGGGCACGCGGCCCTTACCAAGTACCGGTATTCTCCATACTGGCCCAAGGTTCTGCGGGTGCCAACGGCTCACCATTCTGCAGCAACTCTATGGAGATATTGTCTGGCGTACGAATAAACGCCATGCGCCCATCTCTCGGCGGTCGATTGATGGTTATGCCGCTTGCCTTCAACAACCCACACAGGGCGTAGATATCATCCACCCCGTAAGCCAGATGGCCAAAGTTGCGGCCGCCCGGGTACTCTTCCGGATCCCAGTTATAGGTTAACTCCAGCATGGGAGCCCTGCTTTCACGAGCCAAGGCTTCATCTTGCGGCGCTGCCAGAAACACCAGCGTAAACCGGCCTTTGTCGCTGCTTTTACGATCCACTTCAATCATGCCCAGCAGGTCGCAGAAAAAATGCAGAGTTTGCTCAAGGTTGCTTACGCGGATCATCGTATGTAGGTATCGCATACTTTCTCCCTATATTTCCATTTGTGTCGTGCGGTGAGCCTTCGCGCTTCGGTCAGTGTATCGCGAAACTCCTGCACCTTTATTAACGGACAGTTTACGGTATTCTGGGTAGATGGATGCAAACCTAACCCCCGAGCCGATCAACTCTTACCAAACACCCGCGATACGACACCTCGCCTGGCTGTGCCAAGCACCGCAACTGATGCGTTCGCCGATCACTTTTGACCCCACTCAGTACCTGCCCTCAAACTACTCCGAGATACTTAAAGATTGGGATCAAAAACCTGAAGCTGCCCCGCCGTTGTTGAGCGATCCACCGCAGCGCAAGCTCGGTTTCTATTTTGAGCGGCTGTATCAGGTTTTGCTGGAAGACTTGCTGGGCTGGCCCATTCTGCTAAAAAACCAGCAGATCAAATCCGCCCGGCGTACGATCGGAGAACTGGATTTTGTGGTGCACAATCGCACAGACGATCGCATTGAACACCACGAAATTGCCATCAAGTTTTATCTTGGTGTACCGGAATCAAACGGCCCCACCCTCTGGTATGGCCCCAATGCCAGTGACCGGCTGGATTTAAAAACATCCCGCCTATTGGAGCAACAGAGCCGCCGGACACAACTTCCCGAAACCATCGAGTTACTCCTTGAATCCGACATAACCGGCCCACTGACGCCGCGAATTTTCATGCCTGGGTACTTGTTCTACCCTGATAACCCACAAGCGCGAACGCCAGATTATGTTCCCGACAGACACCTGCGTGGGCGCTGGATGTACATTCTCGATGCAAAAACACTGGATACATCCCATTGGGCTGTACTCAACAAGCCGCACTGGATAGGAACCTGGCTTCAAAGTGAGCCACCGGATGCTGAGCACACTCTGGACGCCCTGGAGCGGGTGGAAAACAAAGCCGCGCCTCAGCTATTTGCTGTGATGCGGGAGGATCGCCAAACTGGAAACTGGCTGGAAACCGATCGAGTATTTGTGGTGCCTGAAGCCTGGCCTTTAAGGCCATAGCAGGGCTTCACGCTGAAAAGCTTCAGCCATCTAGCAAATCTTTAGCCCATTGGGGCAACGTTTCGCTATAGCGCTGCCATTCGCCGTTTTCCCAAGCAGCAACGCGAACAAACGGCTGATCCAGGCTGGTGTTATCAACAAGATGCAGTTCATCCACTAACCCCACGCACTCGCGCAGGTTCGCGTATGCTCTCGGAATCCTGCTCTCTACCTTTTTATTCGGCACACCGTGGCCACCGGACTGGACACGGGTGGTTACACGTGCCTTGTTGAGATCCGCAGTTTCCAGATGAAAATAGAACATCCGGATACGAAAACCAGCGGCTTTAGCGGCGCCCACAAAATCCACTTTCGAGGGATGAGAAAAAACCGTTTCAAAACAGAAGCTCTGGCGCTCCTTCAAAAGACGAAACCGCTCTTTCTCAGCAATCAAAGCCGCCTCATAACTGTGCTTTTCAGCAAAATCAGGCCACAGACTTCGCGCAATGTTATCTGCATTGACTAAAGGGATATTGCGCCGGGCAAGAAAACGCTCATAAAACGTAGATTTTCCTGCACCATTACCACCAACGAGCAGCCAAAGCTCAGGCTGCATCGTCACGCTCACTCAGGGCTTCAAACCGCCCATTGCGGAATTGACCAATCTCGCGCTTACCATCGGGGTATATCGCTTCCAGATAACCCGGCTTATCTGCGGCAGCCTGATAAACCGTGCGACCCCGGGCAATAGAGCGGCTCAATTCACCGCTATCGCGGGCCTGGCCCACCTCTGCCCACAAATCATCACTGGTGATCGCATCAGGAACCACCGGCTCTACCTTCACGCGCCGGATGCCTTGAAGAATCGCAATCAGATCTTCCGCACTCACGTCTCCAGAAACTGCACGGCCGATCTCTGCCCAATACTCAATCTGTTTGGGCGTAGAGCGCCGGTGTACCTGCCCTTCGGCAGTCGCGTGACGAACCAGGTTGTCATCGAGACGAATGGCTGTAGTCATGGGGCCTCCAGTGGCTTGCCTTTCAATATGCACATTTTACCACGATTGTTGCGTTTTGCAACAATCGTTACACACTGATCGAGCGCCCTGTGTTTCAATTATGCCGTCATCGTTCCTTCGGCCTCAGCTTCCTCGCTTACGAGCGCAAAAATTTCCAAGGTGGACTTTCCGGGGTGCGCTTTTTGCAGCTCCAGTACGCGCCTGCTTTGGCGCTTCAGTTCGTCACTGGGCTTTGCCCACTGATTTTCCCGAAGTGGTTCTGACCATTCGGACATTGCCCTGGGTAGCGTCTTTCGGCTCATGCGTTTGATGTTTTTGACCTCCCACTCCACCAGTCGGTTCGGGATCGTCCAGAAGGTCACAAAATGGTAAAGATACCAGCCGACCAGATAGAACATTCCCCGCTTGCCTTCACGATATTCGTCATGAAGGCGTTTGCGAGCGTTGCGGAAAACATGAACACCTTCCCACGGCGGATCGTCCGGGCCCTGAAGCTCCAATGGATCCTGAATTTCTTTCAAGGTGTGAACTTCATATTCCATGTAGGCCCGAATCGCTTCCCAGCTGCTGATGGCCAACGGCAGGCCCGGAGTTTCAAACTCCAGGGTGTATTTCTCGCCGGTTTCCGGGTGATAGAAACCAATCCCGAGACCGTACTGGCGTTGTACGCCATATTCAGTAGCGCCTTGGGCTTCTGTAACCCAGGCCACCAGTTCTTCCCAGGGGACGAAGATCGGTTCCTTTTGGCCTTCTGGCACAAAACACACTTCGCGGCGTTGACGGTTGAAGCGGGTTGGGGCCACTTTTTTTAACTTACCGTAAGCCAGCCAACGAGGAAGAGATAGCATGAAGAAACCAAAAAGCCCCGCCCAAACAGCGATCCAGAAAGCGTAATCAAACACTGCCTTCCCCCCCACAAGAGCATCTTCCCAGCCATTGCCAAAGGCAAACCCTCCAAGAAAAACAACAAAGGGGAAAAAAAAAGCAAAAAGCAAAAAGCAAAAAAAAGGTATGCCGAGTGTGGCTTGCCAGCCAAATACCGAAGTCACCCCCATCCCAAAATCCAGATACCCGTCATTCACTTCTCCCACCGCACGACCATGGTCCACTGGCGACAGTCCGGTCGGCATTGGCCTGGGTGATAAAAAGGTCAGTTGGCCACTCGGAAAAGGCACGGAACGCCCCGCGCGGGGTGACTGTTCTAGACGGTTCGCTTCCTGCTTCATTCGAGACTATCCATAACAATGAGTGGTTGATGAAGCTGCCACCAGGAAATCTTAGCTTTCGGTATCTCTTGAACAGGAGTCAAAGGATACCGACTGTCTGGGGTGGTCTTCAGCATATACACAGCACCTGTGTATAACCCATTTGGCTGCAGAGTTTCCAGTTTGATCATCAAACCAAGGTCGCGGGTTCGGATACCATGTTTAGTTTTATCATGGACTGGTGGTCTGAAGACCAGTTGCAAATGCGCGACACCATCTGGCTGCTCGAGGCTAGCTAGGATGGCACCAGTACAAGGTACCCAGGTTTCCGGATGCATAGAAAACATCCCTCGCTGCCCTGGCTGGATTCGCCATGCGGCAACCGATAGCCGGTAAGGTGCTTGACCATCCAAGGGCTCCTGCAAACTGTCCGAAGATAACCTATGGCAATTTAGATGCAGCTTGGAAGCCTTTTCTCCTTCCATTGCGATTTCGTCAAGGGTGACACTGTCGCCAAGTCGGGCAAAGGCGCTCCCATAGGCTTCAAGCGAGCCATGGTGGATATGCTCAATCTCGCGGGACCAAGGCGTCGTTTGCAGCCACTTGTCTCGCTCGCTCAAATTATAACGGTTATACAGCCAGGTACCGCCCAACTCAAAAACTGTGAATACCAATCCAGCTATATTCAAGCGGGCAAAAAGACCGGACAAGGTCCGACCTGTTGTGGCCCAAGCTATAGCCTTGCTCCCCACTCCCCGCGCAGCAAGAGTCTGAAAGAACGACTGACCGGTTCGAGCTAGCCCATAGGCATTCGTAACAGCCAGTCCTCCGCTGCCAATCATGCCCAGCGCTGCACCAGCCTGAGCTTCGGCATTTCCTGTCTGGACTGCTCTCAACCAGTTTTCGCGGTGTTTGTAGGAGCTAATACTGGCACTGACTACACCAAACAGATAGGCAGGGCCACCAAGCCATATATGCAGTTTACCCATCTGGATATGCACGCCTTTCAAAGCGGTGCGCTGCCAAGCACTGGCCAGTGCCTGCGCTCTGGCACCATAGGCGGTGTCCATTATACCCTGAGCTGCCAAAAAACCTGCAGCTAAGGTGGCACCAAAACTCTCACCCACTCGCGTCAGGTTGTCTTGCGAAAACTTCTCTTCGTTATCTGACGAGTAAAGCTCGACCAAAACATTTCCAAAAATTGCCAACTGAACTCCGAAAACCAAGAGCCCAAGCCCATCCCCCATCAAATTCACACGAGGGGCGGAGGCCAAACCTTGCCGGAAATGCCCAACCAATCGCCCCAGTTCCTGCTGGTGCAATGCAGGCATAACCAACGTCAAACCGGCACGGCCGGTGACGGCTGGTTCCAGTTTCAGGCCAGTGTCGGTTTCTTCAACTGGGCTGAGGGCCGCTGCTACACGTTTACCGACTTCTCGATGCTCTTCACGGGTGGCTTTGAACTCAGCCACCAGCCCTTTGGCTCTTTCGGAACGATGTCCGTGGGTTGATTTGGCAACGTCATGGTCGTTCTGAAGCTGTTTCATTCGCTGATCAAGCTGCAGCATATTTCTGAGGTTGTTCCGGAACGTCGCCAGCTCGTCTTGCGAAGCAACGCGGAATTCTGCATTACCCTGATCTATAGCGTCCAACATGCCTCGCTTGAAAAAATACGGCAGATCCCGAAAAAGATCATCCAACTCAGGCAAGGTTTGGCTTTCAATCGCTTTATACAGCTTCCCAATAGCGCGCCCCTTGGCCAAGGCAATAGCTGGCGCGATCGTGTCCCCCACTGCATCTGCTTTTTGTTGGATTAGCTGCGAGTAGTTAGAAAAATCCGGGAGCTTGCCATTTTCTGCTGCGCTTATCTTTTGCGCCCAATCCGACGCGCGGGTCACCACGGCGTAGCCAGCGTTGGCGACCAGAACGTAGGTTTTCGCCAGCTCACCGTCTGCTGACCGGTCGTACTTTGGTAAAGTCTGGAAAAGTGGGCGACTGTATTGAGGATGCTGCTTCAACCACTCTAGTACACCCTCGCTCGCTTCATCAGAACGGCAGATGTCTTTCCGGCAGGCATACTCCAGATCCAGCGCTGCCTCGATCTGCACCTCATCTTCCGAGTCAAAATACCAAGTTGCATCTTGATAGCGATTGTCGATCAGTAACTTAACGCGATCACTAGTTATATCCGTCAGTAGCGCCTGCCAGCGAGCAAGCTTGGTACGCTGGGCAACCATGAACTGATCCATGGCTTCACGATCAATGAGATCATTGACCCCACGGTGACCGAAGCCTTGCCCTTCCAGAATTGTCTTCAGGTGGTCGCGGTGGTTCTTCTCCAATGCGACGATACCGTCGATATGGGAGTCCACGAAATCCGGCTTCGCCCCATCCATGGCTTGTCGCAGATACCACTCGTCTACCGCCCTCTGCATTTTGGGAAGAATGCCGTAGGCATTTGTCCTATTGGCTGTGCTCCGAATCTCTTCCACTCTGGATTTAACCTCAGCAGGAAGTGAGGCATCGTTAGGGCCGGGTCGGAGCTCATCTTCCAACTGCCTCAAGGCGGTCAGCAAGGCCGACTGGGTATCTGAACGATCATTTTCCGACATAGCCTCCAGATCCTGCTGCATGGAAGCAATGGCAGGATGGTTCGAACTGGCCATCATGGAATCCAAGCCCTGCTCATCCAACAAGGTCATGGATTCAATCAGCGAGCCAAGAACATAGTCTCGCTCACTGTTTCCTTCTTCTGTCCAGCTCTCAATCCACCCCACTACATCATCCTGATGTTGGGCGAGATCGAGCATAACGCCTATATCGTCTCTTAAGACGAGGCAGAGACAGTTAGAGGTATCGTCGATGCCTTGTTGCTTTATCAGCTTGCCGAACCGGCTTCTATGGTAATAAGGTTGATTTTCCCAGTGATAGGGTTCACTTTCCTGAGGGTGGCCACCCCCGACTGGCTCCGGAGTATTGTCTTCAGAAAATTCGGCTACCCGTACCCTCGCCTGGTCTGGAGTGAGTAAAAATTCACCCCCATTCAACGGCGAGGCACCTGCAAGATCAACCCTCTGCAACAGTGCATCGCGCTCTTCCGGATCATCCAATACCTGCGCTTTTTTCTTCGTCGTCCACGCCATCTCCGAAAACGCCACATACAGTGCGTGAGACGCTGGGTACTGCAGCTTGCCGTCATTATCCCCCGTCAATTTACCGTCTTCATGTCGATATTCGTGAAGCTCTTCCGTATTGGCATCCAGTATATAAATATAGCCATCCCTCAAAAGGCGATAACCAACGGGACGGGACGTCAACGAATAAGGATAACCTGGGTCGGTATCGACAGGAGCCGCCTCCACTCTGCCGTAGCGGATAGGCAGCAAGTGAACGGATTTTAGCAATGGACACGAGGCTGGTTCATCAATAGGGGTGCCTGGCTGTTCCCAGCACAACAGATCGTTGTTTGCTCGGTCATTAGTGGGGCGTTGTTTCCTTGCCATCATTCATCCTCGATCCGTCGGGAATGCGGGTTCAGTGGCGGCATCGCCGCCTGCTTGGCTGGACAATGTTGCGAACAGGAACTGCATCACCTCTCGCAAACTGCGGCACCCATCACCAAGTGCCTCATCCAGTGTTTTCGTGAGTGCAGGATAGGCATCAGGCAATTGAGAGCCACCTAACTGTTTGCGTACTGGCTCCTCAAGCTTACTCCATATTTGCAGAGCGTCTTTGCGCCGATTGAAAACCTCGAAAGCCTCCTTTAGCTCTGGAGAGGCGATCTTTTTTTCAGGTTGATCTATTGTTGAGCGTGGCCGGGTAACCGGCGGCTCAACCAGATGCCACTGCTCGCTGATACGATCCGGAACGATCAGTCGATCGACGACACTGTTGGAAGAGCAAGTCAGATTGTTCCCGATAACCGACCGGGCCAGCGCCGGATGAGCAATCCGCATCAACTCTTCATAGCCGGGCACCGTTTCGATTTGTAGATGAGACCGCATCCAACGGGACAACGCAGTGCGATCTGTGGCAGAAACCAGAAAATAGCCATGCTCTTGCATCGGCCCCTGCTCCAGGAAGCCTTCCAGTACCGGGTCATCAGGCCCGTTCAACCATACAAGCCAGGGAGACAGATCCGAAACTACCTCCCAGCGAGTTCCAACGTACAAGCACTCAGCACTGATCGGCTGATCGCCAGCCCACTGATAAATCTGTTTACCAAGCTCTGGAATTGAGGTTCCATCCAAAACAAGTGCAACTGCGCAATAATCAGGCCAGTGAAGCTTATCGAACGGCGAATCATAAATCGGTATAGATTCCAGGCTCATAAGTTCTGTTCCTCACAGACAGGACATGTTGCATTGCCTTTCCTGAGCGCAGCCACCTGAGACTCCACGTTAATTGCCTGGGCGCTTTCTCGCTGCTCCACTTCCGCCAATATCGCGTTCGAGGGCGCTGTAGGCTGGTCGCCATCAATAGACTGCGGCATTCCCGCCATGACAACACCCTGTCCACTCCCGCTTCCCGGCGCCCCACCAGAATTAATCTTGATCCCCGGCCCACTCAACGTCACCCCACTGGGATCCAACTTAATAAAACTGCCGCCACCGGAAATGGTGATTTCAGCTCCTGCATCCAGCACAACTTTGGCACCGGCTTTGTGGTGCACTTCACTCCCAGCCTCGCACAGTGTCGCGCTGCCGGATTTCTGGTGCAGGGTGCCGCCGATGCTCTGGCTGCAATCGGCTCCGATGCTGTGGCGTTTTTCGCCGTCAACGGTGAGATGGTCGTTGCTCTTTACATGGCTGAAGCGGTCATTTTCAACGGTCTGGTGGCTGTCGTTTTTTACGACTTCGGTGCGGTTGTTCTCGGTGAGCAAGTCCAGATCTTTCTGGGCGTGTATGTATACCTGCTCTTTGTCCGCTTCATCCTCAAACCGCAGTTCGTTACTGCCCTCGCCCTTGTGCGTCTGGGTTTTCAGAGTGGTGCGGGTTTTGTGTTCTGGCAGCGCGTACGGCGGTGTATTGGTAACGTGATAAGTACGGCCAGTAATGATGGGCTGATCCGGGTCGCCGTCGAGGAAGGAGACGATGACTTCGTTACCGATTCTGGGCAGGGCCATAAAGCCATACTGGCCGCCAGCCCAGCCCTGGCTTACGCGCAGCCAAGCGCTGCTGTGTTCGTCGTTCTTGCTGTATCTGTCCCAGGGGAAACGCACTTTTACCCGGCCAAATTCGTCGCAGTGGATTTCTTCCCCTTCGGGGCCGGTGACAATGGCAATCTGCGGGCCGTCCATGAGTGGGCGGTGGGTGATGTTCGGGCGCCATGTTTTGTCGGCGGGTACGGCACTGAAGGTATTGTGATAGGTGGTGGGTTCAGAACCGCCCTCTTCTTCCATGGCCTGGGGTTGTTTGCCGGTGTGGGTGACAGCGGTCAGCAGCCAGTCCCGATTCAAGCTGGGGTTGTCGTGCTCGGTAAGTTCGGCTTTGGCGCCGCAGGTAAAGTCTGCACGGTTACTTTCGCCGTTGGCAGTGCTGGCGTCGTTTCTGAGGGCATCCAACCTTGCTTCGGTAAACGGCTGACCGCTGGCGTCGGCTTTGAAACGGCCTGGGTAGTCGAAGTGCTGATAGTCTTGGCGCTGGCTCGCGCTGGCTGCGCTGCGTTCGTGCATCAGGGCGTAGGACGGGTTTTTGAAGGTGTAGTCCTTGGTGGCTACAGAGGCGGCACGCACCCGTTCTTCGTAGCGGAAGCGGAACACGGCCGGTTGTTTGGTGCTGCCGCCGGCTTTGCCGTTGTATTCGGCGGCTTCCAGCCGGGGCGCATCGCCATGGTGATCGGCAAGGATCAATCCGGGCTGTTCGCTGCCGTGTTCGAAACGGTAATGCCAACCTTCCTCTCCAGCTAGCCGTTCAACAAATGCCAGATCGCTTTCCCGGTGCTGTACGCAGTATTCCCGCTTCTGGGGCGCACGTTTGAGATCAAACACCGAATTCACAATGCCCCGTTCTTCCAGCAACGTGCGCACAATGGTGTCTGTGGCCTGGGTCTGGAAGATGCGGCTGTTGTGCATCAGCCCTAAGCGCCACAAAGGCGGCTGAATGATTAATTCGTAGCAGGTGCGTCGATGGCCGGTGTCGCCACGGGCATACTCGTTCACTACGCCTGTGAATCGGCGAAGAGGGGTGCCATCTTGCCAAACCACCAGGTCCACCGATTGCTCCAAAAGCTCAGATGCATCGATGCTCGGATCGGTGCTAGCCAGCTCAAGGCGGCCATGAAACAGCTCGGATAGCCGCTCAGTCAGCGTAAAGCCAACAACGGAAAATAGATCAGAGGGGAGTTCGCCAACACGGGCGGTAAACTGCAGTCCGCTTGTCTGGAGCATATCTTCGATCCCTGAAGATTAGTGTGTTATTCGTGCTCATCCTGAGCCGGAACCAGATTATAACCTCCAAGTTCCGGAATGTAACCCCGTTGCGCCGAACCGCTTAAAACATGAGAGGTTGACCACAAGAGCAATCTGCTGCACGCTAATCTGGTTTCGTTACGCAACCTAATGGGCTAAACTGCCCCATACCACCTCACTGCAGATAGAGAGGAACACCATGAGCCAATATCAAAATCGCGCCATTGTGCTGAAGCAGCGCCCCAATGGAGAAATTCAAGAGGGTGATCTGGTTATGGAAGAGCGCTCAGTGCGCAGCCCCGAAGAAGGCGAAGTTGTTGCGCAAATCCTTTGGCTTTCCCTGGATCCGTACATGCGCCCGCGCATGAACGATGCCAAAGGATATATGGATCCCATCAAGATTGATGAACCCATCGTAGGCGAAAGCGTGGCGAGGGTTGTCGAGTCCCGGTCAGACAAGCTTAAAGTTGGCGATCTGGTCACTTGTTACTCTGGCTGGCAGGAGTACGTAACCTTCCCGGCAGACGCGCCGATGGTTTACAAAATCCATCAAAAAGACGGCGTTCCACTGCAAACATATCTCGGTGTTGCCGGCATGCCAGGCCGCACCGGCTACTGCGGCTTGACCTACTTGGGCAAACCCAAGTCAGGAGAGACTGTTGTGGTTTCTGCGGCATCAGGCCCCGTGGGTACAGTTGTTGGCCAAACCGCCAAAACAAACGGTTGCCGCGTCGTCGGCGTTGCCGGGGGCCCGGAAAAGTGCAGCTATGTGGTTGATGAACTAGGTTTTGATGCTTGCGTGGATTACAAAGCAGGCAACCTGGAAGCTGATCTGAAAGCCGCCTGCCCGGATGGCATCGATATTTACTATGAGAACGTGGGTGGCGACGTTACCCGAGCCGTTGCGCCGTTATTGAACGCTGGCGCACGGGTACCTATTTGCGGTTTTGTCTCGGCCTATAATGCCAAGAGTACCGACAACGTAGAGACGCCGTTCGATATTCTCAAGCGCCTGGATCCGGTTCCGGAGCACCGCTTTTTCTTGGTAACCGAGTGGCAGGACAAGCACCAGGAGATTACCGACATCCTTACCAGCCGTATTGCATCAGGCCAGATCAAATACCGTGAAACGGTTGCTGAAGGCCTCGAAAACGCAGTTGAGGCCTTCAAAGGCATGCTGAACGGCAAAAACTTCGGCAAGCAACTGGTGCATATCGCCGACTAACGCAAAATGGCGACTAACGCCGGGAAGGCTACGCCCCTATTTTGAGGAGCACCTTCCCGGTATTTTTATTGGCCGCCACATGCGCCATGGCTTCTTCAGCCTGCTCGATGGGCCAGGTACTGTCGATCATAGGTTCAATCTGCCCGGCTACCAGCAGCGGCCAAACGTGACGGTAAAGCTCCTGCAATACGCGCCCCTTGTCGGCGACAGAACGGGACCTCAGTGTAGAGCCGATCAGCCTGTGACGTTTCATTAGCATAAGGCCCAGATCAATTTCCGCTGTCCGCCCACCCATGAGGCCAATCAGAACAATCCGACCGTCGGCGCCCAGAACTTTCTGGTTCTCTTTAATGTAGCTTCCCCCGACCGGATCCAGCACCATATCCACGCCACCCCAACTCTTCACCGCATCCACAAACGAACCGTTTTTGCGGTTCCAGGTGCCAGTTGCACCCAGTTTGCGGCAAATTTCCAGCTTTTGGTCATCGCCGGCGGTTGCAAAAACCGGGTTACCAAAAGCCGTAGCAATCTGGATAACCGCAGTGCCCAAGCCGCTGGCTGCTGCGTGCAGCAATACCCTTTCACCAGGCTGCAGGTCGGCTTCCTGGTATAGGTTCAGCCAAGCTGTCGCAAACACTTCAGGAATAGCCGCAGCTTTTTTCAATGAAAACCCTTTCGGTACCGGCAACACCTGAGCGGCAGGAACCACAACCTTGGTTGCGTAGCCTCCCCCGGTAAGCAGAGCACACACTTCATCGCCTACATTAAAGCCCGAAACGGTCGAGCCTATCGCGGCAATGCGGCCACTCACTTCCAGGCCAAGAATGTCGGACGCGCCCGGAGGTGGGGGGTACACGCCAGCCCGCTGGGACAGATCGGCACGGTTAACGGCACTCCAGACAACATCGATTTCAACGTGATCTGCAGGCAATTCTTCATAGCTCGCGCAGTCTTCCCAGCTAAGGGAATCGCCGGTTACCTTGATCGCTTTCATCATGTTTTTATATCTCAGCACTCGGAATATCTCATCAGGATACCCCAACTCTCTGGGCGGTTGTAAGGGTGTATGCTTTCATGGCTGGGTAATGCAAAAATGGTAATTTGGCGTGACGTTTTTCTTGTCAGGGCACAAGCTTGCCTGCGTAATTTTCTATTGGGAGTACGAGCAGCTTATGAGTAGCAACGATTTTCGTGTAGAGCATCGCTACCTGGAACTCCCGGACAGCTTCTACACCCGCGTGCAGCCTACCCCGCTTAAAAACGCAAAAATGGCGTGTTTCAATCACAAGCTGGCACAGGACATGGGCTTTCACACCACCAATGAAGCCGACTGGGCGAAAATTGGCGGTGGCACAGAATTGCTCGAGGGCATGGACCCCGTCGCTATGAAATACACCGGCCATCAGTTTGGTGGCTACAACCCCGACCTGGGTGATGGCCGCGGCCTTCTGTTGTGGGAAACCATAGGCCCCGATGGCCGCCGCTGGGACTGGCACCTGAAAGGCGCTGGGATGACGCCCTACTCCCGCTTTGGTGATGGCCGGGCGGTTCTGCGCTCAACCATTCGCGAATACCTGTGCAGCGAGGCCATGAACGGACTGGGCATTCCAACCACCCGCGCCCTGTTTATGGTCAGTGCCCGCGACCCCATACGCAGGGAATCCATTGAAACGGCAGCGGCACTGGTGCGTGTGGCCCAGAGCCATATCCGCTTTGGCCATTTTGAGTTTGCTGCGCACCATGAGGGCCCAGAAACAGTAAAAACACTGCTGGAACACGTTGTCGAACTTCACTTTCCACAGCTGGCGAACCTGGCGGAGGAGGAACGCAACGCCCGCTGGTTTGAAGAAGTGGTGGAACGTACCGCGCGCTTGATTGCCGATTGGCAGGCGGTTGGTTTCTGCCATGGCGTGATGAACAGCGATAATATGTCGATCATCGGCGATACGTTCGATTACGGCCCTTTCGCGTTTCTCGATGATTTTGATGCCGGGTATATCTGTAATCACACCGACCAAGGCGGCCGCTATGCCTATAACCGCCAGCCCCAGGCTGGCTTTGAGAACTGCCAATACCTTGCCAATGCCCTACTGCCGGTAATGCAAGAGGACACCATTCGCAAGGGTTTGCAGCGCTACGAAGCCGCCTACAATGGGCGCTTTTTACAGAACATGCGGAGCAAGCTTGGATTGGTGCAGGAAAACGAGGGTGATCTTAGCTTGGTTATGGACACCTTCAGCATGCTCAACCAGCAGCACACCGACTACACGGCTTTTTTCCGAGCACTTTCGAATCTCAACACGCACGGGCATGCACCAGTGAGAGATCTGTTTGTGGATCGTGACGTGGCGGATAAATGGTTGGAGCGCTATGCGCAGCGGCTTGAAAACGAAACCCGCACCCATGATGAGCGGGAACACGAAATGCGCCGAGCAAACCCTAAATATATCTTGCGAAACTATCTGGCCCAGCAAGTGATTCTGGAAGCGCAGAACGGTGATTACGAGCCCATGAAGGAACTGATCAAGGTTCTGGAAAGGCCGTATGACGAGCAGCCGGAACATGAAAAATACGCTGCACTGCCGCCGGACTGGGGCAAACACATCAGTATCAGCTGCTCAAGCTAACGAAGAAGAAGCAGGAAGGTTAAACCAAGGACCAAAGCTGAAAGCCTGGCCCTTGGTTTACTAGCTCAAGTATCCTCAGACTGCCTTGGCAGCAATGATTTTCTCGTGCCACTCAGCAGGGCCAGTCTGGTGCACGGAAGAACCACGGGAGTCCACCGCGACGGTGACCGGCATGTCTTCCACATCAAACTCGTAAATGGCTTCCATACCCAATTCCGGGAAGGCCACCACCTCGGCATGCTTGATGGCTTTTGACACCAGGTACGCAGCGCCGCCCACTGCCATCAGATACACCGCACCAAATTCACGAATCGCATCAATGCCCGCCTGACCGCGCTCGGCTTTGCCGATCATTCCGGTGAGGCCGGTTTTCGCCAGCATGGTATGGGTAAACTTGTCCATACGTGTAGCGGTAGTGGGGCCTGCAGGGCCAACCACTTCTTCACGTACCGGATCGACCGGGCCCACGTAATAGATGAAGCGACCTTTCAGATCCACCGGCAGCTCCTCGCCGTTGTTGATCATATCCACCATCTTTTTATGCGCGGCGTCGCGACCGGTCAGCATCTTGCCGGATAACAGAACCGTTTCACCCGGCTGCCAGTCTTTTACATCTTCCGGCGTAACCGTATTCAGGTTTACCCGGCGCACGCCTTCGCCTACTTCCCAGGTAATTTCCGGCCAGTCGTCCAGGCTTGGTGGGGTTTGCAGAGAGGGGCCAGTGCCATCCAGTGTGAAATGCGCATGGCGAGTAGCCGCACAGTTCGGAATAATCGCCACCGGCTTGTTTGCAGCGTGGGTTGGATAGTCTTTTATCTTCACATCCAGCACGGTTGTCAGGCCGCCAAGGCCTTGAGCACCAATGCCCAGATCATTCACTTTATCGAACAGCTCAAGGCGCAGCTCTTCGGCACGGTTGGACGCACCGCGCGCCTGTAGTTCGTGGATATCAATCGGATCCAGCAGCGATTCTTTTGCCAGCTGCATCGCCTTCTCAGCCGTGCCGCCAATGCCAATGCCCAGCATTCCGGGCGGACACCAGCCAGCACCCATCTGCGGAATCATTTTCAAAACCCAGTCGACCACGGAATCCGACGGGTTCAGCATGGCAAATTTGGATTTGGCTTCAGAACCACCACCCTTGGCAGCCACATGCACTTCAACCGTATCGCCCGGAACAATCTTGTAGTGAATGATTGCCGGCGTGTTGTCTCCGGTGTTCTGACGCTTACCATCCGGATCAGCCAAAATCGATGCCCGCAGCACGTTGTCTGGCTGGGTATAGGCACGACGGACGCCTTCATTGATCACGTCGTCCAACGCCATCTCACAATCCCACTGAATGTTCATGCCGACATTCACGAATACCGTAACAATCCCGGTGTCCTGACACAGAGGCCTGTGGCCCTCGGCGCACATGCGTGAGTTAATCAGAATTTGCGCCATGGCATCCTTGGCCGCCTGCGACTCTTCCCGCTGATAGGCCTCGTGAACAGCCTGAATAAAATCTTTCGGGTGATAGTAAGAAATAAACTGCAGCGCGTCCGCTACACTTTCAATCAGGTCATCCTGGCGGATTACGGTGGTCATAGGCGCCTCATCAGGTTGGTCTCGTTATGATGGAATCGTCAAAAAAACAGGAGGCACAGTTTACCAGAAATTCGCGAGCGCGAGGGAGTCGGCAAAAGGGGAAGCTTTTCTTAACAAGCGCTGCAAAAAAGGTATCATCCTAACGAAATGATAAAAACACCGCAGCAAGCACCTTAGGAGAGACCGTGGCAGACTTTATTCAAACCAAAATCAACAACCGGGTTTTGACCGTTCGCATCAATCGCCCAGAGCGCAAAAACGCCCTTACCCACGCTATGTATACGGCCCTGGGCGATGCGCTTGAACAGGCCAATACAGATGCCGACATTCGTTGCGTACTGTTTACTGGCAGCGAAGAGTGCTTTACCGCCGGCAACGACCTGGGGGAATTTGCCAGTGGCTTGCCGGGAGATTTCAAAGAAACCCCCGTGGGTCGCTCTTTACTGCTCCTGGCTAATGCGACCAAACCAGTGGTCGCCTCTGTGAACGGTGCGGCCGTAGGTATTGGAACCACCATGCTGCTGCACTGCGATATGGTGTTCGCAGGCACCAACGCGCGCTTTCAGATGCCGTTCGCCAACTTGGGTTTGTGCCCGGAGGGCGGCTCAAGCCTGTTATTGCCCTCCTGGATTGGCCGGGTGCGCGCAGCAGAACTACTAATGCTGGGTGGCGCCTTTAGTGCAGACGATGCCTATCGCCTGGGGCTGATCAACCGTGTGTGTGAGCCCGCCGAGACAGAAAAAACAGCACTAGAAGCCTGTCAGAAGCTCGCCAGCCAACCACCGGCTGCCATCAGGGCTACCAAAAAGCTATTAAGCGGCCCGACTCACGAAGAACTTACCACCACCATGCTGGCTGAAGGGGCACTCTTTGCAGAGCGCCTAAAATCGCCAGAAGCGGCAGAAGCCTTCCAAGCGTTTATGCAAAAACGCAAACCGGACTTCTCGGGCTTCAAATAATTCGCCCGCCCGCCGAGGAACATACTCCGGCGGGCAATTGATACGATTTGTAAAAACCCCTGCATATCTTTAGCTTGGGCTCGACAAACGCCTACCAGCCGACTAGTTTTCATTGAGGCCGAGCTCTGTTGAGCATGGAGGATCCAAACCGCAAAAATCACACTTTTGGCTGATCAACACTGACTATAGTGGCGCTATAGTCATAGGTATAGAAATTGGCTTCAAGCGCTGGCTACAATTTCAAACAACAGTTTAAGCAGAACAGGCCACTGACATCGGGTTTACCGCACCAGACCGGCCCCGTTAGTTGCCGAACATAACGATACAACAACAGGAAAAGGTTCCACCCATGTTCAAGAAAACTCTAATAAGTCTTGCCGTGGCGTCTTCCCTTGGGCTAACAGGCTGCCTTAGTGGCGCTGACGAGGGGTCGAATGCTAATCCGGAATATAATATTTCTAACCCAGACATTGACGGAAAAACGTGGCCGCGTTTCAATCCGGTCACAAAGCAATTGCCAATCCCAAGCGACTTATTGTTCCAGCAAACCAGCAATGCTGGGGATACACCAACAAAAGCAGACGGGACTTTTTCTGACAGCACGTCTTCCGACCCTAACGCTGTAGAATACGCTCTTGGTTTTTTAGACGGCATTTCGACAGTCGCACCAATCGACATTCCGTTTGAAGGCTCAATCAAAGAGTCAACAGTAAATGATACTCAGTTTGTTGCTGTTGGGGTTCCTAATGCGGAACAGAACGTATTTTTACTCGAACTCGCTTATCCGGGCGGTGATGCCGTAAGTTCAACCAGTCTATTCGTCAAAGACGGTTTAGAGTCAGCAGATTACGCTGATGGCATTAGCAGTGATGAACTGACTCCGCTTAAAAGTGAGGCCAGAATAAATCCATCAACTAAGCTGCCGCAAACCAAGAGCGTAGAAATTCCGATTCCAGCCCTTTCTACGGGAGCTACTCCCGTTGATTTTCGAGCCGAAGTTATAGGACTTGACGGTGGAACTGCAAACTATCTGCGCATTACACCGCTAAAACCTCTTAAGCCGCAAACACGCTACTTAGTAGTCGTTACTGACAGTATTACAGACCTCAATGCTGAAAAAATCATCAAAGATCCATTATTCGCTACGGTCTCGGACAAAGATGCTGTTCTGGGGAACCCCAGTTCTCTCGCGCCGGTTCGGGATGCGGCGCTGGGCTGGCAGTCATTGGCTGAAGCCTACTTCAATGGCGCCACTAACCTAGCTCGCCAAGCTCAGGGCCTGCCTGCCATTGATCGAACTAACGTAGCATTGGCCTACACTGCAACCACGGGCGGCACCAGCACGGTGCTAGACAGCATTGCAAACCCGGCCTCTTTCTTTGAGAAAGGGCTAGTAACCAAAGCCAAACAAGACGCCATATATAAGTTGGTCACAGGCCAGCTAACTCTTTCAGCAATGGAGGTTGGTGGTGCTTACCCCAACAACCAGGTAACGCCCGAGAATCGCTGCTTAAACACTGCTCTCATTGGGGCCGTCACAGATTCAAGCAAGGCTTCATTCATTCCGGAATTAACACCTGGCGCTCCCAGCTATGACGCAGACATAACTAATTTTGCGCAACTGCCCGAAAACGCCCTGAAGGCTAAGGCACAACTAACTGTAGCTGCCGTTAGCGAGATGATCGGTCAAGGTCTTATTACGAATGCTGATGTTGGGGGCTACGACTGTGACAACAGCGTAACCTTTGCCCAAACAGCAGGAGTTACAGAGGACGATCTGGAGACCTTGCTTCCTCAGCCAGAAAGTCGTGACACAGCTTTCTATACAGCTGGAGGCAACTCTAAACCTGCAACAGAATTTGGCCAGCCCAACCCGGCCGATATTCACCTAGGTCAAATTGAACTTCCTTACTATCTTCAGGTGCCCAGCTCAGATGCCAACGCACCATCCGCTCTGACAACTGCTTGGCAGGCCAACGAAATCATAGGCGGTGCTATTGATGGTGGTCAGGGCAACGATGCCGGCACTACACCACCTACGAACAAGGTGACGTACCGCTATCCGTTCCCTGGTGGCACAACTGGTGGCACAACCGTTCAGACTCCAGTTCTTTTACAAACTCCATCTGGCGCAGGAACTTTGGCCGGTGGAACACCCAACGGATTACCAGTTGTTATCTACCTGCACGGCATCTTTGGCGAACGCGGCCATTCTCTGTCTTTAGGCAATCAACTTGCGAACCCAACCTCAGGCCCAAGCTACGCAACTCTTGCCATAGATCTACCAATGCATGGCGTTGCACCGCTGCTAGCAAGCGACCAGTCCGCAAACCCACTGCTGGGATTGAGCGTTGATTACAATGCCGACACTGCGGACAATAAGCCTGCCTTTAAAGCGATCCCGACTTTTAAAGATCTTAAAGAGCGTCATTTCGGATATGCTACAAACGCAAAAGGCGAAATTACCCCCATCAACTATGGAGCCAATGCCAACGGTACCTCAGGAGCAAATTACCTGAACCTTGGAGTTTTGCCTTTACCACGTGACGCCGCGCGGCAGGCTGTTGTTGACTTGATGAACCTGAACGCATCGATTGCAGACATTGACTTCGATGGTGATGGCACTCCGGATCTTGACCCTTCCAAGGTTTACTTTGTAGGGCACTCACTGGGTGGAATCATCGGTACGGCTTTTGTTGCCACCAACAACAAAGCAGTAGCTAATGACAGTAACACAGCGCTAAATGCCATTAACGCAACGGCTTTAGTCACATCTGGCGGCGGCATTGCGCGACTTCTCGAGAATTCTCCGAACATCGGGCCGACAGTTCTTGGTGGCCTAGCGAAAAAAGGTGTGGCACAAGGTACCTCGTCTTTTGAGATTTACTTGAATGTTGCTCAAGCCACCCTGGATTCTTCAGACTCAATTAACTTTGCTCAGGGCTTAGCGGAGCTACCAACTCCAGTTTATGCAAACGAGATCTTCGGGGATGGATCCTCACGTGCAACCCAGGATCAAACGATTCCTGTTGCGGCAGATGAACTCTATGCAGGTGACTACACGCGCCCACTGGGCATGGCCAAACCCGCGCCTCTATCAGGTACTGAGCCATTACTCGACTTGCTAAATACCACTGCCTATAGTGTCGACGGGGCGGTAGGTGGCAATATCGCTGTGCGTTTCAGCGCAGGAACCCATACCACTATCATCAAGCCAGAAGGCCTGACACAAACGGCCGTGTTTGCTGATATGGCTGCCAATATAATCTCGTTCTTTGGTTCGAACGGTGAAAGCATTGGTTTCGCGGGGGCCGCACCTGTGGTAGTCGACGGTGATCCAACTAATCCAGATTAATTAAGCAACTACAATATGGAGTGTTATTGCACATGAACAGAACCTCGGTCTTCCGGAGTTCTGTTCACAAAAAAACCTCGCCAGACCGGCGAGGTTTTTTTGTGAACAGACACTGAGGTATGAACCAATCCGCCTACCCAACAATATCTTTATCAACCCCTAACCCCTTCCCAATAAAAGAAGTACCACAAGCCGTCTTTTCAAACTTAATCGGAAACCCGATCTGCCTCTGCAGTGTGCCATCACCCCGATCAACTCCAATCACCATATCCCTGGCTTTTAGCTGTGGGTGCTCCGCCGCCTCAGCAATGCCCAAAACCGGCTCCACGCAAGCGTCCGCATCAGCAAAAATGACCTGCCACTGCTCTAGCGTTTTCTGCTGTATTTTTTCAACGAGCGCGGCTTTAAAGGCTTTCTGGTGCTCCGGGTTCTGGCTCAGAGCAAAGCTCTTCATATCGGCCAGCTCGAGGATGTCGCACAGCCTAGCGGAGAACTGGGGCTCCAGGCTTCCTACAGAAAGCCAGCGGTTGTCCTGGGTCTGGTAGTAATCATAGAAAGATCCGCCATTCAGCAGGCTGGTTTCCGGCTTTTGCTCTTGGCCACCGGCCAGGCAAGCAGCGCCGGCCATGCCATTAAGTGCAAACGCGGCGTCGGTCATGCTGATATCAACAAACTGCCCTTCTCCAGTTTGCTGGCGATGAATCACCGCTGCGAGTATGCCCATTACCGCATGGTGAGAACCGCCTGCCACATCTGCAATCTGGATACCCACAGGCGGGGGGCCGCTTTCTTCACGGCCGCAATGGCTGCTTACGCCGGCTATGGAGAGGTAATTTATGTCGTGCCCTGCCCGGTCTTTGTATGGGCCAGTTTGGCCGTAGCCGGTAATGGCGCAGTAGATAAGCTTTGGGTTGATCGCTTTCAGGGTGTCATAGCCAATGCCAAGCCGATCCATCACACCGGGGCGGAACTGTTCGATCACAATGTCGTAATCCTTTATCAGCTCCAGAATTTTTTCCTTACTGCCTTCCTTTTTCAGGTTCAGCGCAAGAGACTGCTTGCCCCGGTTAAGAAACCCATGGGCCGTGCTCACACCCGCATCGTGAGGCGGCATCACACGGGTGAGGTCTACCCGGTCTGGCGCCTCAACTCTCAATACTTCCGCGCCCATGTCGGCTAAAAGCATGGTGGCGTATGGCCCGGGAAGCAGGGTGCTGAAATCCAGAATTTTCATTGAGGTCAACGGACCTGCCATGGTGTTCTCCTTGTGTGTGATGTGTTGTTCTTGCTCGCCCCATGCTGCACGGTTTTGCCTATAGGGCCAACTGCCTGTTACGCCATTACAATTAGCCGATTGTTACAGTAGCTTCGGTTGCATTGTGGCTTGGGGGTTTTATGATGGGTCTGGTTTTTACGGGATGGCGAGATAAATGTCTGATCTGACAGTTTCAAGGCACTTTGTGCAGGCCGCCCTGTCTGGCGCTGAACATTTGGGGCTCGATACCTCAGAAATGCTCAAGGACGCAGGCATATCTCCCGATCTTCTGCGCATTGAGATGGCGAGGGTGAACAGCGATCAGTTCAGCTTGTTGCTACAGATTGCCTGGAACCGCATGGATGATGAATTCTTGGGCATGGGGCCACGGCGAGCCCGGGCCGGCACGTTTGCCACTATGTGTGCCCTGGTTATCGACTGCCCAACGCTGGAGGCGGTTTATCGCCGAGCCTATCAGTTTTCCCGGCTGTTTGACCCTATGGCTGCCATGGAACTGGAAACCGACAAGCAAAAGGCTCGACTGGTTACGCGTATGGAAGGCGATATCCATGACCCCAATTATTTTCTGCGCGAGAGCATTCTGGTTATCTGGCACCGGCTAGGGTGCTGGCTGGTGGGGCAGCCGGTAGAACTTGAAAAAGCTGAGTTCCATTATCCCCGACCGGTTCATGGCGATGAGTACCGCCACATTTTTCATTGCCCTTTGGAGTTTGATTCTGATTGCACAGCGTTGACGTTCGATAAACGTTTTCTGTCGGCACCTGTTATCAGAGACAGGCCGGAAATGCTTCAGTTTCTGAAGACCTCACCGGCAGATCTGTTATCCCGTCCAGACGAGAGCAATACCTTTACCGGAAAAATTCGGGCACTCATTGGTCGGGATTTTTCACAGCCCCTGCCCGATTTTGAATGGATTGCCAGCGAACTGCACACAAGTCCACAAACACTGCGCCGCAGGTTGAAGCAGGAAAACACGTCGTTTCAGGAGATCAAAGATTTACTACGCAGGGATATGGCGATTTACTACCTGGGCCGGCAGGAACTGTCTATTAACGACATTGCCGAAAAAGTTGGGTTTACAGAGCCCTCTACTTTTCACCGGGCTTTTAAGAAGTGGACAGGAGTTACCCCGGGCGCCTATCGCGAAGGCGAGCGGGGTAACCTGAAAACTGAACGCTAGGAGCCCGGCGGGGCCTGCAAATTGCGAATCAGCTTGCCCAGAGTTTGCGCTATTTCTTCAGTTTGGCTTCGGTTCGGCGACAGCTGGAACAGGCGCGAGCCATCTCGTGGGTCGTATACCCAGCAGGCAGCCACAGCCGTTTCACACCCCCACTCTACTTGGGGGTTTACACCAAAAACCGGAATCTGCGCGGTTTTACGAGTAACACCACTTGAACTGTCACGCTTGATTTCCTGTATTGAAATAGCGTCACTGCCGCTTGTCAGGCGGTATTCTATGTCTGCGGGTTGATCGAGACGCACAATTGCCTGGTCTTGCCTCCATCCTGCAACCCCAAGCAGGCTGTTAAGATGCAAAACAAGGGCTTCACGATCAGTATCTGCCAGATACAGCTTACGTAAAGAAGCGACTCGCCTATCACCCGCAGGCTCAATCACGGCAATTTTTGCCTCGTCGCCAACCTGTGGCGCCACAGCCTTCTCTTTTCTTGCTCGCTCAATCTCGGTGATCAGCTTCAGGGCATTCTGATAATGATCGCCTTCCGCACCGGCCTTGGTCACGTAGGCTTCAAGTGCCGCTTGGGCTTCATTGAAATGAGAAGACTGAAGCATCACTCGGCCACGGTAATAGTGGTAATCGGCGGGCTTTTCCACGTCCAGATGTTGCAGGCGATTAAGGTACTCGCTGGCTTCGCCCCAGTTTTCAGCAGTTACCGCCTCTTCAGTAGCCAGCATCAACCGGCGGGTTTCGTGCTCCGGCGCCAGTGCGGCAGCCTGCCCTGCTATCAGCGCCGAAGTGACAATGGCCACCCGGGCCAGCTGGCGGCCTTTTAATTTCCAGGCCGATAAACGGCTTTCCCCAAAACATATTGCCATGGCACCTACTCCTGCTCGTTAGCTGCACCAATTGCCTGTTTTTCGAAATCCGGTTCGTTGTTCTGTACTTCTTCATCAGAATCTACCTCTGCCTGATCTGTAACAGCTTTCGGCAGTTCTTTTTTTACCCGTACTCCAAGCTCAACAAACCGGTTAGCCTGGGAAATAAGGTTACCTCGCCCTCTCGTCAGGGTGTTCATAGCCGAGTCGTAGGTAACCTGGGCAGTGTGAAGCTGCCCGCCAAGACGCTCCATGGCCTCTACAAACACTCTTAGTTTGTCATAAACCGCGCTTGCGCGCTCTGCTATCAACCGCGCGTTTTGGCTCTGGCGTTCATAGCGCCAGATGTTTTCAACCGTGCGCAGGGTTGCCAGCAGTGTTGTGGGTGTTACTACAATAATCTTTCGCTCGAAGGCTTCTGAGAAAAGGGTCTCGTCTTGCTGAAAAGCTGCCACAAATGCCGGTTCTATGGGCATAAACAGAAACACAAAATCTGGCGAGTGCAGGCCACCTAATTGGCTATAGTCTTTCTCGCTAAGGGTGCGAATGTGATTGCGTACAGCGTCCACGTGATCTTTAAGGGCCTGCTCCCGGGCGCCGTCATCTTCTTCCGTAACCCACTTCTGGTAAGCCAGCAGCGATACTTTTGAATCGATCACCAGATTGCGGCTGTCGGGCAGATTCACTACTACATCTGGCCTCAACAACTGATTTTCACTGTCTCTGTAACTGCCCTGGGTTTCATACTCAACGCCTTTGCGTAGCCCGGATTTCTCCAGTACCCGCTCAAGAATCAATTCACCCCAGTTTCCCTGGATCTTCTTATCACCCTTTAGAGCCCGGGTAAGATTGGCTGCCTCTTCAGTGATCTGCCGATTCAGATCCTGAAGGGATTTTATCTCACTACGAAGTGCCTGTCGGTCTCGGGTTTCTGTGGTGTACACATCTTCCACCCGTTTGCGAAAATCCTGCAGTTGATCCCGAAAGGGGTTAAGCAAAGAATCCAGGCTTGTGCGGGTCTGCTCGGTGAAGCGTTCACTTTTTTGCTCAAAAATTCGATTGGCGAGATTTTCGAACTCTTGTTTCAAGGCATCCCGATTGTGTTCCAGCAGTGCGAGCTTCTCTGCAGCCGAGCGCCGTTCTTCTTTCAGCATCACCTGCTGTTCCCGCAGCACAGCACGGGCCTCGCTCAGCTCAGTTGCCAGCTCATCAACCTTCACTCGTTGGCTTGTGCGCTCTTCTATCAATTCTTCGATCCGCCGGCTGTGCGCTGCCACATCAGATTGCAGGCCTGCAGCCCGGCTGTCTCCCCTGGACTTTGCCAGCAGCCCCGTAATCACAGCCGTGATAACTAACAGCAGAGCAACCAATGCCACCACCACTTCCGGCCGGGAAACCATAAATTCGCTGACGGCCTCAGGCACAGGCAACACTCCTCTGGGTTTTCAGTATTTATTTGGATTAACGTGAGCTTACCCACGCATTACATTCTATAGGAACATAACGGCCTTTTCGCCGGCCGTTTTGCCATGAGACGCAAGCACAGCCTGTATCACGACTGTTTGGCAATTTGGTAATGCGATCGAATCCGACTCTGGACGCGCAACGTAATATCTATTAAAAGAGTAAAGGTCACCCGCGATTAATGGCATTACGCTTTTTTAACGGCTTTCGGGTCGACATAGAGCTAAAACGGACAATTGACCATGCTGAAAGAACTCTGGCGAAAGCTAGGCTCAGATTTCCTCCAGGCTGACAGCTCTTATAGTGAGTGCAGAGAAAGCACGTCTGGATTATATGGTTCAGCCGATTTTAGGATTCTTCCTCATATCACTCACACCGGTGAGTTTCATTTGCAACGGCTAACGTCCCTGCTCAACAGCCGATATGGCAGGAGCACAGTGGCAGTCGAGGCCAGCAGTGATGATGCTGTACGCGACTTGATTGTCTTTGCAGCCCGAATTCAGGATCAGGACATACAACGGGAATTGTTGCTGCTATACCTGAACTGCTCCCCAGTGATTCAGGAATACCTGCGCTCACACGAGATTCTTGGGACAAGCCATTTCCTACCGCGCTACATATAGGCAAAAAACACGTATAAAAATCACCCCTTAACCAACTGTAAAACAAATACACAGCTGGATTGTTGTATACTTCCGCTCCAGATATTCTCCGTCATACACTTTTAGACCGTCACATCTATTTTATTCTGTATGTGACCGGCAACCGGCTCAGGGGTTTTTCATGTATTCTAAACGATTGCGAGCTGGTCTTTCGACGTTCTCCATCATGGTTATTGCAGGCACAGTTCTGCTGACGGGGTGCTCGGCAGACAGGTATTTCATGGTTCCCAAGTCCGACCTGAGCGATCTGAACGCGTCGTCTCAGAGCCAGCGTGCAACATTGGTCGCCATGGAGAACAACGCCACAGTTCGGCATGAAACGATTCTGAGGCAGAACGAAGCGGTTACACAAAAAGTGCTGAATGCGATCACTACCCAGGTTGCAAAGCCCTCTTGCCCACCCATGCCCGCTCAGAAGGCCTGTCCCGCTTCTGAGAAAACCCAAGGCCGGGCTGACCGGCTCAAAGGAAAAGTGGTTGTTGGTGAGGTTGAAAACTTTTACCTGGCAGGGCCGGAGCTCGTCTACAAAGCACGGATTGATAGTGGTGCCGAAACCTCATCCATCGACGCCCGCAAGATTACCCGCTTTGAACGTGATGGAAGCAACTGGGTGCGCTTCGATGTACCTGTACCCGGCACAGAAGACTTCGTCACCCTTGAGAAAGAAATTTCGCGACGCGTGAAAGTGATTCAAGCCAGCACAGACGAGGCCGAGCGGCGAGTTGTGGTAGAGCTTCAGTTCTCTATTGGCGACCATGAGCAAGTGGCGGAATTTACCCTTTCAGACCGAAGCAACCTTACTTACCAAGCCCTCATTGGCCGAAACGTACTCCGGGATGTCATGTTGATTGATGTCGGTAAAGAGTATGCAACAGAATTGCCTGAATCCATCCGCACCGACAATGACAACGGGAAATAATAGTGACCAGCCCATCCCGCCTACCGTTTTATATCGCTGTTTTCCTTCTCATTGCAGCAGGCATTTCCCTCGCCGTATGGCGACACATAGAACTTGGTATTCCTTGGCTCACCGGCGACCAGCGCCCGGTTTGGATGGTGGAAGCCCGCGTTGATTTTGATGGCGCAAGTGACCCCGTTGTAGCGAGCCTGAACGTACCCGGGCAACCACCTGGGTTTAGTATTTTGACAGAACAAGCCGCATCACCTGGCTATGGCTTTTCGATTATCGATAAAGCTGGCAGCCGGCGCGCAGAGTGGACCAAGCGAGAAGTATCAGGCCCACAAACTCTCTATTTCAAAGCCCAGTTCGTACCCGACCCAGGCGCAGAGCCAACCCCTCCAGCTCAGCCACCCGAAACCAAGCGATTGTTCTGGGAAGAGCCTCAGGCAACCGCGGTGCGGGAAATTCTGGCTCAAGCTGAAGCTCGCTCAAGCACTCCAGAAAGCATGACACGGGAGCTGATCCGCCTGATGCAGCCAGACACTCGGGTGCAGAACACGACGCTTCTCGTTTCCGAGGAGAACTATCTGCAACTGCTGGTTAACATGCTTAACCATTCAGGTATCCCCGCAAGAACGGCCGATGGCCTAAAGCTTGAAGATGCCCGCCGGCGGCAACAGCTGACCCCTTTTCTACAGATCTATAATGGCGAGCAGTGGCTCACGCTTAACCCGAAAACGGCTGCCCAAGGGGTTCCAGACGATATTCTGCTTTGGCGACAAGGCCCGGAATCGCTACTTGACGTTGTTGGTGGCGACAATTCCGAGATCAGTTTCTCCATGCTTCGCCAGACGGTGCCCGCGCTTCAGCTTGCGGCCATGCAGTCTAAAGGAAATGGTTTGGGCTTCCTGAGCTTTTACGAACTCCCCATTGAAGAGCAGAGTATGTTCCGCATGCTACTGTTGCTGCCGCTTGGGGCGCTTGTGGTTGCGTTTATGCGCATCGTGATTGGCATTCGAACTTCCGGTACCTTCATGCCTGTGTTGATTGCAGTCGCCTTTGTGCAAACCACCTTGATACCCGGGCTGATAGCCTTTTTGTCCGTGGTCTCAATCGGCCTGATGATGCGGGGATACCTCTCAAGCCTGAACCTCCTCCTGGTATCGCGAATATCAGCCCTCATTATTCTGGTTATTTTCATTACTGCAGGCCTGAGTATCTTCGGTTACCAGATGGGCTTTAACACAGGCATGACCGTTACCTTTTTCCCTATGGTCATCATCGCTTGGACGATTGAGCGCATGTCCATTCTTTGGGAAGAAGAAAGCGGCCAAGAAGTTCTGATTCAAGGTTCTGGCAGCCTGTTCGTTGCCATCTGTGCCTACTTGTTGATGAGTGCTCCGTTGGCGGGCCACCTGACGTTCAACTTCCCAGAACTGCACTTTGCAGTCTTGGGACTGATTCTTCTGATGGGCCAATACACCGGCTATAAGCTCACCGAGCTTAAACGCTTCACGCCAATGAAGGCCTACGACTGATATGGATTGGATCTCTCCACGCTCATTAAAGCGGCTGGGCATGCTGAACATGAACCGGCGCAATGTAGACTACATAGCGCGCTATAACGAGCGCGCGTCCTACCCGCTGGTAGATAACAAGCTCAAAACGAAGCTGGTTGTTGCCGAATATGGCGTAAAAACGCCAAAGCTCTTGCAGGTTGTAAAACAACAGCACGAGATTTCCCGTTTCAGGGAAATGGCTGAAGAGCTTGCAGGCTTTGCCATCAAGCCCGCAAAAGGCTCAGGTGGCAAAGGCATTACTGTGATCACCGGCCGGGATGAGGACTTCTTTGTAAAAGCATCCGGGGCCCGCGTGGGTGCACCTGTGCTGGAGCGGCACTTAACCAACATTCTGGCCGGCCTTTATTCCTTGGCCGGCACACCCGATGTAGCCATTGTGGAAAACCTGGTGGAATCGTCGCCGTCACTGGCCCGCTATTCCCATCAGGGCGTGCCCGACATACGCATCGTTGTGTTCCAGGGCTACCCTGTTATGGCCATGTTGAGGCTTGCGACTACCGCCTCTGATGGCAAAGCTAACCTGCACCAAGGTGCGGTAGGCGTAGGCTTGGACATAAGTACGGGCAAAAGCCTGAACGCTGTGCAGTTCAACAGGCCGATCACACTCCACCCGGATACCGGCCTGGCATTGGGAAATATAAATATTGATGCCTGGGGTGAGATGCTTGAAATGGCTTCGCGTTGTTATGAAGCAACGGGTCTGGGCTATATGGGCGTAGATATTGTGGTCGATGCCAACGAAGGCCCACTTCTGCTTGAGCTTAACGCCCGGCCTGGCTTGGCCATCCAAATGGCTAACGGCCGTGGCCTGCTGCCAAGATTGCGTGCGGTTGAGGGCTTAAAACGCCCTCACTTCACTCCCGCAGAGCGTGCAAACTACGCCATGGAAACTTTCGCTAAGCTCTAGGACGGAAGGCTCAGTTATACCTGCGTTAGATTTTCCGTATTACTAAATTACTAAGTAACGAGCATAAAAAAACCGGAGCCAAAGCTCCGGTTTTTTTATGCTCCACTGCTTTAAGTCATCTCGCCCCTGGCGATCAGCAGCTTCCGCTCATGGGTCAGGCCTTTCAGCAAGCCCCAAGTCATAACCAGCAGTATCACCGTAAATGGCAAGCCTGCACTCACTGCAGTCGCCTGGATAGCACCCAGAGCATCGGTGCCGCCACCAAAGATCAGCGCAGCCGCAATAGCCCCCTCCATAACAACCCAGAACACACGTTGTGCGGTGGGCGCATCGGTTTTACCACCCGCAGTTATGCTGTCGATAACCAGAGAGCCCGAATCCGAAGAGGTTATAAAAAATACCAATACCAGCACAATACCAATAAACGAAAGGATCTCAGTCATTGGAAGGTTTGCAAACATCTGGAAGGTCGCCAGAGAAACCTCAGTGATGCCATCTTCCGCAAGCGCCCCAACACCCTGGTCGATCTGCTCAAGTGCCGCGCCACCAAAGGAGCTCATCCATACCGCAGTAATCACAGTCGGGATAATAAGAACCGCCAATATGAACTCACGAACCGTTCTGCCCTTGGAAACTCGCGCAATAAACATACCTACAAACGGTGACCAGGAAATCCACCAGGCCCAATAGAATACAGTCCAGCCGCGCATCCAGGCTTCATCTTCACGACCAAACGGATTACTAAATGCCACAACGTTGGTTACATAGCTGGTGCTCGTCACCCACAGGTTTTCCAGTATGCTCATGGTGGGGCCGGCAAAAATAACGAAGAACAACAGAATGCCTGCCAGCGACATGTTGATGTTACTCAGCACCTTAACGCCACCATCAAGGCCTCGTAGCACTGAGAGAAGCGCAACAGCTGTTACACCAACAATGATAGCCATTTGTACGTTGATGCCTGAGCCCATGCCAAACAGATAATCAAGGCCTGAAGCTGCTTGCTGCGCGCCAAACCCGAGCGAAGTCGCCAGACCAAAAATGGTGGCCACAACCGCCAAGCTATCGATGATATGACCAGGCCAGCCCCACACTTTGTCTTTTAGCAGCGGGAAGAACGCCGAGCGGATGGTTAGCGGCATGTTCTTGTTGTACGCAAAGAAGGCCAAAGAAAGCGCAACAATCGAGTACACAGCCCACGGATGAAGGCCCCAGTGATACATGGTGCCACCCATGGCAAGGTTACGCGCCTCTGGCGTATTCGCCTCTACGCCAAACGGTGTGCCGAACCAGCCCGTGTAATATGCCACCGGTTCTGCCACAGCCCAGAACATCAGGCCAATACCCATGCCGGCTGCGAAAAGCATCGCAAACCAGGAGATGGTGGAAAACTCGGGCTTCGCATCCATGCCACCCAAGCGAATCTTACCTACTGGCATAAAAATCAACGCAATACACACGATGACAAAAACATTGGCGCTTAGCAGAAAGAACCAATCAAAAGTTTCGATAATGTCGTTCTTGGCGCCGTCCAACAAGTCTTTAGCTACTGTCGGAAACATCAACGTCCCAATAACAAACACCACCACCAATATTGCCGTAATCGGAAATACCGGTGCGTGCAGATCCAGCCCGAATGGTCTGATATTATCCTGGCCAGCTACGTAATCCGTTTGATACTCGTCTTTAATTACGTCGCCCACGTGTTGGCGCCTCCTAGTTCTGAATTTAATACCGAAAAACCCTTCGCAATCTGGGTCAAAACGTTACAAGCGCGCCATAATAATGTTTTGAACTCAAAACATCAAAAGCGCAATAATTTAATGCATCGACACTTAGCATAGACCAACGTCGGTGCCCCAAAGCCAAAAACCCAAGCAATCAGATATCAGTCAGGCGCCGTATCGATATACTAGGCGCTAAAAAAATGAAGCAAACCACGCACCACATCCACGGAGCCACACGAGATATTCATGGAGAAAACAACCACTTTCCCGATGCGCTACTCAGCTTACGTTATTAGTATTACCGGCTTTATTGCCTCGCTGGCTCTGAGCCTGCACTACGAAACCTGGTATCTGATACCGGGCCTATTCGGCGCCTTAGTCATTCTGGGGACCTACGACGTTCTGCAAACCACACACACCATCAGTCGTAATTACCCCATCATGGTGCACTTCCGTTACCTGTTCGAATCCATAGGGCCCGAGATTCGGCAGTACTTTATTCAGTCTGATAACGACGAACAGCCGTTTTCCCGGGATCAGCGCACCATCATTTATCAGCGCGCCAAGAATGTGCTGGATAAACGCCCCTTCGGCTCGCAGCTAAAGATGTACGACGAGGGTTTTGAGTGGATCAATCACTCACTGAAGCCTTCTAAAATTCCCGACAGCAACTTCCGCGTGCAGATCGGCTCGCGTTGCGCCAAGCCCTACAGTGCAAGTGTTTTCAACATTTCAGCCATGAGTTTTGGTTCACTTTCTGCGAACGCCATTCTAAGCCTGAACACCGGTGCAAAAATGGGCGGCTTCTATCACGACACAGGGGAAGGCTCCATTTCTCGTTATCACAGGCAGCCCGGCGGCGACCTGGTTTGGGAGATTGGTTCCGGCTACTTCGGCTGTCGTAACAAAGACGGATCATTCAACCCTGACATGTTCGAGAAAAACGCCACCCTCGACCAAGTAAAAATGATAGAGGTCAAACTATCTCAAGGGGCAAAACCCGGCCACGGAGGCATTCTTCCTGGCGCCAAAGTAACACCGGAAATTGCCGAAGCCCGAGGTGTTTCTATAGGCGAAGATTGCATTTCTCCTGCACAGCATTCTGCCTTTTCCACACCCATTGAGATGCTTGAATTCCTCGATCAGCTCCGCGAGTTGTCTGGCGGCAAGCCGGTGGGCTTCAAGCTGGCTATTGGCCATCCTTGGGAGTGGTTTGCGATTGTTAAAGCGATGCTTAAAACCGGCCTCAAACCGGATTTCATTGTGATAGATGGCGGTGAAGGCGGTACAGGAGCCGCACCATTGGAGTTTATTAACCGCATTGGCACACCCATGACGGAAGCACTCCTTCTGGTGCACAACACACTGGTGGGCACCAACCTCAGGGAAGATATATCCATTGGTGCAGCGGGCAAAATCACCTCGGCATTTAACATTGCGCGCACTCTGGCGCTGGGTGCCGACTGGTGCAACGCCGCACGCGGCTATATGTTCTCACTAGGCTGCATTCAAGCCCTGAACTGCCATACCGGCCGCTGCCCCAGCGGTGTTGCAACTCAGGACCCCAGACGAAGCAGCAAGCTCGACGTAGAAGATAAGAGCAATAGGGTATATAACTTCCACAGAAACACCCTGGACGCCCTACAGAACCTGCTGGAAGCCTCGGGGCTACGTCACCCTGGCGAACTGGGCCCAGAACACATTGTACGCCGGGTATCAAAAACCGAAGTACACTCGTACATCGACCTGTTCCCTTTCCTGGCCCCCGGCTCCCTACTTGAAGGCAAGACCGGAATGGCGGTCTTCGATAAATACTGGGCCGAATCACAACCCGATAGCTTTGACCCGCCAGAATTCGTTCAGCAACTTAGAGAAACAAAGCTTCGGTAAACTATGTGGGAGCGAAACCACCAAAACCTATTTATTTTTGATCTGGGCTAGTGTAGACTTCGCTCCCGCTAAGCCACTGAGATTCCTCTTTAAGTCTCCTTGGTACTAGCCATCAAAGCTAGGCTTTGAAAAGGCAAAATTAGCAAATCGGGGCGTAGCGCAGCTTGGTAGCGCACTTGCATGGGGTGCAAGGGGTCGAAGGTTCAAATCCTTCCGTCCCGACCATATTTCAACATTTAAGCTCGGTGCCGCAAGGTCCGAGCTTTTTTGTTTCTGGAAAACAGACGTCACCTGTTACAGGCTGTTTTTTTGACGCCGCCTTTCAACGTAATGCGCCACCACCGTGATCTGCAGATCAGTCAGAGAGCCATCTAACGCAGGCATGATGCCAACACCGCCACTTACGGCGTTAGCTACCCGAGTTACCCAAATCTAAAAGTGACTCAGGTAGATTCGAGGTTTAACTCTCAGATTGTGGGCATCACATCGGTTGGCCCGACCTCCTGCACCGACCACAACAAACGTGAGCGCCATGAATCGACCAGCGTGGTAGGCTCATAGGCGAGGTGACCTTACATCACAAAGGGATTACACATGATTTTCGGAATCGCATGGTTCTCGATGATGTGGTTTGGCCTGATGACAGTCGCGCTGGCAGCCACCGTGATATTTGTACTGCGTCGAAAACGCGAGGCCGGGAGTAAAAACAAAGCGGCCACCCGTCAGCCACAAAACGAAGCTCGCCAGCAAGTGCTTGAAACAATAAAAGGGATGCACGCCGCGGCCGAAGGCCTCCGTGGCCGGGCTCGTGTGAAGGCTCTGCGGGGCTACATGGATAGCATGAATGACGGTCTAGAGTACGTCTCGGAAATTCGCCCCTCTGCAAACGGCGCCCCCAAAGGGGAATGGGTGATTGCACCGGGCTCAGAACCCGATCGCCGGATTCTCTACATTCACGGTGGTTCCTGGATCGCCGGCAGCCCCAAAAGTCATCGCGCTATCACTGACCGGTTGTCGAGGCTGGCCAACGCCTGTGTGTTCGCCATTGATTACCGGCTAATGCCCGAAAACCGCTATCTGGATGGCATTATTGACTGCCAGCGGGCTTACCTCTGGATGCTTGAGAACGGCCCAGATGGAAAGGCACCGGCCAAATTTGTGGTGATCGCCGGGGACTCCGCTGGCGGCAGCCACACCTTAGGGCTGATTGCCTGGGTACGGGACCAAGGGCTGCAGCCACCAACTGCCGCTATTGCCCTGTCGCCCTCTACTGAACTCATGCTCACATCTCTGGGCAGGCGATCTAACCTCAACACCGATGTCATGCTAGGACCAACCATTGAGAAACTGGCGCGCATACCCCTACCGCTACTGTGGTGGGGGACGGTTTTGGGTATGCGAGTATTGCCCACCAGTAAAATGGCATCTCCGCTGCGAGGAGACCTCCATAATCTCCCTCCAACACTCATTCACGCCAGTGAATCGGAGCTACTGCTGGAAAACGCCCAAAGGTACGTTGCAAAAGCCCAGGCAGCTGGCTCACCGGTAGAAATGGAAACCTGGCCCGACATGGTTCATGTGTGGCACCTTTTTACGCCCCTGTTACCAGAGGCGGAAGAAGCGTTCGAGCATATCGGAGAATTTTTGGCCCGGGCAGAACATCACATTTCTTCATGCACCTGACCATAGGCTAGCATTGCGAACAAGCCGGTACCGCCGAGAATGTTGCCGAGAAGCACCGGTGAAATATGGTAGATCAAGCCGGTAAAGATATTCATTTCCCCATTGAGCACCAGAGTGAAAATTTCGTTTGACCCGGCAATCACATGGGTAAAATCACCCGCCGCGATCAGCCAGGTAAACATCACAATTACCAGTACTTCGGATCCCTTCGCCGAAGGCAACATCCACACCATTGCCGCTATGAAAAAGCCTGAGGGAATACCACGCAAAAACGTCTCAGCCGGGGTCAGCTCCGCCAAGTGGCGTGATATCTCGAGGATAGCTGTGAGAGTCTCGACGGGAAAAATACTGCCGTGGACGCCGATGGCGGCGGTTAAAAACGTACCAACAAGATTGGCCACGAGTACAAGACCCCATAGGCGCGCGGCGCAATAGAACCGATTGCGCGTCGGGTCGGCTAAAACCGGCAGCACAACTGTAATGGTATTCTCGGTGAACAATTGAAGCCGGCACAGGATGACCAGGACAAACCCGAACGAATACCCCAGGCTTTCAATCAACGTTAAGTAGGGGTGAGTCGAACCAAGATTAGATCGGATAACTCCCTCTACAAGAACCGAGGACGAAATCCCGACGCCCGCCGCCACACCCGACCACCAGAGCGAGACTTTCGGGCGGTGAAGCTCATCTTCGCCCTCGCGCAGGATAATAGAATAAACAGTCAGCGGCGATAGGTTGCCATGCTCGGCAACGGAATTACGTTCTTTCGTAGTCAGTGACTTCTCGCTCGACGTCGGTGTCTGTTCGCGGGATTCCCGATCCTGAACCTTAGCGCGAGTCTCTTGTTCGTCTGCGGCCTCCTTAGCTTGCTTCTCGGAGGAGGTATTCCGATTGTTTTCCTCGTCACGCATTTTGCTATCCTTTGGCGATCCAGAATATACCCTAAAGCGTCTCAGCTCATCAGTTGCTCTTTGGCTTCATTCACACGGGCGGCAAGGTAGTTACTCCCGCCATGGTCCGGGTGTATCTTTTGCATCACCCTACGATGAGCTTGAACAATCTCATCGCGGCTGGCACCAGCTTCTAGCCCGAGGATATCCAAAGCTTCGCGGTCGGTCAGAGATCCGCCATGGCCCGGATTTTTACGCTCACTACTCTCCTCGCTGTCATCACCAGCTGGGTCGTCAGTGCGCCAGGAATCTCCAAAGCGGCGATCTAAATAGGTTTCCAAGAGCCGCGCGGAATCTTCGTCATGGGCCCGACAGTATTGCAATAACTCAATGAATTCACTCTCGCCAAGATCCGCCAAGCCTCGTCCGGCCATAGGGCCTTTCAGTACATCTCCACTCATCGTTTCAGAATCGTGATCCAGCGTCATACTGAGAATATCACTGGATACATGAGATTGGTTGCCCTGCTTCACGGTTGCCTCATCCCCTCCTGAGCCCGGCATCCGACCCGATAGCAAAGATGGCAGCACACGGCGCAACAAGGGGAAAAGAAACACAAGCAAGGCAAACACCAGGCTCAAACGCCCGGTAATGGCCAGAAGAACCAATATCAAAATACCGGCTATCAACGCCAGTTTGAGAATAGCCGGTTTTCGTTGGCTGGGTGGCTGGCTACGTAACCAGACCCAAGCTATAGCCGTCATTACGACAACCAGAAGTGTTAGTGGCACTCAGATACTCCGGGCCGATTGGCCCACTGGTTGATTGACATAAGCGCTACCTGATCTGTTGAGACAAACGCTTAACCTCCGGCGAGCTGCCACTCGAATAGTCCTGCAGGGCTTTGACTCCCCCGGAAGCATAGACCGCTACAGCGGCCATAAGATCCTTAAGTGCTTGGGGGCTGTTGCGATCAAAGGGTGCATAGGCGCCGCCCGACAGCTTACTTACCTGTTGGAATACCGCTTTTGCATGTGCATCGGCACCCTCGTGGAACATAAACACCGGGGTTTTCAACATGCCTAACTCCCCGGCAATATGGCAAAGTTCATCCACAGACTCCTCACAACAATCCCCGATAAACACCACGGCCTTGACGGCTTTTGCGCGGGTTTCGCTCCTGGCGTGTGTTAACACCTTGCTAATCTGAGTACGTCCGCCCAGACATGAAACGCCGTTCATCAAGTTAAGCAACTGCCCGGTCTTGCTGACGAAACCTGTGGCCTTGAACTCCCCAAAACCTCGGTAGTAGCATAGCTGGATAGCCAGGCCGCCCAAATCCTTGGTCGCCAGGAAAAGCTCACTTTGCAAGTGGCAAGCCTGATCCCACGTAGCACCCCGGCTGGCAGTGGCATCCAGAGCAAAAATCAGCCGCCCCTGCTCACCGCTCGCTTTGGGAAGTTTGCGAACCTGGTGGATAAACTGGTCGATCGACTGTTTATCGGATTTAGTACGGAGCTCTTTGTCGGACATGTGCTTTTGCAAACCGCCTCGTTCGGCTAATGACTACCTCAAGCTTAGGGGAAAGGCTGAGCAATTCACAGGCCCGGTGGCGACACAGGCTCAGACCTCGATAGCGTTACAGTTTTGCCAGTGCCTCATTCGCTGGGGTATCACCAGATACCACATAAAAAACCCGGTCAGAGGTGGTATTCGCCTCCAGCGCGGCCAACAGAACGCGAGCAACATCCTGCCGTGGAATTTTGCCCCCGCCTTGCTGCTCTGCACTGACAGAGATCTTGCCCGTGCCCTCATCGCTAGTGAGCTGACCCGGCCGAACAATGGTGTAGTGCAGACCGCTCTTTTTCAGATGCTCATCGGCGTTGTGCTTTGCTTGAAGGTAATGGCGAAGTTTTTCAGGGCCATTACCTGGCTCCTCGGCACCTATACTGCTCACCATGATAAAGTGCTTTACGCCGGTGGCCTTGGCGCTATCAATCAGCCGGATGGCGCCATCCTGATCTACACTAATGGTTTTGTCCGGCCCGATATGCGGGCCTGAGCCAGCGGTGAAGATGACCGTATCACAGCCTCTCATAGCCTCGCTGCAATCCTTTTCCAGATCCCCCAGCACGGTCTCAGTGGCGCCCAGTTGTTGCAATTCAGGACCCTGTTCCAAGTGCCGGACAAGAGCACGGGCTTCATGATCACTGTTTGCCATTTCCCGCAACAAATGTTGCCCTATCTGCCCGTTGGCTCCTGCAATGAATACATGCATGGCGATTCTCCTGGTTGGCTATTCTTGATGGCTACCTTTGATAGATCAGTGCAACACTCGCTCAATTCAACCCGCACCCACACTTTATATGAAATAACTTCACGGATTCGCCTGCCCAGACGCAACACCCCATCAATCTGTTACCATAATCCAAATTTCCAACCAAGAGCTGAATCATGATGGATGCAACCAAGTTTTACATTGATGGAAAATGGGTCACGCCTGACGGATCCCAGCGCCTGGAAGTGATCAACCCTTCTGATGAAAAAGGGTTTTCCACGATTACTCTGGGTACGCAAGCTGATACAGATAACGCTGTCAGTGCTGCAAAGAAAGCTCTCCCTGCTTGGGCGGCTTCTACCAAAGAACAACGTATTGAGCTGCTGGAGCGCCTGTTCGAAACCTACAAGGCGCGCGCGGAAGAAATGGCGCAAACCATCAGCCAGGAAATGGGCGCGCCCATTGATCTTGCAAGAAGCGCACAGGTTGGCGCCGGTGCAGCCCATTTGAAAAATACCATCCGTGCTTTGAAGTCTTTTAGCTTTGAACACCCCCTTGGTGATCACGCACCGGATAACATCATTCTGCACGAGCCAGTAGGTGTCTGCGCGTTGATCACACCCTGGAACTGGCCGATGAACCAGGTGATGTTGAAAGTAGCACCAGCGCTGGCCGCAGGCTGCACAATAGTCCTGAAACCATCTGAGATATCGCCTCTGTCGGCCATGCTTCTTACTGAGATGATAGACAGCTCAGGCTTCCCGGAAGGCGTTTTCAACCTGGTTAACGGAGATGGCGCGGGTGTTGGCTCGCAACTCTCCAAGCATCCAGATATTGACCTGGTGAGTTTTACCGGCTCTACCCGTGCCGGCAAAGCGATCACACTTGCAGCCGCCGATACCATGAAGCGAGTGGGTCTGGAGCTAGGCGGCAAAGGCGCCAATATCATTTTTGCGGATGCCGATGAAAAAGCGGTGACTCGTGGTGTACGCCACTGCTTTGCTAACTCAGGCCAGTCTTGCAACGCACCCACGCGAATGCTGGTGGAAAAGTCTGTATACAAGCAGGCCGTTGAAACTGCCGCGATGATTGCCAGCAAAACTGATGTGGGCCATGCAGGCACAGAGGGCCGACATATCGGGCCAGTGGTCTCCGAACAACAGTTTGTGAAGGTTCAGGCGCTGATTAAGCAGGGCATAGAAGAAGGTGCCACGTTGGTTGCCGGCGGCGAAGGGCGGCCGGAAGGTTTTGAAACAGGTTATTTCGTAAAGCCGACGGTTTTTTCAGATGTCGCTCCTGGAATGACAATCTGGAGTGAAGAGATTTTTGGCCCAGTCTTGGTCATCACACCTTTTGAAACCGAAGAAGAGGCTATAGAGCTGGCTAACGACACCCTCTATGGGCTTACCAACTACATCCAGACCTCTGATAAAGACAGGGCTCGCAGGCTCGCCAGGCAAGTCAGGTCCGGCATGGTGGAGGTCAACGGTAAATCCGGATCGGCCGGCTTCCCATTCGGCGGCATGAAACAGTCTGGCAATGGCAGCCGGGAAGGTGGCGTCTGGGGCCTGGAAGAGTTCCTGGAAGTTAAATCGGTCACTGACTGGTAACCCTCTTACTCGCTGCAAGGTATACAAACCTTTAAAAAGCAACGAGTTAACCTAGACACAAAAAAGCCGAAGTGATGACGAATCACTTCGGCTTTTTTGTGTCAGAAGGGGTTGTCTATTTTGCTGGCGCGTTAAGTACGTCCAGAACCTCTTCCAGTTCGGTGATCATTTGCCGGATAAGCTGCTTGTACTGAGTGGTGTCATCTTTTACTTCATGGCTACTCAGCTTTTGCTTGGCGCCACCAATGGTATAACCCTGCTCGTAGAGCAAACTGCGTATCTGGCGGATGGTGATCACATCGGCACGCTGATAATAGCGGCGATTACCCCGGCGCTTAACCGGCGATAGCTGCGAAAATTCCTGCTCCCAATAGCGCAGAACGTGAGCCTTTACCGCGCACAGTTCCGCTACCTCACCTATCGTGAAGTAGCGCTTCCCGGGAATAGCGGGGAGTTCGTTGTTATGACTGGGTTCCAACATACGCTTCTACTTTCTGTTTCAGTTTCTGTCCCGGGCGAAACGTAACAACACGTCGTGCGCTTATCGGAATCTCTTCGCCAGTTTTTGGGTTTCTCCCCGGACGCTGCTTTTTATCACGCAGATCGAAGTTACCGAAACCCGACAGTTTTACTTGCTCGTTATGGCTGAGTGCGCCTCTGATCTCATCGAAGAAAGCTTCCACCATTTCCTTGGCTTCGCGTTTGTTCAAGCCCAATTCCTCGTACAAGCGCTCTGCCATTTCCGCTTTCGTCAAAGCCGCCATGTCTCAACTCCTTAGTGTTGCTCCCAGCTCATCTTTCAGTGCGTCGATAACACCGTTGAAGAGCGAATGCACTTCATCTTCGTTTAACGTACGCTCGGGATGCTGCCAGAACAGGCTGAGAGCCAAGCTCCGGTTGCCCTCGCCCAAGCTCTCCCCTTCATATACATCAAACGCGCGCAACGCTGTCAGGCGCTCACCGGCGTGTTTTCGGGTTACACGCTCTACGTCGGAAAACGCGACCTCGCCACCAATAATAATAGCCAAATCCCGACGAACTTCCGGGAATTTCGAAATTTCTTTGAAATTAGGCACATATCCAGTAACGATCGAATTCAAGGATAGCTCAAACATCAGGATGGTGCCATTAAGTTCAAGATTTTTCTGCACTTGTGGGTGCAGCGTACCTAGCCACCCCACATGCTCACCATCCCGCAGGAGTTCGGCTGTCTGGCCGGGGTGCAGCGCCGGATGCCGGCTGCCAACAAACCCGATTTCAATACCCAGCAAGCTGAACAAGCCTTCTAACTCACCTTTTACATCAAAGAAATCGGCCGTTCTGCGACCGTTTACCCAGTTTTCAGGATATTGTGAACCAACAACCACGCCTGCCAACATGGGCTGCTGGTCGATACGCTGGTCGTCCTGCAGAAAGCGCAAACCTGTTTCGAACAGGCGGATGCGCGGCTGCTGTCGATTCTGGTTATGAGCGACTGTTTTCAGCAAGCCACTCCAGAGATTTGTGCGCATGACTGACAGATCCGACGAAATGGGGTTCGCCAAGGCTATGCCTTCACGCTCTGGGTCGATCTGAGCCTGCACCTTCGGATCCACAAAGCTGTAGGTGATCGCCTCCTGGTAGCCGTGAGACACAAAATAATTCTGTATAGCCGACAACGGGCGAGTCGCCTCGTCATTTAGCCGAAGGCCCAAGGAGCCCGTTGGCTCAGTAACCGGCAGATTGTTGTAGCCGTAAATACGCCCCACCTCTTCGATCAAGTCTTCTTCGATCGAAATGTCCGGCCGAAAACTGGGCACAAGGATACGCCAGCCATCCTTCAACAGCTTATCAACGCGCAAACCAAGGCGGGTCAGGATTTCCTCAACGGTAGTACGGTCAATTTCCAGGCCTAACACATCCGCCAAGCGCTTTGCCCGCAAATCAATTACTCGGGGTTTTGGCAAATGCTCTGCACTGGAGACTTCAATTATCTCGCCAGGCTCACCACCTACTATGTCCATCAATAATTTTGTAGCGCGTTCCATGGCATCGCGAGCAAGCTCGTAATCCACGCCACGCTCAAAACGATGGGACGCATCTGTGTGCAGGCCATAGTGGCGGGCCTTACCCGCGAGAGAGATCGGCTCAAAATAAGCAGACTCAAGCACCAGGTCACGGGTTTTTGCGCTAACGCCCGAGTGCTCACCACCCATAATGCCCGCAATGGCAATGGCCTTCTCATGATCGGCAATCACCAGGGTCTTTTGGGTCAGCTCAACTTCCTGGCCATCCAATAGCACCAGCTTTTCCGCTGGCTTGGCCATGCGTACGACAATACCGGTATTTATCTCATCACGATCAAACGCATGCAGAGGCTGGCCCTGCTCCAGCATCACGTAGTTGGTAACATCCACCGCCGCATCAATTGAGCGCACACCTGCACGGCGGAGCTTCTCCCGCATCCACAGAGGTGTTTCTACCTGAAGATTCACGTTGCGAAGAATCCGCCCCAAGTAGCGCGGGCAAGCTTCTGGTGCATCCACGCGAATATTAGGTACTTCTGAGTGCACAGCTTCAATAGGATTGATCTGCGGTGCTTCTGGAACCAAGCTGTTTAGCACGCCCACTTCTCGCGCAATCCCTTTAATAGAGAGGCAGTCGCTGCGGTTGGGGGTCAGGTCCACATCTATGGCCACATCGTTCAGCTTGAGGTAATCGCTCAACGCTGAGCCGACCGGTGCATCGGATGGCAGCTCCATCAAGCCTTCATGGCTTTCAGACAAACCCAATTCGGATTCAGAACACAGCATCCCTTCTGAAGGCTGGCCGCGCAGCTTGGCTTTGCGAATTTTGAAATCGCCGGGCAATACTGCGCCAATCACCGCAAAAGGCACTTTCAAGCCTTGGCGTACGTTGGGCGCACCACACACAACCTGCACAACCTGGCTGCCGTCATTCACCTGACATACACGGAGCTTGTCCGCGTCTGGATGAGGTTCAACCGATTGAACCTCCCCAACGACCACACCCTGAAACTTGCCGGCCACGGGCTCGAAGCCATCAACTTCCAGCCCTGCCATCGTAATCTGATCCATCAACTCCTGAGAGCTGATGTCCGGGTTAACCCATTCGCGCAACCACTGCTCACTGAATTTCATGGTTATTGCCTTGTCCTGATGCGGTTTCGACTGTTGATTTGGATGCCGTAAACGTTGTGTTAACGGAACTGACGCAAAAAGCGCAGATCGTTCTCAAAGAACATGCGCAGGTCATCTACGCCATAGCGGAGCATGGCCAGGCGCTCGGCACCCATGCCAAATGCAAAACCACGATATTCCTCGGCATCAATACCGCAGTATCCAAACACTTTCGGGTGCACCATGCCGCACCCCATGATTTCCAGCCACTTAATGCTTCCATCGGCTTCACGACCCCACTCGATATCCACCTCGGCAGAGGGTTCGGTAAACGGGAAGTAAGATGGGCGAAAACGCACCTGAAGATCGCGCTCGAAAAACACTCGCAGGAACTCCTCAACGGTACTTTTCAGATCCGCAAAACTGACATTTTTCTCTACCAACAACCCTTCAACCTGATGAAACATCGGGGTGTGGGTCATGTCAGAGTCGCAACGATAAACCCGCCCAGGGCAAATCATACGAAATGGAGGCTTTGCCGCTTCCATCGTACGGATCTGAACCGGGGAGGTATGGGTGCGCAACAGCGTACCCGGGTTGAAATAGAAGGTATCGTGCATAGCCCGAGCCGGGTGGTGGCCTGGAATATTCAGCGCTTCAAAGTTGTGGTAATCGTCCTCAATCTCTGGCCCCTGCTCTACGGTGTAACCCGCACGGGAGAAGAACTCTTCGATACGCTGCAGTGTACGGGTAACCGGATGCAAGCCACCAAGATCCTGACCGCGGCCAGGCAGGCTTACGTCAATGGATTCATTGGCAAGCTTTTGCTCAATGGCAATTCGTTCAAGAGAGCTACGCTTGGCATTAATCGACTGCTCAACCTGTCCTTTTGCCTCATTAATCTTCTGGCCGGCTGCGGGGCGCTCCTCTGCGGAGAGCTTGCCCAGCGTTTTTGCCTGCTGAGTAATAATGCCCTTTTTGCCGAGGTATTCCACACGAATTTGATCAAGCGCCTGCAAGCTGTCGGCTTTTTCGACCGCCGTTAAACCGTCCTGAACCAGTTGCTCCAGGTTTTCCATTGACCCTGCTCCAAACCAGAAGTGAGGATTTCAAAATTGAAATCTTTAAACAAAAATAGGGGAAGAGCGTGCCCTTCCCCTATTAAACAATGCCTGTTGCTTTATCAACAACTGGCACCGGATCGATTCGTAATCGATGAAAGAGCTAAGCGATCAAAGAGATGCTTTTGCTTTCTCAACAACAGCGGCAAATGCCTGCTGTTCGTTCATGGCCAGATCTGCCAGAACCTTACGATCGATTTCAACGTTTGCCTTTTTCAGGCCAGCGATCAAACGGCTGTATGACAGGCCGTTAACCCGAGCGCCTGCGTTGATACGGGCAATCCACAGTGCGCGGAATGCGCGCTTACGGTTACGACGGTCGCGATACGCATATTGACCGGCTTTGATAACCGCTTGCTTGGCAACGCGGAATACACGGCTACGAGCTCCGTAGTAACCCTTGGCCTGCTTTAAAACCTTCTTGTGACGACGACGTGCAACCACGCCACGTTTAACACGAGCCATACCTTAATCCTTCTACCTTAAAACCGTTGTGAGTGTATTGCTGCGTTACTTACCGAGCATACGCTTTACGGATGCCACATCAGACTTGGCAACCAATGAAGTACCACGCAGCTGACGCTTACGCTTAGGGCTCTTCTTGGTCAGGATGTGACTGGTGAAGGCTGACTTGTGCTTGAAGCCGGTAGCAGTTTTCTTGAACCGCTTGGCCGCTCCGCTTTTCGTTTTCATCTTAGGCATTTTTAAAACTCCGCATTCGTTTTTAATGACATCAATGTGAACCTGAACGACAAAACCCCCGCTTATGGCAGGGGATTCATCACTGAATCAAATTCACTTCTTTTTGCGGGGAGCCACGATCATGGTCATTTGACGGCCTTCCATTTTCGGCCGCATTTCAACCTGAGCCAGCGCGTCAATGTCTGCTTCAATTCGCTCCATGAGTTTCATACCAATTTCTTGGTGTGCCATCTCACGGCCACGGAAGCGGATAGTGATTTTGCCGCGATCCCCGCCTTCAAGGAAACGTACCAGGTTGCGTAGTTTTACCTGATAATCCCCTTCTTCAGTTCCTGGTCGGAACTTAAGCTCTTTGACTTGCGTCTGTTTCTGCTTCTTCTTGGCAGCAGCCTTCGCTTTTTTCTCGTCGAAGACTTTTTTGCCGTAGTCCATTATTTTACAGACGATCGGATCGGAATCTGTAACCTGAACCAGATCCAGGGTCGCCTCCTCTGCCATCTTGAGGGCGTCTGCGATCGGAACTACACCTACCTGATTGCCTTCGGCATCGATCAGGCGGATTTCAGTTGCATCAATATTCTCATTGATCGGCGCCTTAGGAGTACGCCCACCCCGATTCGTTCGCTGTTTAATAGTCAAATCTCCGTCTTGATTCTGCCCTTGCGATCAACATCTTCTTTCAGAAGTTGTTCGAACGCTTCGAGCGATAGGGTTCCCAAATCTTCACCTTTGCGGGTTCTCACCGCAACGGTGTTGTTCTCGACTTCTTTATCGCCGATAACGGCAAGAAAGGGAACTTTGTTAAGAGTATGCTCGCGGATTTTAAAGCCGATCTTCTCGTTTCTCAAGTCAGCATTAACCCTAAAGCCTAAAGAATCCAACTTTTTCGCCAGATCCTGACAATAATCACGCTGATTATCGGTAATATTGAGTATTGCGACCTGAGTTGGAGCCAGCCACGTTGGGAACGCGCCTTCGTACTCCTCAATCAAAATACCAATAAACCGCTCAAACGAGCCAAGTACTGCACGATGCAACATCACCGGCGTTTTACGCTCGGAGTTATCCGCGACATATTGCGCGCCAAGGCGACCCGGCATGGAAAAATCTACTTGGATAGTGCCACACTGCCACACCCGTCCGATACAGTCCTTGAGAGAAAACTCAATTTTCGGGCCATAAAAAGCGCCTTCGCCGGGCAACAACTCCCAATCGACGCCTTCACGGTTCAAGGCTTCTTCCAGAGCTGCTTCAGCTTTGTCCCAAACTTCGTCAGAGCCCACTCGCTTTTCCGGGCGGGTAGAAAGCTTATACAGGATTTCATCAAATCCGAAATCTTCGTAAACTTCGTGAAGAAGCTCGATAAACTTAGAGACTTCTGGCTGAACCGCATCTTCTTCACAGAAAATATGGGCATCATCCTGGGTGAACCCTCGCACCCTCATCAAACCATGCAACGCACCAGAAGCCTCGTTGCGGTGGCATGAGCCAAACTCTGCGAGCCGCAACGGGAGATCCTTGTAGCTTTTCAGGCCTTGGTTGAACACCTGGATATGGCAAGGACAGTTCATGGGCTTGATGGCGAAATCGTGCTTTTCGGATTCCGTGGTAAACATATCATCACGGAATTTGTCCCAGTGGCCGGACTTCTCCCACAAGCTGCGGGAAACCACCTGAGGTGTTTTGATCTCTTTATAACCATGACGGTGCAGAGTCCCGCGCATGTACTGTTCAATTTCCTGATAAAGCGACCAGCCGTCTGGGTGCCAGAACACCATTCCCGGCGACTCTTCCTGCATGTGGAACAGGTTTAGCTTTTTGCCAATCTTTCGGTGGTCACGCTTTTCCGCTTCTTCCAGGCGGTGCAGATAAGCTTTAAGGTCTTTTTTGTTACCCCAAGCGGTACCGTACACCCGCTGTAACTGCTCGTTACTGGTATCGCCACGCCAATATGCACCGGCCACCTTAGTTAGCTTGAAGGCCTTGAGCTTGCTTGTACTGGGCACGTGAGGGCCACGACAAAGATCAATGAAATCGCCCTGCCGGTAAAAAGACAGGTCTTCATCGCCCGGAATATCTTCAATAATGCGAACTTTATATTCTTCGCCCATTTCATCAAACAGCTTTACCGCTTCGCTGCGGGAAAGCACAGAGCGGGATACGGAAATATCCTGCTTTGCGAGCTCTTCCATGCGCTTCTCGATCCGAGCCAGATCTTCATTGGTAAAAGGCCGGTCGAACTTGAAGTCGTAATAAAAGCCGTTATCGATCACCGGCCCAATGGTTACCTGAGCTTCCGGGAACAGCTCTTTAACCGCCATAGCTAGCAGGTGGGCGGTAGAGTGGCGGATAACGTCAACACCGTCTTCATCACGCTCTGTGATAATGGCCAGCTCTGCATCCTGCTCGATCCGGTGGCTCGTATCCACAAGCTTTCCGTCTACCTTACCGGCAAGTGCTGCCTTGGCAAGGCCGGCGCCAATATCGGCGGCGACGTCGTGCACAGTAACGGGTTCTGCAAAACTACGGTGGCTGCCATCTGGCAGAGTTATGACGGGCATGAAGCGCTCCTGTTGATTGCTCAGCGGTGATCTATACCAGAGATCACATGTTGACGGCGTTCCGTGATACAAACCACGGGCCGTTTCGAGGCGCAGTTTAACAGAAAAAACCCCGGCAAGTTAACGCCGGGGTTTGTTTAGAGCTTTGCTTGGCAGTTTGCGTGCTGCGCTCGCCGAATTACTGCGAAGGCACAAAAGCCGGACGTTCACCCTCGCCTGCTCTGCGTCGCAACTGTGCGAAGGCTAGTAGACCTAGCAAGAGCAGTGCCGGAATGAACATCAGCTCTTTTGGTGGCCGTGGATTTGCCACCTGCACGACGTCGATGGTCCAGCCAAAGCTAAGTCCGGCTTTTTCGGCATCACTGCCAAAGTTGACGAACTCAACGTTCATTACGTCACCTGCCTTGGACACTTCCAGCCCAGCAGCCGCCAGCCGTTTTTCAGGCGTATCGCCTGCCGGCAACGGCAGCTGCAGGTACTTGGAAACATCATCACCCGACAACGACATGCCAGAAGCCTGAAGGACAATAGGCTGGTCTGCAGCAACTTCGTCTACGTGTTGCATTAACTCCGCGCCGGGGCGGTCGTTGGTGGGTGGGTAGATCTCATCCCACCAGAAGCCCGGACGGAACAAAGTAAACGTAATAAGCAGCAGACCTATGGTTTCCCACCAACGGGTTTTGGTAAACCAGAAGCCCTGAGTGGCAGCAGAGAACACCAGCATGGCGGTGACCGCGCTGAACACCGTCACCAACAAATCGAACCAGCCGGTCAGCCCGATCAACAATAACTGAGTATTGAAGATGAACATAAACGGCAGAATGGCGGTTCGGATGTCGTAGGTGAAGCCCTGTATACCTGTTCGTATCGGGTCCGCCCCCGAAATCGCCGCCGCGGCATAAGCCGCCAGCCCCACAGGTGGCGTGTCATCCGCAAGTATGCCGAAGTAAAACACGAACAAGTGCACCGCGATTAACGGCACCAGCAAGCCGTTTTCTGCTCCCAGGCTCACAATAACCGGCGCCATCAGGGTAGACACCACAATGTAGTTTGCGGTGGTGGGCAGCCCCATTCCCAGAATCAGGCTGATAACAGCGGTAAAGCCCAGCATCAGCAGTAGGTTACCGCCGGAAATAAACTCCACGAACTGAGTCATAACCAATCCGATGCCGGTGAGGGTAACGGTACCCACAACAATCCCCGCGGTAGCAGTGGCCACACCAATACCCACCATGTTGCGAGCGCCGGTGACCAACGAATAGGTAAGGTCTAGCCCGCCCTGCTTAAGACCGTTGAAGTAATTGCCCCGGTCGTTAAAAAACGCTTTCAGAGGGCGCTGGGTGATAATGATAAACACCATAAACACCGTGGCCCAAAAGGCTGACAGCTGTGGCGAAAAGCGTTCAACCGTAAGGCACCACACAAGCACCACAACAGGTAACAGGAAATACAGACCGGTTTTTACCGTTGGACCTACCTCTGGCAGCTCGTCCATTATTGAATCCGGGCCATCTTCTTCCAGTTCGGGGTAGCGCGAGCCATAGCCTACCAACGCAACGTAGGCGGCCAGCAGCAACGGGGTAAGAACCCACATAGCCCCACTACCAAGCACGTCCTTCATCCAACCGACGCCGTAATACACTGCAAGTGTAAGCACACTTAGCCCTAGCAACATCATCACCCAGACGAGCATACGCTGGGCCAGGGTTGGCTTGTTCAGCCGCTCGACGCCCTTCATGTTCATCTTGCAGGCTTCCAGGTGAACAATGTAAATGAGAGCCACGTACGAAATCATCGCCGGCAGAATGGCGTGCTTGATCACCTCAAGGTAAGAAATGCCAACATACTCGACCATTAAAAATGCAGCAGCACCCATGATTGGCGGCGTCAGCTGGCCATTAGTAGAGGCTGCAACTTCTACAGCACCCGCTTTGGTGGCGGGGAAACCTACCCGCTTCATCAGCGGAATAGTGAACGTGCCTGTTGTAACCACGTTGGCAATGGAAGAACCGGAAATAATACCGCTAAGACCACTGGCCACCACCGCAGCTTTTGCAGGGCCACCGCGCATATGCCCCAACAGGGCATAGGCAACCTTAATAAAGTAATTCCCAGCACCCGCACGCTCAAGCAACGCGCCAAACAACACAAACAGGAATACAAAGCTGGTTGAAACACCCAGGGCAACACCAAAAACACCTTCGGTACCTAGCCACTGGTGCGAAGCCAGTTTGTTCAGACTTGCCCCTTTGTGGGAAATGACGTCTGGCATGTAGGGGCCAGCCAAGGAGTAGATAATAAAAACACCTGCCACAATCGTGAGCGGCAGGCCCAGCGCCCTGCGGGTTGCTTCCAAAAGCAATACTAGCCCGGCCATTGCGACAATAAGATCCTGCGTATTCGGCGAGCCAGGCCGCATGGCCAACTGATCATAAAAAACGTATAAATATGATGCTGTGAACGCTGCAGCCAACGCTAGAACCCAATCATAAATGGGCACTTCGTTTGCGTGCTTACCCCGTATCATGGGGAACGCTGCAAACGCCAGGAATGAGGCAAAAGCAAGGTGAATCGAGCGCGACTCCGAGGAGTTGAACACACCAAATTCGAATATGTACGGTAAGGGAGATGCAATCCAAAGCTGGAAAAGAGACCAGAGTAAAGGAACAACAAAAAGAATGATCGCAGCAGACCCGGTTGCAGCCCTTCCACCGGATTCGGTCTGAAGAAACTCCTCAACCTTCTGCTTATCGATACGATCCCCGGCACTAGGGTCGCTGTTGGTCATAGCAGAGTCCTGTCAGAGGAAAACGGTAAGATAATTTAAAGCTGCGGGCTGAGATTGCCCGCAGCTGATTTAATCGCCGGAAACCGAATTAATCGATTAGACCAGCTTCCTTGTAATACTTAGCGGCACCTGGGTGCAGTGGCGCACTCAGGGCATCAGACACCATTTCTTCCTTCTTCAGATTAGCAAAGGCTGGGTGCAGGCGCTTGAAACTGTCGAAGTTTTCGAACACAGCTTTGACCACTTCGTACACTACTTTGTCGGGTACGTTGGTAGAAGATACAAACGTTGCGGCTACACCGAAGGTGGTTACATCGTCATCAGAACCACGATACATACCGCCAGGGATCACAGCTTTCCGGTAGTACGGGTTGTCATCTATCAGCTTTTTGGCCGACTCGTTATTCACGTTTACCAGAACACTGTCACAAGATGTGGTTGCTTCTTTGATGGCACCGGATGGGTGACCAACTGTGTAGAAGAACGCATCAATGTTGCCATCACACAGAGCCTGGGACTGCTCCGCGGCCTTAAGTTCGGCTGCGAGAGAAAACTTGTCCATGGTCCAGCCCATTTCGTCCATCAGCACTTCGGCGGTAGCACGCTGGCCAGACCCTGGATTACCCACAGAGACCCGCTTGCCGGCAAGATCTTCGAAGTTCTTGATACCGGAGCCTTTGCTGGCTACGACGGTAAACGGTTCTGGGTGAAGTGAAAATACAGCCCGCAGATCTTTGTTGGGGCCGTCGTCCTTGAATTGGCTTGTGCCATTGTAGGCATGGTACTGCCAGTCGGATTGCGCAACCGCCAGATCCAGCTCGTTCTGGCGAATGGCATTCAGGTTGTATACAGAACCACCCGTACTCTCAACAGAGCAGCGGATTCCATGCTCTTTCCGATCCATGTTAACCAAGCGGCAAATGGCTCCACCGGCTGGATAATAAACGCCGGTTACACCGCCTGTCCCGATGGTTACGAAGCGTTGTTCCTGCGCGGAAACAGCCGTTGAGGCCGCACCCAGGCTGACAGCCGCTGCTACTGCGAATGCGGAGGCTTTAAGTTTCAATGTCATGTGAATTATTCCTTATTTTGATCGTTGTCATCAACCGCCCGCCTGAGCTCGCGGGAAAGTGTCGCGCTCGATATAGAACATAGACCACTTCACCCTATAAATAAAGTATGTATTAGCTCGCTAACCAGTTGAACAAGCAACAAAAAAGCCCGCTCTTCGGGCTTTTTTGTTTTCATTGCAAACTCTATTTTGCAGTGCGTGCTTTTGCAATCATCTGGTCCGGCCGCAGCAGGAACCTCGCCAGCGCGGGCAGTAACCAGATTGCGCCAACCATGTTCCACAGGAACATGAAGAACAGCAAGAAGCCCATATCCGCCTGGAACTTGATTGGTGAGAAGATCCAGGTCACCACGCCAAGTCCCAGAGTAACGCCGGTAAACATAACAGCCTTACCGGTTGAACGCAGGGTCTCGAAATACGCATCCTGAAGCGTCTTGCCTTCCAACAGGTATTTTTCAAGCTTGCTGTAAATATAGATGCCGTAATCCACACCAATACCCACACCAAGCGCAATAACCGGCAGAGTTGCTACTTTGATACCAATGTCTGATACCGCCATGATCGCTTCACCGAGAACCGAGGTCAGGCCCAGCGGAATCACGATACACAGCACAGCTCTTATGGACCGGAAGGTAGCAAAGCACAGCAAACTTACCACACTGTATACCAGGATAAGCATCATATCCTTGGCGTTGGCGATAACCTCATTGGTAGCCGCTTCAACGCCGGCATTGCCAGCCGCTAGCAAGAAAGTATGTTCGTCATCACTGTTAGCCTTGGCAAACACTTCAACCCTCTTGACCACGGTTTCCAACGTCTCCGCTTTGTGGTCTTCAAGGAACACAAGCACTGGCGTCAGGCTGCAGTTGGTGTTGATAAGCCCGGATGGCGCCTCACGGATAGACGCGTTGATGATGGTCTGGTTGCGCGAAATCTCATACCACTTCCAGTTACCCTCGTTCAGAGCCTTGGTCACGATCTTGGAAACGTCGGCAAGAGAAGCAGAAGACTGTACGCCTGGCGTGTTTTGTAGCTCCCACTGCAATGAATCCATGGCGCGCAGAACATTGTACTGGGTACATTGCTCTACTGGTGTTTTGACCATCACTACCAGTACGTCAGCACTGGTAGAGTAGTTATCGATTATATAAGCGTTGTCCAGATTATAGCGCGAGTCCGCACGAAGCTCCGGTGCGCCTTGGTCAAGATCTCCCACCTTCAGGTCTTGCTTGTAATAAAGACCAAGACCCAGACCAATCACAGCAATAAGCAGCGAAATCGGTGCAACGCCCGGGTGAGCGAAGTACGACATTACACGCCACTTCCGATCCTGCTTTTCACCGTGGTTCTGTACGTGACGAATACCACCTTTAGAGATGCCAAGGTAGGACATGATCAGCACATGAAGCACTAAATTGGTGAGGATAACGAAAGCCACACCCAAGCCGGCCGCGATGGCCAAATCGCGAATAACGTCGATTTCGATAAAGAATAATGTAAGGAAACCGAAGGCATCGGAAATCAGTGCCAGCATGCCCGGAATATAGAGCGCACGGAATGCCAGCCTGGCTGCAGTTACTGCATCAAAGCCCTTGCCGGCCTCAACAGCCATGGCATTTATAATCTGAACCCCGTGGCTGATACCAATAGCAAAAACCAGGAAGGGAACAAGAACCGAATATGGATCCAAGCCGTAACCCAGAAGCCTCAAGGCACCTAGCTGCAAGAACACAGCAACGATCGATGTGAATACAGGCACCAGCGTGCCGGTAATACACCGGGAATACCAGAACAGCAGCAGTGTGGTCAGCAGAATTGTAATGCCTGCAAACCAGGCAATAGACCCGATACCTTCAATCAGGTCACCGACTTTTTTGGCGAAACCGACAATATGAATGTCGATATTCGGATTTTGCCCTTCGTACTTATTCCGTATCTTTTCTTCGAGCTGGCGGGAAAACGTGGCGTAATTCAATGGCTCGCCCGTTTCCGGGTTTTTTTCATACAGCGGGGCGTACACAATTGTGGACTGGAAGTTATCTGATACCAGCCGCCCTACTTCGTTTGACCGGAGGATGTTCTGGCGTAGCTTCTCCAGGCTTGCAGGCGAGCCGTCGTAGCCATCTGGAATAACGGTGCCGCCCTGGAAGCCTTGCTCCGTTACTTCCACCCACCGAACGTTTGATGTCCACAGGGTTTTCAGACCCGAGCGATCGACACCGTCAAGATAAAAAACCTCATCGGTGATCTGCTTAAGAGTCTCCATGTACTCTGCAGAAAAAATGTCGCCGGTTTTGGTCTCCACAGCAATACGTACAAAGTTGCCAAGGTTCTCCAGGTCATTCCGATGTTCCAGCATGTTGATAACATACGGATGTTCAAGCGGGATCATTCGCTCGAAACTTGCATCCGGCTGGATTTTTACAGCGTTATAACCCAAGAACACCGTCAACAGAAGAAAGCCGATAAGTATCACGGCTCGGTTGTTGAAAATCAGGCGTTCCAAAAAAGGCTCCGCCTTGGGCGTTGTCAGGTAGTGCTCGCCCTTATCATGGTTCGGGTTGGACATTCAAAAGCCCCTCTATTATTTTTCAGTTGTTGCCACATCAGGGCGTTATTGAAGGTTCTTTCCGCGCGCATCGATAATTGTTACGCCGCTTTCGCCCACGATAAGAAGATTGGTTCCAGATACCGGAACCACACTCATGATGCCAGCCCGGTCACTGCGAAAGTGCTCACGAAATGAATCTGCATCATTGCTGCTCATAAGCACCGTGCCACCATTACCTACTAACGTGATCCGGCCGTCGTCAGCCACAACTCCATCATTAAGCGTTGCGCCTGCATTGTTCGGAACCATGCGCCAGCTCTTTCCCAAATCCGTAGAGAACAGCATATTGCCACGCAGTCCAAATGCCAGAATCTCATTGACCTGGCCAGTCCCAATCACGCCAAACAAAGAGCCTTGATACGGGCTTTCACGACGCTCCCAGGTATCCCCGCCATCTACAGAAACGTGGATCTGCCCGGCCTCACCAACAATGGCCAGCGCGCCTCCCGTTATGCTGGCAATGCTGTTGAGGTGGAAGTTCTGCGCATTTTCAATTTTTGATGCCCAGTCTTCCCAGGTTTCACCGCCGTCTTCCGTACGCAGGATCATGCCATAGGCGCCTACAACAAATCCGTACTGGTCATCCTTAAACCAAACACTCAACAATGGATTTACAGGGCCGATGTCCAGATCTGACTGCATGTTTTCCATGGTAAAAACCACATCGTCAATAGCCCACTCCAGATCCTCCTTTTCAGATTCTGGGGCGTCTTCAACGCGCTCTTCCATTGCAGCAATCTGTGCTTCTTTACCGGCGATGGCCAGTTCGGTTGCTTCGATACCAGTTAACTGCAGATTCCAACTCTCACCCGCGTCCTCGGTATGAAGCACCACGCCACTGTGACCAACGGCCCAGCCGTGAGTGTCGGATCCAAAGTCTACAGCGGTCAGTGTCACCGAGACGGGAACACTGCCCTGATCCCAAGTCTTACCATCATCATCGGAGTAAATGATGTGCCCCCTCTCCCCAACCGCAACAATGCGATCACCCGCAAGCACTGCGTCATTCAGAAGACTTGTGGTAGCCAGGTCGGTTTGCCGGGCGGGAGTTTCAATGATATCCGCAAGCGCAAACGCCGCTGGCGAAGACCAAGCCATGGAAAGCCCGAGGCAGGCTGCCCCCACTGTCTTGCACGTCAACCTTTTAGCCATTCAGATTGCCTATTATGTTGTTTGAACTGTAATCTCTGGCCGGCAATGCCGGCAATGACGGGAAGAGTGCCCGCCTTAACGGACACTCCTGCGACGCAGGGAGGCCGGAGAAAAATAGCGCTTGTTTGGTACATCATCCGTGAAGACCCGGGTGTTGGGTTCTTCTGTATCCAGGCCGAGCACGTGATAACGACGAGCCTGTAGATCATGATAAACGTCCAGAACCGTCCACACACCCGGAAGTTCATAATAATTTTTGGCGATACCCATGGTTACACGCCACAATTCACCACGACCGTCGTACTGATCCAGTAACACCGTGTTCCAACTGTCCGCATCCACATAGAAACGTCGCTTGTGATAAATATGGCGCGCGCCGTCTTTCAGTGTCGCCTCCACCACGTGAACGCGCTGAAGCTCCCAACGGGTAAGATCTGGATTCAGGTGAGAAATGCCAAGTATTTCTGAATAAGGCGTGCCTTTTTCACCGATGCGATAGTTGTTGTAAGGAATGTAGATTTCCTTCAAACCTTCATAAGTCCAGTTGTAGCGATCCAGCGCACCGTTGAACATGTCCGTATCGTCCGCTGTACGGAGGTTTTCAGCAGACGCAATTGGTGAATCGTATCCCAGATTAGGGGCACGGCGTACGCGGCGCTGCCCGGCGTTATAACCCCAGCCATTTCTGGGGTTAACAATCTGGTTCAGGGTTTCATGGATAAGAATAGCGCCACCCGCGAGACGAGGCGGGGACTGGGTAAAAGAAAGGTAATAGAAAATGATGTTATCAAGTTCGCCTTCTCCACCCTCAGGGTTGTAATAGTTGAAAAAGCCTTCCTGCTGAGAGGTCACGAGGGAATAGTCCCCATCGGTCTGTACCGCAACCTCACTTGAACGACGGGTAACGGAAACACCGCGCCAGCGCACTAGATGGTTCCAGATTACCTGCCAGGCTTTCTGTTCCTTATTTCCGTGCAGGATCGGGAACGGGTAGCCACCAAACGCGCCCTCGATACCTTCGCCCTTGCCAACAATTTCGGCGTCTACCGCATTTTCCTTGGTGTACTGAGCAACCCAGTCGGGTACTGCGTGAGTACGACGGGATTTGTACACCGGTACACGGAAGCTGGTTGGGTAGGTTTCAAGCATCGCCAGAACACCGTCCGAAAGATGCTCGGCGTACTGATCTTTATTGGATGCGTTAATGGTGAACAGCACTTCGTCGTTCGGGAATGGATCAACATGGTGTTGCCCCGACCCCTCATACCCGGCTGGAGGCTCTGTAAGCCCCCCGGTCCACGCCGGGATAGTACCTGCCTCATTGCCGGCCTTGATGGATCCGAACGGTGTAAGATCCTGGCCAAGACGCGAAGCCTCACTTGAAGAAACGGCGGCCAAGGAAGAAAATGATGCTACCGAGAGGGCGAGCAAACCCCCGAGTATCACACTCTTTTTATAGTTCATATGTAACCCTGAAATCGACTGGAAGCCTGTGAGAAGGCTTTTTATTGTTGCCTGTTGGGAAGGCAGGCTTTCCGACAGGTTAGCCGATTCGTCAAGGTTGTCTATCGACCGAAAGTGCGATTTTGTATCCGGCTGTAATTGAGAGCTTTCAATTACAGCCGGATCTATTTTCCCCGCCCTCAGGCTTCGAGGCTTTTATACACCACTTCGTACAAATCAGCGGACAGCCCGGACTTGTCCCGGATCCGCTCCAGAGCCGAGTGCATCTGCGAGCTGTAGGCTGGAGCAAACTTTTTCCAACGGGTTAGCGGTGATACCAGTCGAGCAGCAATCTGCGGGTTGCTGTCATCGAGGCGGCACACCTGATCAGCCAGGAATTCATAGCCTGAGCCATCCGGATTATGGAAAGCAGCCAGATTTTGACCTGCGAACACACCAACCACGGAACGTATTTTATTGGGGTTTTTCCAATCGAAGGCAGGATGCTGCAACAGTGTATGAATCTGCGGCAGCTGACCGGCGCGATCGCTGGATGTCTGCACTGAAAACCATTGTTCTACGACTTGTGGATCGTCCTTGAAACGCTCATAAAAATCAGCCAGGGCCTGGCTTCGTTCTGCGGCATAATCAGAGTTGACCAAGGCACGCAGTGCACCCATGCGATCCGTCATGTTGTCGGCATCGCTTAGCTGAACAAGAGCCAGGTCACGGCCAGCTTCATCATTAATCACCAGCAGCCAGGCCAACGCGGTGTTTCTCAGGCTTCGGCGAGCAACAGATTCCGGTGTAACCTCGTAGGTTCCAACCCCGGCGTTTCGATGATAACAAGCGATCAGCTCATCACGCAGCGATGTTGCAAGGCTGGCTAACACCCGCTCACGGGCGCGATGAATGGCCGCAACATCGGCGCTATCTGCCAGCTCAATCAAATAGGCTTCGGAGGGCAGTTGTAGCATTTTTGCCACCAACGCCTGATCCAGTGCAGAGTCAGCAAGCAAGCTGCGATATGCCTCCACCAGTCGCGGCTCAACCTCCGTAGCATCGGGGGAGCCAACCATCGACTGAATCACATCAACAGCAAGGCGCTGACCCGCATCCCACCGGTTGAAACCATCCGGGTCGTGGCTCATTAAAAACACCAGTTGCTCGCGACTCCATGGATATATCACGCGAACGGGCGCCGAGAAGTGCCGCAACAGCGAGGGCACGGGCTTTTGTGTAAGCCCGTAAAACTCAAATGTGTGGCTTGCCTGTGTTAACTCAAGCACGCGCTCGGTTGGCGAGCTCGCAGCATCCTGACCGCTTTCAAAAATAAGCGGCAAGGCTTCACCACTGCCTCCCAGCAAACCCAGAGCAAAAGGAATATGCTGCGGTTTTTTATCAGTCTGTCCTGGCGTATCAGGAATAGACTGCTGAATCGTTAGGCGGTATACACCCTGCTCCGCATCATACTCATCCGACACTTTCAGTACCGGGGTGCCCGCTTGCTCATACCAGAGCCGGAACTGTGTAAGGTCCCGGCCGGAGGCATCTTCCATCGCTTTCACAAAATCGTCGGTAGTGACTGCCTGGCCGTCGTGGCGCTCAAAGTACAAATCACTGCCTTTACGGAACAATTCCGGCCCAAGCAATGTGTGAATCATGCGAACAACTTCTGCGCCTTTTTCGTAAATGGTCAGGGTGTAGAAGTTGGTAATTTCCATATAAGACGCGGGGCGAATCGGGTGCGCCATAGGGCCCGCATCTTCCGCAAACTGGGCAGTGCGCAGAAGTGTTACATTTTCGATGCGCTTCACGGTGGGTGACCCCACATCCGCCGAGAAGGTGGAATCGCGGAATACGGTAAAGCCTTCCTTCAGGCTTAACTGAAACCAATCCCGGCAAGTTACCCGGTTACCCGACCAGTTGTGGAAGTACTCATGGGCGACAATGGATTCAATTCGCTGAAACGCGAGATCGGTTGCCGTTTCCTGGCTGGCCAATACGCAAGACGAGTTAAAAATATTCAGGCCCTTGTTTTCCATGGCCCCCATGTTGAAGTCGTCCACAGCAACAATCATGAAAATATCCAGATCGTATTCGCGGCCATAGACCTCTTCATCCCAGCGCATGGCGCGCTTAAGGGAATCCATGGCATGTTCGCACTTGGTGGCGTTACGCGGCTCAACAAAGATACGTAAATCTATGTCCCGGCCCGAACACGTTGTGAAGGTATCCTGCTTTTCCACCAGGTCACCCGCCACCAGGGCAAAAAGATAGCTCGGCTTGGGGAACGGATCTTCCCAGGTGACAAAGTGGCGACCATTCTCCAAATCGCCTTGGTCTACATCGTTACCGTTGGACAGCAACACCGGGCAAGCGCTTTTATCGGCTTCAATACGCGTGCGGTAACGGGCCATGACGTCAGGCCGGTCCGGGAAATAAGTAATGCAGCGGAAGCCTTCGGCCTCGCACTGGGTACAGAACATGCCCGAAGATCTATACAACCCCTCAAGGCGAGTATTGTTTTGGGGCTCAAGCCAAGTCACCACCGTTAATTCGAACTGGTCCGGCACTTTGGCAATCACTAACTGCTTACCGGTTTCTTCGTAGTCGCCCGCCGCAAGCTCTTTGCCGTTCAGCGCGACTTTCTCTAATTTCAGGCTATCGCCATCCAGCGCCAGCGGTGCGGATACCTCCGAGGATTCAGGATTAAGGCGCACAGACAGCGTGCTGTGTACTCTGGCGCCATCGTCAAAGAGTTCAAAGCGAAGATCCACCGTGTCCACCAGATATGCGGGCACTTTGTATTCGCTGAGGCGGATGGTTTTTGGCTGTTCGGTGCGCATTAATTGTCTCCAGATTTCTTAGCCTGCAACCGGTCCCGAGTGGGCCAGGCAGGCATTATAAGAACGGGCGGGTAACGATTGCCTTAAGCATCCATTACCCGGAAACGGACTTCGTAACCGGTAAACTTACGAATATTGATTACGCCGGTGTCGAGGATCAGGTACTGGCCCTTGATACCCTCTAGAACTCCCTCCACTTCTGGCGCTTTATCCAGATTGTGGGTTTTGATCTTTTCTGGCCAGGTGTGAACCGGATAACTCAGGCCAAGCCCCTGCTCATCCACTTCGCGGATGGCATCCTGGCCATGCTCTTCCCTCAGCGCAGCTATATCGTCTGCGATGAGCGCCAGTATTCTTTTACGCTCCTGCGCCAGATCCAACTCGGCAACATCGCCCTTAAGCATGGCACGCCAGTTTGTGCGGTCGGCAACGTGCGCTTTGCAGGCCACTTCAACCAAACCAGACAGGTATCGGGTCGCCACTCTCAGCATGGGGATTGCATCAACCGCACCCTGGTCAATCCAGCGTGTTGGTACCTGAGAGCCTCGGGTAATGCCCACCTTCAAGCCTGAGGAGTTGGCCAAATAAACCACATGTTCAATCATGCAGTGGGTCTCGCCCCACTCTGATTCACGACAGGTGCCCAGATGATAATGGCACTTCTCGGGGCTCATGATGCAAGTATCACACGCCGCCAGCTTACGAAAACAGGGATAACAGAAACCCTGGCTAAAGCTCTTTTTAGTTATGCGGTCACAGTTAATACAGCGGATTACTCCCTCAAAATCGAAACGCAAGGGTTTGCCAATCAGCTCGTTCAATGGCACACGGGCATCGCCCACGGCCAAAACATAAGATACGGGATCACCCGCATCGGCCGGCATTTTTCTGAGCCGGCCAGTTACATCAACAGTTTTGCTCAAGACTTAACCTCATCAAACTGACTGGGGTCAACGTTGGTACCGCCCAACTGACCCCGACGTACAGACGGATCGCACTCTGTGCCCGCTTTACTACCGCGATCGAGAAACCCAACCCGCTCCTGCTCTGGAATCTGGTGCAGGTTTTCATAATAAATAACGGCTTCCAGACTGATCTCGCGCTGCTGCGGTGTGAGCTTTCGGCCATCAGGCCATTTCCCAAGCGCTATAGACTGGCGCAGGCTTTGGTAAACACTAGGGTCGAGCCGCTCGATAAGTTCTTCGTAGGTCATCCGGTTCTCCTGAAAAAACCTTCATTATAAAAGTAGAGGAATCGTTTGACAGGCATAAACGATAATGATTATCATTGCTCCACCAAATGACGACGGTCGTATCATTTGGTCTCTCTCATCAGGAGCTATACGCTTCTTTTATACCCCACCTTTTGGTGGGGTTTTTTTATGCTTGCTGTTTTTTCCGGGCTGGTAAAATGGCGGCCATAGCCAAGCCGGCGACAAAGCCTCCCAAGTGCGCTTCATTTGCCATGCGCCCCAAGCCCAGCATCTCAGGTAAGGGTGTAAACCCGATCACCATCCACACCACGGCAAAGGTTACGAGCGCCGGCGGAAACTGGAAACGCGGAAGCGTTCGCTGGCTAAGCCAGCAGTAGCCAAGAATGCCATAAACAACTCCAGAAAGGCCGCCAAAGAACGGTCCGGAAACGACATATTGCAGCCCATTAGAGACAAGGCTGGTTATGATAAAAAGCAGAACCAGCCGGCCACGGCCGTCAAACCACTCAATCTGGCTACCCAGAAACCACAGCATCACAGAATTAAAAATAATGTGAGTCCAGCTGAAATGCAGGAAGTCCGGCGTGAATAGCCGCCAAACTTGGCCACTGGCAAGCGTGGCAGAGAGCGCATCGAGACGCGCTGCCATGCTGCCCCAATCGTATGCCCGGGGATCAACAATTAATAGATTGGCCGTAAACTGGTTGCTCCCCAGACTGGTAAACCAGGCCATCAATACAGCCAGAATGATCATTCCCAACACCAGCGGTGCATGGCGCGGGGAAGGCTGCCAACGGCCAGCCACAAACACCGGAGAGCGGTTCTGCTGCTCTACGGCCTGCCGAATGTCAGGCTCAGCCAGAAACCGATCCAGAGCCTCAAGAACAGGTTCTGCATGTTCGGGGCTTTCCAGCCATAACACCTGAAAATCACTCTCCACGCTGATCGTGTGGGGAACACCCCGGCCTTTCAACCACTGACTGAACCCACTCAGATCTATGCTGGTATCCAACTGTTTTACTCGATACACAATCTAACTCGCCTCACAGGGTATTCCGGCTGAAGGTTGCACACGTTAGCGGGCAACGCTGTCTTCGCTGGTGGGGTAATCCGGGGAATCGTAGTGATCCCGCGCCACATTAACCCAGACAAACTTATCCCGGGAAAGTGCCTTTTCGCCGTCCATCCGATACGCCACCAACCTGCCGTATTTCACGGCACTGAAGTCAATACAGGCAACGTTGGATTTCAGTGGCGCCGGCTCGCTATCCATCCAGTAGTGGCCCACAAACACCGGGGGTGCATCCAGCGGGTAGCTGATCAGCTGCTTGCGCTCGGCCTCTGTAAGAGCTCGGCCCGCCACTTCTGGCGGCAAGGGATCTGGCTGAAATACAACATCTGCGTAGGTGCGCGGGTTATCCGCCCAGAACTTGGTTCGGAAAAATTCTCGAACGTATCCGTCTCGTCCTGTTATTGCCATACCCTGGGGAAGGCGCAAATCCGTGCCTCGCAACAGCGTATCCATAACCTGTCCAGCAAAGGAGTCGATTGCTGCAGACGCATGAAGGAAATCTTCATCAATACAGGCGCCGCCCTGAATTTGTTTGAATTTCTCGATGAGCTCGCTGTCCCAGCATGCGTGGACCGCCCGAAAGTCATCGTCATCAATAAACAGTGGGATGGTATAAAACCACTCCAGGAAGTCGTTCCATTCGTGAGGATAGGCCTCAAACTGCTCAAGGGTCTCCCTGATCAGCCTATCGTGACGGGAGTTGTGCTCTCGCAGCCAGGTTTTGCCGCTGCCAGCCCGGGCCCGAGTGCAATAGCCCAGTGCGTTATATTCGTGATTACCCATAACGATACGAGCAGAGCCCCGCTCAACCATATTCCTGACCAAATGAAGGGCTTCACGAATCCTGGGGCCACGATCAATGATATCCCCAATGAATATGGCCTGCCGGCTAGGGTGCTGATACACCCCACTTGCCTTGCTGTAACCCATCTGTTCCAACAGCTGTGCCAAGGTGTTCGCACAACCGTGTATATCGCCGATGAGGTCGTAACCACGACTTGCAGTATGATTTGTTCCGGCCATGATCAACTCGCTGCTATTTCACTTGCCCAACCAAGCTTGTCCCGGCAGGTGGCATAGAAATTATGGTCTGTAGGGTGAATCAGCCGAATCTTGAAGGGCTTTTTGGCGATACGAATGATATCACCCGGGGCACAGGCAATATTCATCTGGCCGTCAAAGCTGATCTGAGGATAGGTTTCATTGGTCTCCCCGATAACCAGTTTTATCTCACTTTTCCCGTCTACCACAATCGGGCGACTGCTCAACATATGGGGGAACATGGGCACCAGCACAATGGCATCCAGCTTCGGGTGCATTATGGGCCCTCCAGCTGAGAGCGAGTAGGCGGTGGAACCTGTAGGGGTGGATACTATCAGGCCGTCCGAGCGCTGGCTGTACACAAAATGGCCATCAACATACAGGTCAAAACCGATCATCCGGGTAGACTTCCCCGGGTGCAACACCACGTCATTCAGCGCCGTACCGAATCCCAGTGGTTGCCCATTACGTTCAACATTGCCATCGAGCAGAAACCGTGTTTCCTCAATGTACTCACCTTCCAGGACCTTACCCAAGCGCTCTTCCAGATCCGATGGCGAGATATCTGTAAGGAACCCCAGCCGCCCACGGTTTACTCCGAGCAACGGAATCTTTGATTTGGCCAGTTCTCGGGCAGCGCCCAGCAGGCTTCCATCACCTCCAACCACTATAACCAGATCACAGATTTCACCAAGAAGCTTCTTGCTGGCAACTTGCAAACCGTGGCCGGGCAACATGCTGGCCGTGTCTTCCTCAAGGACAACGTGATAGTGGTTGGCGACCAGATACTGTTTGAGCTGGCGCAGTGACTCAACCACTTTAACGCTGCCCATCCGGCCAATAACACCTATGTTTCTGAATTGATCCATGAAGCTTCCTGTGGTCTCGGGGTATGACGAGAGCGGACAAGCCCGCTAACGCCCATATCAATCTGACCTACAGTTTAACCAAAGTCACCCAGATACTAAAAAAAGTTCTGGAGCGCCCCTCATGTTGAAGGCTGGTGACTCTCGCATCGGTCGTCCAGGCCTGGCTTGAACTCCCCCGGTTGGCTTACCCGCAGCAGAGGTTCGCCACACAGGCTCCCGCCTTCAAGACAGTGCTGACACATCGGGCTCTCGTAGTGTTCAAGCCATTGACGGTAAGACGGTTCGTTCATGCCACAACGCGCTGCTGCGTAGGCTGCAGGGTTGTTAAAGTAGGATTCAATTTCATCATAAGGAAGGGTCAGATGGCCAATGCCCGGGTGATAGGCAACCAAAAAAGCCGACTGGGCTTTCAGGTGGCCCATTACCGTGTTATCCAGCGGTTCCCTATGCTTGAGCTCGTGCAATTCCTGCTCGAAGGCAACAACCTTTTCATCCCTATGCTCCAGCTCACGCTGCTTACGATCCAGCTGCTCCCTGAGCAACACCAGCTCTGCGTTCACATTGGCCTCGTCACGGCCCTTCCCGGCTCCACCAGACCCCACATGCTCCTGCAGGGTGAGATATTGTTGATTACGTTCTGACAAGCGGTACTTTAGTTGTTCATTACTGAGGCGTTGGCGTTCGTACTTCTGTTCGAAATCAGCGGTTTCGTTGCGTAGGGTCTTGATCTCAAGCCGGTGTTCACGCTGCACTTCCGAAAGCATATCCCGATGTACACTCTGCAGGGTCTTAATGCGTAGACGCTGTTCGCGAATCAGTTGGGCTACGCGCGCACGGTCGGCACCCGTGCGATTTTCGTCTGCCAGAGCCGCATCGCTTTCCCCGGCACGAAGCACCGGGATATTCTCCTCTTCTTCAGGCTGGGCACGGCGGAACTTGAGTGTGTTGGCGTTAACGGCTTTGCGGATCACCTGAAAGTGATTGTTGCCCGGGGTCATGTCCGGATCCCACAGCTCAGATGCGTGCTGGGGATCTGGGCACTGGCTACGGCAGACAAGACGAATAGCGCCGCCTCCCATGTTCGGCCCTTTGGCACCCCGAGTAGCGAGCTCTTCAATGGGCACATTCCAACTGCTGTCGGCCCTACCCTCTTCATCAAACCAGATGCGAAAAAACACAAGCGCACGCACCAGAAGATCGCTACTCAGATCAACCAGAACAGCTTTTACTTCGGTTTCAGCAAGGTCCGACAACCCGACATAGCCATCAAGAAAGGCACCAAATTCGCTGGCACGCATCTCGCGGGCCACCTGATTACCTTCTAAAAAAAACACCGCCGAATAGTCACCCGCTGCCTGGACGGCAGATCCCATTGCAGACTCCCCAAAATCCAAAAAACTCTCTGGCAGACATAAAGTTTATAGTCTAGCCAGAGAGTTTCCGGTGCACAGAGAAAAACTGCAACGTTTTGTGATCAGACTATTTTGTTTAAATACCGGCAGCCAATCGGCAACCCTGGTCAATTGCACGCTTGGCGTCCAGCTCTGCTGCCACATCCGAGCCGCCGATCAAATGCACCGGTAGCCCTGCCGCTTCAAGCCCTGCCTGAAGCTCCCGCAAAGGCTCTTGGCCCGCACACAAGATAATGGTATCTACCGGCAGAACCTGATCCTCGCCCTGCTCTGCGCCCTTGGGTGTGACCGTAATATGCAGACCTTCATCGTCAATTTTGCGATAGGTAACGCCAGGAACCATCTGCACCTTGCGGTTCTTAAGCGAGGTTCTGTGAATCCACCCGGTGGTTTTACCCAGATTTTTTCCCACTTTCGTCGCCTTACGCTGCAGCAGGAAAACCTCACGGGCGGGCTCGGGGACTTCCGGCGTCATGCCTTTGATGCCTCCGCGATGCTCTACAGTCAGATCCACACCCCACTCCCGCATGAAGTGGTCGGGATCCAGTGCAGCAGAAGCGCCCTTGTGCACGATAAATTCCGACACATCAAAACCGATACCACCAGCACCGATAACGGCCACTTTCTGCCCTACCGGTTTACGCTCCAGTAAAGCGTCGAGATAGCCGATCACTTTCGGGTGGTCTATGCCTTCAATATCTGGCGTGCGCGGACTTACGCCGGTTGCCAATATCACTTCATCGAAGTTACCGGCTTTCAGCTCCTCAGCCGTTACACGGGTTTCGAGCCGCACATCAACGCCATGCTTATCGAGCATCACACGGTAGTAACGCAGGGTTTCATAAAACTCTTCTTTACCTGGAATTCGTTTAGCAACGTTGAACTGGCCGCCAACTTCTTTACCATCGTCAAACAAAGTTACCTTATGGCCACGCTCTGCGGCTACCGAGGCAAACGCCAGTCCTGCAGGCCCGGCACCCACGACAGCAATGGATTTGGGCGCAGCAGTTTTCACGTAGGAGAGCTCGGTCTCATTGCAAGCACGAGGGTTGACCAAACAGGTGGTCAGCTTGCCGCTGAAGGTATGATCCAGACACGCCTGGTTGCAGCCAATGCAGGTATTAATTTCATCGGCACGGTCTTCTGCAGCTTTCTGAACAAGCTCAGCATCTGCCAAAAATGGTCGGGCCATAGACACCATATCCGCATCGCCCTCTGCCAGAATCTTTTCGGCAACGCCTGGCATGTTGATCCGGTTGGTAGTGACCAGCGGGATACTGACTTCGTCTTTTAAACGTTTAGTTACTTTGGTGAAAGCACCGCGGGGCACAGACGTAGCAATGGTAGGCACTCGCGCTTCGTGCCAACCGATACCCGTGTTGATAATGGTGGCACCGGCTTTTTCGATTTCTTTCGCCAGCTGCACGACTTCGTCCCAGGTGCTGCCGTTTTCAATAAGATCCAGCATGGAAAGGCGATAAATCAGAATAAAGTTCTCACCTACCCGCTCCCGCACGCGACGCACGATTTCGATGGGCAGGCGAATACGGTTCTCATAGCTTCCGCCCCACTGATCCGTACGCTGGTTGGCATGAGAAACAATAAATTGATTAATGAAGTAACCTTCAGAGCCCATGATTTCCACGCCATCATAACCGGCCTTTTGCGCCAGCTCTGAACACACAGCGTAGTCTTCAATTTGCTTTTCTATACCGGCTTCATCCAGCTCTTTGGGTTTGAACGGGTTGATGGGCGCCTGAATGGCAGACGGTCCTACCAGCGCAGGAGAATACGCATAGCGCCCCGCGTGGAGAATCTGCATGCAGATCTTGCCGTCGGCTTTGTGCACAGCACCGGTGATGACCTTGTGCTTCTCGACCTCGTCGTCGTTGGTCATTTTGGCCGCGCCCTGAAACACAGCACCTTCCGTGTTGGGGGCGATGCCGCCGGTAACAATAAGGCCAACGCCGCCACGTGCGCGCTCGGCGTAGAATTCAGCCAGACGCTCGAAGCCGTTTTTAGCCTCTTCCAGCCCGGTGTGCATGGATCCCATTAGCGTGCGGTTTCGCAGCTTGGTGAACCCTAGATCCATCGGTTCGAGTAAATTCGGATATTTGGCAAGGCCTGGTGTCGCATTAGTGGTCATAATTGGTCTCCGCATAATGATCATTGGCGAGATCTTAACCGCCCCGCTCCTTTTAATGATGTCTAAATTACCGATGCGGGTTGCCATCAACAATATCCCTGAATAACATTCTATTATCCTCAGGCGACAGTCTAAAGAGAATCACGATGGATTCAGCCAATCTTCCCCCCCCTCCTGATCGCAATCCGCTTGGCGACATCAGCGTTCTCTATGTTTGCGTACTGCTCAGGGCGGCTGAAGCCGAAGGCGTAAACGTACAGGATTTGACGAACCGCTTTCAGCTTAACGAACAAACCCTCACCTCACCCGCCGCGCGAATCAGCATTCCACGCTTTATGAGGCTGGGCCACGCTGCCATTGAATCCTGCGGCAACGCCACACTGGGTTTGCGCATGGGCGCCTTGTCGCGACCAATAGACGCTGGCATAGCAGGCCTTGCGGGCGAATGCGCCAGCACTGCCGGCGCTGCTATACAAACGCTTATTCGTTATTCGTTATTGACCAGCCGCAATAGCCGGGGGACTCCAAAGACAGAGCCAGAAAAAAGGCGCCTGCAATTTTACTCCATTCGCCCTTATAACCGGTTCAACCGTTTTGTTGTGGACTCGGTGCTAGGCGCCTGGACTCAGTTCCTGCGTACGGTGAGTGGGCAGTGGGATGTACTGGAAAAAGTCACCATTGAATACCCATCCACGGGCATGGATGAGCTGTTTGAAGGCTGGTTTCGTTGCCCGGTTCAATTTGGGGCAGCCATGAACAGCGTAACGGTCCGGCAGGACCTATGGAATCAGGAGGCCATGCAAGCCCAGCCCGCCATGCACGAGAAACTGGTACTGCTTTGCGATACAGAAATGCGGGAGATTCAGCGGGGCTGGACAACAGGCGACCGGGTAAAAAGCCTGCTCACACCTCTGTTTCGGGGAGAAACCCCAAGCCTTGAAACAATTGCGTCGAAATTGGGCGTGACACCCTGGACTCTGCAACGCCAGCTATCCGCAGAGAAAACCAGCTTCAGGAAATTGATGGATGACACCAGAAAACAACTGGCAAGGGATTATATCCGGGAAACTGAGACCTCGTTATCCGAAATAGCCTGGCTCCTCGGCTTTTCCAACCCTGCCGCAATGCACAAAGCTTACCGGCGCTGGTTTGGACTTAGTCCAGGAGAGCACCGGAAGCAGTTTCGCGAGATGATCAAATAAGCGCGATCATGGGTTACAGGAGCGCCTCAGAGGCGCTCCGCATTACCGATACAGGTGCTCGGCGTGAAAGCGCAGGTGCTGCTCGATGAAGCTGGCAATAAAATAATAGCTGTGATCAAAGCCTTCCCGACGGTTCAGCTCCAGCGGGTAGCCGCTGTGCTTTGCCGCTGCTTCCAGAATTTCCGGCTTAAGCTGCTCCGCCAGAAAATTGTCGGCCTCGCCTTGATCTACCAGTGCCGGCACAAAGGCGCTGGCCTTACGCATCAGCATGCTGGCGTCGTAATCAGCCCAGCTAGCAGTGTCTTTACCTAAATATGCACCGAAGGCCTTCTTGCCCCAAGGGCAATTAACCGGATTGGTGATTGGGCTGAAGGCCGATACAGAGCGATAGAGCTCCGGATTGCGCAGTGCCAGAACCAGAGCACCATGCCCACCCATGGAATGACCGGCAACTGAGCGCTGCTGACTGACCGGGAACATGGATTCGACAAGCGCTGGCAGTTCGTTCAGCACGTAGTCATACATACGGTAATGCTGGCTCCAGGGTGCCTGGGTGGCATTCACGTAGAAGCCTGCCCCTTTGCCCAGATCGTAGCTGTCATCGTCCGCCACTTCATCACCACGGGGGCTGGTGTCCGGCGCAATGATTGCCATGCCCAGCTCGGCCGCGATGCGCTGGGCACCTGCTTTTTGCATGAAGTTCTCATCCGTGCAGGTCAGGCCGGACAACCAGTACAGGGCCGGCACCTTGTCGCCATTTGAGGCCTGCGGCGGCAGATAAATAGCAAAACGCATGGTGCAATTCAGCGTTTCCGAAAAATGGCTGTACTGCTTGTGCCAGCCATCAAAGCTCTTGTTACAGCTCAGGTTTTCAATATTCATGGAATATCTCTCAAAAAAAAGCCGCCTGGCCAATAAGCAGGCGGCTATCTTGATTACTTGTCGAAGTGAATAACGGAGCGAATGCTCTTGCCTTCGTGCATCAAGTCGAAAGCTTCGTTGATCTTTTCCAGACCCATTGTGTGAGTAATAAAATCATTAAGCTTAAACTCACCCTGCATATAACGATCCACGATGCCTGGCAACTCGGAACGCCCCTTCACGCCGCCAAATGCCGAGCCTTTCCAGACTCGACCGGTTACCAACTGGAAAGGACGAGTAGAAATTTCCTGACCAGCACCGGCGACACCGATGACCACCGACTCACCCCAACCTTTGTGGCAGCACTCCAGGGCGGAGCGCATCACGTTGACGTTGCCAATACATTCGAATGAGTAATCCACACCGCCATCAGTCAGTTCAACAATCACCTCCTGAATCGGTTTGTCATAGTCGTTCGGGTTGATGCAATCGGTGGCACCCAGCTTGCGGGCCAACTCGAATTTGCTCTCGTTAATGTCGATCGCGATGATGCGGCTGGCCTTGGCCATAGTGGCACCAATGATCGCCGACAGGCCGATGCCGCCCATACCAAAGATGGCCACAGTGGCGCCCTCTTCTACCTTGGCGGTGTTCATAACCGCACCCATGCCAGTGGTAACGCCACAACCGAGCAAACACACTTCTTCCAGCGGTGCTTCTTTATTGACCTTCGCCAGAGAGATTTCCGGCAATACTGTGTACTCGGAAAAGGTTGAGCAGCCCATGTAATGAAAAATTGGCTGGCCGTTCTTGGAGAAACGGCTGGTGCCGTCTGGCATCAGGCCGTTACCCTGAGTTTCTCGGATTTTCCCACACAGGTTGGTTTTACCAGATGTGCAGAATTTGCATTCGCCGCACTCAGGGGTATACAGAGGAATAACGTGATCGCCTACCTGAAGGCTGGTTACACCTTCACCTACAGACTCCACAATACCGCCACCTTCATGACCCAGGATCACCGGGAAGATGCCTTCGGGATCATCACCAGACAACGTAAAGGCGTCGGTATGGCATACACCGCTGGCAACAACTCGAATTCGCACTTCACCAGCCTGTGGCGGCATGACATCCACTTCTTCAATGGACAGAGGTTGGTTCGGGCCCCAGGCAATGGCTGCTTTGGATTTGATTATCTGAGTCATTTGGCTCTCCAGTCGTTGTAGTTCTCCGGCAGAGGGTTCCGCCATGTTGATGGAGACATTGTATTCGTTTCCTCTAAAGAGATAATCCCATAATATGTCAATTCACCTTTACCACTGAGTAACAGTAGTGAAGGTTTTCCCAGCCTGATGCGTTTTTCGTAAACGCACCAGCCTAAGACATGGAGGAGGAGTGAGCGGATGTTTATTTGGGAAGGCGTCAGTGAATTCGTGGCAGTTGCGGAGACAGAAAGTTTTACTGCTGCCGCTAAAAGGCTGGGCATCTCTACCGCTCAGGTTAGCCGTCAGGTCAGTGCTTTAGAAACCAGGTTATCAACCAAGTTATTTTACCGAACCACCCGCAAGGTGTCGGCAACCGAAGCCGGGCAGACCTATTATCAACACTGCAGACAGGTGCTCGATGGCCTTGAAGAAGCAGAGCGCGCCATGACAAACCTTCAGTTGATCCCCAAGGGCAAGCTGCGATTGACTGCGCCGATAACTTTTGGCGAGAAGGTCATTGCCCCTATGGTCAACAATTTCGTACTGCGCTACCCGGAGCTTGAGGTACAGCTAAATCTAACCAATCAGAAACTGGATCTGGTGGCCGGAGGCTATGACTTGGCTGTGCGCTTAGGCAAGCTGGAAGACTCCAGCATGATGGCCAAACGACTGTCGTCGCGAACCCTGTATGTATGCGCCTCACAGGAATATTTGTCGACTTACGGGGTTCCCCACTCTCTGTCAGAGCTGGAGCAACATAATTGCCTGCAGGGAAATCTGGATTACTGGCGCTTTCAGGAACGGGGCAAGCCCCACAATATCCGGATAAAAGGCAATATTATGTGCGACAGCGGCTGGGCACTTCTGGATGCAGCCGTTAAAGGCATCGGTATTGTTCAGCTGCCTGACTACTATGTTCAGCCTTCGCTGGCCTCCGGGGAACTGGTCAGCCTGTTGGAGCGTTACCAAGAAGCCGATGACGGCATCTGGGCTATCTATCCTCACAACCGCCATTTGTCGCCAAAGGTACGGATGTTACTGGACTATTTGAGCGAACGTCTTCAGCCGACTGGCAAACGCTCGTTATAAGGAAGTAGACGCGAGATATTATAAGACGCCAAAACGAAAAAATCCGTTAGCTATAAATAGCTAACGGATTTTCGAATATGGCGGAGCGGACGGGACTCGAACCCGCGACCCCCGGCGTGACAGGCCGGTATTCTAACCAACTGAACTACCGCTCCGCAAAGTCATAACCGATTGCTTTTTAAGACAATGCAATCAATGCTCTGATTACTCGGTGACAACGAGAGCGCATTATAAAGAGGTGCCTGCCTATGTCAACGCCTTTCCTGATAATTTTCAGGAAACCAGCGTTTTACATGGCATCAACCATTACATCCTTGCCTTGCGCGGTCTTCCTGTACTCAATAGGAGTCATCGCAGACCAACGCTTAAACGCACGGTAAAAGGTACTCGGCTCAGAAAACCCTGTGAGATACACGATCTCATCAATGGACTCGTCCGTTGTCGCAAGCAACTGCCTGGCAAGACGGTAACGGAAATCAGCCAGCACTTGATTAAAGCTGGTTTCTGCCTCAGTAAGCCTGGTACGCAGCGTGCGAGGCTTTATGTTTAAGCGTGTAGCCACGGTATCCAGCGTAACTTCACCACTGTCCAGCAACTCGGCAATAATGCGCTCAACTTGCCCAACAATGTCTTTTTTCTCCAAGCGGGCGACCTGTTCGCTGGCAAAGCGCTCATGCAAATCCAAAAGCTCTGGCTCTGCATGGGATGAGGCATGGGAAAGCAGGCTAGCGGGAAAGTACAGCCGGTTTTCTTCAGCACCGAATATTACATCACAGCCAAGTACGTCTCTTACGTGCTCATTTCCTTCGTCACGCTGATGCTCAAACTCGATTCGTGAAGGCCGGAACTGGTCATCGGTGATGGAGCGGAAAAACGTGATCAACCCCTGTACAAAGCACTCATTAAAATGTCGGAGGCGACGAACATCATCTGACGCGGCATCCAATACCATGCAGGCATCTTCGCCCTCTATGAAGAAATCTGTGTTGGCGGCATCGCTCAGCAGGCGCTGATAATTTTTTGCGCGCCGCAGCCCTTCACCAAAGGTTGGACTACTGAGAAACAGATATTCAAGAACTTGCCCCTTGTACACAGGCAAAAGCTGCCCCAGATGCAACCCGATATCAAGATCGCCGGAAACGTCCTCTACGGCCTGCCAGAAAAACATCTGGGCGCTGTGGGGCGTACGTAGCTGTTCTGTGTAAACGTAATCCGCGTTAACGCCGAGCCGTCTGAATATGAGATCAGTATCAATACCCTTCGCTTTCATCGCCTCATAGATAAGGCGCAACATCACGCCTGCATCACGTAGTTCCTGCATATAATCCCGCTTTGTATTTATTGGATACTACTTTGGCCCGGCGGACACTCACCGGAACACCCCAAGTCAATGCGCCGCCTGGACGGGTTTGCCAGACTTGCAGCAGGCTTAAATACGTTGCCTACCCAGCCCTATTTTGGCTACTTTGTTCAACAGCCACCTAATACTAACGTCTTGCATTAGAGCATATCAGGCCACAGGCTCACAGTTGTACCAGATTCCAGACACAACCGGCACCTGAATTAACAATCTTTCGTCAATCCGTCATGTGCCGCCCATGAACATACCGGTTATCAGGGAGAACATCTCATGTCAGACAAACTGGTTTACCAGAGCACGCCTCCGGCCCTACTGCCCCTCTACGGCAAGGCAATCCTGCCGAAAAAACGTACCTTCGGCGCAGATATTACACTTCCAAAACTTTCCGTAGAGCTGCTTTGTGCGCACACTTCCAGTGATGATCTGCATCAATATGAGCGCGTGTGCGGCTTTCCCCCCAGCAACCACATGCCCATTACCTGGCCTCACATTCTTGCCTTTCCGCTCCACCTCAAGCTGCTAACTGAAAAAGTCTTCCCGTTACCACTGCTGGGCCTGGTCCACCTGCAGAACACGATCATTCAGCATAGAGCCATTGGCACAGGGGAAGTCCTGAACCTGCACGCCTGCCTTGGTGAGCAAACACGCAGTAGCCGGGGTATAGAGTTTGGCATAATAACCACCGCCAGCTCCGCAGGTATGGTGGTTTGGGAGGAAACCAGCACTATGCTTTTCCGACAATCGGAACAGCAAGCAGAACCAACCGCAAAAAAGGCGCCACCGGCCCTGGAGCACTACCCAAACACCATAGAAATGGAAGCGCCGGAAGCCACCGGGCGAAAGTACGCAAAAGTCTCCGGCGACAGCAACCCGATTCACATGCATGCTTTGAGCGCCAAGGCCTTTGGCTTTCCCAAGGCAATCGCACACGGCATGTGGAGCAAGGCTCACGCGCTGGCTATTTTGGAGCAACAGGGGGAATGGCGCTCAGGGCCGGTAAAGGTGAGCTGTCAGTTCAAGAAGCCCCTGTTTTTGCCAGGCACAGCGCAGCTGAACTGGCGCACAGGAAAATCCGGGTGGGACTACCAATTACTGAACGCAAGAGGCGATGCGCCACACCTCAGCGGGCGCATCGAATGGCTCTAGGAAAGGCCAGCGGGGCTCTCATCAGCTGATAAGCAAGAGGGCGAACTTGCCACTGCTGGAAGAGTAAAGAAAAATCGGGCGCCGCCATCTTCGGGGCGCTCAAAACCGATATCCCCTCCTTGAGCCTGAATTAGGGAGCGACAGGTTGGCAAGCCAATACCCATACCCTCATCTTTGGTGGTGTAAAAAGGCAGAAACAATTTTTCTTCTGCATCTTCCGCAAGGCCGACACCATAATCGCGTACCTCAATCCGCACGTAACCCGCTTCGGTCACTTTCGCACTCACTTCCACTGGCAGGGCAGATCCTGCAATGCGCGTAGCCTCAAGCGCATTTCGTATCAGGTTAAGCGCAACCTGTTGCACCTGAATAGGGTCGGCCAGAATATCAGGCAAATCCTCCGGTACGAAAAGCTCAATTACCCCGTCATTGTCGCGCGCATCCACTTCTGCAAACTGGCGCGTATCCTCCAACAATGCCGATACCGCCACGACTTCCTTACCGGTGGCTGGCTTTTTCATAAATCGGCGAATTCTGCGGATAATCTCACTGGCACGATGAGATTGGGCCTCAATTTTATCGAGGGTTTCCTGCAGCAAGATCAGGTTCGGGTTTTCAACGGCCATCATCCGCTTGGATACACGGGCGTAATTAGCAATCGCCGTTAGCGGCTGGTTGACCTCATGGGCAACACCTGCCGCCATCTCCCCCATGGTAGTCAGGCGGGACGTATGGGCCAGCTGGTGACGCTGTTCCTGAACAAGCTCGCGCGCTTCCTCCAACGCCTGCTCGCTTTCCAGTTCAGTGGTAATGTCACGAAATACAACCACGGCTCCGTGCAACTCATCACTATCGTGTTTTGGTGTGGAGCGATATTCGGCGGGAAAACCAGTTTCATCCGTGCGTAACATTCTGATGTCACGCTGATTCTCTGTAACACCCTGGCGGCAGGTGGCTTGAACCGGAAGACCGTCTGGGCACTCAGACGCTGTGGAAAAGTGGGTTTCAAAAAAATTACGCCCGATCAGATCTTCAACCGGGCACCGCATAATGATTGCGGCCGCAGGGTTGGCAAACTCGATAGTGCCACTCTCATCAAGGCCGTAAATGCCTTCACTGATGGAGTTGAGAATGCGAGCCTGGTCACCCTTAAGTTCTCGATTACGCGCCTGCAACTCACGCTCAAGCCGGATAACACGGGCGTGGGTCTTAACCCTGGCAATCACTTCCTGGGACTGAAAGGGCTTGGAAATATAGTCTGCACCGCCCAAGGAGAAGCCTTTTACCTTTGCCTGTAGATCGTCCAGGGCAGAGAGAAAGACCACCGCGCAATCGGCCGTTTCGGGGTCGGCCTTAAGACGCTGACACACTTCATAACCGTCCATTTCCGGCATCATGATATCAAGCAGGACAACTTCAGGCTGATGGCGACGAGCAAGATCCAGCGCTTTTTCGCCCTCATTGGCGATCAGCAGCCTGTAATCTTGATCTTTCAGTGTTTCATAGAGAACTTTCAGGTTCTGTGGATTGTCATCCACGAGCAGAACCGTAACCTCTGAATTTTCGCTGACGACTTCAGTCATATAGTAAAAGGCCGGTCAAAAAGATAACCGCATAATGCCGGCGGGATCACCGCGCGTCGATAAGGTTCTTTACGGACAGCACCATACGAACCAGATGTGCGAGTGAATGCGTGCCCATCTTGTGCATTACCCGGGAACGATGAATCTCTACCGTGCGCTGGCTGATTTCCAGCTCGATAGCGATTACCTTATTGGCCTGGCCTTCTATCATACGATCCATGATCTCGTGCTCACGCGGGGTCAGGCTCTTGATCCGACGAATAATCTCTTGTTTTTCATCAAGGGTTTTACGCTGTTCCAGATCCTGTTCCAGTGCAGCCTCGATTTTCTCAAGTAGCGCCTCTTCCCGATAGGGCTTCTGGATAAAATCCACTGCGCCTTCTTTCATGGCATCCACTGCCATGGGAACATCACCGTGCCCTGTCACAAAAATAATCGGCAATATAGAGTGCTTGTCGTTGAGTTTTTTCTGCAGCTCCATACCATCCATGCCCGGCATGCGAATATCCAGCACAATGCACCCGGCCATAGTTTCAGAGTAATCCTTAAGGAACACAGCCGCGTTCTCATAGGTTTTGACCAGCTTGCCATCAGATTTCAATAACAGTTCAAGTGAGTCACGAACGGCTTCGTCGTCCTCTACCACGTACACAGTTTGCTGGATGTCAGTCATGGGTGTGTTCTCTCCTGTCTGTTTTATTTTGGCCGCCGCTCAATGGATTGACGGATCTTTCTGGTCATCACGGGCGTGCTCCTGGCGTTCGTGCTCACGCATTTTCTCAAGCCGTTGCTGAATAATGCCAAAAACGCTCTGCTTCGGATAGTTGCCTTTGCTGTCCGCTTTGCCAGCTGGCTTATCCAGAAGCAGCGTTACGGCTTCCTCAACATTCGAAACAGCGTACACGGCAAACCGGCTTTCCCTGACAGCTTTAACCACCTCGCTGTCCAGCATGAGGTTCTGCACATTGTTAGCCGGCACGATCGCGCCTTGGGTATCGTTGCTGCCACCCTTAAGCTGACAGGTAGCAAAGAAGCCTTCAACTTTCTCGTTTACCCCGCCAATAGGCTGTACCTCGCCAAACTGGTTAACAGAGCCAGTGATGGCCAGATCCTGCCGCACGGGAATACCTGACAGCGAGGATATCAGCGCACAAAGCTCTGCCAACGATGCACTGTCGCCGTCCACTTCACCATAGTTCTGCTCAAACGTAAGGCTGGCCGACAAGTGCATCGGATCATATACAGAAAAGTGGGAGGCAAGCCAGGAACTGAGGATCATCACGCCTTTGGAGTGAATATTGCCACCCAGCTTCACGTCCCGTTCAATATCCATGATCCCGCCATCACCATAATAGCAGGTGGCCGTTACACGGTTAGACAGGCCAAACTCAAACCCGCCGGTGGAGAGTACAGACAGCGCATTTACCTGGCCAACAACGGCCCCGTGGGTTGAAACCAGCGTGGAGCCGTCACGGATTGAATCATAAAACTGATCGCGGATTCGGCTGCTACGGTATTTGGCGCTTTCTAGCGCCCTTTCCACATGAATATCCTGAATTGTCTTAGCGCCGGCCTGGCGTGCCCAGAAATCTGTCTCACGCAGGAGATTGGCAATATTTGCTGCGTGCAGTGAAAGCCTATCCTGGTGTTCTGCCATGCGAGCGCTGTGCTCAATAACCCTTGCTACCGCTTTGTTGGAGCAGTGCAGCAGGTTCTTTTCTTTCACAACGCTGGCAATAAACTTTGCGTACATAACCTGGCTATCTTCCGAGCGGTACATCTCATTCTCGAAATCTGCCGTTACGCGGAACAGCTCAGCAAATTCAGGATCGTAATCCTGCAACAGCATCCAGGTTTCACGATCACCGAAAAGCACGAGCTTTACTTCCAGAGGCACACCCTGTGGCTCGATCGAAATGGTGCCAGATAGTGTGAGTTCACGCTCAAGGGAGTTGATTTGAATAGACCGAGAGCGCAACGCCCTCTTAAGCCCATCCCAGACAAACGGTTGTTCCAGCATCTTGATGGCATCCATCAACAGATAGCCGCCATTCGCTCGGTGCAGGCTGCCCGCACGAATCAAGGAAAAGTCGGTGAACACAGTGCCCTTGTAAGTCACATTCTCAACGTACCCAAACAGGTTGTGATACGTCGGGTTATCTTCCACCACCATCGGAACTTCATTGGTTTTCTGGTGCACTAGCACGTTAACGAGATAACGGCGCGGCATCTTTTTATCCAGCGAGGCATAGGCAATGGCCGCTTGCTCCTCGTTGTCATCGAGAAAAATTTCCAGATTTTCAACCAAGTCGGCCCGTACAGCGTCAAAAAAGGCAACCACATCAGGAAGGCTCTTGTAGCTTTCAATCAGCGCATCAATTTGATGGCCAGAAATGCCTTCCAAAGTTTCCTTGTTTAAGGCTTGCTGCTTGTCGGCGTACTCCTGTTCCCAGTCCGCTAATTTGCGCAGGGCCTGGCGAAGCTTTTTCTCAAGCTTATTGATGGAATCCTCATATTTTTCACGCTGTGCATCCGTCAATGCCTTAAACGTCTCTGCGGTATGAGGCTTGTCATCTTTCATTGCCACCAAGCGATACCCACCGGGCGTGGTAATCGTAAGACTAACTTTCTTGCGGCGTGCCTGTGCGGCCACCTTCTCCAGCTCATCTTCCTGCTTCTTGCCGTACTCTTCTTTCAGCTGCTCTGAGCGCTCCAGAAAGGAGTCACTATCGAAGGTTTGAGGAATAACCTTAACCAGCCGGCTCATGAGCTTTTCCATGTCCTGCTTCAACTGCACACCCATGCCCGCTGGCAACTGAAGCAACTTAGGAACCCGCGGCTCCTCAAAATCGGCGACATAACACCAGTCATGGCTTTGCTGCTTGGTGTCCAGGTGATGCTCCAGATACCGCAGCATCATTGTGCGCTTACCCAGACCGTTGCGCCCTACGGCATAAACGTTATAGCCACCATGAGGCATCGCCAGCGCAAAGCGCACCGCCTCCTGGGCGCGATTCTGGCCTACGATTTCCGCAAGGGGCTCCAGTTGTCTGGTGGACTTGAACGGCAGATCTTTCAGAACACAGGCTTTGTAAAGCTGATGTAGAGACAGTGGCTTCAAGGTTGGGTCCTGTAACGGTTAACTCATTGGCCCGCCATTGTAGGTTCTGCGAACCGGTCTGTCGCGCTCAGAGGAAAGAATTGTGGCAAACGCTCCCCTGCGGACCATTTTGTGACCCCTTTCACGCTTTCCTGCCTCATTGTTGTCCCCATCTTTCTCCGCACACTACACTTCTTCTTCCGACTATCGTTCTTTAGTCTTATAGTCGGCTACAACAACGACAACAAAATGTGTAATGGATGCCAGCCTATGACGAGTGATTCCGCAGATCGTCGGATCAAGGATCGCTACCCGGCTTCTTGCCTGAGGGTACAGGTGCGTGAGCGCGGCTTTTTCAGCAACAATAAATCCTCCTTCCAGGCTACCTGCCTTGACCTTAACCGATACGGCATGGCTGTGCTGTGCCCAAGACCGCTGGAGCCCGGCACACGCTTGCTTATGGATTTTGAAGGTAAGTACATCAGTGAGTCTAAGGTTTGCGCGCGGGTTGTAGAGTGCCACCCGTTTCAAGCGGGCTATAGGGTAAGCGTCCAGTTCAGTTATTGCCTGAACAAAAAGGGGTATTCCAGAGCGGTGGATAACGCATTGTCACGTCTCGAAGGCTTCTACAATCATTTCGCCAGCTAGCGGGCCTCTCAGAACAGCCCAGCATCCAGTCCGGCTGCAACGTACATCCCCAGCTCACAACACTGTTCTTCGAACTTATCCTGGTAGGCTCCACGACAAATCAACGGATCTTGAACCGCTTTCCAGCGCAGTCCGGTGGTGATGCTTTCGATAGCACGCTGTGTTCCTGTGCCGTCGTGGCCCGCGCGAATGTAGTAAGCAAAGGGTAAGTCTTGGGTTTTCTCCAGGCAGGGATAATAGCTGCGATCAAACATCGCTTATACAAATATGAAATATACGATTGACGTTACTGAGTGGGTTGATTTGAGATACGGGGCCTTAGAAAACTAAGTCGACAACATAATTCCAACAACAATTTTCTTAGGGTTGCTACTTGAGCGATCCTAGCCAGCCAGCAACATTTTTTGGATCTAGCAGCGCCTTCCGATTGCCTATTAGCGATGGACACTGAAGCCAGCCGCCAATGGTAATGACATCATAAGTTGGCCGCTCCGGTCGCAAAGCGAACATTCAGGTAGGACGATTAACGTCGCTCAGCATGCGCGGCTTTGGAAGGGAGCCGAAGACGGAATGGAAAAGCCGTCGTATGACTGGCCTTGTATGGATAATCTCTGCCGTGAATGGGTAAAGTTGAGACCCACCCCCAGCTGCAACTGGGGGTCTTCGTGCAGCAGCTCGGTGATTGACCGGCTCCTCTTTCGAGAGACCGATAACCAGTGTGTAGCGCTGCATGACTCTAAAGCGATAACTCGAACAGTCATCGGGGCCTCGAGCCCGTATAGCAAGGCAGAGTCAGCTTATTATGAACAACTCAAAAATCCAAATACCCGTCAATATCGGTGTCGACGTTGGTAAGGCCAATCTCGATATCGCCCTTCATCCCTCCGGACAGCTTTATTCGATCCCCAACAGCAAGGCGCACATCCGGCGATTCGTCAAAATCCTCAAAGGCTACTCCATCGAACGTATCGTGGTGGAAGCAACCGGGCGTTATGAACATGCCCTGGTGCAAGCATGTGACCAAGCCAGTCTACCGATCATTGTCGTCAATCCCACCAGTGTCAGACGGTACGCTCAAGCTATCGGCGTGCTTGCCAAAACCGACCGGATTGATGCGCAAGTCATTGCCAAATACGCGGCCACACTGAAGCCTGAGTTTAGGCCTATTCCGGACAAAACATCCCAAAAAATTAAAGACTTACTAACCCGGCGCAGCCAGCTCCTGGAAATGTCCACCATGGAGAAAAACCGTCTCCAGATACTTCCAAAGACACTGCATCGTTCCATCAATAGCTTGCTAAAAATGCTTCAAAATCAAATCAAAACCATTACCCAACAGATCGACCAAGAAGTGGCCAAAGTCGATCATTGGCGCATCAAAGCAGAGATTCTGACCAGTGTTCCGGGCGTCGGCAAAGTACTCACCTACACCCTGCTCAGCGAGCTTCCAGAACTCGGCTCGCTCAACCGAAAAGAAATTGCTGCGTTGGTCGGTGTTGCACCAATCAACCGCGATAGCGGCAAGCTCAATGGCAAACGAAGGATACAGGGAGGACGTCACAGAGTGCGCACGGTGATGTTCATGGCCATGCTCTCATCCATCCAGTGCAATCCTGTTTTTAAACGGTTCTACGAGCACCTGAAAGCCCAGGGCAAACTTCCCAAGGTCGCTCTGATCGCCTGCATGAGAAAAATGATTGTGGTGCTCAATACCATGGTTAAAAACCAAGAACCGTGGCGTGAAAATATGGCTTAATTTATGGGATTGACACCACAGTCACTGGTTAGTGCGAGACAACAGCATACTTCGATCTCTGGCTACCAACATGACCGGCTGCTCCAAATCCCGATACCCGGATTCGTGGATGCACTTTGATTGAAAACACCCCGCAGGATGCGACAAATGAACCTATGCTTCACGCTATCAGATCCAGACCAAATTTTAGGCTGACGGCCCCACCGCTTCCGGTCAGTGCCTGTCCCTGGGCTTTTTTCGAGTACCTGTACCTCGTTTCCCTGGCCCCGCTGGTAGCCGACAATGTCAGGCTGACATTTTAAGTTAGCCTCCATTCCGCTGGAGAATGGAATTAGGGATGGTTCCACTCATTCCGTCAGAGAGCCCTAAAAACGAAGGGGTGGAGGGGGCAAGGAATTTTTTAGGTGTCCTATATTCTTCCATATCTGATTAACGAACTTGCTCTTTCACTGCAAGGGATGCCTGCCCCTCTGTGTGTGGCCTGTTCTCGAATGCCTGCCCCTGTTACTCCTTCGGCTGTGCGAAACGGCAACTGCGATGTATCACTTGCAGCAACATCACGGTCGAAGTCTGCGCGCGCGTAATCGCGCGGGTAATATGAGAAGCTCTTCAGGTAAAAATATGCCTTTGCATCCATGTAACGCCTAGACAATTGCAAGCTAGCGGCCTCAGCCGATTTTGCGTCAAAATCATGACTGAGATGAATCATTGATATCCCGCTGTCGTTCGCGCTACTTGAATCGACCGGCGTAGCACCGCTCCTCGACCATTCATTCAGAAGAATATTCGCGGTCTTCGGTGGGCCATAGGCCACGACTGGGCCAACCGAAACTCCGGCAATCGAGCTCTTGTGATCATCGAGAAACGAACGCGTTTCCTCAAGAGTCTTGGTCGTTTCCCCGGCGTAAAGCAAGACATTGACCTTGGCGGCGATACCGTGATCGCTGCACGCCTTGAGCAAAATAGACGCTCGCTCAAGGTAGCGGTCCGGATGGCGGGATTTGCGCATGTTTAGAATCTGCGTCGGGGAGGCCGTCTCGAGCCCCAGATCGAGCACCTTCAATCCTGCCCCGGCGAGGCAGGCAATCGTTTCAGGCGTAAGGACATCGACGCGGCTCTCCGTCCGCCACGCCACATTGAGGCCGTCGGCTTGGAATGCCTTCGCTAGACCGGTGGCCCATTTCTCATTGGGGACGAACATTGATGATTGAAAATAGGGCCGGATCTCGCTGTCCCCATACTGGCTAGAAACTGCCGCAAGCGCTCTAGCAAACTGCTGCGGTTCACCCAACTTCTCTAGAGGGATATCCCGCTCTTCGCAGAACGAGCAACCCATGCCACAACCACGTGATGCCTCAATGCTCGGTTGATAGCGTTCGAAGCCTGATACCAAGGTATGGTTTAGGACGACATCTGGCTTCGGGGCAGGCAGGAGGCGTAAGTCCGGCGCGTTCGTGAGCAGGCTCGCTATTAGCGGTTCTGCCAGACCGGGGACCAACAAATCCGCCTCCGGCAATTTCGCGTGCAACCAGTCAGGATCCGGGCCGACTACCCAACGTCCACCGACAATGATCCTAGCGTCCGGATCAATGTCGCGCACTAGCCTGCAAAAAGTCTGCGCCCATCGTAGAGCGTAGAAGCTGGGTATGGATAGCATTATCGGCAACCGAGACGGAAATACTCCTTTATCCAGCAACATGCTTAGGACGTCGGCGGGTTCGCGGTGCTCGCCGTGCACCAACAAGGTGGAGGTTCCCATGGTATCTAGGGTCGTTGCCAGCGATAATGCACCGTAATTGAGATAGAGTTGCCGGCGCGCAAGCATATGATCGCGCTTCTTGGGCGATAACATACCGGCAGATACGAATGTAACTGTATTCGAGCGTTTCATTAAACTCCATTGCGTGTTTGATTATTATAAATAAAGGATTTGCATGCCATTTATAAGTATCGAGGGCATTGACGGTAGCGGGAAGACCGAGCAAGTTAAGCTACTTGTTGAGCATCTTAGAGGTAACGGTCAATCGGTACTACAGACAAAGGAACCGGATGGAGGCCATTTGGGGGCAGAGGTCCGGGCGATTCTAACGCACTCTGACCGACCACTCGCTCCGGCAGAGCAGCTCTTGCTGGTAAGCGCTGCCCGATTTGATCATGTGCGCAGTGTTATCCGGCCGGCATTGGCGAGTGGCCAGTGGGTCATCTCTGATCGTTTCATCGACTCGACTTACGCTTTTCAAGTCGCGGTGTCCGACGCTGATCTCCACCTGCTGTTTCGGTCGACCCGCGACATTGTCGTGGGCCCCACACTCCCAGATCTTACGATCATCCTAGACCTTCCCCTTGCCGTCGCTCATGGCCGGCGGGAGCAGCGCCGCGACGGCGTTCCTGACCCGGCGGAAGCGGCGCGAGATTTCGCAGTCATCCGCAAAGCTCTGATCGCGGTGGCACACCAGGAGCCGGAACGCTGCCATGTCATCGACGCAAATCAGTCACTGGATGGGGTGGCGCGAGACATCTGGCGCTTGGTCGAACCTTTGCTATGACAACCTCCGGCAACACACCTAGCGACCGTCGCCCATCGCAACAGATCTGAAACCCGGAGCTTTCCATGAACCCGCAGACCCGAAATCTGCTTATCCAGCGCGTGATTGACTCGCTTGGCATCTTGGCGCCGGGCTCGATTTTCGAGCGGTTCGGGGTCGTGTTTATTGAGTATCTGCGCGATGTGAAGCTCGTACAGCGGGGGTCGTCGGTCGGCGGCAGCCCAGTCGGTGGGGCGCTAGATGCCGTGTCGGAAGATGGGAGTCTGGTCGTCGAGGCTTCGATCGTGCAGAAATACTTCTCCGGTGCGATGACCAAGCCTTGGGGGGATCTCGATCACACCCTATCCTTAGCGCCGCGCGCCCAGGACATCTATCTTCTGAGTTCCCAGCGCGCGCAAACCGGCGTAATCGAAGCGATGGTCAACACAGCATTGCAGCAGACACGGATGAATGGGAGACACCTCCATCTCATGGACAGCCGGTCGATCGCTGAGGCCATCATCGATACGCTGATGCTGCGGGACGACGCGATCGACGACCTTGCCCAGCATCTGCCCGTTCTGGCCGATATTCGAGATGACCACCCTGCGTCGTTGCGCGCGCCGCCAATAAGCGCTCTTTACGTACCAAATAACGCAGTCGACACTGAACTTGATCGGAGGCTCGAAAAAACGGCGTGTGTTGAGATCGGCGGCATTGGCGGCATTGGGAAGTCGCAAGCCGCAGCCGCGTGTCTACTGCGCAACGAATGCTATTTCGAATACAGGTTTTGGGTCAGCGGTCGCGACATCGACGGTGTCGAGCGACTCTCGTCGGTCCCGGTTCAGCGCGGCGGTGCTGAGCGTAATGTCAGCGCCCTGCTGCGCAGAAACCGCACATTCCTAGTCATAGACAATGCCAGCCCGAGTCTCGCCGTCGACCAACTAGCCGCACTGTGTGGGCTGAACTCTCGGATTCTGATCACACGGCAAACCCCCTCACCTGGAGCATTCGCTATGCCTACCATGGAAGAGACGCTGGCTCGTGAACTGCTCGGCAAAGGGCTAAACACCCAGCCGTCCAAAGAGGCGTTCCAGACTATCTGGCGCGCAGTCGGCGGCCATCCTCTTAGCCTAGTGATGCTTAATGCCGCCGCGCACGAGGGCGTTTCGTGGAGCGATCTTGCAGAGGACTGCGTCAATGTAGCCAAACTGCCGGTTGGCGGCGCAAGGCTCGCTGACCGTATTCTAGGACGGTTGAAACCGGCACTAGAGGAAGAGCTGTGTTTGTTCCAATGGGCGGGCCAGAGCCACTGCGATCGCGCGTTCTTCAAGTTCGTTGTTGGACCGCTACGCTTAAGAGCGTTCGAGCGTCACGGACTGACCGCGCCCGAAAGTGAAGCGTCAATCCGAATCCACGATATCGTCTTCACGGCGCTGAAGTCGTTGAACTGGCTAACCGACGAGAAGGCGAGACAAATCGATAGTAAGCTCGATGCGTTCATTCTCCAGCAAATCCGTGGGGATGGACATGGCCTGCAGCTGATCGCATCGCAGCTCAAGGACAAGATTGCCAGCAATGTCGAGAAAGGGGATCGGCGTCCGGCCTTTCTCTACGCATTGTCGATGGTCTGGATGGGCAGCGCCATTCAGAACCAATTGCTGCCCAACCCGCTGGAAGATGCAAATCGGCTCAGGTCGCTGAGCGCGACTAAAAACGAGGTCGCGATCCTGGTAGTTCTCGAGTCAATCGAAGCTAAGGAGCGCTATTTCCGGCATATATCAGGAGAAGAGGCTGCGATAAAATGGCTAGGGACGATCGTGCAAGCCTATGACGACCTTGCAGCCATGGTTGGCCTCGATGCCCGTCAAGCCGCAGAAATCAAGTACCACCATGCAAAGACACTCCGTAGCTTGGGGAAGCATGCCGAAGCCGAGCACTTGTTCCAAGAGGTGGTCGCCAGTTATTCGCTGAATGAAGCCAAACTTCAACTGGTGCGATCTTGCAGCCGCAGGCATCAGTGCTATGAGACGGCACAGCGATATGCATCAGAAATCATCTCTACGAAACAGGACAACGGCAGCGTGTCTCCCTCACTGTTGATGGCACTAGGCGATGCGCTCAATGGCGCGCGTCAAACTTGGGCAGGCGAACTCATCGAACAGCATGAGGAGCTATTTCTGTCGGAAGCGCTGTACAGTGCTGTGATCGGCATACCGCAAGGCTATCACTCTGTCGCGAGTTTCGTCCGCGCGCTGGTTTGGCATGCGCCGGAGCGAGTCCAGAATGTACTGGCGCGTCTGCCTGAACCAACGCCGTTGATGCTGGACGATGACCAGAGCCGCGGCAGCTATGCAGAGATCATGCTGCTCGCAGCAAGCGTCGATGACCACCCCACTTACCTGAACCGCGCTCTAGAAGCGTTCGAGACTCTGAAGGCCCCCGACCCCTATCAGAGGCGCAAATGGGGAGAGTCGCTTTATAAACTTGGCCGCTACGCGGAGGCAGAGGCTATCCTTGAGACAATCGAAGACAAGAGCGGCTGGATCTGGTTGGCTCATAATTTGTCGCAGGTGAAACTTGAGCTGGGTAAGTTCCAGGAAGCTCTTGATCTCGTTAACGACTCCGTCACGGGGGCAATCGGCGTAAACGAAAAATACCGGAGCAGCTTCCTTCTGCAGCGCGTGAAGGTGAAGGTTGCGCTACATCAGGATCCAGCAGATGATATCGTTGAGGGCCGTCGGCACACAACCAACCCCGGCCTTCTTGAGCAGTTTTCCGAATTCTGAACTAAACGTGTCCGAAATTTTGTGAATGGCTTGGGCAAGAATGGTCGCAAAGCGAACATTCAGATGTTGCGATAACGCCGCTCAACACACGCGGCTACGGAATGGAGGCGAGGCCGCAATGTAGTAGCCGTCGCCGTGCATGGCCTGGTTATACAGACTTTGCCACCAACATCTCAGTGGCGCCTTTTTGAAAACGGTAGCTCACAGCCTGCAGCGAAACTTCAATACCGCCTGCGGATAGTGCCGTCACGACCGAATCCAAATACTTCGAAGCCGTTCCATCCAGAGAGATAACCGGGAAGACGCGAACCTCGGAGGCAACTCTGCACAGCTCCCGTATTGATTCCAAGTGAGCCACTTCGTCTACGTGGTCACTGTAGAGAAAAAGGTAGTGGGAGCAGAGAGCCAGATCGAAACCAGAATCCGGGAATGGCAGCGAAGGTAATGATGCTGGTACATACCGCCCTTGGTGGCGACCCGTATCAAAGTCAGAAAGAAACTCAGACATGGCTTTCATCCGAACCTTGCCAAGCTCTTCAACGCTGCCCAGTGAGTCCCAGATATAGTTGTCTGCCCCCTGTTTCATCTTGGTCATGATGTCCGGATACACCTCATCAATCCGGCGACGTATCTCCTTCGTCTCGAACTGATATACCGGATCACAAGATGTGATTTCGCTCCCCCGTTTTGTTCCTTCCGCGTTGAAGCTCGCTGGGCCATCACCACAACCAAGAATTCGCTTTTTCAGATCATCTTCCGATAATCCGAACATTGCTTGGTATTCTGCGAAAGATCGCCCCCATGGGACCACGTTTGCTAACTCCAATTCTGACTCTCCCTAGTCGGTATGACGCCAGCAATAAACGGCGCCCTGACAAGGGCGTCCGGTGTAGGCCGTAGGCCGGAACGAACTACAACAACTTGTTAAGTGATTCCAGGCTGTCCGGTCCACCGTCCAGTCGAACACACTCAGCAGACTCTAGCTCCCAAGGGGCAGCGGACTTTGTATGGAGGTGAACAGAAATCCGTGATGCAACCGCTTCATCAAGCAAACCAGCAGGAATCCAAACCATTCCGCTGTCTCTCAGGCTATTGGGAACCGGACTCCCGCACTCTGAACAAAAGTCGCTTCGGAAACCGCTGGGCTTTTTGTAAGACTTGATACCACTTTCACCTGACACCCAACGAAAGGCGGTGCCCTGTACAAAAGTCGCGGCGTTAGCTGCCGCTCCAGTAACTTTTCGACACAACGAGCAGTGGCATTGATAGAAATTTCGAATCTCCTCTTCAATTTCGAACTTCACGTTTCCGCAGAGACATTCACCTTTCATCGATCACTCCTTCTGAAGGCGCCAGGCCCGTAACAGGAGAGCCCGGGCCGACTCATTGATCCCGGGCTTCAACGATCCACGTGTCCGAGCGAGCGTTCAGGGTCGATTTCGTCCCGCACCAATTGCTTGAGCACCTTGATCTCCGGAAATCCCCCTTGCTCCTTGCGGGACCAGATCCGCTTTTCATTAACCCACACCTCGAAAATTCCACCGCTTCCCGGATGCAATGCCAGCGAATCCAGCTCGTCTTCGAAGGTGGCCAGCAGTTCCTGTGCCATCCAAGCCGAACGAAGCAGCCAGCGGCACCCTATGCAGTAATGAATATCAACTTTGTTTGTCATTGGGCTCGCCCATTAATTCCCGAGTGTATTCGTTCGCAGTATACAGCAGACGCTAGGTCTTCTGACCGGGCCGACGAAACAACACGTAGTTTCCCAGTATGGCCAGCATCGCTCCCGCCACCGCCGTAATAGTCCACTCGAAGCCCTCCAGCCAGGTGGACACACTCAAGGCCACGATCGGGAACAGCACCGTTGCATAGCCCGCCTTGTCAGCGCCCAGGATCTGGATCACAGTTATGTAGGAATAGAAGGCGATGATGGACCCGGGGACTGCAAGGAACACGGTTGCACCCCAGAAGGTGGCTGTCGTGGGCACCACCCACTCCACTCCCTGAATCAGGCACCAGACACCCAGGATCAAGGCACCGTAGACCATGCCCCAGGCGTTGGCGACCAGCAGGGGAATCTCTGCCAGTCGCACCTTTATGCTCACCAGGTTCCCCATGGAAAACCAGAAAGTACCCGCAGCGGCAAACAGTATGCTGGCGCCGGTTGCGTTACCCAGCTGCAGGTCATGCCAGAACAACAACGCGACGCCGCTTATACCCAGTGCCACGGCCGGGTACAGTCGGGCGGCAGGCTTCAGCCTTAGCCACAACCAACCATTAACCGCGTTGAACAGCGCCACCAACGAGAACACCACCGCCAGAAGGCCACTGGTCATCGATTCCGCAGCGCGATAGATCAGCAGAAAATTCACGCTGTACATGGTAAGCCCCTGAAGCACCAGCCAACTGTGCTGTTTCAGGCTCAGCTTCTGCAGGCGTCGCAGCAACGCAAGCACCGCCAGGGTCACAACAGAGGCCATGAGAAAACGGTAGAACACCGAAATATCAACCGGCGCCGACTCTACCTGCAAGCGAATAGCTGTCCAGGTCAGGCCCCAGATCAGCACCGTGAGAGCATAATGAGCAGAAACAGGCATGGCAGGTATTCCAGAAAAAGTTGCACGTAACCAAACGACAAGAACAGAGTAAGGGGATGGAGAGGGCAAGACTTGTCAGATCCTGCGCAACCATGGATGATTCTTGCGGAGGCCCGCTATGGATACCGACCCGATACCCACAAACACTTCACCGACGAAGCGCCGCGATATCGTGGACACGCTGAAAGCCGCCGGCGTGGCGCCACAGAAACTGATGGAACTGGATAAGGGGCGGGCGCTCGCACAGTGGCAGAATCGCAAAGGAGAAGTGCGTTATGAGCGGCCAAACCATCACGCCCTGAGCATCTACATCAACGAGGGTGCCAAAGCCAGACGGATGGTCAATGGGCAGGCCGTGAGCCAGGGGTTCCCCGGTGCCGTTTGTCTTTTTCCGGCAGGCAGCCACTCCACCTGGAAGATCGGCGGTCAGTTCGAATTCTTCCATTTCTACTTTAATGACCTCGACATAACCCAATGCGCTGAGCAAACCTGGGATTGCGAACCACACAACGTCGAGCTTGCCGAGCTCTACCATGCTGAAGACCCGGTACTGGCCCAGGCTGGGAAGTTGCTGGCGCTGAGCGATTGACAGGCCCCTGGCCAAGCCATGGCAATGGACCATCTGGCGCAGTGGCTGTTGTTGCAGGTGCTCAGCCGCCACTCCACGGTGCAAAAGACACCACCCGCTGTCACCGGCCAGCTCTCCATGCGTTATCGCAGGTTGTTACAGGCCCGCATCCATCAGCAGCTGGACCAGCCACTCACCCTCGCGGAGATGGCAGGCTGGGTAAACCTCAGCCCCTATCACTTCGCTCGCCTGTTCCGTGCCACCTTCGGCTGTGCGCCCTATCAATACGTCCAGGAACAGCGGCTGACCCGGGCCCGTGACCTGCTACGCCAGCCCGGACATAAAATCACCGCCATCGCCCTGGCCTGCGGCTTCAATGATTCCAGCCAGTTCAGCCGGACGTTCAAGGCCCGGTTTGGGGTAACGCCGTCCGCCTATCGCGGCTTTGTCGGATAACTGGATGGACCGATTATCCACGACCAGTCTTGCTGGCCGCACCAGGCCTGACCACAGAACCGTCCCCTAGCCCGGATTTCTCATAGTACCTCGGCGAACTTCTCAAATGGCTACCAGTAACGCCAAGATCCCTTTTGTAAGCATCCCTGTTTTAGTGGCACCTCTATTAGAGCCCTCCGCTGACGGTCGCTAAGCGGACATTCAGCCTCTTTGGTACCAGCCTAAAAAAAGAACCACTTATAACTTATCGTTCTTAATCTTCCGTTGACTTACTGGCAACAGAGCCCCACCATTGGATTGTCTCCGGCGAAAGCCGGTTGGAGTCTGGATCCCTTTCACGCAAAGGTTGAACCAGCCACCTCAGAAGGGCGATGACAAGCTCACTGAGGTGCTTGTCTTAAACCGCCTTTGGGCGGTTTTGTCATTTCAGGGATGCGATATGCCACTCAAAGGAGCTTACCCAAAGCACGGCCATGTCCTCTATTGCGACTTTACGCGAGGATTTGTTGAACCAGAGATGGTTAAAAGAAGGCCCGTAGTCGTTATATCTCCAAGCTCGACACATGGACGAAGGTTGTGCACTGTCGCTCCAATCTCTTCGACGCCTCCCAGCGATCCAAAACTCTATCATTATCTCTTAGGTGAACCACCAATAGATGGAAGACCTCTAGGTGAGGAAGCCTGGGTTAAATGCGACATGCTTTATACAGTGTCTTTCGACCGATTGGACAAACCACATAGACGGACCCGAGCCGGCAGAGAGTACTACATGCCCCGTATTACTGGCGAGGATTGGAACAAAATCATGGAAGCTGTCAGTGAATACTTGAAGCTGACTTAATTCCACCGACACACAATGTTTCTATTCTTCTGGAAATTGAGAGTTTTAGAAGCCTCTTTTGCTCTCTGAGCTGGCCTTGAGGCGTTCAAAAAGCAAATGAAAGGGTGGTCGCAAAGCGAACGCTCAGGTTTGTAGGTAATGCTGAAAAATTGCCCTGCAACAGCAAATTGTCAGTCATCACCAAACTCCTGTGGTCTCCACCCGGCAAGGTACTTTTCGGCCAGCTCAAATAAATCATCAACTTGGTCAGGCGGCGTAGCTTTCAACGTTTCGACCCTCACTCGCAATGGATCTTCGCCGCCGTATAGCTCAACCAAAATATCCCACGCGAGCCGTGGCTTTCGCTGAACAGCACGACTACCCATTACCTGACTTCTTGTTTCACTCCTAGCACTCTTCAGTAGTGCAAATGTTACTTCCGGAGAATCAGGCACTATTAACTCAGGCTCATCAGGGGCGACCTCCCTTTTAGTCAGCAAAAGTACCCGTAGTAGATCTGTTTCACACGCCAACTTTTCGGGGCTAGCATTGCGGACCTCCTCGCGCCATTCAGCCTCAAACCTTTTCGCAGCCGCCTCCGAAACCAGCTTATGGCCGGCCCCTTCGCGATACCCAACATCGGTGATGAGTTCCATTTTTGAAGATAAAGAGTCAACTTGAGGGAGTATTTCTTTAACCGTTGCTTCAATGGCTTCAGGTTGCTTCAGTGCCCGCACGAGACGGTATACAACCCGTCCAACAACAAGTCTTGTATCTAAGTCGAACATTCCGCGCGGTCGATCAGGGAGCTTGGGAAGAAGATTGAGGAGCACCACGACCCCAGGGACTGCATGTTCAGCACCGAATTCATCCTCGTATGCTTCAAGCGAGGAGATAACATCCTCCAGTCGCTCTGCCGGTATCGAGGTGAGGTAACTCTCGAAAGCTGTTTTTTCAGTTATTAATGACCAAGCTTTCTCTGCATCTGAGAAGGCCTGTAATTGCTCCCCTATGACACGCTCTAAGTAGTAACTGAGCACGCTCACATGACCTACACGCCTTTCTCGCAACCAACTGCTTTTCCAATCCCCGCCGTAATGCATACCTCCTAGATGACGCTCGCCAGCCGGAAATAATCTCCGAATTAAATTGCTGACACTCTGCGCCTGATCTCCACCAGCCTTTACGAGATTATCAATCTGTTGCTTTAACTTAGGTGGCTCATCGTGATGCCCGTAGTCATTCGTTGTAGCGGTAAGGCCTTCCACCGAATGGTGCAAGGTGTGAAATACGTCTGGAAGAAATACACGAATTGCCTCTAAAGCCAACACATCGACTAAGGCAACTTGCCCTTCTAAATCCTTTACCGAACCATGAATAGCAGCGGCATAACGCCGGACATCCCTCATATTCCTTATGAGTGGCTTAATGACCTCCATAAATACATCTGGCCAAAGGGCTGAATCAAAGTGCCCGGGATTGTCTATGCCTTCGAGTGCTGCATCGATTGCCTTGAATATCTGAGAAGTTAAGACGTGATCTGGCACTGCGGGAAGGTCCACTCCAATCTGCAAGATCTTTTCAAGGTAGTCACGTCCCGGAATACCTTGTTCACCTAAAGCTTGTTCTACACGGTAGCGATCGAACGCCAATAAATAGATGATATTCGGGAAATTTGCTGTCAACCTCACTAACTTGAATACGTCCCGGATTTCAGGTGTAGATAGACGATCGATATCATCAAGTACAACGATAATCGGCTCGTTCAGTTTTTCTAAGGCTTCTCGCACTCTCGATTGGTTAGCTTTCACACCCTCTTTCTTACGCTGGAGGGACTTGGCAAGAATGTCGGTAACCACGCGCCCTCGCTCAATCCATGGTCCTACCAGCGGCAACCAACCGAGGCCTGAGAAAGATTCACCGTACTCTTCGATTCTCTCACCGACTTCAGCCATTCCCGGCCGAAGCCTGAGCTGAGCAGATAGCTCTATAAAAAACGAGTGGACAAGTTGGTCTGCTCCACTAAACATCCACGGGTTAAATTCAAGTACTGCTATTCCTGAATCCTTGAAGAAGCCTTGAGTTAGATTGATAAATGAGGTCTTACCTGAACCCCATGCTCCCAAAACCCCAACCACCACTCCTTCGCTGGCGTCCAAAGATAGAACTTGTTTGGCAAACGAAGAGGCCGACTTTACACGCCCAAGAGCATCATCCTCAGGTTTTTTGATTGGATTGTCCGCACTAAGGCGGACCACCTTCTCGTCAATTTGGGGGGTTGCTGGCTGTGTAGTTTGGCGATTTAAATCGTCACCTTGTTTATCCGAGAATAAATTACGTAACCAGTTCATGGACCATCCCATTGCCTAACGCCGACCAGCATGGCCGGCTGCGGAATGTAGGCGAAGCCGCAATGTAGTAGATCGCCGTGCCAGCACTTTTTATGGATTCTCAGCATAGGGCAACCCCTTCTGTGGGAGGCCGATACCACCGGACATGCTTACCTTCACATATGCGTCTTCCCCGAGAACCCAGTGGTACAAGTTACAAAGATCGTCCGGAAACAACTTCAATCCCGAGCCACCGATGTATCCAAAGTGGTTGCTGATAAACATCTTCTTGACCAAAGGAAATAATTCACCTGCATATCTATCTTGCCGAGCTACCATGGCAGCAGTGATAGAGGTAACTAGATCAGCTAGTTGTAGATGCTTAACTAAGTGGGATGGAGTTGTAAGAATATTTAGCGCTACACGATCTGGGCCAACGTGTACAGTTCCATTGTTAACCCGCTCAAGGAAATCGGACAAAAATGCCTCGTCCTGTTTATGGCTGCCACCCGGCCGGTCAGCGATCATCAAGCCAATGGTGTCTTGCTTCTCAAGGTGAACGGATATGCGCTCGAAAGCGAAGTCCAACGCTTTGTTGAAGGCGCGTTCTCCCTTCAACGTTGTGCGCCCCTTGTCCCAACAAATGACGATTGCCTTTACGCCGTGATCGAGTGCCGCTTGTATAATCTCACGGTAACATTCAGTTCTTTTCTCACCGTGTAAGTTTTCATATATCCAGGATTTCTTCTTGGGCGACCACTTAATCTCTTCGCCCTCGGGAATGGCATATTTTTTCTGGCAGATATCGGTAATCTGCTGTTCAAGAGGCATCAGCGCCTCTGGGGATACAAAAACTCCCCCAAATGAGATTATTTTTCCCATGCCATCTCGAACTCCTTTGTGAGTTGAGTCATCGGCGAAAAACAACTCCATGGGTCATCTCCTATCCATAACAGCAGCTAGACAGCGCGCTTCACCACTGCAAAAATTTGTCTGCGTCGTTGTTACAGCCTTTGAACCGTCAATCGCACCGCAGATAAATTTATAAAACAACAGCCTAGCGCACCATCGTGAGCTCTGCCACGGAATCATTTGGCTTCTGTAATTGGCTCCGTCAATTAAATAGCATGAAAGACCAGTGATTCGCTTGGAACCTTCGGGGAAAAGCACTAATCGAATGTTCGCTTTTGTTTAAAAGAAAACATTTTGGGCGGCCACAAGCGGTTGCCTGTGTGCCCATAAAGTGGCCAAGCTGACCAACTTATGGGTGCCATATCAGCCAATATCAAGAGTCTGCTCAAGATAGCCATTGTCATATGAGAAGCCGGGCATGTTAGCTGGGGCTTAGTGTTTTCCTCAACCGGCCATCTCAAATAATCCCCGCCTCTAGGCTGGCTGCCATCGACAATCCAAGCTTCTCACATTGGTCAACAAACTCCTCCTGAAATTCCCCTCGACAGATTAGAGGCTCTTGAACTAAACGCCATTTTAGGCCGGTAGTAATGCTCTCTACTGCTCTACGAGTACCCGTGCCGTCGTGGCCCGCGCGAATGTAGTAAGCAAAGGGTAAGCCTTGGGTTTTCTCCAGGCAGGGATAATAGCTGCGATCAAAGAAATCCTTCAAAGCGCCGCTCATATAACCGAGGTTTTCAGTGGTGCCGAGGATAATGGCATCACAGGCAAGAACATCATCCGGGCCGGCCTCGAGTGGCGCCAGCACGGTTACTTCTACATTTTCAATGTCTTCATGGCCCGCACCCTGCGCGACAGCGTCGCGCAGGGTGCGGGTATTCAGAGAAGGCGCATGGGAAACAATGAGTAATTTCTTTTTGCGATCCATAACGCACCTCCCGGGATGTCTTAAATCAGTTCGCTACTCGCTTCTTCGGCAGCTTCGGCGGCCGCCGCAGCGTCTTTCTTGGAAACCGGTTTCGGCATCAGCTTGTCACGTACTTTGGTTTCGATTTCCATGGCAATTTCCTTGTTTTCTTCAAGGAACTTGCACGCATTGGCTTTGCCTTGGCCAATCTTATCGCCGTTGTAGGCATACCAAGCGCCGGATTTGTCCACAAAGCCTTCTTTAACGCCCATGTCGAGCACTTCAGCCAACTGGTAAATGCCCTTGCCGTAAAGAATCTGGAACTCAGCCTGACGGAAAGGCGGGGATACCTTGTTCTTGACCACTTTAACGCGGGTTTCGTTACCCACTACCTCATCACCGTCTTTTACCGCACCAATACGGCGGATATCCAAACGTACAGATGAGTAGAATTTCAGAGCGTTACCGCCAGTGGTGGTTTCGGGGCTACCGAACATCACACCGATTTTCATACGAATCTGGTTGATGAAGACCAGTAGGCAGTTGGAATGCTTCACGTTACCCGTGAGCTTACGCAGAGCCTGAGACATCAAGCGGGCTTGCAGACCAACGTGGCTGTCACCCATTTCGCCTTCAATTTCAGCTTTCGGTGTAAGCGCGGCAACGGAGTCAACAACGATGACGTCTACGGCGTTGGAGCGCACGAGCATGTCGACAATCTCCAGAGCCTGTTCCCCGGTGTCTGGCTGCGAAACCAGAAGGTCGTCCACGTTAACGCCGAGCTTTTCCGCGTAGATAGGATCTAAAGCGTGCTCAGCATCGATAAAGGCACAGGTTTTGCCTTCCTTCTGCGCTTCCGCAATAACCTGAAGAGTCAGTGTCGTTTTACCAGAGCTCTCAGGCCCGTAAACTTCAACAACCCGCCCGTAAGGCAAGCCGCCTATACCCAAAGCAACATCCAGCCCGAGAGAGCCAGTGGAAACCGCAGGCATGGCTTCGCGGGGCTGGTCGCCCATTTTCATTATCGCGCCTTTACCAAACTGGCGCTCAATCTGACCCAGCGCTGCGCTCAATGCTTTTTTGCGGTTATCTTCCATCAGTGCAAACCCTCTGTTGCCTAGGCCGCCAGCGAGAGAACACAAGCCGGCGGAGAGATAGTAAATCGGGACCCGCGCAATGGTTGCGGCAGAATTCCCTGTATGTTTGAACAGTATTAAAACATACCCCGCGAAAGAGACCAACCCCTGTTATTGTGAAAAACCTCAGGCTTCTTCCAAAAACCCGCTAACACCCTGCAGGGCAAAGAGAACCGCTTGCCGGCGCACCTGATCACGATCGCCGCTAAAATGCTGAACCACCGCCTCTGTCGTCTTCACGGCACTCCCCCACGCGAACCAAACCGTGCCTACTGGCTTCTCTTCGCTGCCACCACCAGGCCCGGCCACACCACTTACAGCCACCGCAATATTCGCCCCGGTTGTCGCCAGGGCACCAGCGACCATCTCGCGGACAACTGGCTCACTAACAGCTCCATGGTTATCCAAAGATACATCCGTAACCCCAAGCAAAGCCTTTTTAGCATCATTGCTGTACGTAACCAGACCACCCACCACGTAGGCTGAAGAACCTGTTTTATCTGTTAATACTTTGGCAACCCAGCCGCCGGTGCAGCTCTCGGCGGTCACCACCGTAAAGCCCATCTGTGATAATTGGTCTGCTAACTGGCTTGCTGCTTGTTCGAGTTCGTAGTCGCTGGCAGGCATAATGTTCTCCTCGTTTCATCACGGGCATTATTTTCTTACAATCCGTGGCTTCACCCAAAGCAAGATTATCCGGACTCGTCCATGTCAGCAGCTCAGAACAGCAAACCCCAGCACACCCCAATGATGCAGCAATACCTTAAAATCAAGGGTCAGCACCCGGACGAGCTGGTGTTCTACCGGATGGGTGATTTTTACGAACTGTTCTATGACGACGCCAAGAAGGCCGCAGAGCTGATGGATATTACCCTCACAGCCCGGGGGCAGTCCGGCGGCAACCCAATTCCCATGGCAGGCATCCCGTTTCATGCCTCAGAAGGATACATTGCACGGCTGGTCAGGGCGGGTCAATCCATTGCCATTTGCGAGCAGATTGGCGACCCGGCAACCAGCAAAGGCCCGGTTGACCGCCAAGTGGTCAGAATTGTTACCCCCGGCACCCTGAGCGATGACGCTTATCTCGAAGACCGTCGCGACAACCTGCTGGCCGCCATTTATCACCACCGCGAACAGTTCGGCTTTGCATCATTGGACATCTCCAGTGGTCGATTTGTGGTTTCCGAGCTAGATAACCTGGAAGCCTTGCAAGGGGAATTGCAACGGTTACGCCCTGCGGAAATTCTTATCAGTGAAGACTTCCCGTATCAGGAAGTGCTTACGGGCCTTACCGGCGTTCGGCGCCAGGGCCCCTGGCTTTTTGAATCCGATACGGCCCGCCGCGTAATTACACAACAGCTACAGGTACGGGACCTCACCGGTTTTGGTTGTGAGGATTTGAGTTTAGCCATTTGTGCCGCCGGCTGTTTATTGCAGTACGCAAAAGAAACCCAACGCACCGCCCTGCCCCATATCCGCAAGCTAACCCGAGAACGCCGGGACGAGGCGGTGATTCTCGATGCCACCAGCCGCCGCAACCTTGAGATTGATGTCAATCTTATGGGCGGGTATCAGCACACTCTGGCCTGGGTAATGGACCGAACTGCAACCTCCATGGGCGGCCGGGAGCTAAGGCGCTGGCTGAACCGCCCGCTGCGGGATGTGAACGCAGTGCAACAGCGACAGCAAGCGGTATCTGCCCTGCTTGAGGGCTTCCATTACGAGCCTGTACATAACTTGCTCAAAGCCGTGGGCGATATTGAGCGCGTGTTGGCCCGAGTGGCACTGCGTTCGGCCCGCCCCAGAGATCTGGCCCGCCTGCGGGACGCCTTCCAGACCCTGCCAGAGCTGCAGAAAACCCTGAAGCCGGTTAATTCTCACCACGTCGTTAAACTGGCCACGGTGATTGGCGAATACCCAGAGCTTGCCGACACGCTGGAGCGTGCGATTATCGACAACCCTCCGGTCGTGATCCGCGAAGGCGGCGTGATTCGTGAAGGCTTTGATGGCGAGCTGGACGAGCTGCGCAACATCAGTGAGAACGCCGGCCAATACCTGCTGGACGTGGAAACCCGGGAGCGAGAGCGCACCGGCATAAGTACCTTGAAAGTTGGCTATAATCGGGTTCACGGCTACTACATTGAAATCAGCCGAGCCCAGTCTGCGCATGCACCTGTGGACTATATCCGCCGCCAAACCCTGAAAAACGCAGAGCGTTTTATTACCCCGGAACTGAAAGAATTCGAAGACAAAGCCTTGAGCGCCAAAAGCCGTGCGCTGGCCAGAGAAAAGGGCCTTTACGATGAGGTACTGGAGACAGTCGCGGAACAGCTCGCGCCCCTGCAGGATGCCGCACAGGCGCTGGCCGAGCTGGATGTGATCAGCAACTTTGCCGAGCGCGCCACCACTTTACGCTTTGCTGCACCGGAGTTTCGCGAGGCTGCCGGGTTCGATATCGAGGAAGGCCGCCACCCGGTAGTCGAGCAGCTTCTTGACGAGCCTTTCGTGCCCAACAACCTGCTGATGGACACCCAACGCCGCATGCTGGTCATTACCGGCCCCAACATGGGCGGTAAGTCTACCTACATGCGCCAAGCGGCCCTCATTGCTCTACTGGCCTACACGGGCAGCTTCGTACCAGCCAACCGTGCTGTGCTTGGGCCAGTAGATCGCATATTCACTCGTATGGGTTCATCCGATGACATTGCCGGCGGCCGCTCCACCTTTATGGTGGAAATGACAGAAACCGCCAACATCCTGCACAACGCCACCGAGTTCAGCCTTGTGCTGATGGACGAAGTAGGCCGAGGCACCAGCACCTTCGATGGATTATCCCTGGCCTGGGCAACGGCCGAACACTTGGCAAAAGAGATTCGCTGCTACACCCTGTTTGCGACTCACTATTTTGAGCTCACGCAGTTGGCGGACGATCTGGAACTCGCTGTAAACGTACACCTGACAGCAACAGAACACGACGACAGCATTGTGTTCCTGCACAATGTACACGAAGGCCCTGCCAGCCAAAGCTACGGTTTGCAGGTAGCAAAGCTGGCCGGCGTGCCCCAGAGCGTGATACACAACGCCAAAGCGCAGCTGAAACTGCTGGAAGGCAGCGCAGTGCCCGCAGCCACTACGCGCCCATTGGTCGCTGAGGCAAGCCAGAAACGGCCAGCAGTGCCCAGCCAGACCGTTTACCAGGGTGACATGTTTGCCAGCGCAGAACCCAGCGCCGTGGAAGAAGCATTGCAGAGCTTCGACCTGGACGACTTGTCACCCAGAGAAGCCATGAACCGGCTGTATGAATTGAAGAAATTATTGAAAACTGACGGGAAGTGACGTGAATAATAAGGTTATAGCTGCCAGACGCTTGCGGCAGCGCGGGCTGCTCCCTACAATATCGCCCATTAAAATATAACCATGGAGCCTGACAACAAGCTCCGGATGAGATTGACCACTGGACCAGGGATCTGATTATGGCGTTTATCGTTACCGATAACTGCATCAAGTGTAAACATACAGACTGCGTAGAAGTGTGCCCGGTAGACTGCTTCTACGAAGGCCCGAACTTTCTGGTAATCGACCCGGACGAGTGTATCGATTGCGCGCTGTGTGAGCCCGAGTGCCCGGTTGAAGCGATTTTCTCGGAAGACGAGCTACCCGCAGACCAAGAACCATTCATTGAAATCAATGCCGAGTTGGCGGCCAAGTGGCCCAATATCACCGAGAAGAAAGACGCTCCTGCAGACGCTGCAGAATGGGATGGCAAGCCCAACAAGCTTCAGTATTTGGAAAGATGACTCGAGCCAAGCTTGGCAGCACCGCCCAAGCCTAAGCGCAAAAAAGGGAAGCCTATATGGCTTCCCTTTTTTTATGAAACTGCATCACCTTGAGCAGCCAAGCAGCAGGCTGCAGATACTAGGATTCCGGCTCCAGAATCTTACGTGCCGCAGCCGATTTATAAAAAGCTGACAGCCGTCGGCGCACAAGCGCCTCAACATACCCCTCTTCCTGAAGCACACCGATAACTGGAATAGCCCAGGCGTCCACCTCTGCCATAATTACATCGCGGGTAACGCCCAGATCACCGAGCAAGTCGGTAAGCGGTCGGTCACCATATTTCACAAACAGATGTGACACCACAGCCCGGGCACAGCCTTCAAAGTAAGCTGTTTTGCGGAACTGCAGCCAAAACTCATATCCCAGCACGACAAACTCCTGCAGCTCAACGTCTCCCAACCCATCGTGAAGCTCTGCAATCGTTCGATCCTCTACAGAAACCCAGGCCGCCATCACCGTGTCTCGCACTTCTTCATCGGAAAGCGCACGCTGCAGGAACTGCTCACTGCGGCTGACAAGCCCCGGCAGGCTATCTGAAAGCCAGGCTTTAAGGCGACGTTCAAAGGTTTCATCCAGCCCGGGCACCGCTTTGTTAGCCATGCGCTTGCCAAACTTCATCATGGAACCAACGCCGGGGACCGTTTTAGTGATCAGATTGTCTTCATAAAGGTAATTAACAATACCCTGATAGACCACGTTTGATACCAGCTCCTGATAAACCGGGTGAGCCATGATTTCGCTGATCACCCGCTCACGCTGCTGCCTTAGCTCTAGCATTTCTTCCACAAACCCCGTGGCCTGCTCGCGGGTGATAATGTCGCCCAAGGTGTTGTTCGCCTGAACCGAGGCATTCAGTACCTCGGCCGCCATCTCGCCTGCCAGTTCGGGAATGCCTGCGTCCAGCTCCATGCTTACAACAACGCGCTGGATGGTCTCCATCACTTGTTTTTCCGAGGCTATGCGATTCAGGGTGACAGTACCTGCGTGATCAAGAAGCTCACTGACCTCCTGCTTAAGGAATGTGCGAAGCTTTGTACCCTTTAGTGAGGCAACTTCATGCTTCACATGCAATTCCAGCAGTTGACTGGCTGGATCGATTTTGTCCTTGGTCATGGTATTCGCGGCCTTGTTGATGTGGTGAAACACAGCTAAATTGCACTGGATAGCGGGAGGCTAACACGAAGATCGGAAAGACGGATTCGCCATAATTGCGGTTGGTTCGCTGCGGCCGGGCCAGTGCCGGCAGCTGCGGAGGTAATTACTGATAATCGCTGAAGCTGTGTGTGTCTGCCGCCAGCGCCAAACACAAGCTGCCGGGGCCAACGTAAATGCTGCTGGTAATGCCCATCTGTGACAGTAGCAACTCGACGCCATTTTGTTCGCAGGCATTTCTGAGCCGATTCAAACCAGGCAAATCTTCGATCTCTGTCCAGGCCAAGCCACAGGATAGGCTCACATAAGGCGTTAGTAGCCCAGCCTCAACTCGTGCAGTGGCATAATTCATGACCTTTTCTACAGCCACGTCAAAACTGCGGGTCTTGGCAACGGGCTGGCCTTCAGCGCCCTGGCCAAAAATCACCGGAGTGATATTCAAGGCTTTACCCAGAAACGCCACAACGCCCGATACGCTTTTGTCACCACGGCGCCGGGCACGCTCACGAATATAGTGAAGGTCACGGGGAATAACGCAGGTGTATATCTTGTCTGAGAACCGCTCTACCTCGTTACGCAAGGCATTTTTAGAAAGCTTCTGATCAATCAGTTTAAGTGTATGGGCTGCCAACAAACCCTGCCCCGCAAAGATCTGCTTGCTATCAATCACGCGCATGGAAAATTTGCCCTCACGGCCTGAAGCTGCGCGTGCTTGCTCGTAATTGGCCATTACGCTGTTCATGGCTTCCGACGCATTCTGGTAAATCAGGCTTCGGCTGCGGGTGACCGTTTCACAGATGGCCACATCGAACTGGGGAACAATCTTTTCCATGAACAGCTCATGAATCTGCTCGGTGGTAAAAGCCCGGGTTTCAGCATGGCGGCCTTTCTGCAAAAGCCCACTCTGATAAAACTCCTGAGTTCTTACAGGGTCGTGTTTATCAATATAGGTTTCGCCATCGATAACGGCCGTCACCGGGAGGACAAACAAGTCGTGCTTTCGACTGAATTCGTAAGGTAAATCACACGCCGAATCAACGATCAACCCAACTCGCATGCTGGACCTCCTGTTTTGGGCCGCTTTCCCGAACGGAAGCGCCATTTATTGTAATGGTGTTAGCAAGCTTCATCTTTACACACCCTGTACCGGTTTTCAGCACACCCGGATTAAATGGTGGGCGCAGCAGCATCCAGTTCCCGGAGATTTTCCTCCAGAAGCGCCCTGTTATCCTGCTGCCAAGGGTGAAAGTCTTTGCGGAAGTACGCCAGAAAATCAGGCAGACACTTGCGCAAGATTCCGGGCTTGCCCCACAAAAAGTTGAGCCCGCCCATCCAGGTGCGAAGGCTCCAGAGCTTACCGTCGGTTTTCAGAAGGCTGCAGGTATTCAGAAAAGTGTATTTAAAGAAATTCCAGGTCACAAACAGGAAGATAATCCGCCTAAGGCGCTCGTTACCTACGCATTCTCGGTACACATCAAACGCCACCGATTTGTGCTCGGTTTCTTCTATGGCATGCCAGCGCCAGAGCTGAGCCATCACGGGCGTTGCACCATCCAGCCATTCAGGATGGCTTAAAATCGCATTCGCCAGCACCGCTGTGTAATGCTCGGCGCCGCAAGTACCCGCCAGCTGCCGGCTGGGCGACAATTTTCCAACCCATTCCATGTGCTTGCGAAAGCGGCGATCCAGCCCCTCAATATCATAGCCCCGAGCTTTCAGGGCTTCGTTGTAGGCTTTGTGCTCACGGCTGTGCAGCGCTTCCTGGCCAATAAATCCACGGATCTCGGCCTTCAGCTTCGGATCGGCAACCCGGTCCTGATAAAGCCGAACCGCGTTTATAAATTGCTGCTCGCCATCTGGAAACTGAAGCGATAGGGCATTAAGGAACGCTGTTCGGAACGCGTCGTCGCCGTGCCAAAGCGTTTTCAGATCTTCGTTGACATCAAAATGCAAATTCCGGGGCTTAACGGACACCCCTTCGGGAGTGAAACTGACGGTCATGACTGCCTCCTTTTTATTATGACGTTCGAGCGGCGGACAAAAAATCACCAACAAACTCAGTTTAGTCCTGAGGACGAGACAGAAGGAAGAGCAAGGCCAGGAAAACGGACAGATTGTCACAAAATGACACACCGTCATGGGCGCACGGAGGAGAAATAAAAGGGCAGGCAAAAAAAGGGGAGGCGTTCCGCCTCCCAAAGACACACAGGATAAGGACGGCCCCCGGTGTAAACCGGAGGCCACCAATTCAGTGCTTGTCTGCCTCGTCTTTACCCGGTGCATCAGGGTCTGAGGTAAAGCCAAGAAGCTTGGTTCGCTCAATCAGCAGATATAGAACCACACCCGTCGCAAGGCCCCAGCCGGCGCCATAAACCGCCAATACCACGCCCATGGTGCCCGCAATACCACGTTCGGTATTATTCTCAAGCTGCTCCAGGCCTACCATCAAACAAATGTAACCGGTCAACAAAAGAGTCAGCGACAACGCAATGGGCAATACCGGCTGAAAAAAGCTCACCAGCGGCAAGATAAACAGGGCAATAAAGCCGGTAATCCAGAAGGTGCCGCCACCGCTATAGATTGAGTCCATGGCGTTGCGACCATATTTGTAGCGCTCAGCCATGGTGGCCGTCACAGCTGTCCAGATTGGACCAGCGAGTCCAGGATACGGAGCGAAGAAAGCATGCCCACCGTTGCGGATAGCGGTTACCAGATGCACGCGGTCGATACTGTTGTCGATATCTTCGTCTTTACGAAGATGATCCACGCGATTCATCAGGGACTGGCCCACTACAATATCGCCGAAAGCAATAATGTAGGCGATGACCGCCGTTGGAATCGCGTAGAGGAATACTTCGGGATTGGGGAATCCAACCGTAAACGGCAGGTAGTTCCACAACTCGTCAAAAGCCGGTTTGGTAATGCCCCATTCAACATTCGGAACGTCATATTCGCCGGTGGCAAACCCCACCAGAATAGCCACAATCATGCCCGGAACCATACCGTAATTGGCCACCTTGCGAGCAAAGGAATTGACCTCAACAAAGCCCTTGAAAGACACAGAGAACATCAGATACAGGCAAACCAGTCCGCCAACAATCAGTGATATAGGCGTATTGGCCACCCGACCGCCTACTTCAATTTCTCCCATCAGCGCAGCAATACCGGCACCAATAATAATACCACCCTTCATGGAGCGAGGTATCAGATCAACCAGCTTGCTCCCTAAACGACTGACACCGAGCAAAAGGAAAATGATAAACACCAGGAACTGCAGTGCAAACATCGCCTGAATGGCTTCTGGGCCAGGCTCAAAGTCACTCAGGAACAGCAGTACCACCGGGATACCCGGCGTTATCCAGCCCGGAACCAGAGGGACACCCAGCAAGGCGGGCAGCATAAAACCAATACCGCAGATCACTGCATAGGCCAAGGCTACGTCGTAGGGTACACCGAGGTATTTTTCCAGTAGAGGGATCATGGCCAGACTAACCACAAACATGATCAATGCTTGCACCATCTCCGCAAATTCCCAGCGGTAGTGAACAAACGGTAGGCGAATTTTGAATGGGCCAGCAGGCCAGAATGGCTGTTCTTCCCCATTCTTACGATGAAACATTTGCATAGGAATCTCCTGACACACGCGAACAGCGTGTGCCTGATCATGTTGTTTTTGTGGTGATATTCGGCAGCACTGGGGCCAGTGCTGCCAGTCAGAAGATCAGTCCAGCTCTTTGGCTTGATCCCTAAGTACGAACTTCTGGATCTTGCCCGTGGAGGTTTTGGGCAGCTCCGAGAAAACGACGGTTTTGGGTACCTTGAAGCGAGCCAGGTGTTCGCGGCAGAAGTTGATAATATCCTCTGCGCTCACATCGCCCGCTTCCGGCTTGAGGGTTACAAAGGCACAGGGAGTTTCGCCCCACTTTTCATCCGGGCGAGCCACTACCGCGGCTTCGAGAACCGCCGGGTGCCGGTAAAGCGCATCTTCTACCTCAATGGTGGAAATGTTCTCGCCGCCAGAAATAATGATGTCTTTGAGACGGTCCTTGATTTCCATGTAGCCGTCTTCGTGCCACACGGCCAGGTCGCCGGTGTGGAACCAGCCGCCGCGGAACGCTTCCTCGGTGGCTTTCGGGTTTTTCAGGTAGCCTTTCATCACGGTATTACCGCGCAGGAAGATTTCACCGATGGTCTTACCATCTTTGGGAACCGCCTCCATCGTTTCGATGTCACCCACCATGGTGCCGGCAAGGGTGTGATAACGCACACCCTGACGGGCTTTCATCTTCGCCCGATCATGCAGCGGCAGTTCATCCCACTCCTTCTTCCACGCACAGACCGTTACCGGCCCATAGACTTCGGTCAGGCCGTATACGTGAGTCACTTTGATGCCCATTTCCTCAACAGCACCAATAACCTGGGCCGGAGGCGCCGCGCCTGCAGTCATAGAGCGAACCTCGTGATCAATGCCCGCCTTGGACTCAGGCGGCACATTCAGCAAAGCATTCAGCACAATGGGCGCACCGCACATGTGGGAGACCTGGTGCTCTTTGATCAGTTGCAGGATTTTTTCCGGATCTACCCGGCGCAGACAAACGTGGGTACCAGCCATGGCTGTAATCGTCCAGGGGAAGCACCAGCCGTTGCAGTGGAACATAGGCAACGTCCACAGATACACTGGATGCATGCCCATCGACCATACCGCCTGGTTACCCAGTGCGTTGATATAAGCGCCGCGATGGTGATAAACCACACCCTTGGGGTTACCCGTGGTTCCGGAGGTGTAGTTGAGCGATATGGCATCCCATTCGTTATCCGGGAAACTCCACTGGAACTGCGGGTCGCCTTCCTTCAGAAACGCTTCGTAGTCCAGGTCGCTTACCTGAACACCTTCCCCATATTCCGGGTCGTCCACATCAACAACCAGTGGCTTGTCGTCCAAACGGCTGACCGCGTCGCGCACCACTTCGCCAAATTCGCGATCTGCGATCACAACCTTTGCTTCGCCGTGCTCGAGCATATAGGCAATGGCTTCTGCATCCAGACGCACATTCAGGGTGTTCAGCACTGCACCCACCATGGGCACACCAAAGTGGCACTCCACCATTGCTGGAATATTGGGCAACATGGCGGCAACCGTATCACCCCGGCCAATGCCGCGACCTTTCAGCGCCGACGCCAGCCGCCGGGAGCGATCATAAGTCTGCGACCAGTTATACCGAATGGCCCCATGAATAATGGAGGGGAAATCCGGGTAAACGCTGGCGGTGCGTTCGATAAAATCAATCGGTGATTGAACAGCGTAATTGGCATCAACGGGCGCAAGGCCCTGATCGAAGATCGAGGTCATGGGGTGTTCCTCTTTGAGAGCCTGTTGTTCTTGTGGCGTATTCAGCAAAATCGTTAGACTAGCTATAATGTCTTATAGTCAGAATGATATTTAATAACGCAAAAACTAGAAACTACACCAACGTATTATAGTATAGTTACTATATACCACTCCCTTGTGAGAGATTTGGTTACTACTATGAGTTTTAGCTTGCCAGACGCAGACCCGCAACCCGGCCTGATACTGAACCACTCCGCTCACGTGTTGCGGAGCAATCAGGCCGCAGATACATTGTGGGTGAAGAATGATCTGGCAGGCCTTTCTGACCTGCTTCCAACAAATGTGCAGGCATTGGTTAACGCTGCGCTGCAACAAGCGCGGGCGATCGAAGGTGTAGAAACCCGGTTCAACAGCACCATACTTTTATGGACGTTTATTCCCTCCCCGCAAACCTGCGAGGTACTGGCCCGCGGGCGGGACGCCACAACCGACGTCCTGACGCATGAACAAGCCACTCGATCAAACCGCCTATACCGAGTGATCACCGAAAACACCACCGATCTTATCTCGCGCCATGCTCCGGACGGGCGCTTTATCGACGCTACGCAGGCTTCATGGCGCTTACTCGGTTACTGGCCTGAAGAGCTACGCGGTAAGCTTTTGGAAGATATTTTTCGCAGTGATAGCGCTATGCAGCAGCTCACGGAGGCCCGCAATCGCCTAAGAGATGACGGCTATGCCACCATGACTCTGGATATAGCCCACCGTAACGGCAGCAAACGCTGGTTCGAGATCGCAAGCCGGGCCATAAGGGAAACCTATACAGGTGCGGTTGTTGAGGTAGTCAGCGTATCCAGAGACATCACTGCCAGGGTGGCCTCGGAAGATAACAACCGCAGGCTGGCTGATGAGCTTGCGCGCACAGCAAGGCTCGCGGCACTGGGCGAGCTGGCATCCAGCATAGCCCACGAAATGAACCAGCCCCTGGCAACCATCGTCAACTTTGCCAGTGCCAGTCAGCGTTATCTTAAAAGCGCAGGAGCAAACCCCGAACACCTTGAGCGTGTTGACGATGGCCTTCAGAAAATCATCCATCATGCCAATCGCGCATCAGAAGTAATCAAACACTTACGCGCCTTTCTTCGCAAAGGCCGGAAGCGCACCACAACGGTTTTACTAAACCAGACTCTTACAAATGTAGCCCGACTTTGTCAGTGGGAAGCTGACAAAAACAACGTAGACATTGTCTGTGCACCCGCCACCGGTGAGCCTACCATCATCGCAGATCCGGTATTGCTGGAGCAGGTGCTGATCAATCTGATCCGAAATGGTATGGAAGCAAACGTGGAAACCCGCAGTACTCAGCCGGACAGCGCAGGTTCACGCCTGGTGATTTCAACCTCGGTAAACAACAAGGGCGAGACCCTGATAGATGTCACCGATGAAGGGCCTGGTCTTGATGAACAGGAGATCAGGCAAATGTTTCAGCCGTTTTACACCAACAAACCTCTGGGGCTGGGATTGGGGCTCTCCATGAGCCGCTCCATTATTGAAGGTTTTGGTGGATTTCTGGACGCTCAACCTGCCTCAACCGGCGGCCTTACACTAACCTGCCGCTTCCCGACAGCGCCCGCAAACAAACGCACACCAAGCATCGAGACTGAACCCAATGAGTGATCAACCTGCACCTGACACCAACACCGTTTACGTTGTTGACGACGACGACGGCATGCTGGAATCGACACAATGGCTGCTGGAGTCGGTCGGGTTAAACGTGCATGCGTACAGCGACGGCCGCAAGTTTCTTGACGCCTTGGGAGACAGCCGGGGCGGCTGCGTGGTGCTGGATGTAAGGATGCCAGGCCTGGGTGGGCTTAACGTTCAGGAAGAGCTACAAAAGCGAGGCATTGAGTTGCCGATCATTTTCGTATCCGGCCATGCGGACGTGTCTATTGTGGTGCGCGCGTTCAAATCTGGCGCTTTTGATTTCATCGAGAAACCGTTCAACGAGCAACTACTTCTGGACAGCGTGCAACAGGCACTGGAGGCGCATCAGCACTCCAACCACCTGCAACTGGGCGACGAGCGAACCGACGCGCTCATTACAACGCTCACGCGCCGGGAGCGGGATGTTTTCCTACCCATGGCCCAAGGCTACACCAGCCGGGAAATCGCCGATCAGCTGGGCGTAGGCGTCAAGACCATCGACCTCTATAGAGCCCGCGTAATGAAACGCCTGGGTGCCGAGCGGTTGCCCGACGTTACGGGTATGGCCATCACCGCCGGGCTTCTGGACCCATCAAACCTTCGCACTGAATCCTGAGTAACCTCCCACCAGGCGCCTCAACCGCTCTGCGCCAGCTCTTCATGGGCAAGTGCTCCGAGCCTGGCGATTGCCTGGTCGATGCGTTCGCTCCAGGGGTTGCCACCATTCAGCCGCAGGCACGATTCGAACTTGTCTGAAATCGAGAACATCAGGCCCGGTGCCACGTTAATGTTTTCCGCCCGCGCCCGGTGATAAACCCGAGTGCCAGAAACCCCAGCAGGCAACTGCACCCACAGCACAAAGCCGCCTTGTGGCCGGCTTACGGCCGTGCCAGCAGGAAACGAGCGAGCCACAGCTGCTCGCATACGCTCTATCGCCTCCCGATAATTTTGCCGTGCAGAGCGCAGATAGCGATCATAGCCGCCCTGCTCCAGAAAATGCGCAACCGCCAGTTGTGGAATGGACGACGTTGCCAAATTGGAAAAGTATTTTTGCTGCCGGGCACCGGCCATGTAACGCCCGGGCAACATCCAGCCCAGTCTCAACCCAGGAGAAATGGTTTTCGAAAAAGAGTTGCAGTAGATAACATTGTCTGTGCGATCAAAGGCTTTCGCAGGTTTGGGTCGTTCGCCTGAGTGATAAAGATCTCCGTAAATATCATCCTCTATTAACGGCACGCCAGCGGCGGCAAGCATAGACACCAGCTGTTTCTTGCGCTCATCCGGCATTCGGGCGCCCATGGGGTTACTGTGATTGCATACCACCACGCAGGCTTTCAAGGGCCACTGCTCCAGGGCCAACTGTAAGCCTTCAAGACTAAGACCGTCAGATGGGTGCGTCGGAATTTCCATGGCTCGCAGCCCGACAACTTCCAAAGCCTGAAGAATACCCGGGAACGACGGCGACTCAACTGCCACTATGTCCCCCGGTTGAGTGACAGCGCGCAAGCCCAGAATAATGGCCTCCTGAGCACCGTTGGTAACCAGCACATCATCTGGTGTCACAGGAACACCTACCGACGCCATACGCTGCGCAATCTGCCTGCGGAATGACTCTTTGCCGGGAAAGGCGTAGTCCAGCGTTTCAAGGCCACGTCGTGCGGCCCACAGCGTGCTCTGCTGAATCTGCCGTAACGGCAGATAATCCGCATGGGGAATGGCAGTGGCCAGCGGCACCATGCGTTTTTGCTCATCCGCACACAAATCCAGAGCCATCTCACGGGCACTGACCGGTACCGGCCGGTTGCGATGCTTATGCATAACAGGCTCTGGCGCATCAACGGCAGGCAAGCGAACAAAATAGCCACTGCGTTCCCGGGCCTGAAGATAACCACGGGCCTCTAGCGTCTGGTGCGCCTGCAGCACCGTTGAAATGCTGACGCCCAACTGCTTGCTCAACACTCTTACGCCGGGCAACCGGTCTCCATCGCGATAGACTCCGTCCTGTATCAATGCCTGAAGCCTGTCTGCCACTTGGTTGTATAGAACACCCATCCCCGTTGCCTCGCCGCATCGATAAAATTTTTGCCCACTCAAGCACCACTGTCGCCATTGCAACAGACCGGCGTCGGTTATGAACAGTACAGTTGCCGGTAAAACTGACCGGTACAGATGGTCGACTGTCTCTTCTGTACCGGTTCAAAAACAGGTTATCTGAATCTGTTATGGCTGTCTGCACAGGGGGACAATAACAACATCGCAAACAGAAGAAGGAGTTTCATCATGGGCATAGCAAACAGTCACGCTCTGGCAGCAACACGGAACAATCTCTTCGGGCTTCAGCCCAACGCTCCGTCCTTGTATGAGGAGGGAGGGAAAACGAGCCGCCAATGGCTGGAAGACCTCGGGTTTTCCGTGAGGCAGTCGGATCAGCAGCACTGGGTGGTAACCCACCACAACCCCCTGCCCGAACTGCACTTTTACAGCGCCCGTGAACTGGCGCAGTTTGCCAGCTACAAGGCTCACCACTACGCTAAGCGTTTGCTCCGGGAGAACAGATCATGAGATACCCCATCTATCAGGTAGACGCCTTCACCAGCGAGATCTTCAAAGGCAACCCGGCAGCCGTTATGCCTCTGGAGTCATGGCTGCCGGATGCGACATTGCAAGCCCTGGCGGCGGAGAACAATCTGGCAGAGACGGCGTTTTTCGTACGTGAAACCAGTTCTGATAGCGCAGACTTTCACATACGCTGGTTCACTCCGCGTATAGAAGTGCCTCTTTGCGGGCATGCCACTCTGGCCAGCGCCTGGGTTATTTTCAACAAACTGGGCTGGCCTGAACATGCGATTCGCTTCCAGTCCAAAAGCGGCCCCCTGGGCGTTCATAAGACCCCGGATGACTGGCTGGTACTGGACTTCCCCAACCTTCACATCGAAGAACAGGAAACACCTGCCATCATTATCGAAGCTCTTGGTGGCGCACCCGCCCGGGCCTTTCACGTGCCGAGCGACACCAATGACATGATCGTTCTGGAAAACGAAGCAGCGGTAAGAGCGGCGCAACCGGATCTGCGAATACTAAAGCAACTGGGCAATATGGGCCTGATTGTCACTGCGCCCGGCGACCAGGCCGACTTCGTTAGCCGGTACTTTGCCCCCGGCTCAGGCATTGATGAAGACCCGGTTACGGGCTCGATTCACAGTGCTCTGGTGCCTTATTGGGCCGACAGACTCGGCAAAACCAAGCTTGAAGCCCGACAGCTGTCAGCCCGGGGCGGCGTGCTGCACTGTGAATTGAAAGGCGACCGTGTTGCCATTGCTGGGCAGGCTGCGTTCTATATGGAAGGAACAGTTCACTTGGAATGAGCCATACGACGGCTCTGGGGCTGGTATACTGCGCGCCACATTAACCAACCGGCAGGCAGCAATGACGGCAAGTTCCAGCAACCAGTACGATGTAATCATTATCGGCGCCGGCGCCGCCGGCCTGATGTGTGCGGCCACCGCAGGCTATCGCGGGCGTAAGGTGCTGGTAATTGATCATGCCAACAAACCGGGAAAGAAAATCCTCATGTCTGGTGGCGGGCGCTGTAACTTCACCAACCTCAACAGCACGCCTGCCAATTTTCTATCAGACAACCCGCGCTTTTGCATTTCTGCCCTGAAACGTTATACCCCGCAGAATTTTCTGGATCTTGTTGAACGCCACGGCATTGAACATGAAGAAAAAGCCGCTGGTCAGCTGTTTTGCAAAGACAGCGCGAAAGAAATACTCGCCATGCTGCTGACAGAATGCGACTGGGCCGGTGCTGAAGTTCGCATGAAAACCAGCGTAAAGAGCATCGCCCAAAGTGCTGGGCACTACCGGGTTAACACCAGCTCAGGCGCCCTCACCTGCGAATCTCTGGTTATCGCCTGCGGCGGCCTATCCATCCCCACCATGGGCGCAACCGGCTTCGGCTACGACATTGCCCGGCAATTCGGGCTCACGGTTCTGCCCACCCGGGCCGGGCTGGTACCCTTCACGCTGCACCCCGAATTGAAGCAACAACTGGCACCTCTGTCCGGCGTAAGCTGCCCGGTGGATGCGGCCTGCAATAACCATCATTTCCGGGAGCCCATGCTGGTCACGCACCGGGGGCTGAGCGGCCCGTCGATGCTACAGATTTCCAGCTTCTGGCAGCCAGGCGACCCGCTAACCATCAACTTGTTGCCGGAGCGAAACACCCTGGAAGACCTGCTATCCCTGCGCAAACAGAAGCCGCAATCAACCGTTGCCCAATACCTTATTCAACACCTGCCTAAGCGTTTCGCCCAGGCTTTCAATGAGCTTTTCGGCTGGAACGGCCCGCTTCAGAGCTACAAGAACAGCGACCTTGAACAGATTTCAGACGCGCTGAGGCAATGGACGGTCAAGCCGGCGGGAACAGAAGGGTATCGTACAGCTGAAGTCACGCTCGGCGGTGTAGACACTCGCCAGCTTTCATCAAAAACCATGGCGGCCCTGGAGCACCCAAACCTTTACTTCATCGGCGAGGTTGTGGACGTAACGGGGCACCTGGGTGGGCACAACTTCAATTGGGCATGGGCTTCAGGGGTGGCCGCGGGGCAGTCAGCTTAACGTGACCAGCGCCGGCAAACACAAACCTAGCGCAGAATCACCAACGGCTTTTTAGCCGATGTCAGCATACTGGTCGTCGTGCTGCCCAACAAAAAACGGCGAATTTTCGAGTGTCCGTAGGCGCCCATCACCAGAATGTCGATATCGAACTCATCCTGATAACTATGCAATACCGGCTCTACCTCACCACTTCGGATAGCCAGTGTAATTTCCGACTCCAAAGGCGCCAGCATAGCCTCTGCCTTGCGCAGCTGGGCCATGGCTTCGGTCGTTTCATTGCCCACCATCACCAGGTGCAGGGGCATGCCCTTGAGTACCGGGCTGGCAGCCAGGTGTTCAACGCCACGAAACGCTGTGGCACTGCCGTCAAACGCAAGCATGGCACTTTTGGGCGCTGAGAACTCATTCGGCACCAGCAGGATCGGCCGGCTCATGCTGCGGATAACAGTTTCCAGTTGGCTGCCAATATGCTGCTCACCGTCTGAACTGCTTTCACCGTGCAATCCCATTACTAGCAGGCGAATCTGTTCCTGCATGTCCAGCAGCGATTCGGTTAAACCACCGTGGCGCTGGCGCTTTTTGATCTCACTGATACCAGCTGTTTGTATCCTTTGCGCCGCCTCGTCCAGCATATGATTACCATGCTCCAGGGCCAATTTGGCGCGCTTACGATCCAGCAACGCCAACTCATCCAGCAGGTGTTCACGGCTACCCAAGCCAATGTTCCCAGCTAAATCCGGCTCTGACGGATAACGCTCTTCGTCGAGCACGTGCAGCAGGGTCAGCGGTGAGCTCATATGCTTACTAGCCCAGGCGGCGTAATCGCATACTGCCGGCGCCGCGCGCGAGCCGTCAATGCAAGCCACAACCTGCAGTGTATCTTGGGAATTTCCTGTCGCGTCTTGCATATTAATGGCCCATCAGCTGATCAATGCCTTCCGGCTTGTCGTGCACGCCAAAGCGGTCAACGATGGTAGCGCTGGCCTTGTTCATGCCAATCACTTCCACCTCCGCACCGTCACGGCGGAACTTGATAACCACTTTGTCGAGCGCGCCCACGGCGGTGATGTCCCAGAAATGGGCACGGCTCACGTCTATGACCACTTTATCGACCACTTCACGAAAATCAAACGCTGCAACGAATTTTTCTGATGAACTGAAAAACACCTGCCCCATTACGGTGTAGCTGCGCGTGCCTGAGGATTCGTCCAGCGTTGTCTGCACCTCCATAAAGTGCCCGATCTTGTTGGCGAAGAACAGCGCCGCAAGCAGTACGCCGGCAAACACACCCAGCGCCAGGTTATGAGTCACAACGACAACACATACAGTTACCAGCATCACAATGTTGGTAGACAGCGGGTGGGTTTTCAGATTACGAATGGACTCCCAGGAAAATGTGCCGATGGACACCATGATCATCACGGCCACCAGAGCAGCCATGGGGATGCGCACCAGTACATCGTCCAGCACCAGTATCATCACCATGAGGAACACGCCCGCTGTGAGCGTGGAAAGCCGGGTTCGGCCACCGGATTTGATGTTGATAACCGACTGACCAATCATTGCACAACCAGCCATACCACCCAGCAAGCCAGAGCCGATGTTGGCAATACCCTGCCCTCGGCATTCACGGTTACGGTCACTTTCCGTATCGGTCAGATCGTCCACAATGGTGGCGGTCATCATGGATTCCAGCAAACCCACCACGGCCAGCGGAATGGAATACGGCAGGATGATCATCAGGGTTTCGAAGTTCAGCGGCACATCTGGCCAGAGAAAAATTGGCAGCGTATCAGGCAGATCACCCATATCGCCCACTGTGCGCACGTCAATATTGAACAACACTGCGACGATGGTTAGCGCCACGATGCAAATCAGTGGCGACGGCAGCAGCTTGCCCAGTACCGGCACATACGGGAACAGGTAGATAATACCCAGCCCGGCGGCGGTCATGGCGTATACATGCCAGGTTACATTGGTGAGCTCGGGCAACTGAGCCATAAAGATCAGGATGGCTAGCGCATTCACGAAGCCGGTCACCACAGAGCGCGACACAAATCTCATCAGGCTGCCCAACTTCAGCCAGCCCGCCACAACCTGGATCACACCGGTTAACAGCGTGGCAGCCAGCAGGTATTCCAGGCCGTTCTCCTTGACTAGCGTCACCATTAACAGCGCCATGGCGCCGGTTGCCGCAGAGATCATACCTGGGCGACCACCCACAAACGCGATGATAACGGCGATACAGAATGAGGCATAAAGCCCGACTTTGGGATCCACTCCGGCGATGATCGAGAAAGCAATCGCTTCTGGAATCAACGCAAGGGCAACCACGATTCCGGCGAGCACATCGCCTTTGGTGTTGGAAAACCAGTTGGCTTTCAGTGTATTTACCATAGCTTTGGGTACCCGGGTGGCTGCGCTGTTTAATGAACGTCGGATTGCCGTCGCTTAAATTACGGATTACGGCAAAATAAAGGGCGCGAAGTCTACCAAAATACGGGTTCCGGCGTAAGGGCGGCCTGGTTTCAGTGGCCACGCAACTGCTAACGGGCGCAACGAAACGTTAAATTGTAACGACAGGCACCGGTCAGCGGGTGTGCTCCGGCCTTCAGTGTAAGCACCCCGTGGTAACGTAACCGCGAAGGCCCACCCCACACCACAACATCACCGTGCGCCAGAGGAATGTTCTTTGGTCGCGCGCTCCGCGTCAGCCCGCCGAACTGAAATACCTGGGACAATCCAAGAGAAACCGACACAACCGGTTGCGAGAAATCCTGCTCGTTTTTATCCTGGTGTAACCCCATCTTTGCACCGGGTTCGTAACGGTTGATAAGGCAGGCGTTTGGAGTGAAATCACCATATCCTGCTGCCAATGCGGCTGATCTGGCCAGACTGGCGAAAACAGGAGGCATAATGGGCCAAGGCGCCCCGGAACAAGGGTCTTCTGCCTGATAGCGGTAGCCTTTTGCATCGGTGATCCAACCCCAGCATCCGCAACAACTCATGGCGACAGACATGCTATGCCCACCGGGTGTTTTCATATGCCTCAGGGGCGCCACCGTCGTTATATGCTCTATCTCGCTTAGCAGATCCGGCGCTTGGGCAGAGGCAAAATGCCGGAGCACAATGGCCCCTTCCGAGAGCCTTTCGGTGGTCACTTCAATTGGTTGGTCTGCAAACAGATCGGGGGTCATAACCGGTATTTTTAACACGAAAAACAGCTCAACTCCCAAACTCTCTGAAAAACAGATGGCCTGAATGAAAGCCTGTTCATGAAGATTCACTGAAAAACACGTATATTCTGTGGTCTGATCCATTATCCCGTAAGGACCTTTTAATGCTGTTTGCTATGATCATTGGTGGTTTGATTGGTTACGCCTTTGGCAAGTTCCCCGGTTTTTTAGTGGGGGCTGCTCTGGCTGCATTCCTGCTTAACCGCGCTAAAAGCCGCCTGATTGGCAAACTCCACAACATTCAATCCGGCTTTATTGAATCTGTTTTTGCGGTTATGGGCGCCTTGTGCAAAGCCGATGGTGTTGTATCAACAGATGAAATACAGATGGCCGAAGCCATGTTTGTGCGCTTCCGCCTGAATGACGCTCAGAGAGAAACCGCTAAAGCCGCATTCAGCCGTGGTAAGAGCGAAGATTTTGATCTGGATGCAGAGCTGGATCACTTCCTGCGCATCAGCGGGCGTCAGCCGGCTTTCTTGCAAATGTTTCTTCAAGCGCAGTTTTCTGCAGTCGCAGCAGATGGTGTAGTACATCCCGCCGAACGGGCAATGCTGATGCGTATTGCCCGGCGCCTGGGCCTGCCAGAGAGCCAGGTTGACCAACTGGAGGCCATGCTGCGAGGCGCTCATGCAGGCCAATCCGGCAGCCAACGATCTACTGCCCAGCAAACCGACGATGCTTACAAGGTTCTGGGTGTTTCTCCGTCAATCAGCGACGCAGAGCTTAAGAAAGCGTACCGCAAGCTGATGAGCGAGAACCATCCCGACAAGCTTGCAGGGCGAGGCCTTCCTGAGAGCATGCGCGAAATGGCAGAAGAGCGTACACAGGAAATTACCCACGCTTACGATGTCATCAAGGAATCCCGGGAAAACAACGCCTGACGTCCCCCTTTCCTACCCGTTCGACAAGCCCGGTTAACCCAACGGGCTTGTGAACTCATACCTGAAATGACATGTCGTCGTGTTTTGCGTTCGAGTAGAGTATGCCTCCAAGAAAGCAGCTTCCCAGGAGCCGCTATAAATATTCACGGAGACGCTTCGAATGCCGGTCCATTATCCCCTGCCAGCCACGCATACGTTCACTAACGATGCGCTAGGCAACGACGATGCCACTGCTCTGGCCGATCGCATCCGCAGTCGCGACGTATCGGTTACCGAGGTGACCCAGGCTAGCATTGAGCGGCTGCACAAAGCGGAGCCGCTGGTGCACGGTATGGTTGCTGAGCGCTATCAGCAGATGTTGGAGGCTGCGGCGGGGCTGGATAAAGAAAAAGGCCTGGCGGACGCGCCATTTTTCATTGGCGTACCCACCTTTATTAAAGACAACACAGATGTGGTGGGAATGCCCACCCGCCAGGGTTCAGATGCAGTGCCTGCTGGTAATCCCGCAACAAAAACCAGCCCTTTCGCTCAACAGATGCTGGCACAGGGCTTTCTTTGCATGGGCAAAAGTACCATGCCCGAGTTTGGATTCAACGCCTCAACTGAGCCTCTTCATGATGCACCCACTCGCAACCCCTGGAACCTTGCCTACTCCGCCGGCGCTTCTTCCGGCGGTTCGGCTGCACTGGTGGCAAGCGGGGCGGTTCCCATTGCCCACGCCAACGATGGTGGTGGTTCCATTCGGATTCCTGCAGCCGTTTGTGGCCTCATAGGGCTCAAAGCGACCCGGGGACGTGTCATCGAGAACGATGCCTCAAAGTCGCTACCCATAGATATTCTCAGTGATGGCGTGGTGTCCCGCTCTGTTCGGGATACCGCCAACTTCATCTATCAGGCAGAGCAGTATTTTCGCAACCCGAAGCTGCCAACCGTTGGCAAAGTGGAAGGTCCATCTGAAAAGCGGCTAAGAATTGGTTTGGTTATCGATTCCATAAACGGTCACAAGACCGACGATATGACACGACAGACTGTAGAAGCTACTGCCCGAAAACTGGAAGCCCAGGGGCATATTATTGAGCCTGTAGAAACACCGGCAAACTCAAGCTTCCCCGACGATTTTGCGATGTACTGGGGCCTGCTGGCTTTTGGAATGAAGATCAACGGTCACAAACTGATTCACCCGGATTTTGATAAACGGCGGGTAGACGGCCTAACCCAGGGCCTGGACAAAATGTTCAAGCGAGGTTTCTGGAAGATGCCAGCGGTTCTGTGGCGCTTGCGCCGCGCCAGATTCGATTTTGCCAACGCCATGACAGACTTGGATGCGGTGCTTACGCCTACTCTGGGCCATACCACGCCTAAACTGGGTCACCTCAACCCAAGTGTCCCTTTCGACATCCTGTTTGATCGGCTTACCCGATACGCCAACTTCACACCCCTGGCCAACGTTACTGGCGCACCGGCTCTATCACTCCCCATGGCTCTGACACCCGAAAACCTGCCAGTGTCGGTACAGCTTATGGGCAAGCATGGCGATGAACGCACCCTACTGCAGCTTGCGTTTGCACTGGAGTCTGAGTATTCACCCTGGACATCTCTGGCCAACACAGCGCAATAAAGTCAACTTTGAACAGTGGCTGGTGGCGCGTCACCGGCTCTGCTGAAAAACCTTTCTGCGAATAAACTGCCCAACCCGCTCACCAAGCACCAACATCGCGGGCGTTAGCAGCAATGTGAGAATAGTGGCGAACGCCAAGCCACCGGCAATGGCGCTGGAAAGCTGCGCCCACCACTGAGTCGATGGCGCGCCCAGCCCGAGAGAGGGCGTGAGCAGATCTACGTTCACGCTCAGCACCATTGGCATCAACCCAAGCACGGTGGTAACCGCTGTGAGCAACACGGGGCGCAAACGCAAGCAGCTGGTTTCCAGTGCCGCCTCATAGGCCTCCATTCCGTCTTTCTTCATCTGATTGTAAGTGTCGATCAGAATGATGTTGTTGTTCACTACGATGCCCGCCAGCGCAATGATGCCCATACCCACCATCACGATCCCGAACGACTGGCCGTTCAGCAGCAATCCCAGAAGTACCCCGGCAGTGGAGAGAACAATGGCTGATAGAATCAGAAAACTCTGGTACAGAGAGTTAAATTGGGTCACCAGAATGAGCAGCATCATGGCAATCGCAATCAGAAACGCACTTATCAGAAAGTTGGATGCCTGTTGCTGATCCTCGTTTTCGCCAGCAAACTTTACAGAAACCCCTTCGGGGGCCTCCGGGAGTTCAGCCTGCAGTGCTTTCAGCAAACTATCCACCTGCTCGCCGGGCTGAATATCGGATTTAATGGTGACCGCTCGCTTGCCATCTACCCGGGCAATGCTGCCAGTTTTACTCCCCGGCTGCAGGTCAAGAAACTGTGACAGCGGCACCTGCCCCCGAGCCGTGTTAATCGTCTGGCGCTGCAGATGATCCAGCTCGCGCCAGTTGTTGGGAACCCGCACGGCAATGTCCACCTCGTCGCGCACATCTTCAGGCCGATAGGTTGCCAGCACCAAGCCATTGGTGACCAGGCGAACGGCACTGCCAATGCTGAGCACGTCGGTTCCGAAACGAGCGGCGGCTTCGCGATCCACTTCCAGCCGCCACTCAATGCCCGGCAGGCTGCGATCATCTTCAATATCTACAAAGCCGCCCTGGGCGCGCATCTGATTTTCGATCTGATCTACGTAACCGTTGAGCTTGCTACTGTCTCGGCTGCTGACCTGCAACTCTATGGGCTTGCCACCCGCCGGGCCGTTCTCCTGCTCGCGGAACTCCAACGCAATACCCGGAATATCCTCCGTGCGAGCCAGGAAATCATCCAGAATGGCGCTGGCCGGGCGGCGAGTAAACCAGTCGGTAAACTGAAACTGGAGCACCCCAATCACATCCGGTGCCATCTGTGTGCTGACACTCAACATGGATCGTGCATAAACGGCTTTCACTTCCGGCATACCCTGCAAACGACCTTCTACCTGTTGCACAATGGCATCCCGCTCCAAAACCGACAGATCCCCGCGTGCGCGAACCTGAACCTGGGCAGAATCCGGCTCTACACTGGGGAAGAACTCGACACCATGGTTGAACTTGCCGTAGGTGATGTAGACCACCACGACCACTCCCAACACACCTACCAGCGTGAAACCAGGATAAGACAGGAGTGTGGAAAGCAGCCTGCGATAACCGTGCATCATTCGACCGCTTTCACTGACCTTGCGGGCACGACGCCCTCCGCTCACGCCACCCAAAACCGGCAGAAACACCAAGGCCATGGCGAGCGAGGCAACCAGGCA
>Ga0098040_1000013_pt1 | contig 156841 bp, 140 predicted proteins | sample 7_EtaG_FD_75065 | JGI IMG/M metagenome (GOLD analysis project Ga0098040, IMG submission 75065) | Marine viral communities from the Subarctic Pacific Ocean - 7_ETSP_OMZ_AT15161 metaG | ecosystem: Environmental > Aquatic > Marine > Oceanic | place: Pacific Ocean | collected 2015-01-08
AAAGTCCAGGGCTTCGTCACCCCAAGGTTCGGCGAACAGTATGTCTTCCAGCGCTTCGATGTCGGAGTTGGATAGCATGCTTTAATTATCCTCAGACTTTTTAGCTGCTTCGGCCGCCCGCTGACGTTTGCGCACTTCGCGGGGGTCGTTGTAGGCACGCCCGGGTGTTACCGGAACGCTTGGCGCACTGGTCGGTGCATCTGCAGCTTTGGGCGCTGGGTTATCCTGTTCAGCTTCGGGCTTTGGGGCCGGCGCTTCTTCTGCAGGCTTTTCCGCCGCCGGGGCTTTGCTTCTGCTTCTGGCAGGCGTCGCTCTCTGCTTTTTCACAGGGGCGGCCTTACTCTCGTCTTCCGCAGACGTTGCCTCTGGGGTAGCAGCTGGTTTCTCATCCTGTGTGGCTGAGGGCTTCTTCTCGGTCTCTACCGGCGCTTCAGGTGCTGGCTGGGCTGCTGGCGCTTCTACTTTGGTAGTTGTCTCATCCTTGGCCTGGGCATCGGATTTTTGAGCCTGGGGAGCTTTACGCTCTTGCGGCTTTGCCTCTGAAGTATCCTCGGCTTTGTCGGCTGAGGGTTGCTTACCCGTTTCTGGCAGTTTATCTGCAGAAGGCGTCTTTTCAGCTGTTGGCAATTTCTCCGCGGATGGCTCTTGCTGCTTATCGGCGGAGGCGTCTTTCTTTTCCGGAGCTGATGCTGCTTTTTCTACCGATGCTGCAGGTTCCTTTTCCTTCGGAGCTGAGGGCTTTTTATCCGCCGCTTCGGAAGGCTCTGTCACTGCCGAGGTGGCAGCAGGAGCTGTGTCCGGTTTTGGGGCAGCCTTGGTTTCGGAGGTTGTTTTCTGCTCCGGTTGTTTCTGTTCGCCTTGCTGAGTTGTCGGTGCTTTCGGCGCAGCTTGGTCTACATTCTTGGTTGCTGCAGCCGTTGCTTTTACGTCAGTGTTGCCGTTACCAGCTTCCGGCTGGGTGTCCTTTTGGTGCTTCTCGTTGCGGGCACTCTTGCGAGCGGCCGGCGTAGAGGCTGGAGCCTCAGACGATGAACCATCCCGGCTGCGAGGGCGGCGCGGCTTGCGACGACTGTCGTCGGTGCCAGGCTTGTCAGTGGTTGCCTTTTGAGGGGCATCCTGCTGGACCGTGTCCTTTTGATCGCCGTTGTTCTTGGTTTCGCGCTGTGGCCGGTTACGGCCTTGGCCACGACCCTGACCATCTTTGCGATTTTCCCGGCGACTATCGCCGCGGCTGTCTGCAGCCTTGTTCTCAGAACCTTCACTGGCAGAGGTTTTGGCCGCTGACTGGCGGTTCTGGTTGGGCCGGTTTTGATCATCGTTGCGATTGCGGCCCCGTGAACGGCTGTCGTCGTTTCGGTTCTGCTGGTTATTGCTTTGACGGCGCTCGCTACCGCCGCGGTTGTTCGTGTTACCGGTGTTTTGGTCATCCCGTGCCACGCGGGATTTTCGGCGATCTTGGCGTGCCTGGTTCCGCTGATCTTCGCGGTTGGCCGTTGCCTTTGATTTGTCGTGAGTTTCCGTTGGCTGATCTTCCTCGCCGCTGAAGAAACAAGAAATCTTGCGTCCAATCCGGCGGAGTAAGCTGTCGTCCTGCTCTTCCGTTTGCTGAGTTTCTGCGGCTTTAGGGCTTGGCGTTGGTGCACTTGTGCGCACGGCTTTTACAGCCGCCTGCTCGCGAACCGGCTTTTCTGCCGTCGGCACTTCAAGCACTTCCTCTTCGCGCTCACTGTATTCCTGCGCTACCTGGTGGCTTGATACGTGCTCGGGCGTGGTTTCGTCATCGCGCATGCGCAGGATTTCGAAGTGTGGTGTTTCCATATGGGGAACGGGTACAACCACAACACTGACTTCCTGGCGAGCTTCAATATCGGCCAGCTGCTTACGTTTTTCGTTGAGCAGGAACGTGGCTACAGATACCGGCACAATCGCCCGAACTTCGCCGGTCTTTTCCTTCGATGACTCTTCGTAGATTAAGCGCATGATGCTCAGCGCCAAGGATTCGATACCACGAATGGTTCCTTGGCCTTCACAGCGTGGGCAGACTTCGCTGCGGGTTTCGCCCAGGGATGGACGTAGGCGTTGGCGAGACATTTCCAGCAGGCCAAATCGTGAGATCTTGCCTACCTGAACCCGTGCCCGGTCGATTTCGAGCGCTTCGCGCATCTTTTGCTCTACTTCGCGCTGATGCCTGGCCGGTGTCATGTCGATGAAATCGATCACAATCAGGCCGCCCATGTCTCGCAAGCGAAGTTGGCGCGCAATTTCTTCAGCCGCTTCCAGATTGGTCTGGAAGGCGGTTTCTTCAATATCTTGTCCCTTTGTGGCGCGGGATGAGTTGATGTCGATGGACACCAGCGCCTCGGTAGGGTCTATAACAATGGAGCCGCCAGAGGGGAGCTTTACTTCACGCTGAAATGCTGTCTCGATCTGGCCTTCAATCTGGTAACGGCTGAACAGGGGGATTTCGTCCTTGTACAGCTTGATCTTGTTTTCAAAGGTTGGCATTACGGCACGAACGAAGTTAAGTACGTCCTCGTAAACGCTCTCCGAATCGATCAGTACTTCACCAATATCCTGCCGCAGGTAGTCGCGAACAGCGCGAATAATGACGTTGCTTTCCTGGTGAATAAGGAAGGGGGCTTTGCGTTCGCCTGCGGCCTGGGTAATGGCTTCCCAAAATTGCACCAGGTAGTCGAGATCCCACTGAAGCTCTTCAGAGGTGCGGCCAATGCCGGCAGTGCGCACAATAATGCCCATGGACTTGGGCACCAGTACGCTGTTCATGGCTTCTTTCAATTGTGCCCGCTCTTCGCCTTCTATGCGGCGTGAGATACCACCAGCGCGGGGGTTGTTGGGCATCAAGACAAGATAGCGGCCAGCAAGGGAAACAAACGTTGTTAAGGCTGCGCCTTTGTTGCCACGCTCTTCCTTGTCTACTTGAACAATAACTTCCTGACCTTCGGAAACAACTTCCTTGATGGCAACCTTGCCTTCGATCTGGCCTGGTGACTTTTTGAAGTAGTCTCTGGAGATTTCCTTTAGAGGAAGAAACCCGTGGCGATCCGCGCCAAAATCAACAAATGCAGCTTCCAAGCTTGGCTCTACCCGGGTAATACGCCCTTTGTAGATGTTAGCTTTTTTCTGCTCGCGGGAGCTGGATTCGATATCTAGGTCAAACAGGCGCTGGCCGTCAACCAGGGCGACGCGCAACTCTTCTGGGTGAGTTGCATTTATGAGCATTCTTTTCATGGAAAGTGGGTATTCCTGTCGTTTAATATTGACAGAAAACCGAAGGGCGTCGCATCTGCGAAGCAGGGTATGCGTGCCGCTGGCCCTGTTATATCAGAGGCTGAGCGGCGGACAGACGAATCACTCCCTCCCGGGGTATGATCCTGTTGATCTGAGACCACCGCCGACGTCCCGCCTGCCTGCTGGCAAGGAGGTGTCTTGTAGGGTTCGTGTCTGTTGGCGCATATAATCCGTTTTCAAGTTCACACAAGTGCCTGGGTCTCACGTCGTATTCGTAAGCTGGACGGCCCGGCCTTGCGTGGCAGTGATTCTTCGCGATATCGCCCGGCGGTTTTCCGCACGGTTATAGTTTTCCCGGTGTCAGCTCGCCGTTGCTTTTTACGGGTCTGCTCTGACACTCCGGAAGCATTTCTTACGCCGTGCCTAATAGTGATTAGGCGCTCGGCGTTCAAACTCTTGAATAGTGTCGGTATACTCTTCTGCCGCTCCGGCTTCTGACTAGAGTTGGTCAGGCCGTAGACAAACGACAGATCACGCCGGAATATAACAGTATTCAGGAAACCGTTCAATCCTGCTCGTATCGCCAGTTATACCACCTAATTAAAGGAACCTTATGTCCCGCAAAACTGCTACCGGAAAGCCCGCTAAAGCACGGGTTAAAAAACCGGCGCCTCATCCGGCACGTGGGGTAGGTGCCAAGCAGGCTGATTCAGGCCGGGGGGCAGTGCAGCAAGAGGTTGTGTGGGTTACGGTTGACGAAGATAACCATGGGCAAAGGCTGGATAATTTTCTGCTGGCCCAGCTTCGAGGTGTGCCCAGAAGCATCATTTATCGCATTGTGCGCAAGGGCGAAGTGCGGATTAATAAGGGTAGGGTGAAGCCAGATACACGCTTGGTAACAGGTGATCTGGTGCGCATTCCGCCCGTTATCCGTAAGGAAAAAGCGCCGCAAGCCGCCCCTGGTAGCCGTGTTCAGGGTGTGGTGGAGGCCGCCGTTGTGTTTGAGAATGACCAGATGCTGGTTGTGAACAAGCCGTCGGGCATTGCCGTGCACGGGGGTAGCGGTCTGAGTTTTGGGTTGATTGAAGTGTTGCGTTCCGCGCGCCCAGAGGCTCGGTTTCTTGAGTTGGTGCACCGATTGGACAGAGATACATCCGGGTTGGTGATGATTGCCAAGAAGCGGTCCTCACTTCGTTATTTGCAGGATGAGCTCCGGCAAAGGCGCATTCGTAAACAGTACCATGCGTTGGTGACGGGTGATTGGCCGGGCAAGCTTGGGCGCGTGGATGAACCTTTGCTGCGCTATGAAATGCCTAACGGAGAGCGCAGGGTTCGGGTGGATGAGGCTGGCAAGCCCTCCCTCACAATGTTTCGCTGTCTTGCGCGTTATAAAGGCTACAGTTTGGTAGAGGCTTCTCCGGTTACTGGCCGAACCCATCAGATTCGCGTGCACAGTGTTTTTGCCGGTCACCCGATAGCTGGGGATGACAAGTATATGGATGATGTGAGCCTCAAAGCCTTTCGAGCTGTTGGCGGTCAGCGCTTAATGCTGCACGCTCGGGCTCTCGAGCTTGCCCTGCCAGTTACCGGGGAATCGGTTAGGTTTGAGGCCCCTTATGACGATGTATTTAGCCACGTGCTGAACAGGCTTGAAGTGCGTGCAGCAGGAGTAAATTAATGGACGTTAAAGTTGTTATTTTTGACTGGGATGGAACTCTGGTGGATTCCGTAGACCATATTGCAGACAGCCTGCACCAGGCTGCTACAGATCTTGGGTACCCGGCGCTTGAGAGGGATGCCTACCGCGACATTATTGGTTTGGGTATGGTTGAGGCCTTGGGAAGGCTGTATCCCGGTATCAGTCATGAGGAAATGACGACCATACGAGAGGGTTACGCTAATTATTTCTTTCGTAAAGTGACCACACCGCAGAATCTTTTTGAGGGCATGGCAGATGTTGTACTGGATCTCCAGAGATCTGGTCGTGGGTGCTCTGTGGCAACCGGTAAAAGTCGTAAAGGCCTTGAGCCAGCGCTGGTTTCCAGTGGCCTTGGGGCGCATTTTGATATTACTCGTTGTGCCGACGAAACTCGATCCAAGCCGGATCCGCGCATGCTTGAAGAGATCCTGCTTTTTTACGGACTTGAGCCTTCAGAGGCCGTTATGATCGGCGATACCCGTTATGATCTGGAAATGGCCCAGCGTATAGGTATGCCCTCTATTGGTGTTGAGTGGGGGGTCCACAAGCGAGATGTGCTTGGAGGGTATGCTCCCCACGCCATCGTTGACTCTGTAACGGATCTTCGCAGTGTGCTTGGGTTGTAAGCAGGTTTAGGTGTTTTCATTTTTAACAGGATAAGTACATGAGTGACTGGGATTCCGATAAGACTCCAGAGTGGGGTGACAAGCCTGCTGAGCCTCGCTCAGGGCGCAATCAGCCGAAAGTTCCGCCGGAGACAGGCCGAGACTGGAAGTTGATAGAAAAATTGGTGATGTCTCTACAGTCCGAGCAGCGCCGCAGTCGGCGTTGGGGGATTTTCTTCAAGCTCCTCACGTTTGTTTATCTGTTTGCTTTGCTGGTTATTGTTTGGTCGCCGTTTGGTGACAGTTTGGAGGCCGCGACTGGCAAGCACACGGCCTTGGTGGAGATAAATGGGCCAATCGCCGCTGATGAGCTTGCCAGTGCGGATAACATCGCCGGGTCCATACGCTCGGCGTTTGAGGAAGAGAACGCCGTGGCGGTGATTTTGCGCATTAACAGCCCAGGCGGGAGCCCAGTGCAGTCTGGTTATATCTACGATGAAATCACTCGGCTAAGAGAGGAGTACCCGGAAAAGAAAGTGTATGCGGTGATCTCGGATATTGGCGCCTCCGGTGCCTACTATATTGCCGCTGCGGCGGATGAGATCTATGCAAATCGTGCCAGCCTTGTGGGGTCGATCGGAGTTGTTGCTGGGGGGTTTGGGTTTACCGGCGTTATGGATAAGCTGGGCGTCGAACGCCGTCTATACACGGCGGGAGATAACAAGGCCTTCCTGGATCCGTTCTCTCCCCAGCAGGAGCAAGAGGTGGCGTTTTGGCAAAGTGTGCTTGAAAACACCCATCGTCAGTTTATAGAGGCGGTAAAGAAAGGGCGTGGTGATCGCCTGGCGGATGATGAGCGCCTGTTTAGTGGGCTGGTCTGGAGTGGAGAGCAGGCTCTGGAGTTGGGGCTTATTGACGGCCTTGGTAGTACTTCTCATGTTGCCAGGCAGATCATCGGTCAGGAAGATTTGGTTGATTACAGTCGGCGTAAAGGCCCGCTGCTCGACTTCGTTGACCAACTCGGTCTGTCTTTTGGTCAGGGCGTAGCCAGTCAACTGGTTGAGTCGCGCCTCGAGCTGCGGTAATAGTGTGGCTGCAGGCAATGCTAAGGTTCTAGAAGTGGGTTTCTGCCCCAGGTTGTCAGCATGGTGTTAAGGGCAATTAAGGGCAGGCCAATGAGGCTGTTGGGGTCTCGGCCTTGCAGTTCCCGGAACAGGGTTATGCCCAGGCCTTCCATTTTGAAACTGCCAGCGCAGTCGTAGGGCTGCTCTTTGTGGAGGTATGCATCGATTTCCCGGGCAGTCAGGTTCCGGAAGTGAACAGAGAAATGCTCACAGCAGGTTTGCAGTTTTCCGGAATTGGTTTCCAGAAGGGCAAGCCCGGTCAGGAAGTTAACGCTCTGGCCGCTGCTTCGTTCAAGTTGCTGGTAGGCTTTTGAGTAGGTTCCGGGTTTGCTCAGCAGGGTGCCGTCGGGTAAAGCTGCTACCTGATCCGACCCAATAATCCAGTGGCCGGGGTGCGTGGCTGCCAGGGCCCGGGCTTTGGCTTCCGCTAAGCGCACGGCCAGATCATTCGGGGCTTCTCCCGGGAAAGGCGATTCATCTATGTTTGGGCTGGCCCAGGAGAAGGGCACCCCAAGCCTTGCTAGAAGCTCTCGGCGGTATGGGGATGATGATGCCAGTAGCAGGTGTTGTTGGGGCATAAGTTCTGATCCTTTGAGAATTCTCGCCATTTTTTGTGCCGGTATCGTAGAATACACCTACTGAAACCGGAACCCCCGGCCAAAACCCGACGAAGTCTTTGACAGCAGCAAGCTTCGCCCCTAGAATTGCGCGCCTATGTCAAATGCGTCTAGTGCCGAATTACCGAAAATAGTCGACCCCTACAAGTTGGCGGAGCACAACAGTGTGCTGGAGGGAGAAATTCCTCTCAGTGCATTGTCTCGTTTCCGCGAGGCTGTTTTGGGGTTTGATGATGGAGCCGTCTGTCACGTAAAGCTGTCCTTTTATAAGGACGGCCAGCGCCGTCGCATCGTCTCTGGCGAGTTGAAGGCTCCGGTAGACCTGGAGTGTCAACGTTGCATGGGGTCCATGAGGTCTGTGTTGGTTTCTCAGTTTATACTGGGGCTGGTGACCAGCGACGAGCAGGCACAAGGGTTGCCAAAAGACCTTGAGCCGTTTCTGACTGATGATTTCAGTGCGAATCTCTGGTCGATGGCGGAGGACGAGTTGCTGTTGGTTTTGGCTCCGTACCCACTTCACGATCGGGACGAGTGCCCGGCTAACGAAGATCTGAAAGCCTACGAGCCAGACGGGTCTTCTGCAAAACCGGAAAAGAAGCCAGGCGATAACCCGTTCAGTGTGCTGGCGGGACTCAAAAGTACAAAGCATTAATTCGGGCGTGGGCGTCCTCATGGAAGCCGGCGTAATCAAACGAACACACGTTACTCGTAACCATATTCAAGCAAAGTTTACGTTAACAGGTCAGGAGTAGAACCATGGCTGTACAGAAGAACCGCAAGACCCGTTCCAAGCGTGGCATGCGCCGTGCCCACGATGCTTTGAGCCCTGCAGCTCTGAGCACTGATTCAACGACTGGTGAAGTTCATCGTCGTCACCACGTGTCTCCGGACGGATTCTATCGTGGTAAGCAGGTAATCGAAGCTAGCGACGAGTAATTTCGTTGCATAGCTGCACCAACTCAAATCGAGTGGGCGAACGATGAAGCCGGTCACCATAGCGATTGACGCCATGAGTGGCGATCGGGGCCCGGCAGTAGTAGCTGCCGCGGCTCTGGAAGCGGTGCGTGAAAACAAAGCCTTGAGCTTCATTCTGGTGGGAATCCGGAGTGAGCTTGAGGCTTTTTTGTGTGACGGGCATCCGCGAATCCGCATTGAGGAGGCTGCAGATGTCGTCCGCATGAATGAGCGCCCCTCTCATGCACTGCGCCACAAAAAAAACTCCTCCATGGCCATCGCCCTGGCGCTGGTTCGTGACGGCGAAGCTCAGGGGTGCGTGAGTGCGGGTAACACCGGCGCGTTGATGGCATTTGGCCGCTCCATTATCCGGATGTATCCGGGCATAGAGCGTCCCGCAATTGCCAAGCTTATACCCTCCCTCCGCGGCCGGTGCCATGTTCTGGATTTGGGTGCCAACGTAGATTCCAGTGCTGAGAATCTTTATCAGTATGCTCTGATGGGTTCGCTCATGGCCTCTGCAATCTGTAGTCAAAGTGAGCCGAGGGTTGCTTTGTTGAATGTGGGCGAAGAAGAGATAAAAGGCAACGAGCAGGTTCGTTTAGCCTCCCACATGCTCGCCCAGTGCGATTCGATTAACTACATTGGATACGTCGAAGGCAGTGACCTGTTCCGCGATGTTGCAGATGTGGTGGTGTGTGATGGTTTTGTGGGCAATATTGCGCTGAAAACCGGCGAAGGCGTGGCCGGGTTGCTGATTGAGCTTCTGGAGCAGGCATTTACTCGCAGTTTTTATGGTCGTTTTGTGGGTTTTCTTGCTCGCCCTATTGTCGGGCGACTTCTTCGTCTGATGGACCCCTCCCGTCACAATGGTGCCAGTCTTCTTGGTCTTCAGGGTGTGGTTATAAAAAGCCACGGCAATGCCAATGAGCGCGCCATGCTTTCTGCCATTCGTCAGGCAGTTCGTGAGGTTGAACTGGAAGTGCCTCAGCGTATCAACGAACGTCTTGACGATCTTATGCTTTGAGCATCTGCGACTAAAGTAGGTTCCGGTTTTACAGCTAACTCGCGCAAAATCCGTCGAGCTTGTACTATTGGCTAATCTCCTGAAACCTCCAATGACGATAAGATCCCGCTTATGAAATCAGCCTTTATATTTCCCGGACAGGGTTCCCAATCGGTTGGCATGCTTTCCGTTGCTGCCGAGTCTTGGCCCATGATCAACAAAACCTTTGCGGAAGCTTCCAATGTGCTTGGCTATGACCTTTGGCACCTTTGCCAGAAGGGCCCGGTAGAAGAGCTTAATCGGACGGCGGTCACCCAGCCGGCAATGTTAACCGCAAGTATCGCGCTCTGGCGGCAGTGGTTTGTATCTGGAGGATCGAAGCCCGACTTCCTGGCAGGCCACAGCTTGGGCGAGTACAGCGCATTAGTGGCCGCTGAAAGCCTTGATTTTGTAGAGGCCGTCAAATTGGTGCGCCTGCGCGGCGAATTGATGCAAGAAGCCGTTCCTGCTGGTGAAGGCAAAATGGCAGCTATTCTTGGTTTGGAAGACGCCGACGTTGTCGCAGCCTGTGAAGAGGCTGCCAACGGCGATGTGGTGGCTGCCGTGAATTTCAATGCACCAGGTCAGGTAGTTATTGCAGGGTCGGTTGCCGCTGTTGATCGTGCTATTGAAGTTTGTAAGGCAAAGGGTGCGCGCAAAGCTATGCCGCTCCCGGTCAGTGTCCCATCCCATTGTGCGTTGATGCGAGGCGCTGCTGAAGAGCTGGCCCAGGCATTGGATGAGGTTCGTTTTAGCGATGCACTTATCCCGGTTATACAGAATGTTAACGCTGCAGCTGAGTCAGATTCGGCTACACTGAAGTCTAATCTACTCAAACAGCTATATTCGCCTGTGTTGTGGGCGGATTCGGTGCGTACTCTGGTTAAGAGCGATGTGAATGTTGCTCTGGAGTGCGGTACTGGCAAGGTACTCGCCGGATTAGCCAAGCGTATTGATCGGGGGTTGGCCGTTCATGGGCTTGAAGATCCGCAAGCGCTAAGCGCAGCGCTTGCGGCATTTGAATCGTCTTGAAGAAAGGGAGTTGTGCATGTCTCTGGAAGGCAAAACAGCACTGATAACCGGTGCTACCCGGGGAATTGGAAAAGCGATCGCCTTAGCCCTTGCTAAACAAGGTGCTGAGGTTGTGGGTACGGCCACCAGTGCAGAGGGGGCAGCGACCATTACGGACACCCTTCAGGCTGCAGGCGTGAAGGGCTACGGCATTGTGATGAACGTTGCCGATCCGGAAAGCATTGATGCTGGCTTGAAAGAGATAGCCGAAAAATCCGGTGCGCCTTTGATTTTAGTTAATAACGCGGGAATAACCCGTGATAATCTGCTAATGCGATTAAAAGACGACGACTGGGCGTCGGTGCTCGAAACCAACCTCTCAAGCGTGTACCGTACCAGTAAAGCTGTTTTACGAGGTATGGCGAAGGCACGTTGGGGGCGCGTTATAAACGTAAGCTCCGTGGTTGCCAGCATGGGTAACGCCGGGCAGGCTAATTACTGCGCTGCAAAGGCGGGTGTAGAGGGTTTTACCCGTAGTCTGGCGAAGGAAATGTCGAATCGTGGCATCACAGCGAACTGCGTTGCGCCCGGATTTATCGACACAGATATGACAAAAAAACTGGACGACAAGCAACGCGAGGCTATGCTGGAAATTATACCCGCGGGTCGTCTGGGGCAGCCGGAAGAAGTCGCAGCCTTGGTTGCTTTTTTGGCATCGGATGTTGCTGGTTACGTGACTGGAGAAACCATCCACGTGAATGGCGGAATGTACATGGGATAAGCTCCGGTTTCGGAGCTCGTGCGCAACCCCTTGTCGCACAACATGTTTAACCGAATCCCTGCTTGTTTGCAGGTAGGGTTTACACTAAACTGGCAGCACTTGAGTTGCTTGGTTGATACACAAAGTGAGGACATTATGAGTACAGTTGAAGAGCGCGTTAAGAAGATCGTTTGTGAACAGTTGGGCGTTAAAGAGTCCGAGGTTCAGAACTCATCTTCTTTTGTAGAGGATCTTGGCGCTGACTCACTGGACACCGTTGAGCTGGTCATGGCGCTGGAAGAGGAATTTGAAACTGAAATTCCAGATGAAGAAGCCGAAAAACTGGCCAGTGTTCAGGACGCGATCGACTACATCGTCGCGCATACCTGATACTCTGCAGTTAAGTTAGCCAGGCAAAAGCCGTCCTTGTCATTCAGTGAGGGACGGCTTTTTTATTGCCTGTGAATGGCCCCTACTCAGGGTTTATTCAAGAAACCGACAGATGAAAAAGATCAGGTGAGCAGGGTTATGGGTAAACGACGGGTTGTTATCACGGGTATGGGAATGTTGTCTCCACTGGGAAACGACGTGGCGTCTTCCTGGGAGGGCATACTCGCCGGCCGTAGCGGAATTGGTATGATCGACCGCTTCGATGCCACCGATTACAGCGCCCGAATTGGTGGTGCGATTAAAGACCTTGATCTGGAGCCCTACCTTTCTTCCAAAGAAGCTAGAAAACTGGATGCGTTTATTCATTATGGCTTGATCGCTGCTCAACAAGCGGTAGATCACAGTGGCCTTGGGGAATACAGCGAACTGGACCGCGAACGTGCCGGTATCGCCATCGGGTCCGGCATTGGTGGTCTGGAGTACATCGAAAAAAACGTGTTGATAATGGAGAAATCCGGCCCGCGCAAAGTATCACCGTTTTTTGTTCCAGCGTCGGTGATAAACATGATTTCCGGCAATGCTGCTATTCGGTTTGGTTATCAGGGGCCAAATATTGCGATAGTCACAGCCTGCACCACAGGGACCCATAATATTGGGTACGCGGCGCGTACCATTGCATACGGCGATGCAGACGTCATGCTGGCCGGCGGATCCGAAATGGCCACAACGCGCACAGGTATTGCAGCGTTTTCCTCGGCCCGGGCTCTGTCCACCCGCAACGATGAGCCAGAAAAAGCCAGCCGCCCCTGGGATAAAGACAGGGATGGCTTTGTACTCAGTGACGGTGCCGGGGTGGTGGTGCTCGAAGAGCTGGAGCATGCCAAAAAGCGCGGTGCAACCATCTATGGTGAGCTGGTCGGCTTTGGGATGAGTGATGATGCTCACCATATTACTGCGCCACCTGAAAATGGCGAAGGCGCAGCGCGCGCGATGATAAATGCGCTGCGTGATGCCGGGCTGGAGCCCGAAGAGGTTGATTATATCAACGCCCATGGAACCTCAACACAGGTTGGCGATGTGGCAGAAATTGCGGCCGTTAAGCGAGTCTTTGGTGATCACGCGAACAAGTTGGCCATGAGCAGTACCAAGTCGATGACCGGGCACTTGTTGGGTGCTGCGGGCGCAGTTGAAGCGATTTTTTCGCTGCTTGCCATAAGGGACGGCGTGCTGCCGCCCACTATTAATCTTGATAACCCTGATGAAGGCTGCGATTTGGATCTTGTCCCCCATACGAGTCGCAAAAGCGATGTTCGCGTCGCCTTGTCTAATTCGTTCGGCTTTGGTGGTACCAACGGCACATTGATTGTGCGCCGTTACGAAGGCTGAAACTTCATGTTTAACCTGTACTGGGCCGACGAACGCGGCTTTCCACCCGGTGATCGGGGCGCGGCTTATGGTGATGGCCTGTTCGAAACCATAAGAATGCATGGCGACCGTGGTGTGCTTTTGTCTCGGCATCTGGATCGAATGGTGCGTGATGCTGGCAGGTTGGGGATTCCCATTGCCCTTACCGACCTTCGCAAAGCCTGCACCGCAGCGGTTACTCGTTACGCTGGCCGATATACGAATCAGCAAGCTGAAGGCGGCTGGGTGCTCAAGCTGACACTTACTCGTGGAGAGGGTGGTCGCGGCTACCAGCCAGGGATGGGGGTTCGGCCAAACCTGCTAGTATCTTCCAGCTCTATGCCTATAGCTCCGGCGGGCTCTGGTGTGGCCGCAGACTTTTCACGAGTGCCACTCACGGTGAACCCCTTACTTGCGGGCATTAAATCTCTCAACCGGCTGGAGCAGGTTATGGCCTCCAGAGAGATTCACGGTGATTTGTTTGAAGTTCTTATGTCAGACGCTGGCGGCAACCTGGTTGAGGGAACCCGCACAAATATCCTCATCAAAGAGCTTGAAGGATGGGTAACACCGCCGGCCAAGAGCCTGGCTGTCACTGGCATAATGCGCCAGTGGGTGCTGGAAAAGCTCAGATCCCGGGGCGAGGTGGTGGTTGAGCGATCTTTAGATATCGGGGATGTAATGGGCTCGCAATGCCTGGGGGTTTATCTTCTGAATAGTGTTATGGGTGTTGTTCCCGTGCGTTGTCTGGCTGGCCAGGATTTGCCTGTGGGTGACGGACTTGCGACAATCTTCAATCCTCTCGAGCTACTGGAATAATTCGTTTGTTCAAAAAACTATTGGTTGCGGTTATTTGTGCTGCCGTACTGGTTGGTGCGGGTACAGGTTTGTGGGTTTGGCAGGGGCTGGGCTCGCTGTCAAAGCCGGTTTTCATGACCGAACCGGTGCTTTTTGATGTGTCTTCCGGGACTGCATTCAGTGGTGTCGCCAGACAACTAGAGACTCGTGGACTGGTTGAGAAGAGCCTGTGGGTGCGGATTTATGGCCGTTTGTACCCTGATCAGGCCAAAATTAAAGCCGGCGAATATGAGTTCACCGACGGTATGACCGCTGAAGTCATGCTTGAAAAGATGGTTGAGGGCGACACAAAGCACTGGTCTGTTCAGTTTATTGAAGGCTGGGCTTTCAGTGACATGCGCGCTGCGCTCGCGTCTACAGAGCGTCTCGAGAAGCTCACCGCCCAGTGGTCGGATGCGCAAATCATGGAGGCGGTTGGTGCTGCAGGCGAGCATCCGGAAGGACGTTTCTTTCCAGATACTTATCTTTTTACCAGCAGCGAATCGGATCTTGACCTGCTTCAGCGCTCGTTCCAACGCATGGAAAATGTTCTTGCCGAGGAGTGGGAAGGCAGGGAAGAAGGTCTACCCTATGATAGCGCCTATGAGGCGTTGATTATGGCATCTATTGTAGAGCGGGAAACTGGCGCCCCCCATGAGCGGGGTCAGGTAGCCGGTGTGTTTGTTCGGCGCCTGCAAAAAGGCATGCGGTTACAGACGGACCCTACCGTAATTTACGGTATGGGAGACAAGTATAAGGGCCGTATAGGCACCCGGGATCTTCGTACCCACACGCCGTATAACACTTACCGCATCAACGGATTGCCACCTACGCCCATCGCTTTGCCTGGCCGTGAGGCCATCCATGCTTCGCTGCACCCGGATTCTGGAAGCGCCCTGTACTTTGTGGCGCGCGGTGACGGCACTCATAAGTTTTCCGATACACTGGCGGAGCACCAGAAGGCGGTTCGCGCGTTTCAGTTGAATCGTCGATCGGACTACCGGTCGTCGCCAGCGGTTAAGGACGATAAAGAATGACGGTTCGTGGCCGGTTTATTACCTTTGAAGGCACCGAAGGGGTGGGTAAGTCCACCCAAATCGCCAATGCTGCTGAAGCCCTGAAACATCTTGGTGTCGATTGTATTGTTACCCGTGAGCCTGGCGGCACCCCCATGGCTGAGGCAATTCGTGAGGTGCTTTTGGCACCGCGGGATGAGCCGGTAAACGAACTCACTGAACTGCTCCTGATGTTTGCCGCCCGGGCGCAACATCTGCATACCTATATTTTCCCCGCTCTTGAAAAAGGGCAGTGGGTGCTGTGTGATCGCTTTACCGATGCGACCTTTGCCTACCAGGGGGGAGGGCGTGGGGTTCCAAGTGAGCGGATTGCGTTGTTGGAAAACCTGGTTCAGGGTGAAATGCGCCCAGATCACGTGGTTTTGCTGGATGCGCCGGTTGAAACCGGCATGTCCCGGGCAAGACAGCGTGGGCAATTAGACCGGTTTGAACAGGAGACTGTGTCTTTTTTTCAACGCATTCGCGACACGTATCTGGCTCGCGCGCAAGCCGAGCCTGCTCGTTACAATATTGTGAACGCGGCCGCATCGTTGGAGCAGGTAAGCGCCAGAGTCAGCGAACTTATGTGCAAGTTCCGGTCAGATCTGCTTTAATCGATTAATATTCTCACTCAAAGGTTCCGGTTGCGTCTATGCTGGATGCCCGATTGCTTAAGCTACCAACCGCATCTCACCAGCATCGCCATGAGCATCATCAGATAGTGGTGGGTGTTCATGGCGAAGCAGATTTGAGCGTAGACGGAACTGGTTCTCACCTGGATACGTGGAAAGCTTGTCTCGTGCCCACGGATGCTCGGCACGATTACTGTGGTGATCATCAGAATCACGTTTTAGTCATCAATGTTGATCCTTCAACCCCTGCAATCACTAGCCCTGCCCACGCTGACTATGAGCGTATGGTACGAGTGTTCGAAAAAACCCGTACGGTCCAAATGGATAGCCGCTTGCAGGGGTTGGTTCAGTTTGCCGCTGGCGAATTTGATCGGTCGCCCGATAATCGTGCAATGCATGGCCATCTCGCAGCCAGTATTTTGTATTGTATGGCGGATCGAATTGTTGACAGCAAGGTTGCTGCGCCTAACCGACATAGCCTAAGCCCGGAAGCCATGCACCGCTATATCCGAGCTAACCTGCATCGGAAGGTGACGGTGCAGGAGTTAGCCAGTGAAGCCTGCCTGAGCGTCAGTCGCTTCCATGAAGTATTTCGTGAGGTGGTTGGGACGACCCCGCATCAGTTTCTTTTGCAGACTCGTCTCAATCAGGCCATCACCTTGTTGGCCTCGACGTCCCTGTCCGTATCGGAAATCAGTTATCGAGTTGGCTTTTCGTCTCAGAGTGCGCTGACCAATTCATTGCGTAAATATAAGGGAACAACCCCCGCTAGGCTGCAAGTTAATGATAATGTTGCTTGATTTGGCCTGATATCAACCTACTCCCGTAGAATTCTGCAAAAGAATCGTAGGATTTTGTAAGCCGGATATACGTAGTGATACTAGTCTGATCATGTTAAAACCCAACCTGCCAACTTGGTGACAGTTTCGGTCGCAAATTGTGGATACTTAACTATAGTTAAGGTCGAATGTGCGATACGTGACCTTGCTCAAGTTCGGAAGGAATTCGAGTTAACAAGAAGAACGACACAGTAAGCTGGCACTCGTGTCAGGTCTGTGCTTTGAGATCGGTTATAATCCGACTCATTAAACCGGAGGAGTCCCATGGCTATTGGTGTTTGGATCAGTCTATTTGCTTATTTTGCGGTGATGATAGGCATCGGCATTTTTGCCATGCGCACATCCACCTCTTCATCCGAGGATTACATGCTTGGCGGTAGGGGGCTAAGTCCCAAGGTAGCGGCTTTGTCTGCTGGCGCCTCCGACATGAGCGGATGGTTGCTTCTGGGTCTCCCAGGGGCGATGTATGTGTCAGGTCTTGCTTCAGCGTGGATCGGCATTGGTCTGTTTGTAGGTGCGTTCATTAACTGGGTTATTGTTGCTCCCAGGCTGCGTGCTCAAACAGTTTCTTACGGCAACGCCCTGACTATTCCAGCCTTTTTGGCCAATCGTTTTCCTACTCAGGCATTGCCACTGCGAACCGTATCAGCAATCGTCATTGTTGTGTTCTTCTCGGTTTATACAGCGTCAGGTCTGGTAGCAGGCGGCAAGCTGTTTGAAAGTGCATTCGCCGGAATTTTCAACCTCGGTGGCATGGGTGACTACGGCGTGGGTATCGTCATAACACTGGGTGTGGTACTTGCCTACACAGTGGTTGGCGGGTTCTTGGCTGTGAGCATGACCGACTTTGTTCAAGGTTGCATCATGATGGTGGCGTTGGTTCTTATGCCGGCTGTTGTGCTGTTTGGTGAAGGCGGTGGCGGTTTCGCCCAGGCGACAGCTACGCTGAATGAGGTGGATCCCACTCTGCTCTCCTGGACAGAAGGGCTTACGCTCGTGGGATGGCTCTCAGCAGTGACCTGGGGCTTGGGTTACTTTGGTCAGCCGCACATCATCGTTCGCTTCATGGCAATCCGTTCAGTGAAAGAAGTTCCGACTGCTCGTAACATCGGCATGTCCTGGATGGCTATCTCTCTGATTGGTGCGATTGGTCTGGGTATTTTCGGCCGTGCCTACGCAGTGCGTAATGGCATTCAAATTGACGATCCCGAAACTATCTTTATTATTCTCGCAGACTTGCTGTTCCATCCGCTGATCACAGGCTTCCTGTATGCAGCCTTGCTGGCCGCGGTAATGAGCACCATTTCCAGCCAGCTTCTGGTGGCGTCGTCTTCCCTGACAGAGGATTTTTACCGCTTGTTCCTGCGCAAAGAAGCAGGTGACCGGGAGTGTGTAAATGTTGGCCGTGTATGCGTAGTGCTTGTTGGTCTTGTTGCAGCGGTTATCGCCTCTGACCCCACCTCAAATGTTCTAAGTCTGGTCGGTAACGCCTGGGCTGGCTTTGGCTCTGCGTTTGGTCCGCTGATCATTCTCGCACTCATGTGGCCGCGCACGAATGGCGCTGGTGCACTCGCGGGTCTGATTGCTGGTGCCGGTACCGCTATGATCTGGGTATCCTTGGGCTGGAACAGTGAGTTCATGGGTGGCCCTGGCGTCTATGAAATCATGCCAGGCTTTGTGGCTTCCTTCATTGCTATCGTGGTGGTGAGTCTTGCCACTTCCGATGCAAATGAATATCAGGCAGCTACTCAAGAATAACCGATAGCGCGAAAGACGCTTGAGGTAAGAAAGGGGCTCCTGCGGGAGCCCTTTTTTTGTAGCCAAAGTTTGGTGCTTAGCTGGTAGATCTCATGCAGTGCAGCTACCTTTATAAAGTTACACTTTCAAGTGTGAGCCAAAATAAAGATAACAAGGAGCCGCTTTATGAGTACGGATAGAATCCTCAAGTGCGCGTCGGGGCTGTTGGCCGCTGCCGTGGTTTCTCTCTCGACAGGCGTTCAGGCGGAAGGGAATTATGTGATGGGTACGGCAACAACCGGGGGAACCTATTATCCCGTCGGTGTCGCTATTTCAACTCTTATCAAGGTCAAGCTTGAGCCTACAACTAACATATCAGTTTCTGCGATCAGTTCGGCTGGCTCTGGTGAAAACCTGAAGCTTATGGACGAAGACCAGATCCAGTTCGGTATTCTTCAGGGGCTTTATGGTGCCTACGCCTGGAATGGCACAGGACCGGTTCCCAAGGCTTATAAAAACCTGCGTTCGGTTTCCATGCTTTGGCAAAATGTAGAGCACTTTGTTGTGACCAAAGACGTTACGAAAACCGGCACTATCGAGGATATGACCAACCTTTATGGCGAGAGCTTCTCCATTGGCGCCAGGAATTCAGGCACCGAAGGTTCTGGCCGTTTTATTCTTGGCAAAGTCGGCATTGATCTGGAAAAGATAAATCTTGCCTATCTGGGCTACGGTCCCAGTGCAGACGCCCTGCAAAATGGCAATATTGATGGTATGAACATACCCGCCGGTGTGCCCGCCGCTGCGGTAACCAGGGCCTATGCCAACATGGGGAGTGAAATTACCACCCTGAACTTCACGCCGGAGCAGGTTGCACAGGTTAATAGTGACTTTGAGCTGTGGACACCATATACCATTCCTGCGGGCACGTACCCGAAGCAGGATGAGGATATCAATACGATTGCACAGCCTAATATCCTCGCCGTCCGTGCGGATGTTCCCGAGAATGATGTTTATGAAATAACGAAAACCATCTATAACAACTTGCCGTTTTTGAACAACATTCACCCGGCAACCAAAGCGATGGCGCTTGAAAAAGCGATTGCCGGCTTACCTTTGCCGCTCCACCCCGGGGCCGTGCGGTTTTATCAGGAGCAGGGGCTAAAGATTCCTGAGCGACTGATTGCGCAATAATGGTGGCTGACAATACAGATAGCGAGCCGGCCATTGCAGTTCGCGACGAGAGTGTCAGTGAGGCAAGCGAACGATTGAGTCACCGGTTGCTTGGGCCGGTGATTTTCTGGCTCGCTATCGGCACAGCGCTCGTGCACCTCTATTTTAATACCGTCTCTACATTGTCGGAGCTGTGGAGTTCCGCCTTGCACTTCGGCCTTTTTGGTCTTCTTTGTACGCTTACCACACCCATGTTCAAGGCTCGCTCGATAGGAGGGCAGCGGATGGTTCTGGGTGTTGATGTGATGTTGGGGCTAACCGCGCTAGGCTGTGCGTTTTACCTGATTATCTTTGAAGATGATCTGTATCAGCGGGGGTTTAATTTTGACACCGGTGACTGGGTTGTCTCCATTGTTTCGGTGGTGCTTGTGCTGGAGTTGGCTCGCCGAACAGTTGGTTGGTTTATTCCCGTTCTGTGTGTCGTTGCACTGACGTATGTGGCCTGGTGGGGCCAGTATGTAGATGGCCTGTTTAATTTCCCGGGCCTGTCCTGGGAGACGGTTCTTTATCGCTCTTATATCGGTGGCCAGGGCATGCTCGGGTCTATTGCCCGGATATCCTGGACTTACGTGTTCATGTTTATTCTGTTCGGGGCCTTCCTGGTAAAGTCCGGGGCAGGGGACTTTATTATCGAACTGGCCCGTTGTGCCGCCGGCAGGTTTGTGGGTGGCCCAGGGTTTGTCGCGGTGTTCGCCTCCGGCCTTATGGGGTCGGTCTCAGGCTCCAGCGTTGCAAATACGGTGTCTACCGGTGTTATCACCATCCCTCTGATGCGAAAGGCGGGCTTTCCGGCACGTTTTGCAGCTGGCGTTGAAGCGGCCGCCTCCACGGGTGGCCAATTGATGCCGCCAGTGATGGGGGCAGGGGCGTTTATCATGGCCTCCTATACTCAAGTTTCATACCTCACCATCATTGGCGTTGCCGCTTTGCCGGCGCTCCTTTATTTTATTTCGGTGGCCATGTTTGTGCGTATCGAGGCCAAGCGCAGCCACGCCGTTAAACTGGAAGACGATGCGGCGCCTTCACTTAAGGACGTCCTCAAAGGAGGTTGGCACTTTTTGTTGCCTCTGATTGTTCTTGTCGCAGCGCTTGTGCATGGATTTACGCCTACCTATGCCGCTGGGATCGCCATTTTGTCGGTTGTTGTGGCGTCTTGGCTTTCGAAGCATCCTATGGGATTTCGGGACATTCTTGACGCACTGGTTATGGGCACACGAAACATAACGACCACCGCGATTTTGCTGATTACGGTTGGCCTGATTGTGATGGTGGTATCCACTACAGGTATCGGCAATACGTTCTCCCTGATGATTACCGACTGGGCGGGAGGAAGTCTGCTGATCACGATTCTATTGGTCGCTCTGGCCTCTCTGATTCTGGGGATGGGTTTGCCCGTAACGGCAGCTTACATAGTGCTTGCCACGCTTTCAGCGCCTGCAATTTATAACCTGATTGCTCAGAGCCAATTGGTGGAGTTGATGGTGAATGGCAACTTGCCAGAGCAGGCCAAGGCCATTTTCATGCTGGCGGCGCCCGATAAGCTGTCGTTGCTTGATGCGCCCATGGATGCGGCAACTGCTCAGCAGTTACTTTCTCTGGTGCCGGATACCTTTAGCAGCCAGCTTTTAGAGCAAGCGTTGTCGCCAGCAGCCCTATCGATGCTGTTGGTGGCTGCGCACATGGTTATCTTCTGGTTATCCCAGGATTCAAACGTGACGCCACCGGTGTGCTTGACTGCCTTTGCTGCTGCCGCCATTGCGGGAACGCCACAGATGCGCACCGGTTTTACCGCCTGGAAGCTTGCCAAGGGCCTGTATATCGTACCGCTTCTATTTGCGTATTCGCCTCTGATTACTGGCGACTTCACTGAAATGATCCGGGTATTCTGTTTTGCTCTGTTTGGTCTTTACGCAATCATTGCAGGCCTTGAAGGCTATCTTGAACACAAGCTTAATCTCTTGGTACGGCTGTTGATGTTTCCAATTGGTGCATTGATGCTTTGGCCCCATGGCCAAATACTCGTAGATGGGGCCGGACTGGTGATTTTCCTCTGTGTTTTGGTGTGGAGCAGTCGTTGTGGGCGTAATATAAGCCCCGGTGCACCGGGCAGGGAAGAGAAGGTTGCGGGCGATACATGACTGTGATGGAAGTCTTAGCCTTGCTTGCGCTGGGCGGCCTTGCCGGGTTCATTAATGTGCTTTCCGCGGGCGGCTCAATGTTGACCCTGCCTCTTTTGATGTTTCTTGGGCTGCCGCCCCAGGTTGCAAACGGTACGAACCGAGTGGCAATAGTGCTGCAGAGTACTACTGCTGTAGCAGGCTTCAGACGCTTGGGGCACGGCAACTTTAGGGTGACCCTGCACTTGGCGGTGCCGGCTGTTTTCGGGGCACTACTGGGCGCCTGGATAGCCACCAGGGTTGCGGACTGGGTATTCGAGGGGGTGCTGGTTGTTGCCATGATCGGAGCGTCGGTATTCATGCTTCTGCCCCAGCCTAAGTTGGATACTAACCCGTTAACTCCAGATCGGCTTGGCCCGGTTATTTATGTCGCTCTGTTTCTGATCGGTGTATACGGTGGATTTATTCAGGTTGGTGTAGGTGCGCTGTTTCTGGTGGTTTTGTACCGGATGCTGCGTATCGATTTGCGCCAGGTAAATGTGTTCAAAGTATCGATCATTTTGTTGTACACCCTGCCTGCGCTACTGATTTTTGCCGTTAACGGGCAAGTTCGCTGGAGCATGGGCCTGATCCTCGCCGCTGGTAATATTATGGGCGCGTTCGTCGCCGTCAAAGTGAATCTGAGCGAGACGGGCGCACAATGGGTAAAGTGGACTACCCTCGTGATGGCGGGCGCTATACTGATACGGCTTATTGCCTACTGATCAGAAACTCGGGAGGAGCTGCAATGAAAGCCATGGTTATCGAAGCGTATGGAGGCCCTGAGGTCTTCGTGGAGAGGGAGGTAAAGACACCGGAGCCAGCTGCTGGTCAGGTTCGAATCAAAGTAGTTGCTTCCAGTGTTAACCCCATTGAGACCAAGATCCGCTCGGGGCTTGTGAAGGCCGGCCCTGACATGCCGGCGATCTTGAATGGTGATGTGGCGGGAATAGTAGATAAGGTTGGCCCGGGAGTGACCTCTTTTTCAGTGGGCGATGAGGTGTTCGGGTGCGCCGGCGGCACTAAAGGCTGGCAGGGGGCTCTTGCAGACTTCATGGTTGCAGATGCTCGGTTGCTGGCTAAACGCACATCGTCTATGACGTTGCCGCTGGTAGAGTGCGCGGCACTACCTCTGGTGTTTCTAACGGCCTGGTCGGCTCTCGTAGAGCGGGCAGAAATTCAGGCCGGTGAGCATGTTCTGATTCATGCCGGCACGGGAGGGGTGGGACATGTCGCTATTCAGATAGCAAAGTATCTGGGTGCGCGCGTGGCCACCACGGTATCTACGCGCGAAAAAGCAGAGTTGGCAAGGAAACTTGGGGCGGATGATATTGTTTTTTACCGTGAAGAATCGGTTGATGCATACAAGCAGAGGCTAACCGGCGGAAAAGGCTTTAGCCTGGTGTTTGATACGGTAGGAAGTGAAAATGTGGATCGAGCCATTGAGGCAACAGTCATTTCAGGGCGACTTTGCTCCATCAATACCCGTTCTACTCATGATCTTAGTTTGATGCATGCCAAAGGTCTGACGCTTCATGTGATTTTCCGCTCAATTCCGCTGCTCCACGGTATCGGTATGGATGATCAGCCACGCCTGATATCCGCAATGAGCGAGATGCTGGAGCAGGGAGCGATCCGGCCATTACTGGATCATGAACGTTTCACCTTTGCCCGGATTGCCGAGGCTCACCGCCGCCTCGAATCCGGTCTCGCCGTTGGTAAAATCCTGTTGCAACGATAGGGGTGATTTACGGTCATAAAAAAACGCCAGCCTTCCGGCTGGCGTTTTTCGTGGAGCTAAACCTTAAAGGTTAGTGCTTAAGCGATGTTCGCTTCAGCCGCCTTCGTGGTGTAGTTCTCCATTTGGTCGAAGTTCAGGTACTTGTAAATCTCCTTCGACATGCTGTTCAGGTCCTTGGCGTACTCCATGTACTCCTCGGTAGAGGGCAGTTTACCCAGAATCGCGCCTACCGATGCCAGTTCCGCAGAGGTCAGGTACACGTTGGCGCCGTCGCCCAGACGGTTCGGGAAGTTACGGGTAGAGGTAGACAACACCGTGCTCTTGGCGGCGACCCGTGCCTGGTTGCCCATGCACAGTGAACAGCCTGGCATTTCAGTGCGCACACCGGCTGTGCCATAGATGTTGAAGTAACCTTCTTCCATCAACTGCGCCTGGTCCATCTTGGTTGGCGGAGACATCCAGAGCCGGGTTTTCAGCGGCTCTTTGTTCGCCTCAAGCAGTTTGCCAGCAGCGCGGAAGTGGCCGATGTTGGTCATGCAGGAGCCAATGAATACTTCGTCCACCTTGTCACCAGCCACTTCGGACAGGGTCCGAGCGTCGTCTGGATCGTTCGGGCAGCACACGATAGGCTCTTTGATGTCGGCCAGATCGATCTCGACAACATGCGAATACTCAGCGTCTTTATCAGCCCGCATCAGCTTCGGATTGGCAATCCACTCTTCCATTTGCTTGGCGCGACGTTCCAGCGTGCGCGGATCGCCATAACCTTCGGCAATCATCCAGCGCAACATGGTGATGTTCGAACGCAGGTACTCGGCTACCGACTCTTCAGACAGGTTAATAGTACAACCCGCGGCAGAGCGCTCGGCAGAAGCGTCAGAAAGCTCGAATGCTTGCTCAGCGGTCAGGTGCTCAAGACCTTCGATCTCCAGAATACGGCCGGAGAATTCGTTAATCTTGCCCTTCTTCTCAACGGTCAGCATACCTTGCTTGATGCCGTACAGCGGAATGGCGTGTACCAGATCGCGCAAGGTGATGCCTGGCTGCATTTCGCCTTTGAAACGAACCAACACAGATTCAGGCATGTCCAATGGCATAACGCCAGTGGCGGCAGCAAACGCTACCAGGCCAGAGCCAGCTGGGAACGAGATACCCATTGGGAAACGGGTGTGGGAGTCGCCACCGGTGCCAACAGTATCTGGCAGCAGCATACGGTTCAGCCAGGAGTGGATGATGCCGTCACCAGGGCGCAGGGAAACACCGCCACGGGTCTTGATGAAATCTGGCATGGTGTGCTGCATTTCAACGTCAACCGGCTTCGGATACGCTGCAGTGTGGCAGAAAGACTGCATAACCAGATCAGCCTGGAAGCCCAAGCAAGCCAGGTCTTTCAGCTCGTCACGAGTCATCGGGCCGGTGGTGTCCTGGGAGCCCACAGTCGTCATGTGTGGCTCGCAGTAGGTGCCAGGGCGAACGCCTTGGCCTTCTTCCAGACCACAAGCCTTACCAACCATTTTCTGGCCCAAGGTGAAGCCCTTGGTGCCAGCTTCCGGGTCGTTCGGCAGGCGGAACAAATCGGTTGCGCCCAGACCCAGTGCGACACGTGCCTTAGCGGTCAGGCCACGGCCGATGATTAGCGGAATACGACCGCCAGCCTGAACTTCGTCCAGAATAACTTCAGACTTAAACCCGAACTCGGAGATGGTTTCTCCAGCTTCGTTCAGGATTTTGCCATCGTATGGGCGGATTTCAATCACGTCGCCCATGTTCAGGTCGTCTACGGGTGCTTCGAATACCAGGGCACCAGCATCTTCCATGGTGTTGAAGAAGATGGGGGCAACCTTGTTACCGATACACACGCCGCCGGCACGCTTGTTCGGCACACCAGGAATATCGTCACCGAAGAACCACAGTACCGAGTTGGTGGCAGACTTACGTGAAGAGCCCGTACCTACAACGTCGCCTACAAAGACCACGGGCAGACCCTTGGCTTTAATTTCGTCAATCTGGCTCATTGGGCCAGTTACGCCTTGCTCTTCTGGCTTCAGGCCGTCGCGTTCCATTTTATAGGCAGCGCGGGCGTGCAGCGGGATGTCTGGACGGGACCAGGCATCGGGAGCAGGGGACAGGTCGTCGGTGTTGGTTTCGCCGGTTACTTTGAAAACAACCATCTTGGTGCTCTCGGGCACCTTGTTCTTGTTGGTGAACCACTCGCCATTGGCCCAGGATTCAACAACAGACTTGGCGATGGCGTTGCCAGCGTCCATTTTGTCCTTCACATCGTTGAAGGCGTCAAACATAAGCAGGGTGCGCTTGAGCTGCTCACCGGCCAGTTCTGCCAGGTCGCTGTGGTCGAGCAAATCCACCAGAGTTTCAATGTTGTAGCCGCCCTGCATCATGCCCAGCAGCTGTACTGCTTTGGGCTTGTCCAGCAGCGGAGACGTTGCTTCGTCTTTAACGATCGCGGTGAGGAAGGCCGCTTTCACGTAGGCGGCTTCATCCACGCCCGGTGGAATGCGGTTTTCCAGTAATTCAACCAGAGTGTTTTCTTCGCCTGCGGGCGGGTTTTTCAGCAGCTCAACCAGAGCAGCCGTTTGTTCAGCATTCAGCGGCTTGGGGGGAATATCCAGAGCCGCACGTTCTGCAACGTGTTCACGATAAGCTTCTAACACGATTTGAACCCTCATCAGTTGGTATGTCCCGCACCCTTGGCAACACGCCTGGCGGGAGATTTATGGCGGAAAGACGGTAAGTTGGCGCTGCATTCTATAGGAAAGCACTTATAAAGTTAAGTTGGACAGTGGTCGGAGGCACCTGATAGTGCGTTATAATCGTCGGCCCATTGAATTGACGTTGTTGCTTATCATGCCCCACAAAACCGACTCCATGGCTCAGGCCCTGCAAGAGATCCACGAATTTCTGCCTTGCGCTACGCCGCAACAGTGGATTGATAACGCGCTGGCCAACCAGGATTTGATGCTTATTGACCACGCCCATTGTGAGAAAAAAGCAGCATCAACGGCGCTTAGCCTGATGTATCGTTATGTAGAAAATACAAACCTGCTAAACAAAATGTCTCGGCTGGCAAGGGAAGAGCTGCGTCACTTCGAGCAAGTGTTGGCCATTATCAATAAGCGAGGGGTGTCCTATTGCCACCTGACTCCCGCGCGCTACGCGGCAGGCTTGCGCAAGAACGTGCGCACGGATGATCCGGGCCGCTTGGTGGATGTGATGGTAGTGGGCGCCATTATTGAAGCCCGTTCATGCGAACGGTTTGCCGCCCTGGTCCCGTTTCTGGATGAGGAGTTAGCGGACTTCTACAGTAGCTTGCTGAAGTCTGAGGCCCGCCATTACCGTGACTATCTTGCTCTGGCTGAGCAGGCCAACGGGGGGGCTGTGGATGAGAGGGTTGCTGAGTTCATAGCTATTGAAAAGCAGCTGATTCTGGAGCCGGATAGTGAGTTCCGGTTTCACAGTGGGCCAGTTGAATAGAGCGCGCCCGGCTCAGGTAAGGGCGCGGCACAGACCTATCCAAGCGTCTATTCCTGCGCTTCGATATTTTTGTTTGTGCAAAATAAAATAGAACTGTCGCTCGAAATTTCGATGTTCGGGGGGCTCAAGGCGAATCAGGCTGCCACGGTTGAAGGCGTCGGCGAGCGCCACTTCTGACAGGCACCCGATGCCCAAGCCCGTTTCTACCGCCCGCTTGATCGCTTCCGTATGTTCCAGTTCCAGCAACACGTTCAAATCCGGGAGTAGGCCTTGCATGCCCCGATCAAAGCTTTGCCTGGTGCCGGAGCCCTCTTCCCTCATGATCCAGGTGGCGTTCCGAAGATCTGCGTCTGACAGTTTTTTCTTGGCTGCCAACGGGTGTGCAGGTGAGCAGAAGATAACCAGCTGATCGCCGCGCCAGGGCAAGACATCCAGCTCCGAAGATTGCAGTTCGCCTTCAATGAGGCCGATATCGAGTTCGAAATCTTTGACTCTGCGTGCGATGGTGCTGGTGTTGGCCACTTCCAGTGACACTCGAGGCTGGGTAGGGGTATTCATGTATTGGGCCATCACGCCAACAGCTAGATAGTTACCTATAGTTAAGGTGGCTCCAACTTTTAGAGCGCCTACTTCAGAGTGTTTGCTAAAAGCCCGCTCCAGCTCTGTTGCTTGGGCGAGTACGGCTTCTACTTTTGGGCGATAAAGCCGACCAAGTTCATTCAGTTGCAGGCGCTTGCCAACACGGTCGAATAATTGAATGTCGAATTGGTTTTCCAGTTCCTTGAGAGCGCTGCTTGCAGCAGACTGAGACATAGCCAGCGATTCTGCAGCGCGAGTAATGTTTTGGAAGCGTGCGGCGGCTAGAAAGACTTCGAGTTGCCTGAAACTGTACTTCATAACAAAACGCTCTAAATCGACGTATTCGAATAAGGTTATGGGAATATCCCATTTCATCGATAGGTTAGTGGTGCGGTAGACTCTACGCAATTCATATTTTAAACGTTCGCCGCCGAATCGGACAGGTAAGAGGTTTACATGAGTAACTTGATAAAAGAAACCGTCACCAGCGTACACCACTGGAACGATACTTTGTTTAGTTTCAAAACTAGCCGTGATCCAGGGTTTCGGTTCAAGAATGGCCATTTCGTGATGATCGGCCTAGAAACTGAGGGCAAGCCTTTAATGCGTGCCTACAGCATTGCCAGTGCAAATTACGAAGAGGAGCTGGAGTTTTTTTCTATCAAGGTACAGAACGGCCCTCTTACTTCTCGGTTGCAGAAAATACAGGTGGGCGATGAGATTCTGGTGAGTCGCAAGCCTACCGGAACTCTCATTTTGGACAACCTTCTGCCCGGCAAGAACCTGTGGCTGATCAGCACCGGTACCGGTCTGGCACCGTTTATGAGCATTATCAAGGATCCGGAGGTATACGATGCCTTTGATAAGGTTATCCTGACTCACGGCGTAAGGTATGCCTCAGAACTTGCTTACCAGCACGAGATTGAGGCGCTGCCTGAAAACGAGTTTTTTGGTGAGATGGTTAAAGGCAAGCTTGAATACTACCCCACGGTCACACGTGAGCCTTTCCGTAATGAGGGCAGGCTTACCCGCGCCATGCAGAGCGGCAAGATAACCGGTGATTTTGGCTTGCCCGACTTAAATCCTGAAGATGATCGATTCATGATCTGTGGCAGCCCGAGCATGCTTAAGGACACCTGCTCTATCCTTGACGGCATGGGCTTCAAAGAGGCCAGGGGTGGCGATATGGGGCATTATGTGATCGAGCGGGCCTTTGTCGAGAAGTAGCTCGGGGATTTGCGGGCGCGTCGTTGGGGTGCCCCGAATTTTCTGAGACCGGAAACCCGAAGCTAAGGTTTCGGGTTATCGACCATTCTGCAATATTCCTGCTCATCGCTGGCACCTACATGTCTCTATTTGTTGATGGGCCTACTGTGGTTGCTTGTGGGCGGCTTGTCGTACACCTTGGGCGTGGTTTTCCTTGCAACTGATTCGAAGCTGAAATTCGGCCATTTTGCCTGACCTTTTACCCCTCCAAATTCCGCACCCGCTGCGCCAGTATGGAAAAATCAAAGAGCTTTCCTTTGGGTAGAAGTAGCAGTAGCAAAGACACCGCAATGGGCACCAGCGATGCCAACAGGAAGGATTCCAGCAGGTAGGTAGTGGGTGCGCCCGGTGCCGGGAACACCATCAGCCCGGCAACCAGCCCGGCAAAGGCGCTGAGTGCGGCGTTATAGCTTTGGTAGCGGGCGTTGTAGAAGCCAAAAAACACCGGGAAAGCAGCGGCGCAGCAGAGTAGATCGGCCAGTAGGAACAGATAAAGCACGCTGTAACCTTGGGCGGCAACGAACAGCACCGGCACCGACAGCAACACAATCAGCCAGCGCGACAGTGACAGCAGGCTATGATTGCTCAGCTTTGGTAGCAGCCGGCGCAAATCCACCACCATGATGCTTGATAACCCACTGATGGTGGAGTCGGCGCTGCTCATAATTAGCGCCAGACCGAACGGCAGCAGGCCGATGGCAAACCACAGTGGCACATCTGCCAATAGCACACTGAACAGCGCCACCGAACCATCGCCTGGCAAGCCAAGCCCCACAAACGCCAGCCCGAACAGGCCCATGATGAAAATGATGGGGAAGCTCAGCAGGCCACTGATGATAAAACCGTTGCGAATGACCTTGTTATCGCGAGCGGCGAAGATGCGCTGCCAAGTGCCCTGGTAAAACAGGCCGGTCAGTACCACTGCAATAAAGAAAGTCAGGCCGGATTTCAGGCCGTTAACATCCAACGGATTCAGCAGGTGTGGCGCTTTTTCCTGCAGGCCCTGCAGCGCAGGGGTCAGGCCGCCAGTGGCTTGCCAGCCAAAACCAATCAGCAGTGCCAGAAATGGCAAAATCACCAGCATCTGTACCCGGTCGGTAAAAATGGTGACCCGCAGCCCGCCGTAAAGGGTGTACAGCAGGGTGGCCGACATCACGATGGTGGCGGTTAGCCACAGGGGAATCGGCGCCAGCAGTGACACCATTTTGGCGATGGCAGTCAGGCCCGCCGTCAGACTGATAAACAGATAGAAAATCATGATCACCAGCACGAAACCGTACATCACCCGGCCATAGCGGCCTAGAACAAACTCGGTCAGGGTATGGCCTTCGGGCATCAGTGTGCGAATGCGATGGCCCAGGGGAATCATTATGAGCCGCGGCGCCAGTGCGCCCAGAGCGTAGCCGGTAACCGCACCAATACCGCCCCAAGTAGCCGCTTGTGCCGGGCCGAACAGAATCCAGGTGCCCATGGTGGTGGCCAGCAACGTTAACAGGGTGGCGGAGCTGTTCTGGCTGTTACGAGCCACCAGAAAATCGTCCAGCTTGTCTTGCTTGTGGCGGGCGTAAATCAGGCCGGGTATGGCGAACAGAGCTGCGAACAAAACCAGCCACACAAGGGCGGTAGAGGAGGTTAACATCGGTAATCTTCCTTGCCGTGGCAGGCGGTAGCGAAATCGCCAAAGTGGCGTATCACCGGGACGGCCGCGAAAAAGGAAGGTGCACACAGGCACGCGTGGAGCAGGCGTTTCCTTCCCTTCGCCGGAATTACCCGGATCAGGTTCGAAGGGTTACCGCACACAATACGGAGTCTCAGCCATCGCAATGGCGCCCCCAGGAATGAAAATAGAGTAAGAAGTCTGTTCGTACTTGTCAATTGCAGGTATCTGGGCCTACAGGTCTGTGCATCCGTTGTGCTATGGTTTTGGCTCGACACGGGGTGTCCTGCTTTGCAGGGCTGAGAGTACACCCGTTGAACCTGATCCAGTTCACACTGGCGAAGGGATGTCAGCCGCAGGCGCAGATGAAATGCAGCGCCAAATCTGTGACTTCATACCTTCGCCTCAGTCATGAGGTGTCTATGTACAAATCTGCCCGTTTTGATCAACAACTGGTTCTGATAACCGGTGCTGCCCGCGGTTTGGGCGAACATTTGGTGCGCGCGTTTTTGCGCGAAGGCGCCAGCGTGGTGATCAACTATCGCAACAGCGCCGAAGCAGCGCACAAACTGGCCGGCGAAGATCCGGTACGTACGCTGGCGGTGCAGGCTGACGTGACCGACCGCGTCGCAGTGCAGGCGATGTTCGCCCAGGCACGGCAGCATTTTGGGTTTCCGGTGACCACCGTTATCAACAACGCCCTGCCGGATTTTTCATTCAATGGCGACGCTCGCCCCAACGCGGAACAGTTGACCTGGGAAAATCTGAACCAGCAGTTTGCCGGCGTGGTGGGCGGGGCGTTGAATACCACCCAGGCGGCGCTGGCCGGCATGCGCGAAGCGGGATTCGGCCGCATTGTGAACGTGGGAACCAACCTGTTTCAGAATCCAGTGGTGCCGTATCACGATTACACCGCGGCCAAAGCGGCGTTGCTGTCACTTACCCGCACCCTGTCGCAAGATTTGGGGCCGGACAACATCACCGTGAATATGGTCTCCGGTGGCCTGCTGCGCACTACCGACGCCTCTGCCGCCACGCCCGAAGCCGTATTTGATTTCATCGCGGCCAGCACACCGCTGCGGCGGGTGACCACGCCGGCGGAATTTGCCGACGCTACGCTATTTTTTGCCTCGCCCTGGGCGCGCTCGGTGACCGGGCAGAATCTGGTGGTGGACGGCGGGTTGGTGAAAAACTGATGGCTGCCTCACCGTCAGATCCACGCATGATGCACCTCAATCTCTTCCTGATGGGCTGCGGTCACCACCGGGCCGCCTGGCGCCATCCGCAGTCTGCGGTGGAACAGGTGGGCGATATCCGTTATTACGAGCGTTTGGCGCAAACCGCCGAACGCGGCAAGCTGGACGCAGTTTTCTTCGCCGATAGCAATTCGGCCGGTAATGTGTCCGATGGCAGCTGGTTTTACCTAGAGCCGCTGACGGCCATGGCCGCCATGAGCCGGGCAACGGAGAAAATCGGCTTCATCAGCACAGTATCCAGTACCTTTTACACTCCGTTTCACGTCGCGCGCCTGGTGGCCTCGTTGGATCACATCTCTGGCGGCCGCATCGGCTGGAACGTGGTTACCTCAATGTTTGATGTGGAAGCCCGCAACCACGGTTACAAAACCATGCCCGATCACGCCGAGCGCTATCGCCGCGCCGACGAGTTTGTTCAGGCGGTGCTGGGATTGTGGGATTCCTGGGCCGATGACGCTTTAACGTTTGATCGCCAGGGCCATTACGCCGACCCAGCCAAGGTGCAGCCCATAAACCACCGGGGTGAGTTTTTTCGAGTGGACGGGCCGTTAAACGTACCCCGTCCACCGCAGGGGCATCCGGTGTTGTTTCAGGCTGGCGCTTCTGAGCCCGGGCGGGAGCTGGCAGCCAGATGCGCTGAGGCGATTTACGCGGTGGCTTACGATTTGCCAGCAGCGCAAAGCTACTATCGCGACATAAAACGGCGGGTAAAAGCCGCCGGCCGTGAGGTTGACGTGCCGATCATGCCCGGGCTGGTCACTTACGTGGCGCCCACCGAAGCGGAAGCAAAAGCCAAGCAGCGTGAGCTAGACGAATTGTTGCCCGCCGATGCGTCTTTGCGCCAGTTGGCCCTGTTTATTGGGCAGGACTGTTCAGGCTGGGAACTGGACGCACCTGTGCCAACGCTGCCGCCGCTGGAAGAATTCAGCGGGCCGCAGGGGCGATACAGCACCATTTTGCGAATTATTGAAACCGAACAACCCACTCTGCGCCAGTTGCTAGGTCGGCTGGCGGCAGGCGGAGGCCACTGCACCATGGTGGGCACGCCAGAGCAGGTCGCCGATAAGATGGAGCATTGGTTCCGCAACGAAGGCGCTGATGGTTTCAACCTGATGCCGCCGTCGCTGCCCGCCGGTATTGAAGACTTTATCGAACAGGTGGTACCGGAACTGCAGAACCGTGGGTTATTCCGCACGGAATATCAGAGCAATACTCTGCGCGCGCATTTAGGTTTGGCGCGTCCTGGCAATTCCTGAACCAGGTGCCTACTGCTGAAGCAGTTAAGGCAGCTGGGTTACCAACCGCCCTTCAAATCGATCTGGATGAAAAACTGGCACAATGCGCGGAGTCCACTGGCCCGCCAACGCCTCACCCTACTCGATATGTAACGTTGACACAGGGTATATAGTACCCGGATTTAACCACAAGGAAAGATGGCATGTTTTACTATGAGCTTCAGCCACGCTTCAGTGACACAGATGCTTTGGGTCATATCAGCAATACGACACTGCCCGTCTGGTTTGAGCAGGCCAGAATGCCGTTGTTCAAGATCTTCCACCCAACACTGGACGTGAAAACCTGGCCCTTGATTATCGCCCGAGTGGAAGTTGACTTTGTGGCACAGAGCTACTGGCACCTGCCGGTTGAAGTTCGTACAGGCGTCGGGAAAATAGGAAACAGCTCGTTTCAGGTGGTTCAGGAAGCTTGGCAGGATGGCAAGATGATTGCGCGCGGCAATGCGGTGTTGATTCACTTTGATTATAACTCAGAGAAAGCTCTCGCTATTCCTGATGACATCCGGGCAGAACTGTCCAGTCACCTCGCTGAATAGCTTGGCCCATGCACCAGCCGGTAACCTGTCGATATAACGAGGTGGTTCAGTGAATAACGCAAAATTAGTGCTGATTGTATTGTCAGTCATCATGCTCGTCGGTGGGTGTGACTCGGCTTCGCAAGCTACGGATGCCACTGGAGTTGCGGCAAAGGGGGCAGCGGAAGAGGGTGTTCAAAAGGACGTTTTATTGGCGCTTGAGCCGGACGAAATGGACTGGGTAGGGCAACAGATTTTTAACAATGAATGCAATGGGCAGTTTCAGTGCCTTGTTCACTGGAATGATGGAGAGGCGTTTCCCTCGCTGGGGATTGGACACTTTATATGGTACCCGGAAGGGGTAGATGAACCTTTTGTGGAGAGCTTCCCCAAACTTATTCAATATATGATCCAGCGGCAAGCACCGGTGCCTGAATGGCTCAGGGAGCTTGAACCTTTCGATGCTCCCTGGGCAGACAAAGCAGTATTTGAGTCTGCCAAAAATTCAGTCAGAGTGGCCGAGCTTCGGGAATTTCTGGCTGGCACTCAGGGGGTTCAGGCAGAGTTTATTTTTCGGCGCGCTCAGTCCTCGCTTGCAATGATCGTTGGGTCAGTACCTCTAGATCGGCAACCACAACTACAGGCCGATCTGGAGGCCCTGAGCGCTACACCAGGTGGCATCTATGCTTTGATGGATTATGTCAATTTCAAGGGAGAGGGCCTTTCAGATACAGAGCGCTATAACGGTGTGGGCTGGGGGCTTCGGCAGGTTCTTATGGCCATGGAGCCTAACCCGGAAGCCCTAACGCTGGAGCGCTTCCGGGAAGCGGCTGCAAAAGTTCTGACCCGAAGAGCTGACAACGCAGGCGATCCGATCGAGAGAACCCGCTGGCTAAAAGGATGGCTGAAACGTCTGGAGACCTACAAAGAACCGGACGGTGACCCAACTCTGCAGAAAAAAACCACTAATAATTAGTTGTATTTCCGAACTTTGTTCTACCTTGTAGTAATAAGACTCTATGTTGCCGCCTAAAAATGACGCGTCGCATTTCGCGACATGTGTCTTTTTTAGGGCTGGCTTATTGTCTCAGGTAAGCCTGAACGGCGACGAGAGTCTGGAAGGTAAAAACAAACAGACGTTCGGAGAAACAACAATGATAAAAGCAATATCCGTAGCCGTTGGTATGGCGCTTGTTGCAGGCGCGCTCACGACAACAAGCGTGTTTGCAGCAACAACGCTGGAAAGCGTAAAACAAAAAGGTCACCTCCAGTGTGGTGTGACCAGTGGTCTTCCTGGGTTTTCCCAGCCGGATGAGAAAGGCAGCTGGACGGGAATTGATGTTGATACCTGCCGGGCAGTCGCTGCAGCTGTCTTTGGAGATGCAAAGGCCGTTGAGTTTACACCCCTGACAGCGAAGGAGCGCTTCACAGCGTTGCAGTCGGGCGAAATTGACATACTGTCCAGAAATACCACCTGGACGCTTACCCGAGATGCATCGCTGGGGCTTAATTTTGCGGGTGTGAACTATTATGACGGGCAGGGGTTCCTTGTTAACAAGGACATTGGCGTAGATGACGCGACCCAGCTCGATGGCGCCACCGTGTGCATCCAGGCGGGCACAACCACTGAGCTGAATCTCTCGGATTATTTCCGTGCCAAGGGTATGGATTTCAAACCAATCGTTTTTGACACGTCGGAGCAATCTGTTCAGGGGTTTGCCGCAGGGCGCTGTGATGTGCTGACATCCGATCGGTCCCAGCTCGCCGCTTTGCGATCCAAGCTTGCCGACCCGAATTCCGCAAAAATTCTGCCTAATACGATTTCGAAAGAGCCCCTTGGGCCGGTTGTGCGGCAGGGTGACGACGAGTGGTTCAACATCGTCAAGTGGGTATTGTTCGTTCAGATCAACGCGGAGGAGTTGGGTATTACCGAGGCCAATGTGGACGACATGCTGAAGTCGGATAACCCGAATGTCCAGCGTCTGCTGGGAACGGATGGCGACATGGGCGCCAAATTGGGCGTTCCGGATGACTTTGGTTATGCCATCGTGAAGCAGGTTGGTAACTACGGCGAAATGTACGACCGCAATATTGGTCCTGATACGGCCCTCGGCCTTGAACGAGGTATCAACGCCCTTTGGACAAATGGTGGCATTATGTACGCGCCACCAGTGCGCTAATACCTGAAAGGCTTCACCGGGGGTGTTCTTGCAATGCACCCGGTGTTAACTCTGACGCTGTGTATTGCAGGGAAGCTTTTCGGGGCATTGCATGAAAAAACAAACGATTGATTCCAGGCCCGCCGGGCCCAAACCCTGGTACGACCCACGGGTTCGAGCTCTGGTTTTCCAGGTTATTTCCCTGGCAGTGGTGTGTTGGGCCGGCTGGACGTTGATAGGCAACACGCTCTCGAATATGGAGAGCCGGGGTATCAGTACCGGTTTCGGGTTCCTTGATGAGTCTGCCGGCTTCGGCATCATCATGCATCTCGTGCCCTACGATGCCACCATGTCCTACGGGCGCACCTTCTGGGTAGGTCTGACCAATACCCTGCTGGTCTCAGCCATGGGTATCGTTGCGGCGACCATTCTTGGGTTTCTGATTGGTGTCGCACGCCTGTCCAGTAACTGGCTGGTGGCCAGAATTGCGCTGGCGTACATTGAACTCATTCGAAATATTCCCCTTCTGTTGCAGATATTTTTCTGGTATTTCGCGGTTCTCAGCAACCTTCCGTCGCCACGACAAAGCATGGAGGTTGGCGGTGCACTGTTTCTGAACAACCGGGGCCTTTATTTGCCAGGGCCGATAACCCCGGAAGGCTTCGGGCTGGTCTGGGGTGCCATTCTGCTAGCCATCGTGGCGGTTGTAGGCGTCCGGAAATGGGCGAAGAAACGTCAGATGGCAACCGGGAAGATCTTTCCTACGGTCAAGGTAAGTGTCGCGCTTCTGATTCTTTTGCCGCTCCTGGCATTTGTCATTGCGGGTCTGCCTCTGGAATGGGAATTGCCTGCGCTGAAGGGGTTCAATTTTGGCGGCGGGATTTCGTTGATCCCCGAGCTGGCGGCGCTGTGGCTCGCACTTTCCCTCTACACGGCGAGCTTCATTGCGGAGATTGTACGCTCGGGCATTCTGTCGGTTAGCCAGGGGCAGACGGAAGCATCCAAAGCGCTGGGACTGCCGAATGGTTTGACCCTGAGACTGGTTGTTATTCCCCAGGCCATGCGGGTGATTATTCCGCCACTTACCAGCCAGTACCTGAATCTTGTGAAAAACTCCTCACTTGCAACCGCCATCGGCTACCCGGACCTGGTTGCTGTGTTTATGGGCACCACGCTGAATCAGACCGGCCAGGCGGTGGAGGTTGTTGCCATTACGATGGCCGTGTATCTCACCATCAGTCTGCTGATCTCACTGTTCATGAATGTTTATAACCGGGCCGTGGCGATCAAGGAGCGATGATGAGCGAATCGACGATCAAACCACCCAAAAAATACACGGGCCCGGTCAAGTGGATGCGCACGCATCTGTTTTCCACCTGGTATAACACCCTGCTGACCCTTGTGGTTGGCTATGTGTTGATCACCAATGTTGGGCCTCTGCTGAACTGGCTGTTATTCGATGCCACCTTCCAGGGCGCTGGCCCGGAGGATTGTGTGGGGGAGGGTGCCTGCTGGTTATTTATCAATCAGCGCCTGAATTTCTTTATTTACGGTTTCTACCCGGACGAGCTGCAGTGGCGAGTCGATGTCATGTTCGCATTGCTGGCGGTCGCGTTTGTACCTCAGTTTATCGAAAGGTTCCCTGGCCGAAAATGGCTCGGCATCTTCGGTATGACCGGCCTGCCTCTGATCGGCTATATCCTGATTCCGGGGGGCATTCTGGGTCTGGAAGCTGTGGAAAGCTCCAAGTGGGGCGGCCTCATGCTCACACTCATTCTCGCCTATATCGGCATTCTGGCTTCCCTGCCTATCGGTGTTTTGTTGGCCCTCGGGCGCCGGTCGGATATGCCTATTATCCAGGGGCTGTGCGTGGTGTTTATTGAAGTTTGGCGGGCCGTGCCTCTTATTACGGTGTTGTTCATGGCCTCGGTGATGCTGCCCCTTTTTCTTCCGGAGGGGATGAGCTTCGAGAAACTCGTGCGAGCACTGATTGGTATCACTTTGTGGCAGTCGGCCTACATGGCTGAAGTGATAAGGGGTGGGCTTCAGGCTATTCCACGGGGGCAGTACGAAGCAGCCGGTGCCCTGGGCCTTGGCTACTGGCGCAAGATGGGGCTGGTTATTCTGCCCCAGGCGTTGAAGCTGGTCATTCCCGGCATTGTGAATACCTTTATAGCACTGTTCAAGGACACCACACTGGTTCTGATCATTGGCCTGTTTGACATTCTTGGAACGGTTCAGTCAACGATAGCGGACCCGGCTTGGCAGAACGTTGCGATAGAGGGCTACGTCTTCGTGGCTTTCTGTTTCTGGGTGTTCTGTTTCGGGATTTCCCGCTATAGCCAGAACCTTGAACGCAAACTCGATACCAGCCACAAAACCTGATGGGTACGACTATGACGCAACACCCCGAATCCAAGGATTCACAGGCTGAGAAAAAGCCAGGCATTATTCGTGTGGAAGGCATGCACAAATGGTACGGCGATTTTCACGTCCTCAAAGACTTGAATCTCGCCGTCGATCAGGGAGAGCGCATTGTCATCTGCGGCCCCTCCGGCTCGGGGAAGTCGACATTTATCCGTTGTATCAACCGCCTGGAGGAACATCAACAGGGCCGAATCATTGTCGATGATGTTGAGCTAACCGATGATGTCCGACACATTGACAGCGTGCGCCGGGAAGTGGGCATGGTGTTTCAGCACTTTAATCTGTTTCCCCACCTTACGGTCCTGGAAAATTGCTGCCTATCGCCCATATGGGTGCGCAAAGTACCCCGTCGGGAAGCGGAGGCAGCCGCCATGGAATATCTGGAGCGGGTAAAAATTCCGGATCAGGCCACCAAGTATCCTGGACAGTTATCAGGTGGCCAGCAGCAGCGTGTGGCTATCGCCCGGGCACTGTGCATGAAGCCGAAAATCATGCTGTTTGACGAACCCACATCAGCGCTCGACCCGGAAATGATCAAGGAGGTTCTGGATGTCATGGTCGAGCTTGCCGGCAGCGGCATGACCATGATCTGCGTAACCCATGAAATGGGCTTTGCCAAGACCGTCGCGGACCGGGTGATTTTTATGGATGGAGGCGAAATTGTCGAAGAGGCACCGCCCTCCGAATTTTTCAGCAATCCGAGAGAGGCACGCACGCAGAAGTTTCTGCAGCAGATATTGTAGCGTTGGCGAGCAAGCGACACCCTACCGGGCCTCCGGCAGGGTGCGTACGTGAATATCTCGTTGCGGGAAGGGAATTTCTATGTCGGCCTCGGTCAGAGCATGAGTGATCGAGGCGTGTATTTCGTGGGACAGCGGCATAATGTCCTGCAGGTCTTTAACAAATACCCAAACCTCAAAATCGATACTGCTATCTCCAAGCCCCACACAGAAAACCTCAGGTGCCGGATCGCTCACCACGCGCTCATTCTTGGAGGCAACTTTAGCAAGTATCTCTTGAACCTTGTTTACGTCGGAGCCATAGGCCACGCCTACACGAAGGGTAACGCGAGTGATCGGGTCCGAGAGCGTCCAGTTGGTCAGATCCTGGGTAACAAAGGTTCTGTTCGGAACAATCTGTTCTTTTCTGTCCCAGTCGACCAGCGTTGTTGCGCGTATCCGTATGCGTGTAACGGTGCCGGTAACGCCCCCTATGGTCACCATGTCACCTACCCGGATTGGGCGTTCGAACAAGAGAATGACGCCAGAGACAAAGTTGGCGACTATTTCCTGGAGCCCAAAACCGAGGCCAACCCCAAGAGCTGCAACCAACCACTGCAGCTTGGACCACTGCACGCCAATCACCGCAAGGCAGGTCACCACACCCATGATCACAAGAATGTAGGTGGTAATCGTTGTGATCGCATAGCCAGCCCCGGGCTCCAGGTTCATCCTGCTCAACACCATTACCTCCAGGGTTCCTGGAAGGTTTTTAGCGGCCAGCACCGTTCCGGCAGCCACCAGTAACGCCAGCAGTGCATCGGCAAGTGTTATGGGCAGTGGATCGCCCCCCTGCAGGTCTGTGGCAATGGTCCAGAGGGTAATGTCGTTAAACAGTTGAAGCGCCGGGATAACATCGGCCCATAAGATGAATAAGCCGCCCATAGCCAAGGCCGAGATCACAATGCGCAGTAGGGACGAGCTCTGCTGACTAATATCTTTCAGGTTCATCTCTGGCATGTCCAGAGCCGGCATAGGGCTTTCAGCTGAGGCATCTTCAGCCTCTTTGGCTTCTGCCATTTCACGTTCGGCAGCCCGCTGCTCTGTAAGAAGCTTTAAGGTTAGCCGGCGCTCACGCACTGACAATGCCCTCAAGCCTATGTAGTAGATCAGTGAGTTGAAAGCTAGCCAGCATATGGAAACAAACAGATTTCGCTCAAGCTGCAAGGCTGTGTAGTGGTACCCAATCAGAGATGCTGTGGCCAGTACAAGAGGGGCGGAAACCGCAATAATGTGAAGGAAAAGGAGAAAGTTTCCTTGGGACTTGTAAGCTCTAACAGCTTTCATGATCCGTTGCGCAAATATCGCCAGTGCGATGGACACCAGAGTAAAGAGCAGGCGACCAAGGCTGTCATCAAACTGAACGCCTTCGGGTGTTGAGCTGGTAGATGTAGTAATGATGGTGACCGGAATGACAAAGGCCATCAGCAAGGGTATTTCCCGGCGAATAACCAGCAAAGAGTTGGGGTTCCAATGAAAGTGGCTTTCTCCAAGCCCTTTTTTGCGAGCCACGTTGCGGACAAAGGCGAGTAAAAACATGATAAAGGCGGCTGCTGTGAAGCCTTTGGATAGTGCAGCGAAAAACGCGTTGCCCTCCATCAGCACCAGAGCAGCCAGCGAAAACACAAGAACCCCCGGCAGGGCCAGGAGAAAACTGTTCATCAGCGCGTGCAGCGTAAAAGCCGTGCGATCCTGACCTACGTTTCCAATAGGACGGCTGTTGGCCAGTAAATTATTTAAGATTTTTTTGCGTTTTATCACAAGCACTATGAGCAGCAGAGCGACCAGCCCAGTGCGCTCGCCCCGCTCGCTCACCGAGCGGGTAATTGCATTGCTCAATGCATCAAAACGCAGTTGGGAAATAAACCATTTGGCGGATTGGTATAACCCTCCGGCAGTTTCTGCATTGACTACTACCGCGCTCGGAAGCCAGAACAGCCTTTGTTGCAATAGCTCCTGGTAGTCCTGTACCTGATCCTGAAGTGCGGTCACTGTGTTGTAGTATTCATTGAGCGCATCAATATGTTCTGTAACGGCTTTGTGAAGGTTTCGCAGCAGCTCCGAACGGTGGCTTAGTAGCTGGCTTCGAGCGCCGTCATCTGGCTCTGCGATGGCCTCAAACTCCTCCAGCCTTAGTTGCTCTTCTCGTGCTGTGGATAATTTGCTCTCAATGCCTTCAATGAGGTCCTCGGCAATGCTTTGCCGTTGCAGTCGCTCAAGCCGCTGTTTTAAGAGGTCGGCGTAGCTGGCGGTTAAGTTAAGCCCCGCTTTTTCAAGCCTCAGCTCAAAGCTCTTGTACTCATCCTGCAGGCGGGTCAGAACGGATTCAGCGTAGTTCAATTGCTCCCGGCTTTCTAAAACAGCAGCTTGGCGCTGCTTAAGCGATGCTTGCAGCGCTCGAACCTGCTCATGGATATCTGCGTCCGCCGATTGCGGCAGTTTGATTTCGGGCGGTGAATCCGTGCCTTTCTCCAGCTCCGGTTGCACGGCCGGGCGAGATTCTTCGGCCTTCTCTGGCTCTTGATCGCCATCGTCGCTTTGCTGCGGTGCTTTGGTTGATTGCACCGGCGAGCTCTCAGAGTTTTCCGCGAGGGCAGGGAATGCTGAAAAGCAGAGTAGAAGAACCCCGGCCAGCCATGTTATTAGAATTGAGTAACGGGTCGGGTATTGCTTCATGGTTTTGCTCATAGGGTGTGTCGTTTCAGACGCTTGAGAGCGGGGTCTTTTTCAGCTCGAGTGGTTGCCCGGGCTTTGCAACCAACCACCAAACGTTTTCATCCCAATCACCCAGAACAATCCGCTTTGAGAGTTTGCCATTTACTTCAAGGCTGTGCTCGGCGGGCCTATGGGTATGGCCATGAATCAGTTGTGGCACATCGTGGGCCTCCATAACACGCACAACTTCTTCAGGCGTAACATCCATGATGTCTTCTGCTTTACCCTGGTTTGTTGCCATGCTCATTTCCCTGAGTTGCCGGGCCATTTGCTGGCGGTCTTTGAGAGGCCGAGCCAGGATAAGCTTCTGTGTTTGCGGGTTGCGCATGTTGGCACGGAACTTCTGGTACTCGACATCGGCTGTGCAAAGACTGTCGCCGTGCATCAGCAGAGTAGGGGTGCCGTACAGGTCTATATGCGTTGGGTCATCCAGCAGCGTTGCGCCGGCGCGGGCGCAGAAATCTTCGCCTAGTAGAAAATCCCGGTTGCCGTGCATCAGGAAAAGGCGGGTACCGCTCTCGCTGAGCTCTCGCAGTGCGGCTGCAACCTGCTCCTGCAACGGCGTGCGCTCGTCGTCACCAATCCACGCCTCGAAAAAGTCACCAAGGATGTAAAGCTGCTCCGTGCCTGGCGCTTTCGTTTTCAGAAACCTGAGAAACGCCCCGGTAATGTCGGGGCGAGACTCTTCCAGGTGGAGATCGGAAATGAACAGCGTGGTCACGCTGCGCCTCCATCCTCTATAACTGTGGCTTTTTCAATCACTACGTCCTCGAAGGGTACGTCCTGGTGGCCTGCATCCATGGTGGTGCGTACCGCACGGATGGCATCTACTGTGTCCATGCCTTCCACAACTTTACCAAACACGCAGTAACCCCAGCCTTCTGCGTTCTTTGCTGTGTGATCCAGGAAACCGTTGTTCTCAACGTTCACGAAGAACTGAGCAGAGGCGGAGTGCGGGTCCATAGTACGGGCCATAGCTACGGTACCTTTCATATTGCTCAGGCCGTTGTCTGCTTCGTTCTTGATGGGGTCACGGGGTTTGCGCGCGACCATGCCAGGTTCAAAACCGCCACCTTGCACCATGAAGTTGCTTATAACCCTGTGGAAGATCAGACCATCGTAGAAGCCTTCACGCACATACTGCTCAAAGTTCTTGGCTGTTTCAGGGGCTTTTTCGTAATCGAGTTCGAGCTTGATATCGCCGTGGTTAGTGGTCAGCAGAATCATCAGGGTTTCCTGTTTATTGAGTTTGAGTTGGCTAAAGAAGACATTGTACTCAAGAGTTTCCAGCGATGCATGAGTCCGGCCCTGATTTATGAGTATAATGCCCGGTTTATGATCCACTTCTTTTAAGAGATTGTATGAGCGCCGAGTCGAAGAAAGCCCATAACTTTATTCAGAACCTGATCGAAGACGCCGTTGCAAAAGGCGAGCATACCGGCCAGGTCGTAACCCGTTTCCCGCCCGAGCCGAACGGTTACTTGCACGTCGGCCACGCCAAATCCATCTGTCTCAACTTCGGTATTGCCGAGACATTTGCCGGCGGGTGCAATCTGCGGTTTGACGACACCAACCCGGAGAAGGAAAGCCAGGAGTACATTGATGCCATCAAGCGGGATGTAGAGTGGCTGGGTTACACCTGGGCCGGGGACGTGCATTATGCCTCTGACTACTTTGATGCCCTTTATTACTTTGCCGAAGAACTGATCGAGAAGGGCAAGGCTTATGTGTGTGCGTTATCTGCGGATGAAATGGCGGAATACCGTGGCAGCCTGAAAGAGCCGGGTAAGAACAGCCCCTATCGCGACCGTCCTGCCGAGGAGAGCTTAAAGCTGTTCCGTGACATGCGCGATGGTAAATTTGCCAATGGCGAGATGGTGTTGCGGGCCAAGATTGATATGGGATCGCCCAACATCAACTTGCGCGATCCCATCTTGTACCGCATTCGTTACGCCGAGCATCACCAAACGGGCAATAAGTGGTGTATCTATCCGATGTACGATTTCACACACCCCATCTCCGATGCTATGGAGGGGGTTACTCACTCCTTGTGTACCCTGGAGTTTGAGGACCATCGCCCACTTTACGACTGGGTTCTGGATAACATTACTGCTCCGTGCCAGCCGCGGCAGATCGAGTTTTCCCGGCTCAATCTGAATTACACCATAACCAGTAAGCGTAAGCTCAAACGGCTGGTTGACGAGCACCTGGTAGACAGCTGGGATGACCCGCGCATGCCTACTATTTCCGGTATGCGGCGTCGGGGTTATACCCCTGAATCCCTGCGCACCTTCTGCGACATGATCGGTGTGAACAAGGCCGGTGGCACCGTCGATATGGGAATGCTGGAATTCGCTATACGAGAGGATCTGAACACTCGCGCACCTCGCGCCCTGTGTGTGATGCACCCTCTGAAGGTGACGCTCACGAACTACCCTGCTGACAAAACAGAAACCCTGGTGTTGCCGGTACATCCGCAGAACCCTGATATGGGGCAGCGCGAAGTCACCTGGAGCCAAACTCTGTATATCGATCGGGAAGATTTTGTAGAAGAGCCTCCGCGTAAGTGGAAGCGTTTGGCGCCAGAGCAGGCTGTCCGTCTGCGCGGTGGCTATGTAATGACATGTAAAGAAGTGGTGCGGGATGCCAGTGGTGACATTGTGGAGCTTCGCTGCGAGTACGACCCAGCTACTCTGGGCGTTAACCCCCAGGGCTACAAGCCTAATGGTGTTGTCCACTGGGTCTCTGAGAGTAGTAGCGTAGAGTGTGATATCAATCTATACGACCGCTTGTTCAACCACGAGACGCCAGATAGCGACAAGGAGGGCGATCTGGTTGATCACATTAACCCGGGATCGCTTGTGGTGCTCAAAGGCGCACGAGCTGAGCAGAATCTGGCTACGCCTCGCACAGATATTCCCTATCAGTTCGAGCGGGAAGGCTATTTCTTCTGTGATCAGGAACTGACCGCCAAAGCCGGCAAGCCGGTATTCAATCGTACTGTTACCTTGCGGGATTCCTGGGGTAGTAAGGGGTAAGCATTCGGGAGACCAGCTGTGATCAAAATTTATAATACGCTCACCCAGCAAAAAGAAACGTTCACGCCCATCGAGCCAGGCAAGGTTCGTATGTACGTATGCGGCATGACGGTCTATGACTACTGCCATCTGGGGCATGCCCGGGTGTTGGTGGCGTTTGATGTGGTGACACGTTACATGCGTAACCGTGGGTACGATGTAACCTATGTGCGCAACATAACGGATATCGACGACAAGATTCTCCGCCGTGCGGAGGAGAACGCAGAGCCGTTCACCGAACTGACCGATCGCATGATCACTGCAATGCATGAGGATGAGACTAAGCTTGGTGTGCTTTCGCCCAGCGCAGAGCCTCGTGCAACGGATTATATCGCTGAGATCATCGCCATGATCAACACGCTGATTGAATCGGATCATGCTTATGCTGCCGGCAACGGCGATGTGTACTTTTCCGTTGAATCGTTTGAAGGCTACGGAAAGCTCAGCAAGAAAAAACTTGAAGATCTGCTGGCTGGAGCGCGTATCGACGTACACGAAGCCAAGCGCAGCCCGGCTGACTTTGCGTTGTGGAAAGCCGCAGGCGACGTCGAAGTGAGCTGGCCGTCGCCTTGGGGTAATGGTCGCCCCGGGTGGCACATTGAATGTTCTGCCATGTCTACTCGCTGCTTGGGTGATACCTTTGATATTCATGGTGGTGGGCCGGATTTACTGTTCCCCCATCATGAAAACGAGATTGCGCAGTCTGAATGCGCGACGGGGCACACGTTTGTAAATACCTGGATGCATGCGGGCGCGATCCGTGTGAACAAGGAGAAGATGTCCAAATCCTTGGGCAATTTTTTTACCATCCGGGAGATTCTGGACACCTATCCTGCGGAAGTGGTGCGCTTCTTTTTGGTTTCTAGCCATTACCGTAGCCAGGTTGATTATTCTGAGGACAACCTTGCTGAGGCGGGGCGCTCTCTGGAGCGGCTATACCATGCGTTGCGGGGCGTTGTGCCAGAAAATTCCGGCGACGTGCCGGAGACAGAGCATGACCGGCGTTTTTTTGAATTAATGGACGATGATTTTAATTGTGCTGGCGCGATTTCGGTTCTCCACGCCCTTGCTAATGACATAAATCAACACCGACGTGAAGGCCGGGACAATGAGGCGAAAAAAGCCACAACCGTTCTGGTTCGTTTGGGCGAAATTCTGGGGTTGCTTCAGCAGGACCCAGATGGTTTCTTCCAGGCGAATACCGCTGGAGAGCTGAGCGCCGAAGACATTGAGGCGAAAATTCAGGCCCGTGCAGATGCCCGTAAAGCTAAAGACTTTGCTGGTGCTGACCGTATTCGTGATGAGCTGATAGAGCAGGGCGTTATCTTGGATGACTCCCGCGAAGGCACAAGTTGGCGGCGCGGCTGATACTTTCACCAACGTCGTGTTGTGCTCCAGGAAATGACCTTGTAGGGATTTTCTCGTATAATGCGGCTTTTCATTTACCCGGCTCGACTACTGCTACGGTCGGGTCAGGCTAACTCACTGAGGCTAAAAACGATGACAGAACGCGTACAACTTGGCGGCATTCAGGTCGCAAAGAATTTGTATGACTTCGTAAATAACGAAGCAATTCCGGGCACCGGACTGGATGCAGATAAATTCTGGGCAGAATTCGACAAGATCGTTAACGATCTGGCACCGCGTAACCGTGAATTGCTGGCCAAGCGTGGCGCAATCCAGGAGAAAATGAACAGCTGGAACAGCGAGCACAAGGGTCAGAAGCTGGACATGGCTGCCTATAAAGCTTTCCTGAAAGAAATCGGCTACCTGGTAGACGAGCCGGCAGATTTCCGGATTTCTACTGCAAATGTTGATCCTGAAGTCGCGACCATGGCTGGTCCTCAGCTGGTAGTGCCGATCATGAACGCCCGTTTTGCGCTGAACGCAGCCAATTCTCGTTGGGGCAGCCTGTACGATGCGCTTTATGGCACCGACGCGATTTCCGAAGAGAATGGCGCTGAAAAAGGCCGCGGCTATAACCCAGTGCGCGGCGCTAAGGTTATCGAGTTTGCACGTAACCTGCTGGATAACTCTGCTTCGCTGGCTTCCGGTAGCCATAAAGATGCAGCTTTGTATCAGGTTGCTGGTGGCAAACTGGCCGTTAAACTGCAGAGCGGCGATGTCACCGGCCTGAAAGACGAATCTGGCTTTGTGGGTTACACCGGCGCCGCCGATGCACCTACAGGTATCCTGCTGGTCAAAAACGGCATGCACTTTGAAATTCAGATCGATGCCAGCCACCCGATTGGCAAAGATGACGGCGCCCACGTTAAAGACGTGCTTATGGAATCTGCGCTGACCACTATCATGGACTGCGAAGATTCAGTCGCAGCTGTAGATGCTGATGATAAAACGCTTGCCTACAGCAACTGGCTGGGCCTGATGAAGGGCGATCTGGAAGAAACTTTCGAGAAGGGCGGCGAGCGCCTGACTCGTAAGATGAATCCGGATCGCGAGTACACCGCAGCCGATGGCGGCCAGATAAAGTTGAAAGGGCGTAGCCTGATGTTTGTCCGTAACGTTGGGCACCTGATGACTAACCCGGCCATTCTTCTGAAAGATGGCAGTGAAGTGCCTGAAGGGCTCATGGACGGCATTCTGACTTCTCTGATTGCCATTCACGATCTGAAGGGTGATGGTCAGTTCCAGAACAGTGCCACCGGCTCTGTGTACATTGTTAAGCCCAAAATGCACGGCCCCGAAGAAGTTGCCTTTACGAATGAGTTCTTCGGTCGCGTTGAAGATGCCTTGGGTCTGCCGAGCTTCACTCTGAAAATCGGCATTATGGACGAAGAGCGTCGCACCACGGTTAACCTCAAAGCTTGTATCCACGCGGCTAAGGATCGTGCAGTGTTCATCAACACTGGCTTCCTGGATCGCACCGGCGATGAAATGCACACGTCCATGGAGCTTGGTCCATTCATTCGCAAGGGTGAGATGAAGCAGGCGGCATGGATTGGTGCCTACGAGCAATGGAACGTTGATGTTGGCTTGGAGACCGGTTTCCGTGGCGTCGCCCAGATTGGTAAGGGTATGTGGGCCATGCCGGATCTGATGGCAGGCATGCTTGAGCAGAAAATTGGCCACCCGAAGGCCGGTGCCAATACGGCATGGGTGCCTTCACCAACAGCGGCAACTCTGCACGCGACTCATTACCATCAGGTATCAGTGGCTGATATCCAGAAAGATCTGGAAAGCCGTACTCGTGCCAGCCTGGACGACATTCTTACCGTGCCGGTGATGGAGGATGCATCCAAGCTGACTGAGTCAGATATCCAGCAGGAGTTGGACAACAACGCCCAAGGTATTCTGGGTTATGTTGTGCGCTGGATCGACAGTGGTGTTGGTTGCTCCAAGGTTCCTGATATTAACGATATCGGCCTGATGGAAGACAGGGCTACATTGCGCATCTCGTCGCAGCACCTGGCTAACTGGCTGTACCACGGTATCTGCACCGGGGCGCAGGTTGAAGAAACCATGAAGCGCATGGCACAGGTTGTTGATAAGCAGAACGCCAATGACCCGACCTACCGGGCGATGGCGCCAAACTTTGCTGACAACATTGCGTTCCAGGCCGCCATGGATCTGGTGCTTAAAGGGCGCGAGCAGCCAAGTGGCTACACTGAGCCGCTGTTGCATGCGTATCGCTTAAAAGCAAAAGAGAAGTTTGGTCAGTAAGATCGGCTGAAACACAAAAAACCCGCTTCGGCGGGTTTTTTGTGTTTGCACTGGTATTCGGTATCAAGAGCGCTGTGCGATCACTTGTCGTGCAGTTCGTTTGCCGCATAAAGAGTGTTTTGCAGAAGAGTCGCAATGGTCATTGGGCCAACACCGCCGGGAACCGGCGTTATGTAGGCCGCACGTGCTGAAGCAGCTTCAAAATTCACGTCACCCTGAAGTTTGCCGTTCTCCATGCGATTGATGCCCACATCAATGACCGTGGCTCCAGGTTTTACCCATTCACCTTTGATTAACCCTGGTTTGCCTACAGCGGCAATCAGAATGTCGGCCTCCCGAACAAATTTTTCCAAGTCCGGAGTGAAGCGGTGGCACACAGTCGTGGTTGCACCCTTAAGCAGCAGTTCCATGGTCATCGGGCGTCCTACGATGTTTGACGCGCCCACAATCACTGCATGTTGGCCCTTGTAGGGGGTGTTAATGCTGTCTAGCAGAGTTATCACGCCAGCTGGTGTGCATGGCCGTAGAGCCGGCTTACGCTGCACCAGGCGGCCGATATTGTATGGGTGAAAGCCATCCACATCTTTGTCAGGGCGGATTTTTAGCAAAATAGGGTCGGCGTCCAGGTGCGTTGGTAGCGGAAGCTGTACTAGGATGCCATCGACCACGGGGTTCTCGTTCAGCTCATCAATCAGGGTTTCGAGAGCCTGCTGAGAGGTGTCTTCTGGCAGGTCGTAGGAGAGTGAGAGAATACCAGCAGCCTCACAGGCCTTACGCTTGTTGCCTACATATATCTCAGAAGCCGGGTCGCTTCCCACGAGTACCACAGCCAGGCCGGGTGCGCGTAGCCCCTTGCGGGTGCGGCTTTCTACGCCGAGGGCGACTTGTTGCCTGACTTCGGCGGCAATTTCTTTTCCATTGATTAGTTTGGCGCTCATGTTTCGTCTTGTCGGTTGGGCATTAGTAAGTGAAGGCAGGCATTGTCTCACGCTTGCCCTTCAACTCCAATTTAGGAATACACGCCGATATTGGAGTGATTTGCCTAGGGGTTTCAGGGTTAGGAAGCAGATATATATAAGAATTTGGTTTTCGTTGTTGACGGAACCGGTTGGCGACGGTAATATGCGCGCCAACTTAGCTGATGCAACATGTTGTTCAGTTCAGACGGGGTATAGCGCAGTCTGGTAGCGCGCCTGCTTTGGGAGCAGGATGTCGGGAGTTCGAATCTCTCTACCCCGACCATTTTCTGAATGTTCAGATGGGTGAACGGTCATGCGCCCGTAGCTCAGCTGGATAGAGCATCGGCCTTCTAAGCCGAGGGCCGCAGGTTCGAGTCCTGCCGGGCGCACCATTAAAGCCGATGGCTTAAGTGGTACCAAAGCACCGCAGGTAGCAAAGTTGAAAGGTTAGTGAATTAGTTATCGAATGTACCGAAAGGTATGTCCCGATGTGGTGGACGTAGCTCAGTTGGTAGAGCTCAGGATTGTGACTCCTGCGGTCGAGGGTTCGATCCCCTTCGTCCACCCCACTTTTCCTAGAAGAGTTTTCCGCATTTATTACGTGTGCCAATACCGTGTCAGCAATCGATATTTTAGCGACCAGTAAAATACGGTAAAATGGCTAAGAATTGTCAGCATTTCGGGTTGTGGCGAAATTGGTAGACGCGCCAGATTTAGGTTCTGGTTCCGAGAGGAGTGGGAGTTCGATTCTCCCCAACCCGACCATATTTTAAAGGCTCTTAGAGGCAATCTAAGGGCCTTTTTCCTTATAGCTCTAGCTGATTGTTCCAAGCACACTGCACTTAATTCTATGAATCTGGGGTTGTCCCCCTTTGTTTTTCTTTTTTTGCCCCAAACTCCTCCTTTATAAGTGCCGCCGTTATCACGAACCCTGAAACTACCTTTGGCAGGTGATTCTCTCGTTAGGGCAAACCGTGATAAACTAACGGCTTTTAATTTTGGGTCCTTTCCGAGGAAACCGCTCAGGAATGGACTTTTGGTTTTAATTTCATTCATATACCGAACCCGAAACTTGAGGATCCTCCATGCAAGTGTCTGTAGAAACGACCTCCAACATTGAGCGTCACATGACGATTAGTGTGCCCGCCCAAGAAATTGACCAAGCGGTTCAGAAACGCCTGCAGGAAACTGCGCGCACGGTGCGCCTGAATGGTTTCCGTCCTGGTAAGGTGCCCATGAGCGTGGTCAAGCGTCGTTTCGGTGACAGCGTTCGCCAGGAAATTGTCGGCGATATCATGCGAGACAACTACATCAAGGCCTTGCAGGAACAGGATATTAACCCTGCGGGCTGGCCTAAGCTTGAGCCAAAAACCATGGAAGCCGGCAAGGATCTCGAGTTCGTTGCCATTTTCGAAGTTCTTCCTGAAATTGAGCTGGGCGACCTGAGCAAGATTTCCATCGAGAAGCTGACCTCTGAGATTACCGACAAAGATATCGACACCATGGTCGATAACTTGCGTCGCCAGCAGGCCACCATGAAATCTGTTAAGCGTAAGTCCAAGAACAAGGACGTGCTGACGATCGATTTCAAGGGCTCTATCGACGGTGAAGAGTTTGAAGGCGGCGCCGCTGAAGGCCACAAGTTGACTCTGGGTTCTGATCAGATGATACCGGGCTTTGAAAAAGCCATCGTTGGTGGCAAGGCTGGCGAAGAGCTTGAGATTGAAGTGACATTCCCTGAGGATTATCACAACGAAGATCTCAAAGGAAAGCCTGCAAAGTTTGAGATCAAGATTCACGAGGTTGAAGAGCCGCAGCTGCCAGAGCTGGATGCCGAGTTCTTTACCAAGTTTGGTATTGAGGCAGAAGACGAAGCCACATTCCGTGAAGAAGTGAAAAAGAACATGGAGCGTGAGCTCAAGCAGGCCGTTGCCAACAAGGTCAAGAATGACGTTGTAGATGGCCTTCTGGAAACCACTGAGGTGGATATTCCTAGTACCTTGGCAGATCAGGAAATTGATCGTCTGCGTCAAGACGCAGTTAAGCGCTTTGGTGGCCAGGTGGACTTCCAGCAACTGCCTAAAGAAATTTTCCAGGAGCAGGCTGAGCGTCGTGTTAAAACGGGATTGCTTTTCCAGGAAGTTGTTAAGGCTAACGATCTGAAAGTAGACCCGGCCAAGGTGGATGAAAAGATCCAGGAGATCGCGTCAACGTATGAACAACCAGATGAAGTCATTGCGCACTTCAGTGGCAATCCGGAGCAGAAGAGCCAGATTGAATCCTCTGTACTGGAAGATCAGGTTGTTGATTATGTGCTCTCACAGGCCCAGGTAACGGATAAGAAGGTCAAGTACGAAGAAGCTATTCAGGCTGGGCAGGCGCAGCAGGGCTGATACTGACCAGATAATTGTGCCAGGGTCGGATTGAATTCGACCTGGCTGGCCTAATAAAGTTAACAGCCGGCATGTCCGGCTGTTTTCAGCTTGGTTGGCGACTGGCAAAGTATAAGATGCAAGAATACTGAAAATGCCGTGGTTTGAAGCCACGTCCTATTTTTTCATAAGGAGTTCAGGCGCATCATGATGCAGAAACCGATTGATGGTCCCGCAATGGTTACCAGTTCCGGCTTGGTGCCAATGGTTATCGAGCAGACTGCCCGCGGGGAGCGCTCGTTCGATATTTATTCCCGTCTGCTCAAGGAACGTGTGATCTTCATGGTAGGCCAAGTGGAAGACCACATGGCTAACCTGATCGTGGCGCAGCTTCTGTTCCTGGAATCGGAAAACCCGGACAAGGATATTCACCTTTACATAAACAGCCCAGGCGGCTCTGTAACTGCAGGCATGTCCATTTACGACACCATGCAGTTTATCAAGCCGGATGTTTCTACCCTGTGTGTGGGCCAAGCGGCGAGCATGGGCGCATTCTTATTGGCTGGTGGTGCTGAAGGCAAGCGTGCCTGTTTGCCCAACTCCCGGGTAATGATTCACCAACCTCTGGGTGGTTATCAGGGCCAGGCAACCGATATTGAGATCCATACCCGCGAGATTCTCAAGATACGGCATACGCTCAATTCCATCCTGGCCCACCATACTGGCCAAGATCTGGAAACGCTCGCAAGGGATACGGATCGTGACAATTTCATGGATCCGACCCAGGCGAAAGAGTATGGGCTGATTGACTCGATACTTGATAAGCGCGTACCGAATAAATAATACTGGCAGTAATTGCATCACCCCTGGCCGGCGCACGATTGTTTAAAGCGCCGGCAAAACGAGATCAGAGGTATTTCAATGGCAGATGAAAGAAACGGCAGAGGCGACGATAACGGCAAGTTGCTCTACTGCTCGTTTTGTGGAAAAAGCCAGCATGAAGTCCGTAAGCTCATTGCAGGGCCTTCGGTGTTCATCTGCGACGAGTGTGTCGACCTGTGCAACGATATTATCCGCGAAGAGATTCAGGAGAATGCGCAGGAGGAGCCGAGTGATCGTCTTCCCACACCAGCTGAAATCCGCAACACACTTGATGAGTATGTCATCGGCCAGGATCGTGCCAAAGTTGTGCTCGCGGTAGCGGTTTATAATCACTACAAGCGTCTCCGGTATGGTGAAGGCAAGGGCGATGTTGAGCTAGGCAAGAGCAACATTCTGCTGATTGGCCCCACGGGTAGTGGTAAAACACTGCTTGCAGAGACACTGGCCCGCATGCTCAATGTGCCATTCACCATTGCAGACGCCACAACGCTTACAGAAGCGGGCTATGTAGGTGAAGACGTTGAGAACATCATTCAGAAGCTGCTTCAGAAGTGCGATTACGATGTGGACAAAGCCCAGAGAGGCATTGTGTACATTGATGAGATCGACAAGATTTCACGCAAGTCTGATAACCCTTCAATCACCCGGGATGTTTCCGGTGAGGGTGTTCAGCAGGCATTGCTTAAACTGATTGAAGGCACGGTTGCGTCTGTGCCACCTCAGGGTGGACGCAAGCATCCTCAACAGGAATTCCTGCAGGTTGATACCGGCAACATGCTGTTTATCTGTGGCGGTGCGTTTGCCGGCCTGGATAAGGTTATCCGTGATCGTACCGAAAAGAGTAGCATTGGCTTCTCTGCTGCGGTTACCAGCCAGGATGACAACCGAAATATGGGCGATGTGATCAAGCACGTTGAGACAGAAGATCTTGTCAAATACGGCCTGATTCCGGAGTTTGTAGGGCGCCTGCCCGTTATTGCCACGTTGAACGAGCTGGATGAAGATGCACTGGTACAGATTCTGACAGAACCGAAGAACTCCCTAACCAGGCAGTATCAGAAGCTGTTTGATATGGAAGGCGTCGAATTGGACTTCCGTGACGACGCACTGCGTGCTGTCGCTGGTAAGGCTCTGGAGCGCAAAACCGGTGCCCGTGGCCTTCGTTCCATTATGGAAGCTACGCTGCTGGATACCATGTACCAGATTCCGTCTGAGCATGAAATTTCCAAGGTTGTGATTGATGAGAGTGTCATCAAAGGCGATTCGGAACCGTTCAAGATTTATGCGAGTACCGATCATGCCAAGGCCGTGCCGGATGATTAATGGGGCTATCACACATATCAGAGTGAGATAACCGGTAGATAGTAAAAAAGGGGCGAAACGCCCCTTTTTTAATGGTTTGTTTCAACAAGGCAGCGTGCTGTGTTGTTTGGTAAAAAGATTGCAATTTAAACAGTCGCCCCAATGAAGGGTGATATGCTGAATGAAACACCGTCAGAGGATTCCTTATGACCCGGATACCCGAAGATATCGTGCAAGAATACCCGCTACTTCCTCTCCGCGACGTAGTGGTGTTTCCGCACATGGTGGTCCCTTTGTTTGTGGGCCGCGAAAAATCCATCCAGGCTTTGGAAGCTGCGATGGAAGGAAGCAAGGAAATCCTGCTGGTAGCCCAGCGAGACGCCTCCACAGATGAGCCTGGCCCAGATGACGTGTTTGATATGGGCACATTGGCCACCGTACTGCAGATGCTCCGCCTCCCGGACGGCACGGTTAAAGTGTTGGTTGAAGGCAATGCCCGAGCCGCGATAAGTAACATCACGGAGGCTGAGTACTTGTCCGGTGGCGCAACGCTGATGGATGAGGAAAGCCTGCCGGCGCGCGAAGAAAAAGTGCTCCTGCAAACCCTGACCGACGAGTTTGAAAAGTATGTGAAGCTGTCCAGGAAGGTGCCTTCGGAAGTCTCCAGTGCGCTCACCGGAATCGAAGAATTGGAGCGTCTGGCAGATACGATGGCGGCCCATCTCGAGATGAATATTCCGGAAAAGCAGGAGCTTCTTGAAGCGCTGGACCTGAATAAGCGCGTTGAGCTGCTGCTAGGTAAACTGGATGGCGAGATTGACCTGATTGAGGTTGAGAAGCGCATCCGTGGTCGCGTTAAGAAGCAGATGGAACGTAGCCAGCGTGAGTATTACCTGAACGAGCAGATGAAGGCTATCCAGAAAGAAATGGGTAACCTGGGCGAAGGTAATAACGATTTTGAAGAGCTGGAGCAAAAGCTTGAAGAAGCCGGCCTACCGGAAGAAGCTCGCAAGAAGACAGAAACAGAGCTAAACAAACTCAAGATGATGTCGCCTATGTCTGCCGAAGCCACGGTTGTTCGTGGTTATATCGACTGGATGCTGGCCATACCCTGGAAAAAACGCAGCCGTGTGCGCCACGACATTGAAAAGGCACGGGAGATTCTTGATCAGGATCATTACGGGCTGGACGAGGTTAAGAAGCGCATTCTCGAATACCTTGCGGTGCAAAGCCGTGTAAAAAAGGTAAAGGGGCCTGTGCTGTGTCTGGTGGGGCCTCCTGGTGTTGGTAAGACGTCCTTGGGCCAATCTATTGCCCGGGCTACAAACCGCAAGTACACCCGTATGGCCCTTGGCGGTGTGCGCGACGAGGCGGAGATTCGCGGCCACCGTAAAACCTATATTGGCGCGCTGCCCGGCAAGTTGTTGCAGAAGCTATCCAAAGTCGGGGTGAAAAACCCGCTGTTCTTGTTTGATGAGATCGACAAGATGGGTATGGATCACCGTGGTGACCCAGCATCGGCTTTGCTGGAAGTGCTGGACCCCGAGCAGAACCACACGTTCAACGATCATTATCTGGAAGTGGATTACGATCTCTCCGATGTGATGTTCGTGTGTACATCCAACTCTATGGATATCCCGCCCGCGCTATTGGACCGAATGGAAATTATCCGGATTCCGGGGTACACGGAGGACGAGAAGGTCAATATTGCGCTTCGATACTTGTTGCCCAAGCAGATCAAGGCGAACGGCCTGCGCAAGGATGAGCTGACACTGCCAGAAGAAACCTTGCGCGATCTGGTTCGCTATTACACTCGCGAGGCCGGTGTTCGCGGCCTGGAGCGAGAAATCGCCAAGATATGCAGAAAGATTGTTCGCGAGCATGTAGAAGCAGGTGATAAGGCGACCGTAACTCTTAAACCAGACATGCTTGAGCATTATTCAGGCGTACGTAAGGTCAGCTTCGGGCTCGCTGAGGAAACCAACCAGGTTGGCCAAGTAACCGGTTTGGCATGGACTCAGGTGGGCGGCGAACTGCTAACCATTGAGTGTGCGTTAACGCCTGGCAAGGGCAGGGTTGTAAAAACCGGGTCCTTGGGAGACGTCATGCAGGAGTCGATCCAGACTGCACTTACCGTGGTAAGAAGTCGTGCTCCAGGGTTGGGTATTGCCGACGATTTTCATGAAAAACACGATCTTCACGTGCACGTACCCGAAGGTGCGACCCCAAAAGATGGTCCCAGTGCCGGTATTGGCATGTGCACAGCGCTCGTTTCTGCACTGACCAAAATTCCGGTACGTGCCGACGTCGCGATGACCGGTGAAATTACCCTCCGTGGCCGTGTGTTGGCTATTGGCGGCCTTAAGGAAAAGCTTCTTGCAGCTCACCGGGGGGGTATAAAAACCATCATCATTCCAGATGAAAACACTAGGGATCTCAAAGAGATACCGGATAATATAAAAGCATCACTGGAGATTCTCCCAGTGAAGTGGATTGATGAAGTTCTGGATATTGCGTTGGCTTATGCGCCCGAGCCAAACACCGCAAGTTCATCTACGGAAACAGGGTCTGGCAAGTCCCGTGACGACGACGGTGACAGTGCAGAACGCATAAATACACATTAAAGCTTGGATGAGTTGTTGACATGCCGGAGAGCCCATTGGTATAACTGTTTCGCCGTGAAGCAGCCAATACCAAGGGCTCCCGCGCAATAAGTGCCTATTCCGAACACCGGTTTGAACGCCGAAAGGAATAAGAAAACCGAAGAATGGAATTCTCAGACCGCATATGCGATAGTCGAGAACGTCCGAGAAAAAACAATCCGACCTAGAACATCTTCAACCTGAAAGCGAAGGGGTTTAGTGTGAACAAGTCCGAACTAATCGATGCAATTGCAGAATCAGCAGATATTTCCAAAGCCGCCGCTGGCCGTGCTCTGGACGCAATGACCAACTCTATCACCGGTGCCCTCAAAAAAGGCGATCAGGTTACTCTGATTGGTTTTGGTACTTTCTCCGTGAAAGATCGTGCTGCGCGCACAGGTCGTAACCCACAAACCGGTGCCGAGATCAAGATTGCGGCCTCCAAAGTGCCTGGCTTTAAAGCAGGTAAGGCCCTGAAAGACGCCGTTAAGTAACGGTTCTTTCTCCGGCGGCTCCTGTCAAAAGGGGTCGCCAAGAAGAATTCAAGGCGCATTCCTACAGGGTGCGCCTTTTTACGTTGAGTGCACCGGCAGCAGGCTCTGATACCGCCGCCAAATGATCAAACTGCACGACCTTGAACAGGGTTCGGGAGAAACATGCTTCAAGATATACGGGAAAATTCCCAGGGGACGATTGCCAAGATCATTATCGGTCTGTTGATCGTGTCCCTCTCCATCTGGGGAATGGATGCCATTGTTGGTGGCTTCTCCGGCGAGCCGGAAGTGGCAACCGTTAACGGCGAAGACATTACAGAGCGGGAATTCCTGCGGGTTGTCCAAATGGAAAGCCAGCGTCGTCTTTCCGAAATGGAACGCCCCGATCCGGCCATGCTGAACGAGGATCAGATCCGCAAAGATGTGCTTGATTCGCTGATTCAGGAACAGGTACTCATTCAAGACGCCAGCGCTCAGGGCCTTGCGCTCAATGATGCAGATATTGACGCGTTGATCACCCAGATGCCGCAATTTCAGGTTGATGGGCAATTTAGCCGTGATCGCTTTGTGGCCTCAGTTCGCAACCTGGGTATGGGTGTGGGTGAATTTCGTGAAGCCATGCGCAAACAGTATGTCGTCAATCAGATCCGTGGTGGCGTTATGCAAAGCGGTCTTGTAGCTGATGAGAATGCAGCACAACTCCTGCGAATTCAGAACCAAACCCGTAACTTCCGTTCAGTTCAGATTCCCGCAAGTGCGGTGTCTGATGAGGTTGAAGTTACCGACGCAGACATCGAAGCTTTCTATAACGAAAACGGCGAAGCGTTCAGCCAACCCGAGCAAGTCGATGCGACTTACATAACTTTATCGTTGGGTGCGCTGGCAGAGAAGATCGAGATCAGTCAAGAGGACCTTAAAGCCTACTACGAGCAGCGCGCTGGTGATCTGGCCCGTGAGGAGCGTCGTGCGTCCCATATTCTGATTGAAGACGGTGCCGACGCCGAGCAGACGATAGCCTCCATAAAGAAGCGCCTGGATGCCGGAGAAAACTTTGAAGATCTGGCTAAAGAGATGTCCGTTGATACCGTCTCTGCGAAGGAGGGCGGTGATCTTGGTTATGCAGGTCGTGGCGTCTATGACGAGGCCTTTGAAAACGCGCTGTTTGCCTTGGAAGAGGACAAGGTATCAGGCCCTGTGAGGACCAGTTTTGGTGTGCACCTGATTCGTTTGGACGACATTCGCCGTTCAGAAGTTCCGCCGCTGGCAGAGCTTGAGCAGCAGCTTCGCTCCGAGCTTGCTCGCGAGCTTGCCCAGGAAGAATATGCAAAAGTGCGCTCCGAACTCGCTGACTCAGCTTATGCCGCAGATGATCTTGCCGGTCCAGCTAAAGAGCTGGGTCTGGAAATCCGCGAAGCCAAAGGTGTTACCAAAAATGGTGGTCAGGCGCCTTTTGACCACGCAGGACTGGTGCGCCAGCTATTCTCGGACGATGTTCTTGAAGGTGGGTATAACACCGAACTGATCGACGTGGGCGATAACGTCTCCGTTGTTGCCCGTGTTGGCGAATATCGTAAAGCACAGCAGCTTGCTTTAGAGGATGTACGCGATGATATTCGCCGTACCCTTGAGTCTCGCAAGACCCGTGAGTTGCTTGGCGATCGTGCTGACGCCATCATTGCTGACCTTGAGAAAGGCGAGACGCTGGAGGCTCTGGGTGTCGGCGAATGGGAACAGCATGAAGATCAAGCACGAAATACTCAGGGTGCCGCCCCGCGGGTTGTTCAAGCTGCGTTCTCTTTGGCCTGCTCCGTTGACGGTGAGCCGAGTTACGGTACCGCTATGACACAGAACGGTGTTGTCGTGATTGCCTTGGATGCGGTAAATGAAGGCAGTACAGAAGAGGGCAGCGGTGACCTGAATCAGTTGCGCACTTTCCTGGCTTCACTTGAAGGCCAGCGTGAATACGCAGCCTATCAGCAGTTCTTGAGAAACAGCGCCGAAGTATCAAGGCCATAAGGCCGCGCTAAAATAAAAAACCCGAGCAGCTTAATTTGTTGCCCGGGTTTTTTATTGGCTATCGCAAAAGATGGCGCTCAGTCATCAGGCGTCGATGGAAAGCGGGTAGGCATCAAGCTGTCTTTGATTTTCTTGAGATGTCCCAGAAAGTCTGCGCCGCGCTTGAGCGTAACGCCCGTGGCCAAGATGTCGATAATTGTCAGGTGGATGATTCTGGAAGACATGGGCATATAGACCTCGATATCTTCCGGGGCCGTGACCTCCAGCGATGTAGTACAGACTTCAGAAAGTGGAGAGTTTGGTGATGTGATGCCGATAACGGTCGCGCCGTTATCCCGTGCAATACGGGCAATATCCACAGTTTCTCTGGTGCGGCCGGTGTAAGAGATCAGCACGATGACATCCCCAACGCTCGCGCCGGCAGCGACCATTCGTTGCATCAGAGCGTCGTCATAGGACATGACAGGGATGTTAAAGCGGAAAAACTTGTGCTGGGCGTCCAGCGCTACAGACGCGGATCCGCCCATGCCAAAGAAATTAATCTGCTTGGCCTGAATCAGGTAGTCGATAGCTGTTGCTAAAGCTTGAGGGTCCAGCGCCTGCCGAGCCTTGTCGAGGTTGGACATGGTGCTCAGCATGATCTTGTCAGCGAACTCTGAGACTGTGTCGCCGGGTTCTATATTCTGGCCAATGTAGGGCGTGCCGGTGGCGATGCTCTGTGCAAGGCGGATTTTGAAATCGGGGAAGCCTGTGGCCGAGAAACCCCGACAAAATCGGTTGACGGTAGGCTCACTGACATTCGAAGCTCGGGCCAGAGCTGCAATGCTGTAACGAGTTGCCGCGCTTGGGTCGCGCAGGATTGCCTCTGCCACTTTGCGTTCTGATTTGTTCAGAGTTTCCAGCCGAGACTGGATATCCTCCAGCAAATTGTCATCACGATGTGCCCGGTTTTCGGCCATCAATGCTACTCCCTGAATTCTGGATGTCATCATTATTGAATATGGGCTGATTATACCGGGATTTTACCTGGCTTTGGGTAGTAAACGTATCAATGCTCCGGTGTTTCTCTTGGATAAATCCCCGTGCGGTGTCATTATTTAAATAAAATTACTACATTTCACATCAAGAATAGGCAGCTTTATTGCCTGAATCACAGAAGGGGCGCATTGAATGGTCAATAGGATCACGAGCCGTTGCGACATCATGCTGTTTGGGGCTCTGGGTGATCTGGCTCAACGGAAGCTGTTCCCCGCTTTTTACCAATTAGAGAGGGCAGGGCTGCTAGCCGATGGCAGCAGAGTGCTTGCGCTTGCCCGGCGGGATCTGGACACGGCAGCTGTTTGCAAACAGTTGTTGGAGAGCTTGGAGCAGTACGTGAAGCCCGAAGAGTTTGACCGGTCTGTAGCCGAAGCCTTCTTGCAGCGAGTTGAGTATCAGATCCTGGATTTTCACGACAGCGACGGATTTGAGGTGCTCAACGACTGGCGAGACGAGCCGAACAATGAGCTCATCGTTTATATGGCTTGCCCGCCTTCAATGTACGGCATGATTGCCCGCAACCTAAGCTCTGCCAGCTGTTGTACTGAGAAGACCCGGGTGGTTGTTGAGAAACCCATCGGTCACGATTTGGAGTCGTCCCGCGTGATCAATGATGAGCTTGGCGAGGTTTATAGAGAAAACCAGCTATTCCGGATTGATCACTACTTGGGTAAGGAAACCGTTCAAAACCTTATTGCTTTGCGCTTCGCCAATAACCTGTTCGCTTCCCAGTGGGATCAGAACCACATCTCTCACGTTGAAATAACCGTTGCGGAGAGTGTAGGTATTGAGGGGCGCTGGGGCTATTTTGATAAGGCCGGGCAAATCCGGGATATGATTCAGAATCATATGCTTCAGCTGTTATGTCTGATTGCCATGGATCCGCCCTCGGATTTGTCTGCCGATAGTATCCGTGATGAGAAGGTGAAAGTGCTCAAAGCGCTACGCACAATCACTCCGGATATGATGGAGAGCCACGTGGTTCGCGGTCAGTACACCGCAGGTACCAGCACGGGGAATCCGGTACCGGGGTATCTGGATGAAGAGGGAGCGAACAAGAGCAGCGAAACAGAAACGTTTGTAGCGCTAAAAGTGGAAATCGACAACTGGCGCTGGTCTGGAGTGCCCTTTTATATTCGCACGGGAAAGCGTCTTCCGGAAAAGCTGTCCCAGATAATTATTCATTTCAAGCCGGCTCCTCACTACATTTTTGATCAGGACCAGAAGCATCTGGCGAACAACAAACTGATCATCAGGCTGCAGCCTGATGAAGGTATGTCACTTAAAATACTTACCAAGGATCAGGGGTTGCACAAAGGTATGCGGCTGCGCCAGGGGCCTCTGGAACTTACCTTTTCGGAAGCGTTTGAAGCCGAGAGAATACCCGATGCTTATGAACGCCTTCTGTGGGAGATTATGAAAGGTAACCAGTACCTGTTTGTGCGTCGGGACGAAGTGGAGCATGCCTGGCGCTGGGTCGACCGGGTTATCCAGAACTGGAGTGATGGCGGTCATTCCCCCAAACGATACGCTGCCGGCACCTGGGGTCCGGTTGCATCCATTGCAATGATTACCCGTGATGGAAGGAGTTGGTATGAGGACGCCTGAAGTGGATCTGCCCATTGGAATAGAGGCGCATTTTGGCGAGTCACCTCAACCGGTGGCGCGGGAGCTTGCTGACACAGTTGCGGAGTTCCTGAGGGGGCGCCTTCATAGTGCACGGCGTGCGAGCCTTGCGGTTTCGGGTGGTTCGACGCCTGTGCCATTTTTCCAGGCCTTGTCGCGTAAGGAGCTGGACTGGGGCAGGGTGGATATTTTACTGGTGGACGAACGCTGGGTAGAAGAAGCCGATGGCGCCAGCAATACTAGGCTTGTAAAAGAGCACCTACTGCAGAATGGCGCAGCCGCTGCGCAGTTTTTTTCTCTCAAGCAAGCAGGTGATTCGCCCGAAGAAGGTTTGGGTACGGCTAAGTTGGCACTGACGGAGCTGATTCGCCCGTTGGACGTTCTGGTTCTGGGAATGGGTAATGACGGTCATACCGCATCCCTGTTTCCGGATGCCCCCGAGTTGGCTCTCGCCATGGATCCTGACAGCCGGGAAATTGTCGCTGCCATGACACCACCATCACAGGCGCAGCAACGAATTACGCTGACCTATGCGTTAATGCGCGAAGCCCGTCTCACTGCGTTGCACCTCAAGGGGAGGGATAAACTGGAAACACTGAAGTTGGCTCTGGGTCAGCCCAAGGACCTACTTGCGATGCCTGTGCGGGGTTTCCTGAAGCCTGGTCTGCAGGTTTTCTGGAGCCCTTGAGCTCTTCTGAGTTTATTCAAACCCTGAGTGGAGTAAATCATGACCCAACTATCCGGCTTTCACCGTGAACGCATCAGGTCAGTATTGAGCGCGTCACTGCTGATGCCTGTTATCACCATTAAGCACCCCGACGATGCGATACCGCTGTGTCAGGCGCTCTTTGACGGTGGGGTTCGAGTAATGGAGATCACCTTACGCACGGAGCATGGGCTTAATGCGATACAGGCCGTGCGAGAAGCACTCCCGAAAGCCTGGGTCGGCGCCGGAACCGTGACCAGCCTGGCCCAATACCGCCAAGCAGAAACTGCCGGTGCTCAGTTCATCGTTACCCCGGGCGTCACGGAAGCGATTCTGGAGTTTTCGTTGACCTCCGAAGCGCCGCTTTTACCAGGTGTCTCAACAGCCTCTGAATTGCTGTTGGGGTATGGCCTCGGCTATCGTGAATTCAAGTTTTTTCCAGCTGAGGTGGCGGGAGGAGCCCCTGCCCTCAAAGCCTTGGGCGGTCCGTTTCCCGATGCAACGTTTTGCCCAACCGGTGGCATTCGTCGCGAAACGGCCAGGGAGTACCTGGCCTTGACCAATGTGCAAACAGTAGGGGGCAGCTGGCTGACTCCCGAAGAGGTTGTTGCGCAAAAAGATTGGGCGCAGATCACCGAGATTGCCCGCGGAAGCCTCTCAGATATCAGCTAATATCTGAGCCAACCCTAACGATCTTCATTGAGTTGGTTCCACCTTGGGCGTTGATGTAATCACCCTTGGTGATGACAACCAGATCCCCCACGCTGACCTCGTTTCGATCCAGAAGCTCGGAAACCGCGCGAGCATTAGTCAGTTCATTTGGGATTTCTTCGGAATCAAACGGAATGGTCTGAACCCCGCGATACATCACAACCCGATGCTGTGTGGAGTGGTGTCGGGAAAACGCAAAGATTGGCAGGCTGGACTTGATACGAGACATCAACCTGGGTGTGGCGCCAGTCTCGGTCATGCATATGATAGCCGACACTCCATTAAGGTGATTGGCTGCATACATGGCGGAAAGCGCAATCGCCTCATCTACTTGCTCCATGCTCTCGTGAATGCGGTGCTTCGACTGGTGCATTGAAGGCTGTTTTTCTGCGCCCATGCAAATACGATCCATCGCTTCCACAGCTTCTATCGGGTAATCGCCGACGGCTGTTTCGGCGGACAGCATGACGGCGTCTGTGTAATCCATAACGGCGTTTGCTACATCCGATACCTCAGCGCGGGTAGGCATGGGGTTGGTAATCATGGATTCCATCATTTGGGTTGCGGTAATCACCGCGCGATTGAGTACCCGGGCACGTGAAATAATGTGTTTTTGCACACCTACCAGCTCAGCGTCGCCTATTTCGACGGCGAGATCACCGCGGGCGACCATGACCGCATCGGAGGCTTCAATCACAGAATCCAGCGCATCCATGTTATGCGCCAGCTCTGCCCGCTCAATTTTCGCAACCAGGCCTGCATCTGAGCCGGCTTCCTTGAGTAGCCGGCGAGCGGTGTGCATGTCCTCGGCAGTACGTACAAAAGAGACAGCAACATAGTCGGCGCCCATGCGGGCGGCTGTCACGATATCCTGTTTGTCTTTCTCGGTAAGTGCGTCGGCAGACAGACCGCCACCACGCTTGTTCAGCCCCTTGTTGTTCGACAGTGGTCCGCCAATCAGAACCAACGATGTGATGCTGTGATCGCCAACAGATTGCACCTTCATCTCAATGCGGCCATCGTCCAGCACCAGAATGTCGCCCGTTTTTACATCATCAATCAGCTGTTCATAGTCGATGCCTACACGCTCTTCCGTGCCGGCTTCTTTGTCCATTGAGGCGTCGAGAACAAAGGTCTGTCCTGCTTTCAGAATGACTTTGTTTTCGGTAAAGCGAGCTATACGAAGTTTGGGGCCCTGAAGATCTGCAAGCAGAGCAACGAAACGCCCCTGGGCTGCGGCTGTCTGGCGCACGCAGCGTGCGCGTTCTATGTGCTCTTCAGCGCTGCCGTGGGAAAAATTGAGACGAGTAACATCAACGCCGGCAGCTATAATAGCCGCCAGGGATTCAGGAGAATCTGTAGCTGGGCCGAGGGTGGCGACAATCTTGGTACGCCTGAGCATGTTTGTTTCCTTTAAGAGCGAATAGGTAGTAAATATATCAATAAATTATGACTGAATAATGACGATAGAGTGATTATACCAAAATAAGAACGTAAAATTACGTCTATGAGCCATGAAATATACGTTGTGCAACGGAGCCAAGCATGCATGCAGTCGTAGACAAGGTAACCCGAAGAATAATTGAGCGTAGCGGTGAGCCCCGGCAGGATTATCTGGCACGAATGAGCGAGCTGAAAGAGCGTTCTCCGCACCGGAGTGCGCTCTCCTGCGGTAATCTTGCCCATGGTTTTGCTGCCTGTCATCAGGAAGACAAAGACACGCTGAAGTTGATGAACAAAGCGAATGTTGCAATGGTTTCCGCCTACAACGACATGCTCTCGGCCCATCAACCTTATGCAACCTTTCCTGACATTATTCGCGAGGCGGCTCAGGGCATGGGCTCGGTGGCTCAGTTTGCCGGTGGTACGCCCGCCATGTGTGATGGGGTTACCCAAGGCCAGCCGGGCATGGAGCTCAGTCTGTTTTCACGGGACACCATTGCCATGAGCACGGCAGTGGCTCTGAGCCACAACATGTTCGACGCTACGTTGTTATTAGGTATCTGCGACAAGATTGTTCCGGGGTTGTTGATCGGTGCGCTCAGTTTTGGTTATCTGCCCACCATTCTGGTTCCTGCAGGCCCTATGCCATCTGGTCTGCCAAATAAAGAAAAACAGCGTATCCGGCAGCTGTATGCCGAGGGGAAAATTGGAAAAGACGAACTGCTGGAAGCAGAGAGCAAGTCCTATCACGGCCCGGGTACTTGCACCTTCTATGGCACAGCCAACAGCAACCAGCTACTGGTTGAAGTTATGGGGCTGCATTTGCCGGGCTCAGCGTTCGTTAATCCGAACACGCCATTGAGGGATAAGCTGACCCGTGCAGCGACTGAACAGGTTATTCGGCTATCCAAGCCCCAAGGTGGCGAGCTTGGCCTTGGAGACATGGTTAATGAGAAAAGTATCGTCAACGCGCTGGTGGCCCTTCTGGTCACCGGCGGTTCCACAAATCACACGATGCATTGGGTTGCGATAGCCCGTGCTGCGGGCATTATGATCGACTGGGACGACTATGCAGAGCTCTCATCGGTCGTGCCATCGATGACTCGCATCTACCCGAATGGTGACGAAGACATAAATGCTTTTCACGAAGCCGGCGGCACGCCATTTCTGATTCGTGAGTTGCTTGCAGGCGGTTATCTGCACGGTGATGTGGAGACAGTGGTCGGGCATGGCCTTGAGCGATACACGCAAATGCCAACACTGGTGGCTGACAAGCTGATTTGGCAGCCAGCGCCGGGGAAGAGTTTGCGCCCAGACGTACTAAGCAGCGCCGCCGAACCTTTTGCCCCCGACGGCGGCGTTAAAGTACTGGATGGCAATTTGGGGCGATGCGTTATTAAGGTGTCTGCGGTTGCGGCAGAGCACCACAAAATTGAAGCGCCTGCCGTGGTATTTAATGACCAAAACGATTTGAAAGTGGCGTTTGATGCCGGTGAACTGGATAAAGACTGTGTTGTTATTGTACGTTTTCAGGGGCCCAGATCGAATGGAATGCCGGAGTTGCACAAGCTGACGCCGTATCTTGGCGTGTTGCAGGACCGGGGATACAAGGTTGGGCTGGTGACCGATGGCCGTATGTCCGGCGCCTCAGGTAAGGTTCCGGCAGCGATTCACGTATACCCGGAGGCCCTCGATAATGGCCCTCTTGCAAGGGTTCAGAATGGCGACCTGATCTGCCTGGATGCCGAGAAGGGCGCTTTATCGATTGTTCTGGATGAGGCTGAGTTTGCAAAGCGCGAGCCGGCCAGGCCAGACCTGTCTGGTTATCGTCAAGGGTATGGCAGAGAGCTATTTGGCTGGATGCGGCGTGCGGTCAGCACGCCGGAAGAGGGCGCCAGCATTTTTGGGGATCGGTAGCCGCTCCCTGATTTATGCTGCGGAACGAGAGTTCAGTGCTGGCTTGCCGCATTGTATTTTGAGCTATATGGTTACGGGAAAACGCTTTTTATGCAATCGCCTGACTGATCCACAGCCTATGATGGATACCTATACAGAGTTACCTTTTGATGAGCTGGTTCGTCAGGTGCGTGCCTGCACGATCTGTGCGGAGGCCCTGCCATATGGGCCGCGGCCGGTTGTGCAGCTGTCACAGAAGTCCCGTATTTTGGTGGTGGGTCAAGCCCCGGGGAGGCGTGTGCATGAAACCGGGTTACCGTTTAACGACCCCAGTGGCGACCGCCTTCGACAATGGATGGGCATAACGCGGGAGAGCTTCTACGATGAGCGCAAGCTGGCGATTCTTCCCATGGGGTTCTGCTATCCCGGCACGGGGAAGTCCGGTGATTTACCGCCCCGGCCTGAATGCGCCCCTGCGTGGCGTAAGGCGTTACTGGAGCGGTTATCCAATATTGGGCTGACTCTGGTGATTGGCCAATACGCCCATGCCTGGCATCTTCCAGGTGCTAAAAAATCCGTAACTGAAAACGTCCAAAACTGGCGTAAATACTGGCCAGACGTGCTGCCTATGCCTCACCCGAGCCCGCGCAACAATCTGTGGCTGCGCCGGAATCCCTGGTTTGAGGAAGAGGTGATTCCGGAGCTTCAGGAGCGGGTTTCCTCGCTTCTATGATGTCTTTCTCAAGGTAAGCATTAAGCGCCTCAACATTGCTGGCAGATGCATAGAGCCCCTGTTTTGTTCGACGCCAAAGGATATCCTCCGATGTCATTGCCCACTCGTTTTTCACAAGGTGTTGAACCTCTTTCTCGTACAGGGTGCCTGCGAAAAGCTCGCCCAGATCAGTTACAGAGGTGCAGCCATGAAGAATATCGCGGGAAGTTGTGCCATACGTCCGCACATAGCGGCTAAGGACAGCCGCAGGTAGCCAGGGAAAGTCCTGCTTAAGTGCCGCTGCAAGGTTGTCCTGGTTGTCGAAGTCGCCGCCGGGCAAGATCTCTGTTTTTGTCCAGTGACCACTGGCTTCCGGGAAAAAGTGACAGAGTTTGTTGGTTGCTGCCTCAGCAAGCTTCCTGTACGTGGTGATTTTTCCGCCAAACACTGAAATCAGGGGCGCCTTACCTTTCTCCTGATTGACTTCAAAAGAATAGTCTCGGGATGCTTTTTGTGCATTCTCCTCTTCACCGTCCAAAAGCGGCCTGACACCGGAATAAGACCAAACTACATCGGACGGTTTCAGCTGCCGAACAAAATGCGCATTAACGATATCCAACAGGTAATTCGTTTCTTCGGGTGAAATTTTAGCTTTCTTGGGGTCGCCTTCGTACTCAACATCTGTTGTGCCTACCAGAGAGAATTGATCCTCGTAGGGGATCACAAACACAATGCGCTCGTCTTCGTTCTGCAAAATATAAGCTTCTTCTTCCTGGTTTAGCCGGGGCACAACAATGTGGCTGCCCTTGACCATTCGAATCATTTTGGGCGCTGGCATGGAGAGAGTCTCACTAAACAGCTTGCTCACCCATGGGCCAGAAGCATTAACAATAACCTTGCCCGAGACGGTTTCCTCGACGTTGCTCACCATGTCACGAAGCGTGATTTTCCAATTTTTATCCCCGCGCTCAGCGTTGACGCATTTGGTCCTGGTTAAGATTTTTGCGCCGAATTGTTGCGCTTTCCTGGCGGTTAGTACGACCAGTCTGGCGTCATCTACCCAGCCGTCGGAGTACTCAAAACCTTTGATGATATCTGGTTTTAGTGGGCCTGATTCATCGAAACGGATGGATTTGGAGCCAGGAAGCATCTCGCGTTTGGCCAAATGGTCATAAAGGAACAGGCCTGTCCGTATCATCCAGGCCGGACGTAAGTGGGGGCGATGAGGGAGGCGAAAACGCATTGGCCACATTATATGTGGTGAGTTTTTTAAAAGGGACTCACGTTCAGCAAGTGCTTTCTGAACAAGTCGGAACTCATAATGTTCGAGGTAGCGCAGCCCGCCGTGAATAAGTTTGCTGCTGCTCGATGAGGTTGCCGATGCCAGGTCGTTCATTTCACAGAGCAACACCTTAAGGCCGCGCCCGGCTGCGTCCATCGCTATCCCGGTTCCATTTACACCGCCACCAACAACGACAACGTCATACTGTTCTTGCTGCATAGCCATTGTTGGTCATCTCCTGATGCCATGGGGAAAGACGCTTTGTGTTATGTGAACGTTTCTACGTTCGAACGAGTTCGCTAAACAGTATGCGAAAGGTGGAGATATTCGTAAAGGAAAGAATAGAAAAAAAACGAAAATGAAAGAGGTGGGGCCGCAGAGCTAGAGTATTCGCTGGTTTATTGAAACAGTTAAACGAGATGAAGCTTGATACCGTGTTCGTTCAGCAGATGAGTGATTTCTGTCGGTGGTTGCTGGTCAGTGAACACGTGGTCTGCCTGGGTGATATTGCCCAGCCTGACCATTGCGTTGCGGCCGAATTTGGAGTGGTCTGCGGCGAGGAATACCTGATTCGAATTAGCAATGATGGCCTGTGCTACGCGGACTTCCCGGTAATCAAAGTCCAGCAATGAGCCGTCGTTGTGGATACCACTGATGCCAATGATGCCAAAGTCCATCTTGAATTGATTGATAAAGTCGCGAGTGGCTTCGCCGACAATACCGCCATCGCGGTGTCGCACTTCTCCGCCGGCAATAATCACGTGAAAGTCTTCTTTTGCGGAGAGGATGGAGGCAACGTGAAGGTTGTTGGTCACAATTTGCAAATTGTTTTTTTCAAGCAGAGCTTTGGCGATAGTTTCGGTGGTTGTTCCGATGTTGATGAACAGGGACGAGTTATCTGGAATCAGTTCAACCATGGCTTCAGCGATGCGCTCTTTGGCTTCAAGGTCCATGATTTTTCTGGCCTGGTAGGCCGTGTTCACTGTGCTCGAGTCAATCCCGGCACCGCCGTGATGCCGCCGGAGTTTCTTCTCCTTTGCGAGCTCATTCAGATCCCTGCGAATAGTCTGGGGCGTAACCTTGAATTGGTCTACAAGCTGCTCGGTCGTCACAAAACCGTTTTGTTGGATCAGTTCCATGATGAGATCCTGTCGACGACGCTGTGCCATTGAGTAGCCCTCCTTTATGGGTGCCGTTGTTTTTATTCGAAAAAATGAGCGTTTTAAAACTCTGCGAAAATCAAGCTTAGTCTTTTTCAGCGTTTTATGCAGTCTTTTGAGTAGGTTGCCTGTTTGCTGGCGAGTGTTGTTTATGAAACTTCTAATAGCGCAATAGCGGTTTCTATGGCGTTTGTACCTATAATTTTCAGAAATCTGGTATAAGCTTTTCGTTTATAAGTTCGAAATAGAAAGTTCGGGTGTGAGTTTTGATCCGGATGCGTTTCCACAAGAACAACAAGGAATGCTTATGTCCTTAACGCTGGAGAACCTCTCCCGCTCTGTTGACGGTGTTGATTACATTCGGGGTGCCAACCTTACGTTTGAGGCTGGCTCTTTCAATGTACTGCTTGGCCGGACGCTTGCCGGCAAGACCTCAATGATGCGACTGATGGCCGGCCTGGATAAGCCGACGCAAGGGCGTGTGCTCTATAAAGGCGAGGATGTTACTGGGCAAAGTGTGCAAAGCCGGAATGTCTCAATGATTTACCAGCAGTTTATTAATTACCCCACGCTTACAGTCTACGAAAACATTGCCTCACCGCTACGCCTGGCCAAAATGGCGAAATCTGAAATTGATCGACGAGTAAAAGAAACTGCTTCGATGCTGCGGATTGAGCCGTTGCTCACACGCTATCCACTTGAGCTTTCCGGAGGCCAGCAGCAGCGCACAGCTATGGCACGTGCTCTGGTGAAGGATGCCACCCTGGTGCTTTTTGATGAGCCCTTGGTGAATCTTGATTACAAGCTGAGGGAGGAGCTTCGGGCAGAACTCAGGGATCTGTTTCGGGAGCGCCAGTGTATAGCGGTTTATGCAACCACAGAGGCGAACGAAGCTCTGGCACTGGGTGGCACAACAACTCTATTGCATGAGGGTGGTGTGGTCCAGACCGGGCCGGTTATGGACGTTTACCGCGCGCCGGTTAATACCCTGGCAGCCCAGCTGTTCAGTGAACCGCCGATGAACATGATCCGCGGTCGTGTTACAGACACTGAAGTCACGTTTGATGAATATTCTCACCACGCGCTGGCCCAGGAATTAGAAAAACTGGCGCCTGGTGACTACTGGTTCGGGATTCGCCCCAGCCACATTGCGCTTGTTTCTGCTAACGATGACGACCTTGAAATGTCGATGGAGGTTGCGCTCAGCGAAATCAGTGGCTCTGAAACCTTTATGCACGTTGAGAACAGTCATTTCGAGATGGTGATGCAGCTGATGGGGGTTCATCAGTATCACACCGGTGCTCCGGTCAAGGTCTACTTGCCGATCAACAAACTGTTCGTCTTCGATAAAAATGAGCAACTGGTGCATACGCCAACCCGGATTTCAGGAGGCACTATCTGATGGCTGAAATTCAATTGAAATCTTTGGCTCACAGTTACAGTGATACACCAGCCGGGCCAGATGACTATGCCATTCGCCAGCTTGATCACACCTGGCATAAAGGCGGTGCCTATGCGCTGTTAGGGCCGTCTGGGTGCGGCAAGAGCACTATGTTAAATATTATTTCCGGACTAATTCAGCCTTCAGAAGGGGAAGTGTTGTTTGATGGCAAGCGGGTAAACGAACTGTCACCGAGGGATAGAAATATCGCACAGGTGTTCCAGTTCCCCGTTGTCTATGACTCCATGACGGTATACGAGAATCTGGCCTTTCCCCTCAAGAACAACAAAGTACCCGCAGCCAAAATCAAAACGCGAGTGCAGGAGATTGCAGAGGTTCTTGAGATTGAGGACAAGCTCCATAAGAAGGCGAAGAACCTGACGGCGGATGAAAAGCAAAAAGTTTCTATGGGGCGTGGTTTGGTGCGGGAAGACGTTTCCGCAATTTTATTCGATGAACCCTTAACGGTTATTGATCCGCAGCTCAAGTGGAAGCTGCGCAGGAAGCTCAAGCAAATCCATGAGCAGTTTGATATCACCATGGTGTACGTCACCCACGACCAGCTTGAGGCATCTACCTTTGCCGACAGAATCGCCGTGATGTACGACGGCCAGGTGGTGCAGTTTGGTACGCCTACGGAACTTTTCGAGGCACCCAATCATACGTTTGTCGGTTACTTCATTGGAAGCCCGGGTATGAATATTGTTGAGGTTGAACGGTGTTCAGGCGGCGTCTGTTTCGGCTCCACCGTGTTGCCTCTTGAGAGCTGGCAAGTCGATATTCTCAAGCGTATGAAATCCAATAACCTGAAGGTCGGCATACGCCCTGAGTTCATCGAGATCTCGCCTATATTGTCTGACGATACCTACGAGGCAAACGTCCGGGATGTAGAAGATTTGGGCACCTATAAAATCGTGACGTTGCAGCTTGGCGAGCAGGAGTTGAAGGTGCGTCAGAATGAGGAATTTGATGCCAGCATTGGTAGCAGCGTTCACCTTTCATTCCCTAAGCAGTGGCTAATGCTTTATGTGGATGAATTCCTGGTTCAGGAGCAACAGTGATGAACAAAATCCCTGATAACCGTGCGTGGTGGCTCGTACTGCCAGTATTTCTTCTGGTCGCGTTTTCGGCGCTGATACCCCTGATGACCGTGGTTAACTACTCGGTTCAGGACATCTTCGGGCCAGGCCAGGCCTATTATGTTGGCACGGAATGGTTCAAAGAAGTTCTTGCGGATGAACGGCTTCAGGACTCACTGATCCGGCAGTTCGTGTTCTCCGGTTTTGTGTTACTGATTCAGATTCCACTGGGTATCGGTGTGGCTCTGATGATGCCGAAATCAGGTATCAAGGGCTCCCTGTGCCTTATCCTCATTGCCATTCCGTTGCTGATTCCCTGGAACGTCGTTGGCACCATCTGGCAGATTTTTGCCCGAGGTGATATCGGTTTGTTCGGCTGGGGTATCAATCAGCTTGGTATTGATTACAACTACACCGGCGACACCCTGGATGCCTGGCTGACGGTACTTCTGATGGACGTCTGGCACTGGACGCCCCTGGTTGCTCTGCTCTGCTATTCCGGTCTGCGCGCCATTCCCGAGGCCTTTTACCAGGCGGCGGAAATCGACCGCGCTTCGAAATGGGCGGTGTTCCGATATATCCAGCTCCCGCGCCTGAAAAGTGTATTGATCATTGCTGTGCTGTTGCGATTTATGGACAGCTTCATGATTTACATCGAGCCGTTTGTGCTCACGGGCGGCGGCCCGGGAAGCTCCACCACGTTTCTGAGCCAAACACTGACCACCATGGCAATAGGGCAGTTTGATCTGGGGCGTGCTGCGGCATTCTCACTGATCTACTTCCTGATTGTATTGCTTATTTCCTGGTTGTTTTTCACCGCCATTACTCACGCCGACAAAGAAAAATAGGGAGAGCGAGATGAGACAGACGCGTTCCAAGAATGTCGGGATTACCCTTTTTATCCTGCTGCTTCTGACACCGGTTTACTGGCTGCTGAACATGTCGTTCAAAACCAACCAGGAAATTCTCGGGGGTCTCACACTTTGGCCGAAAACCTTCACGCTTGATAACTACGCAGTGATATTTACGGATCCCAGTTGGTATAACGGCTACCTCAACTCCATGTTGTATGTCTCCATCAACGTGGTCATCACTTTGTTGGTTGCGTTGCCGGCGGCCTATGCGTTCAGCCGGTACAAGTTCCTCGGCGACAAGCACCTGTTCTTCTGGCTGCTCAGTAACCGGATGGCGCCGCCTGCGGTTTTCCTGCTGCCTTTCTTTCAGCTGTATTCATCCATCGGCCTTTTCGACACCCACATTGCCGTTGCGTTGGCGCACTGCTTGTTCAACGTACCCTTGGCGGTATGGATCCTGGAGGGCTTTATGAAAGGCGTTCCACGGGAATACGATGAGATGGCCTACATTGACGGCTACAGCTTTCCAAGGTTCTTTATAAAGGTGTTTTTGCCGATGATCCGCTCGGGTATAGGCGTGACAGCCTTTTTCGCCTTTATGTTTTCCTGGGTCGAACTGCTTCTGGCAAGAACGCTCACCTCGGTGGATGCCCAGCCTATTGGGGCGATCATGACCCGAACAATCGGAGCCAGCGGTATTGACTGGGGTGTGCTGGCAGCTGCTGGGGTGCTGACCATTATTCCCGGACTGCTGGTTATCTGGTTTGTTCGCAACCACGTGGCCAAGGGCTTTGCTCTCGGGCGGGTATAAGGAGAATTTGTATGATTGCCTGGATGAACTGGACACCCACTGTCGTAGTATTTTTTGTCGTTATTGCAATGATCCTTGCGGTAATGACCGTTTACGAAATTGTCTCTCCCTGCACGGAGCGCAAAGGGTTTCTGCCAATTGAAACGACCCGCGGAGACAGGTTATTTATTGGTTTACTTTCGGCGGCATATATAAATCTTACGTTCCTGGCTGTCAGCGATATAACGCTATGGGTTGCATTGGCAGTGTCTGTGGCGTGGCTTCTGGTTCTTTTGCGCTGGGGGTGAATGGCGCCGGTTGAGCGGTTGTACAGGCCCTTTGAAAAAGGAGCTGAAAAGGTTGTAAAGAATTCGAAACCGAACTAATTTTCAATCTATGATCGAAAACAATCATAAAGTCTGTCTCGAGCGCACAAGGTTTTACGATCCAAGCGCTGTTACAAGTCCAAACGGAGTGCAGTCTTGCTTTGCTCCATTCACAACAAGGTAAACGAGGTTGGATATGTTCAAAAACAATAATTATCCGAAGACCCTGCTACTGAGTGCTGCCATTGGTGCGATCAGTATGGGGCTGAGCATGCAGGCTGGCGCTGATCAATACTCCGACGCGGCGGAAAAGTGGGTAAGCGACTCTTTCAAAAAGTCTACCCTTACCAAAGAGCAACAGATGAAGGAGATGGCATGGTTTACCAAGGCTGCGGAGCAGTTCCGGGGCATGGAGATCAACGTTGTGTCCGAGACCATTGCCACTCACGAATACGAATCCAGTGTGCTGGCCAAGGCCTTCTCTGAAATCACCGGCATTAAGCTCACCCATACCCTGATTCAGGAAGGTGATGTCATTGAGAAGTTGCAGACCCAGATGCAATCTGGCCGCAACATCTACGACGGCTATGTGAACGACTCTGACCTCATCGGCACGCACTTCCGGTACGGTAAAGTGGTGGCCGTTGAAGATATAATGAACGGTTCCGGCAAAGACCTTACTTTGCCGACTCTGGACCTTGAGGACTTTATCGGCCTTGATTTCACTACAGGGCCTGACGGAAAGCTCTATCAGCTGCCGAGCCAGCAGTTTGCCAATCTTTACTGGTTCCGCGCCGACTGGTTTGAGCGCGAGGACCTGAAGAAACAGTTCGAAGAGATCTATGGTTATGAGCTGGGTGTTCCAGTGAACTGGTCAGCGTACGAAGACATCGCAGAGTTCTTCTCAGTTCACGTTAAAGAGATCGATGGCAAGAAAATCTACGGCCACATGGATTACGGCAAGAAGGATCCATCCTTGGGATGGCGTTTCACCGATGCATGGTTCTCCATGGCAGGTGCGGGGGACAAAGGCTTGCCGAACGGGTTGCCGGTAGATGAGTGGGGCATTCGCGTGGAGGACTGTCATCCGGTAGGTTCCAACGTCTCACGCGGTGGCGCTACGAATGGTCCAGCTGCTGTGTATGCGACCACCAAATATGTCGAATGGATGGAAAAGTATGCGCCGCCTGAAGCCATGGGTATGACCTTTTCCGAATCCGGCCCTGTACCCGCTCAGGGCAATATCGCTCAGCAGATTTTCTGGTATACAGCGTTCACGGCCAGCATGATTGAAGATGGCCTGCCAGTTGTTAATGACGACGGCACTCCGAAGTGGCGAATGGCGCCTTCCCCGCGTGGTCCCTACTGGGAAGAAGGCATGAAGCTGGGATATCAGGACGTAGGTTCCTGGACCTTCCTGAATTCGACTCCCGAGAAACGCCGCCTGGCAGCCTGGTTGTACGCCCAGTTCACCGTGGCCAAAACCGTGTCTTTGGAGAAAACCATTGCGGGCCTGACCCCGATTCGAGAATCCGATATAAACTCGGATGCGATGACAGAAATGGCGCCCAAACTTGGTGGTCTGGTTGAGTTCTACCGCAGCCCGGCGCGGGTTCAATGGTCACCTACAGGCACCAACGTACCGGATTATCCGAAACTGGCTCAGCTTTGGTGGCAGTACATTGCCCAGGCCGCGAGCGGAGAAGCAACACCGCAACAAGCACTGGACGGCCTTGCGGATGCTCAGGATCGCGTAATGGAGCGGTTGGAGCGGGCGAACGTAATGCCGAACTGCGGGCCGAAGCTGAACGAGCCCCGGGATCCGCAGTACTGGCTGGACCAGCCGGGTGCGCCCAAGCCTAAACTGGCAAACGAAAAGGTGCAGGGTAAAACCGTTCCCTATAACGAGTTGCTCAAAACGTGGGAAGACGCTCGCGAGAGCTGATTTCTGCTGATTTTGCTCCCCCTTCGACATGAGGCATACTGCGCTTGCGTACATAGAGCGAGCGCAGTACCTGAGGAGCCAAGCGGAGGAGCCTTCCATGATGAGCAAAAGTTTCCAGGGTGAAACCATCACCTGGCAGGCGGGCCACTGCTACCTTGGTGAAATTTTGGTTGCACGCACTTCCACTGGAGTGTGTGCGGTATTGCCAGGTGAGTCGACTGAGGAGCTGGTTGTAGACTTGGCGCGCCGATTCCCGGGTGCCACGCTCAGTCATGCAAATGATTCCCGGGCGGTTTGGTTTGCCGATGTTATGAGTTACCTGATTGATAGCCGCAAGCCGCTATCAGTACAACTTGATCTTCGTGGTACAGAATTTCAATGTAAGGTTTGGCAGACACTGCGAGAGATTCCTTCTGGCTGTTCCGCCAGCTATGGCGAAATTGCCCGGCGCATGGGGGCGCCTACGGCCTCCCGGGCCGTAGCGGGAGCATGTGCCGCCAACCCTTTGGCCGTGGTTGTGCCTTGTCATCGCGTACTGCGAGGTGATGGCAGTCTCTCTGGCTATCGCTGGGGGGTTAAGCGCAAACAAGCGGTGTTAAGCCACGAGCAGGGGCTGTCTGAGCGTTGATGTCTGTTATTGTGAGCTCTACCTACCCGATACGCCGATCCGTTCGTTTGCTTTCTTTTGCGTTTCTCCTGTTTATCGTCTTGCTGCCGTCGGCGGCTCAGGCCCAGTGGTTCAGATACACCGATACCGCGATGACAACGCCAGTGGAACTGGAGTTCTGGTTCACGGGCCAAGATGCTGCCGATGCAATTGCAAAAGACGTTCTGGCGGTATTTCATCAGATAGATAGAGACATGAGCCGGTACAGGGAAGGCTCTGAGCTCTCCGGCCTTAATCGACAGGCCGCCGAGAACCCCGTGCCAGTTAGCTCTGGGCTGTTTCAAGTGCTAAAAAAAGCCGAGGAAGTGGCGGTGCTCAGCGGTGGAGCTTTTGATATCAGCTTCGGATCCGTCGGCTACCTTTATGATTATCGGGAGCACCAGCAGCCATCGGAAGAAGAAATTCAATCGAAGCTTGGCCATATCAACTATCAGGATATTGTTCTCAGTGAGGCGAAACATACGGTTTTCTACCGTCAGAAGGGCCTGCGAGTTGATTTGGGAGGCATAGCCAAGGGTTATGCGGTAGATCTTGGGATAGAGCGCCTTGTGCGGGCCGGTGTTCGCCATGCCCGGCTCAGTGCCGGCGGCGATCTGCGCCTGTTGGGAGACAAACATGGCCGGCCCTGGCTTGTGGGCGTTCGTGATCCCCGTGCAGAGAAGCGCAATGCGGTGGTACTACCGCTTACTAACCTTGCTATCTCCACGTCCGGTGATTACGAGCGATTTTTCATCAACGATCAGGGCGAACGCGTGCATCACATACTTTCCCCCGGCACAGGGAAGTCCGTGCTTGGTGTACAGAGCGTGACCATCATCGGCAACGAGGCGCTGACAACGGATGGGCTCTCCACGGCCGTTTTCGTACTCGGGCCGGAAAAGGGGCTGGAGATGATCGAGAAGCTGCCAGGTATCGACGCGATCATTATTGATGATCAGCGAGTGATGCATTTTTCAGAGGGGTTGGCGCCACCGGAATCGTGAGGCAGATGCCGTCAGGCCAAAGGCTCGAAAGCAACCAGCCGATCCTGACTCGTTGAGTTGCCGAGCCCATGGCCCAAGAACTTTGAAGCGAAATCTCCTTGTTCGTTGTTCAATGCCATGTAGTTCAGCAGAACGGTTTGCACCAACTGGTTCACGTTATTTGCGGCCGGGCTGGAAGCGGTCTCCACGGATGCGTCTGCACGCATAAATCCAATCTGGTTGCGGATAGACGTAGGGCGCCCGTTAGGGTTAAAAACCAGGAAAAATGAGGCGGCCGTCTGTTGGTTATCCCCTGTCCACACGCCCTTGCCCCTGCCATCCTGAGAGTCATCCAGGGTTCCATTGCTGGATACTGAGCCGTCACTGAACACATACAGCATCAGCGGCTTTCCCACTTTTGCGGCGTACTCCAGGCAGGCGCCCATGCAGCGACCAGCCAGTTCATCCCGCCGCTCACCGGTTGCTCGTTCGCCGGTATGGTAATCGTAGCCGCCCATGGTAATGGTGCCAGCACCCGCATAGCCGTTGACAGCCAGCTTCATTACAGAGGCTGTTTTTTGGAATTCACGGTTCGCATTGAACTCCTCCTCCGTAAAAATACCTGTGTTCCCAACGATGTTTTTATCCTTGCCCGGATCAAGGATTGCTGGATCGCCATAGGTTTGAATCAGGTCGGCGCTCTTGGCGTAGCCGCAACGCACCAGTTTTTTGATCTCCGCGTCTGCACTGATGCCAAGGTTGGTGCTAACCCGGTTCATTTTGGCATCACTGATTCGCTGAACCGCCTCCATTACAGAAACAGCATCAGTTTGATTCAGTATGGAGGTTAGATCGCCTACATCCACCAAGCCTTTCGCATCTGAAGGGCGATCTATTTTGGTAGGGCGCACTTTGGGATCAATCAGATTCATTGGTGCCAGTGAGTTGCCACCCGATTCCGTGCTTTGAGAGCCAATCAGAGAGAGCAAAGATCCGTTGGCACCCGCTTTATATATGCCATACATAGGGTTATGCGGGTTGTTGCCCGTGTCATTCTCCGAGCGTGCGGCAATGATGGCGCCATTGACCTGAGAGCGGGTGAGGGTGCTGGTGCTTTGCTTGATTCCTCTTAAAAAAGCACTGTCAGAGTGAAATGCCAGCCCCAGTTCGGTGTTCACAAAGGCCGGATCGTTCGGAAGCATATCGCCGGGCAGCCCCAGTTTGCTATAACCGGCAGTGCTCAGAAAATCCATTTGTCCGCCAGACTTTCCCATAAGCACGTTGGAGCCGGCAATGTTGGCGCCTCCAGCCAGGTCAAAACAGATAAACGGAATTTTCCCCGCGCCAGCGACCCCTATGTCACATTCATCTTTCAGTTGCTGCGACAGTTCTGCTGCGGCCATTCGGGGATTGGCGAATAAGCTGAGCATTGAAGTGCCAACAACCGTTGCAGTGCCCGCCCTCAGACCTTGGGCAATAAATTCCCTGCGAGTTCGTGGGCGCGAGTGATTATCGTGCAACAGGGGCTCGCCATTGGCCAGAGGGCGCTTAAGAATTTTGCGTATAAACATGAGCGTTATCCTCTACTGAACCAGTGTGGTGGCGCTGCCAAGAACTGCGGCACAGCTTGCTTTAACAATTGTTTCGGTGCGGTCAGCCGGGCAAGTAGAGCCGCCACACAGGGCCAGTTGGTCTATCAGGCTGGCAAGCTCCGTTTGAATATCCGATGCGACAGGTTGTGTCTCTAGATTCTCGCCCACGAACCGCGCTAACAGTGGCCCCGTAATCAGGCTCTTGCCGCTATGGTCAAAGGCTGTCTCGGCAGGTGTAGCGAAATCAAAGCCCGGGAAGAAATCCGCCCGTGCCTGTCCATCCGAGACAAGAACATTGCAATACTGGATGGCCATTTGGGTTACAGCCATCTGATGAGAAGACAGGAATCCGCTGATATTTTCTATAGTCGGTAGCTGTTGTTTCACCGTGGTAAAGGTTCTGGAAACATCCTGCTGAGTCTTGGGAATGCCTGTCATGCCGGCCATGGATTCGTTGATCTCATCAAAGGTTTTCAGCCCGATGTCAGACGACTCTGGCAGGGTTGGTCGTGGTGAAGGCAGAGGTAAATCAGGTTCAGATCGGGAGTAGGTGGTGCCACCCAAACGGTCGAATGTAAGGAAAAATTCGTCGCTACCCGGGCCATTTTCCAGAGCGATAATAGTGCCTAATCGTGATAAAGGCTGGCCTGTACCAGGCTGGTAAGCGGCGCTGTCCAGCACCACATCAAGATTCGCCCACGCTTGGCCTACCGTGGCTTCTTTTCCGTTAATTCCCAAGCGCATGCCTTGAAGTGGAATGTTTGAAGGTTCGGCTGTGTCATTCAGGCTGATAAAGAAGGGGCTGCTAAACCGATAGCTAAAGCTGTCGAATTGACTGACCTCAAACACAATGTAGCTCTGTGGCACAGGGATGAGGTGCGACACGCCGAACAAAAGGAAGAACTTCTGGCCTACGCCAACCTCAAAATTGGCCTGCACCTGACCTGGCGTCAGAGCCCGGTTATGAATGGCAACCATGCGGATAGCGCCCTGCCATGCCGAGTTACCATCGGTTTCGTTGCCCAGAACCAGAGCGAAGCTATTGTCCCACTCAGAGAGCAGGCCGGCGTCGTCGGGATCCAGATCGCCTGTATATTTGCCATTCACGAAAATTTGTCGCCCTTCACCCGGCGAATAGTTAACAACAACGTGTTGCAGAGTTGCCTGCAGAAGTTTGTCGCCATCCTGGGTTGCGAGCGGAGTGTTTTCGTCGCTTGTGGTGCTGCGGTGTAGCACTTCGTAACGCTGCAGCGACTGGCTTAAAGTCATATTCCGCGTGGACGCAGAACCGGAATAGGTGACGATGCGCGCGTCTTCCTGAGTGATATTACCCGGGGCCACCCAAGCTTCGATGGCGTATTCCCCTGAGCCTGTCAGCAGTGTGTGCAGCTTGCGGCTGTCGGTGGTCGAGCCCTGCGCCTTGCCTGCTGGCACAGTGCTTCCCTGGTCTGATTGTGCAGCTGGCCCCATGTCTATGCCCCAGCCGCCAACCCAGTCAACGTTACCGCTGAGAGTCAGGTTAAGAGCGGGGGAGACACCGCTGGCGTCGAATGCGGTCTGGCCTTCGCCGGCTTTGAACTCGTATAAGGCGACGATGTTGTCTTCAAAGCGCCCACCGGAATTGGCCAGAAGGCCGTCGCCGTCCAGAACCAACGCTTTGCTGGTAACCAGATCCGGGTCGACCGGCTGAAGTGTCTGCAATGCGGACAACTCCAGAATTTTCGTTTCCATGTACATTGCGTCTCTTTCGCAGCTCGACGTCCAGCAGTTGTGAGCGTCGAATTCCAGCCTTTCCACCAGTCGGGAATTTTTAGGTGTGGTCAGGTTAATCCTGCCTTTGGCTTGCCCGTAGGCAGTAGCGATATTGCTACTTGCTATATAAGGTGTCTGGCCGCTGTCGCTATGGCAGTCGCTGCAGTGATCCCTAAGTACCGGGTAGACAGTGTTGCGAAAATCCGCAGGGTCGCTGGGGAAGCTAACGGTGTTTCCTGGGTCTTTAATGGCAGGTGCACGAAGCTCGATCGTCTGTGCTTCGCTACTCGAACCGCCAGCCCAATTGGAAATGTAAGTGGTTAAAATGTCAACGCAGACGGAATTGCTGGACGCCCAGCAGTTGTGTCCGCCAGCAACTTTGGTAACCAGTACCGACTGGGGCGGGTCAGACAAATTTACGATGGTGTTGGCTTGGGCATAGGCGGTGTTAATGTTCTGGCTGTCGACAAATGTGGGTGACTGCCCTCCGGTGCCGTGGCAGGAGCCGCATTTATCTTGTTGCACCAGGTTGTCCCAGACATTGAGCTTGAAAACCTGTACGTCATCACTGGCGGGCGCAGGGCCTGTATAGCTAACAGAGTCAGTGTTTGATGAGGTATTTGGCAGCGCCTCGGTAGACTCGCCTCCACAGGCTGAAAGCAGAAGTGTTGTAATGATCAGTGTCAGCGAGGCGAGCCCCGTGCGCAAAATAATTATGTGCTGACCAATTAATTTTTTCATCGTGTTGTTACTCCCCAGCACAGTAAACAGCAGACTCAGCGAATACCTGCTTCAGGTTGAAACCTTGAGATCTGAAGCTGCTCTCCATAGCGTTCACTTTTGAGTAGTCGTCACTGTTAGAAGGTGGCCGGAGGCACACGTTTTTGAACACCTTTTTGACTTGGCATTCTGCAAAAGCCTTTGAGGAGGCCAGTTCCATGCCCAGAGTCTTTGCGCCATTGCCGTAGCCGAATGTGCTGCGGCTCCAGTCCCATCCGAGACGGCGATTAACACCTTTGCGCCAGTAATTATCCCACCGATCATCAGGGGTCACGTAGCCCGGCTCAAACGTGGCAGAATTGATGCGGTACTTGCCTTGCACCCGAGACTGGGTGTCTGGATCGATATCATTGACCGTGTTGTAAACCAACTGACCCATAACACCATCGGGATCGGTGTCGGGGTTGTACTCATAATCGTAGTAGGCAAACGCCTGAGTCATAGGATCCATGCCGGTATGACATCCTACGCAGTTGTTCAGAAACACCCGGCTGTCGCCACCGGGACTGCGGGAAACGTCCTGGCGAATTCGGTCTGGGGGCAGGGAGACGTCGGCAACCTGTTCCAGGTCGCTACACATGTGGTTAATCAAGGTGAAACGGAACATCGCGCGGTTGGTACCGGCACTGAAGAAGGCTTTGGCCGCAGCTCGGGAGGTGATGACGCCAGCGGTGGCGCCAGGCGGCAGGCCATTATAAGTAGACTGAGCCACGTTCTGCAGACTACTTTTCAGGCTTGCGCCACTGGCTTCGAGGGCTTCGTAATGTGCGTTGTTGGTCGTGGAGTACGCAGGAAGCCCGAGCCGGCTGTCGCCAATATAGAGAATATCTTCAAACAGGATTTGACGAAAGTCCCGCTCGTCCCGCACGAGCCCAATGACCGTTGCCGTGTAATCATTAAGCGCAACGAATGGGGTCATGGCCTCATTCGTCCAGGGCGCCACGAAATTCTTGAGCGTAACGTCATAGAATGAAGGGTTTTCTATGGCTAGTTCTGCAGCAAGGATCGCGTTTCCATTCGAGATATGGCCCGCCATCACATCCAGAACTGCGGCTGATGGTGGCACACCGGCAATGCGGTCGTGAATCCGCTTAGCCTGCTCCCGCGCTCCAGCGCTGGCCGTACTTGTAAAAACAGCGGTAAGCAAAATCAGGAGTGACATACTCCATGCCTTAAGTGGGCTGAACCGCTCCCTTGCTGGGGCTTTCATGTCGCTGTCCTCGATGGTTTTAGCTTTGGCACAATAGGCCAATTTGACAATTGTTAATAGTTTACATTTGCAATCAATATTGGAATTGTGGGGTGCGCCACGTAATTACAATTGCTTACGTAAAACCCGTAGAGCTGCAAGCGCCACCGACTTAATTTACTGAGTGGATTCTGGTTGTCGCAGGGCAATTACACCGGTTATTTCATTGGAGCCAAGGCGCGTGCCTAAAAACCCGAACAAGATTATCAGGGCCACACTGTGCGTTGGTCTGGCCGTGGGATTGTCCGGCTGTTTGTCTGGTGGTGATAGTCAGCGCTCGGATCCTGTGGTGGTTGAAAATCCGGTTATTTATGTGAAGCGGGCATTGCAGTTTGATAGCAACAGCGGCGCATTGATTGAAGATAATCTGGCAGATCCGTCAGGGTTTCGCCCGGGAGCTCGCCTGTTCGTGAAAGCCCGCGCGTCAATAGATGCCAGCGCAACAGATATATCTTCCCGGGCCTTTTCTGGCCCGGAGTTTCTTGATGATACCGGCCGCCTGCGTTACGACGTTAAAGATCTGCACGTTTCCCATGACGGCAACCGAGCGTTGTTTGCCTTGCGCGCGCCGGACATTGAAGGCGCCGATGATGAAGATCAGCCCACCTGGAACATTTGGGAGTACGACCGTACAACCGATCTGCTGCACAGAGTGATTGCCTCCGACGTAACGGCCAGGGCTGGCCAGGACGTGGCGCCGGCCTATCTGCCGGATGAGCGTATTGTGTTTTCCTCTACTCGGCAGAGAGTCTCCAAGGCTATATTGTTGGATGAAGGTAAAGGTCAGTTTGCCGGCCTTGATGAAAACCGGGATGTGCCTGCATTCGTGCTTCATACCATGGATAACGATGGCGAGAACATTCAGCAGATCACCTTTAATCAGAGCCATGATCTCGACCCCTTGGTCACTGACGAAGGGCCCATTGTGTTCAGTCGTTGGGATAATGCCGGCCAGACCCGTAACAACGGGGTTAACCTTTATCGCGTGAACCCGGACGGAACCGAGCTCATCTATCTGTATGGGCGCCACTCCCACGATTCCGTGCCGGGAGCTCGCGATGTCCAATACCTGAAAGCCCGGAAAACCGACTCAGAATCCGTGCTGGTGCAATTGCGCCCCTTTGAAAGCGACGACTACGCCTCGGCACCGGCAGAGGTTGATATCAATAACTATGTGGAAGCTGGGCTGCGCATCGACGGCAGTGGCGGAAACGGCCAGCGCTCACTGGTTTCGGGCATCAGTCTGGATGGCGAGCTGTCACTGAATGGCCGCTACGGTTCCATTTCCTCACTTATGGATAGCACTGGCAGGTACCTTGTAAGTTGGACACCGTGCCGGCTCAAGGAAGCGGCATCCAGCCGAATTGTAAACTGTACCGAAGAGCGCCTGGAATCCGAGGCTTATGTTGCGGCACCACCGGTTTACGGCCTCTGGTTGCTCGACGTGGTAAACGGAACCCGGAGGCCCGTGGTGGAGCCTTCGGAGGGTGAGCAGTTTGATGAAGCCATGCTGATGCGGGAGCGTTCGCTGGAAAGTTTTATTCCCGACTCTCAGTTTACGGGAGACGCCGCGCTGTTGGCGGATGAAGGCTACGGCATTCTGCATATTCGCAGTGTGTATGATGTGGATGGTACAGATACAGCGCCAAGCGGTATTACAATAACAGCAGATCCCGCTCTGACGACTGCCAAAGAACGTCCGGCCAGGTTTTTGCGCCTTGAGAAACCAGTCTCGATGCCAGATGAAAACGTATGGGATTTTGACAACAGTGCGTTTGGCCGTAGCCGTGGTCAGCTGATGCGGGAAATCCTGGGCTATGTGCCAATAGAGCCTGATGGTTCGGTAAAGGTAGCCGTACCGGCGAACGTCGCTTTTGCGATCAGCGTGTTGGATGCTCAGGGCCGCAGGACCAGCGATCGTCACCAGAACTGGCTGTCGGTTCGCCCCGGTGAAACTCTGGAATGCCAGGGTTGTCACGAATCCGGGTCGCCTGTGGCCCATGGCCGTCCAGGTGCTGAGCCAGAGGCTGCGTGGAATGGTGCGGGCACCACCGGCCTGCCTTTCCCAAACACTGATTCGGCCCTGTATGCGGATATGGGCGAAACCATGGCGGAAGTTTATGCACGGACACAGGCTATCCGCCGGCCGTTACCGGATCCAGTGTACAGCGCTGATGAGTGGGCCGATCTCGCCGGCAGTGTTGATGATCTATCCCTGGCGTATGAAACGCTGGAGACTCCGAAGCCGATTTCCGGTGTGTGTGAAAACGATTGGGCAGCTAACTGCCGCATAGTTATCAACTACGAGTCGCATATTCACCCACTCTGGAGTTTACCCCGCACAGTCCTGGGCGAGGATGCTACATGTATTGCCTGCCATACGAACATGGACGCTGCCGGTGCAGACTTTGTTTCCGCTGCGCAACTGGATCTCACCGACGGCCCGTCTTCGGCTGAGCCACTGCACTTTAAGGCTTATCGTGAGCTATTGTTTCCTGACACTGAGCAGGAGCTCAACCCTGGCGGCGTATTGGTCGAAACCATGGTCGATTCGGGTGAGGTTCTCAGGGATGAAGAGGGCGAGCCCATTGTGGATGAAAATGGCGACGAGCAACCCATTTTCGTTCCTGTGCCAGTGAGCGCAAGTATGTCAGTCAATGGTGCTCTCGCCAGTCAGAAATTCCGGCGCGCATTCGGACCCGAAGGTTCCCATAAAGAGTTTCTGTCGCCTGCTGAGTTGCGTCTTATAGCGGAGTGGCTGGACATAGGGGCCCAGTATTACAACAACCCTTTCGCCGCTCCGGAAAACTGAACAGGAACCGACGCCAAAATTATGCCCACTGTCATTCTGTTACTGATGTTCTGTTTACCTGCGACTGCCTGGGCAGGCTGGCTGTGGGGTGACGATAAACCCGAGCAATTGGTTCAGGTTGTTGAGCCCTTTGTTGTCTGGCGTACTGGCCCGGCGGTGGGTTATCCGGTTTTTCACAGCAGCGAAAAGGGTGAATGGCTGGCGCTTCTGCAGCGCAAGACCGGCTGGATGAAAGTCCGGGATAGCAAAGGTCGCGAAGGCTGGGTGGCTGTGGCTGCCATTGCGCAAACCCGGGATGCAACCGGTGAAACCGTCAGTCTAAGTGTGCCAGATCTGGACGCGTTCCGTGAGCGGGATGTTGAAGCCGGAATCATGATGGGTGAGTTTGATGGGAGCCCCGTAACCGCAGGCTACGGGGGATACTGGTTTACCCCCAACCTGGCCGCGGAACTCTGGGGTTCGCAGGTGCTGGGTAGCGCCTCTGAGGTACTCATGGTGAACGCCAACATAGTGCATCAGCCGTTTCCGCACTGGCGGGTGTCACCATTTTTTACCCTTGGCGTCGGCCATATCTGGGTTGATCCCAAAGCAACGCTGGCAGTGCCAGAGGAACGTGACAACACTGTGGGCCATGCAGGCCTGGGTCTGCGGGTTTACATCACGGAGCGTTATTTTATTCGGGCCGAGTTCAAGGACTACAAGGTCTTTACCAGCCGATCAACCAACGAAGAAGCGACAGAATGGAAAATCGGACTAAGCATCTTTTTTTGACCGGGTTTTGCCTGGCACACGTTATGGCGTTTGCGCCCCAGGTGTTCGCGGCGGAAGAGGCAGGGCAAGACGACCGGCCGTTGATCGAGCCCGACGTAAAACCCATGCCGGTCGATGAGGCACTGATCGATACCGAGAACTTCGAGATCGGAGCCTTTGCGGGCGTGCTCAATATCGAAGACTTCGAGTCGTCGTTTGTGTACGGCGGCAAGCTTACCTATCACCTCAGCGAGTCGTTCTTTTTTGAGGCAGGAATAGGGTTTGCTGAGGGTGGCGAAACCAGTTTTGAAAATCTGGCAGGCAACGTTCAGGTGCTGACCGACAGTGAGCGTGAGTATCGCTATTACAACATCAACCTGGGCTATAACGTGCTGCCTGGCCAGGCATTTCTTACCGAGAACTACGCCTTCAATACCAACTTTTATCTGATTGCCGGCGCTGGCGCCACGGACTTTGGTGGCGATACTCGTTTCACTCTCAACGCCGGTGCAGGCTATCAGATTTTGCTGACGGACAGTCTTGCAATAGATCTGGGTGTGCGCCAGCACTATTACCGCATTGATGTGGTGGGTGCTGAGAAAACGTCCATGAATACCGAAATCCGTTCCGGACTGTCGGTCTTTTTCTGAACACAGGAGCCTTTGATATGAACAACCCGGTTACAGTCATCGCATTAGCGCTAGCCTTGTCCGGCGCTGCAATGTCGGTACAGGCAGATGCGATCAATATTCCGGCTCCGGATTTCACGCTGGAAAGCCGCTCTGGAAATAACATTCGGCTTGAAGATCATCGCGGCGACGTGGTCATGCTGAACTTCTGGGCTTCCTGGTGCGGGCCCTGCCGGCAGGAAATGCCCTTGATGGATGATATCTACAGTCGCTATCAGGATTTGGGTTTTACCATTCTTGCAGTGAATGTGGATGAGAATCGCGACGAGGCTTTGCGTTTTCTGGATAAGGTACCAGTGAATTATCCAATTCTGTACGACCCGGAAAGCTCCGTAAGCGAGCTATACGAAGTGCCGGCCATGCCCACAACCGTGATGATCGATCGTGATGGCAACGCTCGCTACATTCATTACGGTTACAAGCCCGGCTATGAAGCCGAATATGAAACCCAGATCAGAGAGCTGGTGCGAGAGTGATTCCGCGGCGGGTAAGCGTTATGCGCAAATTAATCATCATGCCGTTGCTGTCGGCACTGTTGTTGTCGGCAACGGCTGGATGCAGTTCTGTAAAACCCTGGGTGAAACCTTATGAAAGGGATCGCCTGGCTGATCCGATCATGAGCCTGAGCCGCCATGGAAAAGCGGACTCCTATATGCACCACGTTTATCAGGCCAGGGAATCCGCCCGTGGAGCGGAAGGCGGCGCAGGAGGTGGTTGTGGCTGCAACTGATAGCCGCCAGCGAGCCCGGCTGGTGTGGGTCTGTCTCACAATGCTGGTTTCGTGCTCGTTTGCCCAGGCTGCGACCTTGCCGGTCGATAGTGTGGATATGCTTTATCACCGTTACGATGGCGGCGGCATGGTGATTGACGGCCCTGTGATACTGGCGCGCAAGAGTGTGGGGCCCCAAGTGTCGGTGTCTGGGCAGTATTACGTGGATATGGTCTCTGCTGCCTCTGTAGACGTGCTGGCAACCGCCAGTGCCTATACAGAAGAACGGACTGAATACACGCTAGGCGTCGATTATTTGTATGATCGCGCGATCATGAGCCTGGGCTTTACCAACAGCTCTGAGAATGACTACGAGGCCAATACCGCGTACTTCACCGTCAGTCAGGAATTCTTTGGTGGCATGTCGACGGTTACCCTTGGTTATGCGGCGGGCCAGGATGAGGTCGGCAAGCGTGGCAATGACAACTTCAGTGAAGACGCCGACCGCCGTAACTTCCAGCTTGGCCTGAGCCAGGTGCTTACCCGCAACCTGCTGGTGGGGCTTGATCTGGAAGTAGTCACGGATGAGGGGTTCCTGCAGAACCCGTATCGCCAAAACCGCTACCTGGATCCCAACGACGCTACCGCGTTTCTTTACCAGCCGGAGCGCTACCCGGAAACCCGCACCAGTACATCGGTGGCTGCCCGGGCGATTTACCACCTGCCGTATCGCGCCTCCATTCGCGGCCAATACCGTTATTTCACTGACACTTGGGGCATTAATGCACACACCGTGGAACTGGGTTACGTGCACGGGCTGAACCAATATTGGTCGCTGGAAGGCTCGGTGCGTTATTACCGCCAGAGCGAAGCGGATTTCTACAGTGATCTTTTTGCCTATCAAAATTCCCAGACTCATCTGGCAAGGGACAAAGAGATGAGCTCCCTGTCCGGCACAACCTTGGCAGCGGGTGCCGTCTATGAGTGGAAGCAGACATCCTTGCCCGGCATCAAGCGATTGCAGTTCAGCCTGTTGCTGGATTGGCTGAACTTCGATTATGACAACTTCCGGGATGTCACAGCTTCGGGCAGTTATCTGCCAGGCGAAGAGCCGCTTTATTCATTCGATGCGCTGGTTACCAGGGCATCACTGATTCTCGAATACTGAGTTTGCAGGAAACCTGACTATGACGGATTCACTGAAGACCCTCACCGCCGGCATGCTGGCCACACTGATGTTGTTCATGAGTGCTGTCGCTCATGCGGAGCCGGGCACAGCCGAAGATAGCAAAGCCGTAGCGGAGCGAGTTGAGGATCTCAAAAAGAAGGTGATCCGCCTGAACCGGGATCTTTTTATACTGGAAGAAGATCTGCTGTTCCCCGCCAGCACGCAGTTCGCAGTTTTTCTCAGTGTTGATGCAGGGGAGTTTCTCAAGCTGGACGCGGTCAAGCTGAAGGTGAACGGCGATATTGTGGCTTCCCATCTCTATACGAATCGCCAGGTTACGGCACTTGAGCGTGGCGGTATGCAGCGCTTGTTTATTGGCAATCTTAAAGCCGGAACCCACGAGGTGACGGCTTTCGTAGAAGGCATTGGCCCGAATAATCGCGCATACAAGCAGGCGGCCACCCTGGCCTTTGAGAAGGGCACGGAGACTGCTGCTCTGGAAATCCGCATCCAGGATCGCTCGTCGGATTACCAACCCATGGTCTCCATAGTCGAGTGGGAGTGACACCACCTGTGGCATTCGTTGCAAGGGTATATAAGCCTCGTATTGGCGCGCGCCTGGTTGCGGTAGCCGCAGGTTGCCTATCGCTTATGCTCGGCGTGCCAGCCGCGGTTGCGGACGGGACGCTGGAGCGGGCTAAAGATCCTGTGTATGGCTGGGTGCTCTACAACTACCACCAGGGTGAGGCGTTTGAAGCGCTCACATTACTTGATGTGGCCCGGGAACGTGGCGGCATCCGTGGGCATGGGGACTATCCCACACTGTTAGAAGGCGGGCTGATGCTCTCCTACGGCATAACTCGCGAAGCCCGTGATCTTTTTACCCGATTGCTTGAAGATGCAAACACCAATGATAGCGTAGCCTTGGCGCCGGAAGTGCGCAGCCAGGCCTGGTTTTATCTGGGTAAAGTCTTTTACCTGGAGGGTGATTACCCACTGGCTTACGAGAACTTGCAGCGGGTTGATGCCGAGGTATTGCAAGAAAGCGACTCAGAGCTTTATGCAGAATGGCTCTACCTGCGAGCGCAGCTGGCTATGATGTCCGAGCGCTACCGCGGAAAAGGGGGCGACAAGGCTGGTGATGAAACCCTGATTGAAAACCTGCGTAAACGGCTGAAGCATTCTGGCCCATGGGCACACTACCTCAGCTACAACCTGGCCATGGCCGGGATCGCCGCCGATGATTTGACGCAAGCGCAGCAACGCCTGCGCGAGCTCATAACGAGCATGGAAGGCGAGACGCCAAAGGACGAGCTGGTTTCCGAGCACCGTGCGTTGCTGGATAAAAGCCGGCTGTCCCTTGCTCGGTTATATCTGAGAGAAGCCCGCTTTGATGATGCATTAACAGTGCTGGGTGCCATGCCTCTGGACGGAGTGTTTACCGACAGAGCGCTATTTGACTACGCGGTCGCAGCCACCGGCCAGGGCGAGATGCAGCGGGCTCTGGATACACTTGATGCTCTGTCGCAGCGTGCCTTGTTTGTGCCCTGGCGAGAGCAGGTGCCCTATGCACGAGGTTATGTACTTGAGCAGATGAGACGTCCCCGTGAGGCGTTGGGCGCATTTTCTCAGGCTGCCAAACACTACGAAATCCGCAGTAACGAATTGATAGCAGCCCGACAAGCACTGACCGAAGAGAATCTGATGAGGCGTTTGAACGTTCTTCGGAACAGCGATGAAATTATTACCGATTCCTATGGCCGGCTCCGGGTGACGCCCATCGATTTCGGGCTTTCAGAAGTGCTGGCAACCGAGTCTTTCCAGCAGGCTCTGGGGGAGCTCAACGAACTGTATCGGATGCAAGCTTTGCTGGTACAGAGGGAAGATCAGCTAAGCACCTTTGAGACTATGTTGGAAACCCGGCGGTTGCAGCGCCAGCGCCGAAGCCGCGAGACGCATGTTGAGCTGGAGCAGCAACAGGCAGGCGATTGGGTAGAAGCACAGGGTGCATTTCGTGCAAAAATTGAAGCCGCCCTTGTCGAAGAAGATGCAGAATTCTTCATGACCACGGAACAGAAAGCCTTGAAATACCGGTTGGACAAGGTTGCAGCCACACTTGCACAGCTAGGTAGCAATGCTAACGATACGACCGGCCAGCGTAAAACCTATAAGCGAATGAAAGCTTATTTCGACTGGACAGTGGCAAACGACTACGGCGTAAATCGCTGGGCCGCCCAGAAACAGCTGAGTGAGCTGAGCCGGGAAGTGGAAGAGTTCCAGAGTCAAAGAGCCGCTATAGAGTTGTTGATGGCGGGGGACAAGAAGCATAACGAGTTGGCGGGAAGACTTGCCCGTAACGCAGCCGAGCTCCAGTCGCTTAAAACGCAAGTACAAGGAGCACTGGCTCAGGCGCGGAGCATTCTTATGGGCCGGCTGGATTCTGCGCTTGAACAACAGAACAAGGAACTCCGGCGGTACCTGCTGGCGTCTCGCCATGCTCAGGCACGGCTGGCGGACCAGCTGTTCAGAGCAAGCCAGAGCACGGAGGCCGCTAATGATTAAGAGGCCTCACAACACAAGGTATCCAGGTTGCGCTAATGTTCAGGGAGTGGCTCGGGCATTGGTGCCAGTATTGTTGGCCGTATTGGGTACGGGGTGTCAGACGTTGGGGTGGGGACAGGGGGATGGCGACATGCCCGCAGCGCGGCCCGGAACCCTTGCGTCTTTAAGCCCAAGAAGTCAGGAGTCCGAGACAGATCTTGCTGTGGATGGAGCCAGCTCTGATCAAGTGCCTGTGGATGTTGTATCTCTCGAATACGTGATGCGCAGTTACCGTGATTTGTTGCCGCTGGTGGAAGACCCCATCAAGCAAGTCACCATTCGCCACCGGCTCGCAGATCTTGAGTTCGCCCGTGCTGAGCGCTTAATAACTGATACCGCAGAGGATGATCTGTCCGGAGCCATTGCTGCATACACCAGCTTGCTGACGGAATACCCGGAGCGTGAGGGCAACGACCAGATATATTACCAGCTGGCCCGAGCCTGGGAGCTGCGTGGGATGACCAGCGAGCAGTTGGCTGCCCTGGATGTTCTGGTAACAAGGTATCCGCGTTCAGGTTACTGGGTAGAGGCTCAGTTTCGACGTGCGGATATTCTGTTTATCGACGGCCGCTATTCTGAAGCGGAACAAGCGTTTGATGAAGTTACGCTGGCGAGCGATGAGCGCAACGCAGACCTTTCCTTCCTGATGAATGCCCACTACATGAAGGGGTGGAGCCAGTTCAAACAGAGCGACTACCAACAGGCACTGCTCAGCTACATTGATGTACTGGATTTGATCCTGCCGGTTGAGCCGGCCGCAGAAGCGCCAGATCAGCGTTATCAGACACTCACAGAAGACCTGTTCCGTGTTGTTGGTCTTTCGCTGTCCTATCTTGATGGTGCTGAGACCCTGCAAGCCCTTTTCAAGCAGACGGGTAGCCGGACTTATGAGAGCCTGGTTTACGATCGCTACGGTAAGTTGCTGATTGAGCGTGAGCGCTATAGCGACGCCGTTGACGTGTTTGATACCTATGTTGAAGCGCACCCAAAAAGCCCCTGGGCGCCGAACTATCACATGCGGGCAATCGATACCCTTGAGCTGGCCGGTTTTCATAAGGCCATTCCGGATCGTAAAGCCAGATTCATAGAAAGTTATGGCATTTACAGCGACTTCTGGCCGGAGACTGACCTGGAAACTCTGGCCTACATCGAAACCCAGCTTGAAATTCTGTTGCCAGAACTGGCTGATCGCCATTACTTGTTGGCCGGGGAAGCCCGAAAGCAAACGCAGCGCCCCCAGCCGTCGCGGGAACGCCAGCAAGGCAGCAGCGCACAAAGCTTGAGTGCGAATGAGCACTATCGCCAGGCAGCAGCTTACTACTCGGAATTTGCAGCTACTTTCCCGAATCATCCACGCACACCGGAGCGATTGTTCCTGCTGGCGGAAACCTTCGTAGAGCTGCAAGAGTGGCCAGATGCCATTCAGGCATTTGAGCGCGTTGCCTACGACTTTTCGGCGGAGGGCAAAGTGCCGAAGCGCGCTGCAGAAGCCGGTTATGCCTCAGTGTTGGCCTTCCGGGAATACGCCGGTACCTGGATGAATGAAACGACTGTAGATCTGTTTGCCTTGCAGGAAATGCAACAGCTCAACCGTCTCAGGTTTGTGAATGCCTATCCCGAGGACCCTCGTGCGCCTGGCGCTTACTACATCGCTTTGCAGCGAGAGTTTGATCAGCAGAACCTTGAAGAAGTCATCCCGATGGCTGCGCGCCTGGTTACCTGGCAGCCAGCAGCGGATTCAGCTTTGGTAACTGAAGCACTGCTGCTGGCAGGCCATAGTCTGTTTCAGCTCAAGCGTTATGGAGAAGCCGAGCAGTCCTACCGTGACGGGCTAGCCATGATGCCTGCTGAAGATGAAAGACAGCCCGGGATACGGGAAAACATGGCTGCCTCTGTATTTCGCCAAGCGGAGCAGCTGGCAGAGGCTGGTAATATAGACGCGGCGGTTAGCGAGTACCTGCGAGTGGGGTCCGTTGCGCCTGCATCTGTGCTGAATGCCAATGCGCAATATGATGCGGCATCTTTGTTGGTAGGCGCCGCACGTTGGGGGGAGGCCATTGGAGTATTGACTGGTTTCCGGTCGGGATTCCCCGAGCATGAGCTGGCTGCTACGGTGCCTGCAAAGCTGGCGTTGGCCTATCGCGAAACCGGGCAATGGGAAAAAGCTGGCGATGAGCTGAACCTCATGGTCGCTATGGCTACCACGCCGGAAGAAAAACGGGAAAACCTGCAGATTGCTGCAGAACTCTACGACCAGGCCGGAAACGATGCCAAAGCAATCGATACCTGGCGCCACTACGCAAACCGCCACCCTGAACCTGCCAACGTGTATATGGAAGCAGCTAACCGTCTGGCAGAGCTTTACGAAACCCGCGGTGACCTCGAGCACCGCAATGACTGGCTGAGCCGGCAGATGGAGAAAGTTGATCAGAACCCGGGAGCTGCAGACGATCGTATGCGCTATCTGGCTGCGTCTGCCTCTGCAACCCTGGCGCGGGACGCTCTGGCGCGCTACGACAGCATCCGCCTGACCTTGCCCCTGAATAAAAGCATGGTGGCAAAAACAAACGCACTTGAAGCGGCGGTAAAGGCGTATCAGAAAACAGCCAGCTACGGGATTTCATTGTTTGCCACTGAGGCCGGCTACCAGATTGCCCATATCTACAGCCGCCTCGGCGCAGATCTGATGGATTCCGAACGCCCCAAAGGACTCAGCGAACTGGAACTCTCCCAGTACGAACTGCTGCTGGAAGAGCAGGCTTATCCATTCGAAGACAATGCTATTGATATCCATGAGCAGAACATCCGTCGTGCCCGTGAAGGCATCTTCGATGAGTGGGTGCAGCGCAGCTATGAGTCCCTGCGCAGACTCCTCCCGGGCCGATATAACAAACCCGAAGTTACCGCCGGAGTGGTCCATGATCTGGGATAGAAAACTGAATACGGCGCTACTGATGCTTTTGCTTCTTGCTGGTTGTGCATGGGGGCCTGAGCGTGAGACCTCGCCGGATGATGCTGCAGCCACAGAGGAATCGGAGGTACGCCTGCAGGAGGCTTTTCTGGCAGCGGTTGTATTAATGGAAAGCGGCGAGACGGATGAGGCCAGAACCCGATTTGAACAACTGGTGGCACAACACCCGAAACGAACCGGTCCTATAGCCAATCTGGGCCTGCTGGCGTTTCGGGCGGGCGAAAACGGGTTGGCTAAGGCGCGGTTTGAGCAAGTTCTGGCCCTGAACCCTGAGCACCCGGTTGCGCTTAACCATCTTGGCGTTATCGCCCGCAGTGTCGGCGACTTCCCCGCCGCTGAGCAGCGTTATCGTGAGGCGCTGGCTGCAAACCCGGAATACTTGCCGGCTTTGCTCAATCTGGCATTTCTGCTGGATGTTTACCTGGGGCATCCGGCCCAAGCATTGCCCTTGTATGAGCAGTACAAGGCGGTTGCAGATGAACCCGATCCGAGATTGAAAGATTGGATGTTTGATGCAAAAAACAGAATCTGACGTGAGGCGTAAAACATGAAAATTATCTGGAAGAGGGCTCTGCTCACAGCCCTGTCGTTGCTATGCCTTGCGTCTGCTCAGGCTCAGGATTCAGGGATAGTGACCATTGAGGGTACCCGCATTCGGGGCGACCAGGAGGTGCCGACTGTAATGTATCTGGTGCCCTGGCAGCCACCGGAGGTGGATGAGCTTCGGGCGCCGGATGAGCAGCTGATGGTGAGGCAAGCGTTTGCTCCCCTGGAGCGCTACGAATTTCAGCGGCTTGTCCGCTACCATGACGCATTCAACCTTGAACAGGAGGTGGCGAAACCGGGTGGTGAGTGAGAGGTGTGTCACAGAGTTTCTGTGCCAGAGTGCAAACTACAACAAACCGCAACAAAGACTCCGGCTAACTTAACCCCTTTGACGCCGTGCAGCGCTTAGACTGTTTCGAAATCCGGACCATGGAGTGCCCAGCAAATGATCGATACCGCCGTTCGCTTTTTTCAGGAAGGTGGCTTTTTTATGTTTCCGATATCCGTTGTGCTGATTATCGGACTCATTGTAGCCATTGAGCGATACGTATACCTGTCTGCTCAAAAGATCACCAATCGCAGAGATTTTAACCGACTGCACCAGATGATTGCGACGCGTGATTTCAAGGGCGCGCTCAATTACGCTCAGGAATCCGGTACGGCAATGGCGACCATGATCGGCTTTGGTCTTCAGCGCCTGGCCCGTCGCCAAGGCCGCGAGGATATCGAGTACGCCATGGAAGAGGGGCTGCTGGATGTCATGCCGCGTCTTGAAAAGCGTACCCAGTACCTTGCAACGCTTGCCAACATCGCAACACTGCTGGGTCTGTTGGGAACCATCATTGGCCTGATTGCTGCCTTTACTGCCGTGGCTGCTGCAGATCCAGCACAGAAAGCCAGCCTGCTTTCCCAAAGTATTTCCGTGGCCATGAACACAACTGCGTTCGGCCTTATGTCGGCTATCCCCATGCTATTGATCCATTCGGTGCTGCAGACCAAGACCAATGAGATTGTAGACAGCTTTGAAATGGCCGGTATCAAGGTGCTTAACCTGCTTAGTGACGGCTCGGGCTCTCGCCCAGGTGGCCAATCACAAACCGCGACGCCTCCCGCCCCCGTGGCAGCACCAGCCGGCACTCACGCCAGCACTCCGGCCTGACAATCAGCTGAAGGATTTCGGGCTATGAGACGGAAACATCGTCGATTACAGAGCGAACCGGATCTCGATATCACACCATTCATGAACCTCATGATTGTGCTGGTGCCGGTGCTGCTTTTGAACATGGTGTTTGCACACACCAGCGTTCTGGAACTCAACTTTCCCACCGGTGAAAGCCTTGCGCCGGAACAGGCAGAAGAGCTGCAGATACAGGTCATTATTCACGCTGATCGTTTGGTGGTTGCGGATAACCAGAACGGCGTTATCAAGGCCATTGACCAGCAAGAAGGCGAATACAATTTCGCAGTGCTTAAAGAGGTTATGAAGGAATTGAAGAGCCGTGTTCCTGATAAAAAGGACGTGATTATCATGCCTTCTCAGGAAACCTCTTATCAGGTTTTGGTTAGCGTAATGGATACCGTTCGTTCATACGATGCTGTGGTTGCAGGCAATTTGGTGAAAGCGGAGCTGTTCCCTGAGATTTCCTTGGGTGACGCGCCAGTTGCGGATACTGAAGAAGTGCAAAAAGCAGGGGGGCAGTCGTGAAAGAATCTGCAAAAGCCCGCCGCCTGAAGCGCCACCACAGGCGCAACAAGAACCAGAGCAAGATGAACCTGGTGTCTCTGATGGACATCTTTACGATTCTTGTATTCTTCTTGATGGTTAACTCCTCGTCTGATGTGCAGGTGCTTAACCAAGGCAGCACTATCAAACTTCCGGACTCTTCAGCCGTGCAACCACCGGGGGATGTACTCGCACTGACCGTGACCGATCAGGATATCCTGGTGAATGGGCGCGTCGTGATCAAACGCGAAGTACTGCAAGCTCTGGAGGGACAAATAGAGCCAGGCTTGAAACAGGAACTGGATTACCAAGCTGGCCGCTCAGGCCAACCCGCGCCAGAGGCAGGGCGGGCAATTACTATTCTGGCAGACCGCGAGCTGCCCTACGATTTGCTCAAAAAAATCATGTCTACCTGTGTGGATGCAGGATACGCCAGCATATCTCTGGCGGTTAACCAGCATGCAAAAGAGAGAGCCGGAGCATGACCCGGAGCAAGATCCAGAGCATAAAAGAACATCGGTATGGTTTACCTTGGAGTCACGAGCGCGGAGAGCGCAGGCGGTTGCTTTCCGTTGCCCTGGTTGTGGTGCCTCTGTTTGTGATCTTTGTCGGTTATGTAAGTTGGATTGAGCTGCCTGAGCAGGATCGACTGGAGCAAGAGGCTCTGCCACCGCAACTGGCCAAACTGATTGTCGAGAAAAAGGAGCCACCCAAACCGGCTTTGCCGGAGCCCAAGCCAGAACCAGAATCCGAAAAGAAACCACAAGAAAAACCGGTGGAACTGGCTAAACCGGAACCCAAGCCAGTACCTCAGCCTCCGGCGCCTAAACCAGAATTCAAGGAACAGCCAAAGGAACAACCGAAAGCTGAAGCCGTTGCCAAGGCTCGTGAAAAAGCAAAGAACACGGGTATTCTGGCGATGGGTAATGAGCTTTCAAAGCTCAGTTCACTGGCCAGCTCCATAAAGCTTGATGCACCAGTCACCCGGACAGCCGAACCTGTTGCCCGCAAGGCGGAAGATACTTTGGCCGCCAGAGCTACCGCGAAGGTACGCAGTTCAGGTGTGAATGATTCGGCTCTTGAGCGGGAAAGTCGCCAGGTTGCCCTCGCTGAGCGTGAACGAGCCGAAGTGTCGAAAGCGACGCGGGTTGCCAAAGCCAAAGAGGTTGTGCGGAGCCCAGAGCAGGAAACCGCCTCTCGAACACGCAGCAAAGAGGAGCTGCGACGTACCATGGATGCGAATAAATCGGCCATTTACAGCATCTACAACCGTGAACTTCGCCGTAAGCCATCGCTTCAGGGCAGTATTACGCCCGAGTTGGTGATTGAATCCAATGGCGTTGTGTCCCGGTGTTCAGTGGTTGAGTCAACACTTGGCGAGCCTGGTTTGGAGAATAAAATCTGTAACCGCCTGAGGCTTGTAGATTTTGGCTCCCGGCCCGGGATGGATCAGACAACGATTCGCTATCCGATTGAGCTGTTGTCCAGTTAATGGCGTTGGATAGCGGCTCACGTCCTTCATCACGCACTTCGTCACATCCTTCATAGCACCTTTCTCACATACGGCTGCAGCGCCAGATTTGAGGCACAGTTATCTTTAAGCCCTCAGCAATTTCGGTATCTTAGCGTAACAATATGTAATCGATAAATGTTACGGATAATAAAAACAGGAAGTTAATCTGACATGCTGCTGGTGCTCGCTGGATCCATTCTTACCTTCGCCATAGTGCAGGAAGCTACCTTAGTACAGCCCTATGAAAAGGGGGCTGTTGTGATCGAGCAAAAGGTCGACTCCAGCCCTGTGGAGTTGCGCACAGATTTCCGTATTGAACCGTTGATCGAACAGAAGTTCCGCAACATTGTGCGCCAGGCTTATGACTACAGCTGCGGCAGTGCAGCGCTCACCACGATATTGAATTTTTATTTGGGGCGAACTCTTTCAGAGCGTCAGGTAATGGAAGGCCTGCTGCACTACGGCGAAAGTGATCGCATTGTTTCCCGCCGTGCTTTCTCAATGCTTGATATGAAGCGCCTCGTGACAGCTCTGGGTTATCCGTCGGGCGGTTTTCGCGCGACGATCGACGATCTTATGGATCTCGATCACCCGGCTATTGTTCCTATTCAGCATGCAGGCTTCAAACACTTTGTTGTGCTCAGAACCATTCGGGATGGCCGTGTGTACATGGCCGATCCGGCGGTTGGCAACCTGTCTTTTACCCTGGCCCAATTTGAAGAAAAGTGGGACGACAACGTGCTGTTCATTGTATTTCCTGGCAGCGATAAACCGCTGGATAACCTGGAGCTCAAGGAAGAGGATCTGCGCTTTGTTGACGACCAGACCATGACCTTATTGGCGTTGGAGCGGATGCCAACGTTCCATGAGTCTACCGCCAGACGCATTCAGAATTTACTTGAACGTCAAAAGAACAACCCGGATGGCAGTGTTGAGAATACCCGAAAACAATTGCACTACCGTCGTAATTAACATTTGCCGGGCGAAGCGTTCGGCGCAGAACCATAACCAATAAAAATTAAGGGAGTTAGGATGAATCGTTGGTTTGTGCGAGGTCTTATCCTTGTTTCCGCGTCGGGCTGGCTTTCGGGCACGGCCCTGGCGCAGGAAGGCAATGTAGATCAGGCGAGGGATGCGCTCGCAAAACAGGAGGGCGATAAAGACTCTTCACGCCAGCTTGAGGAAGTGTTCCAAGCTGCTGAGAAGAACTATTCTCTGCAGAAAAAAGGAACACATTCACTCAATTATTCTTTTGACTATTCCTATACGGCCGATCAACGACTGGATCTTGCGATCACCAATGGCTCGGTACGAAATCTCGATGTGGTGCCATCGGCAACCCACAATTTCACCAATTCGTTTTCTTACGATTTTGGTTTGTTAGACAATTTCACAGTGGGTGCGCGGGTTCCTTTGGTTGTGAAGTACGACACCGAGGATGAACTGAACGTCTACGACTTTGGCGATATCTCCGTAACTGGCCGTTGGCAGCCTTTTGCCTATGTGCCCGGCAAAATGTCGACAACCCTGTTTGGTACTTTTTCCAGCAAAACAGGCGTAAGCCCGTACGAAATTGATATCAACGAGCAGCTTTCCACCGGCAGCGGTTATTACTCTCTCGGCGGCGGGGCAAGTCTTTCAAAGGTGCTTGACCCGGTTGTGGTGTTTGGCTCTGTAAGCGCCACATACAACCTGCCTGCGGAGGATCTTGAGCAGGTTCGCGGTGCGCGTTTGTTGCAAAAGGTCGAGCCTGGCTTTGGCCTTTCTGGTTCTTTAGGTTTTGCATATTCGCTGTCTTACGATATTTCTCTGAGCATGTCTGCGCAGTTGAGCTATAGCGATGAAACCATCCTCACTTTCTCCAATGGCGATCGGGCAATGGCCCAGGATCAGATGACTGGCTTCCTGAGCTTGTCGTTGGGAACCCGGGTCAGCGATACCACAATTGTGAATACCAGTCTTGGTATTGGCCTGACTGAGGACGCCCCGGATTTTTCCCTGGGTGTGTCCCTACCCATTAATTTCTCCGGCCTCAAAGAGTGATTGGCGCCGCTGACGATTTAACGGGAAGGGAAGGATTTCATGGGACATAACAGCCACAAGCGCCAGTTTCTCGCGGCAATGGTAGCCACAACACTCTCGTGCGGAGCCCAGGCCCAGCTCGCTCAGAATCTGACCATTCACCCGAAGGCACTGGCACTGGGTAACGCGGTCACGGCAGATCCCCCAGGGATCATGGCGATTCACTACAATCCAGCGGGCCTGACAAAACTGGAGGGCCGGCAGTTTGAAGTAAATCTGATGAGTATCTATCTGGACATCGACGCTGATTTTACAGCCCCGGAAGGATACGAGATATTTGGCATTGATGGTCTTGAGATCGACCCAAGTACGGGCAAGCAGCGCGATCCAATTGCAAACTCCCACAGCCACACTAACAACGTTGCGCTGTATGTCCCCGGTTTTGGAATCCTGAGGATGCCGCCTGGGCCAGCTGTGGCGCCTTCCGCGGGGTTCAGTATCAACCCGCCAGGCTCAAAGCTGACTTTTGGCAACGCCTTTTACCTGCCGCTGGCGGCAGGTTTTTACCGCGATAAAAATGATCCCGGCCGTTATCAGCCACAAGCAACCGCACTGCAACGCACCACATATCTTGCGCCAACGGTGGGCTATAAGATTAATGATGAGTGGTCGGTGGGCGCAGGTATCCACCTGTCTCACATGGGTATAGCAGCGGATCAGTATATGCGCGCGCCCAACCTCTTACTGGGTGTGGCAGAAATTCTTCAGGATGCCTTTAACTGTGAAAGTGGCGATGAGCCATTGCAGCCATGGCTGGCACTTTGCGGCGGTAACGTAGGGCCGTGGGACGATATAGGTGCCCTGAGCATTAATGTTCAGGAAACCCTGTCGCCTACCTACACCCTTGGAGTTATGTGGGAACCGGTAGACTGGTTTGCTTGGGGAGCTAGCTATACCTCCGAAGCTGAAATGAACATGAAGGGCACCTTCGAGATTGAGTATACCGACGACTGGTCTGGGTTTTGGCAGAGTGTAAACGGATCGGTTTTAGGTGCTATTACCTCGGCCATTCTTAGTTTGCCTTCCGGCGCGCCCAGAGAAGCTGGCAACGTCAGTATGGATTTGGTTTACCCTCAGCATTTTCAAACCGGTATTAGTGTGGATGTTCACCCTAAACTAACACTGAACGCCGACATAGGCTGGACCGACTATGCACAGTGGGACGCCTTCTTGTTCCGCTTTGACCGGAATCTGGAATTTCTCAATGCTGCGCGTATTTTGTCTCCGGACAATGCCACGCCGAACACTCTCAAATTGCCCCTGGGCTTTAAAAGTCAGTGGAACTGGGCGTTTGGGATGGAGTTTCATGCCTCCTCACGGCTTGATCTGAGGGCGGGTGTTGAGATTCGGGATTCGGTTATACCGGATGATCAACGCTCGGTTATGGCTCCGTTTGGAGGTGCCAATTTGTACAGCGTTGGCATGGGGTACAAATGGGACAAAAATACTGAAATTGATATGAACCTTAGCTACTTGCACTCTGTTGAAACCATTCCTGCAAATACCAGCTGCAACCTGAACTGCGATAACATTACCAATATTATCTACAATCCCTATGCCGGGCTGGACGTTAAAACCTCCTTGCGGGTTGTTATGGCCGGTCTAAGTTTCAGGAAAAGATTCTGACCCTATGTTGCGTCGCACTTAAAAGGACACTTCGGTGATTACACACAAAGTTCTGACAGCTATGGCATGCGCGGCTTTGTTGGCGGGGTGTCAGGTAGGTGGCTCAACGGTGTCGGACAGGGAAGGCTATTTTACCTGGGTGGATGAGCAAGGGCGGGCACGCTATTCACCTATAGTTGAGGCGCCGCCTGTTGACTCTCCCGATGAGAGTGTTTCTGGCAAACAGGTAGCTGGGGAAGAGGAGCGGAAGGGAGCATCTGCTTCTGAAGAATTTAACACGGAGAATTACCCGGATGCCGAAGCGCTTCGGAGGAAAGGGTATGTGCGTGATGGGGATAGGCAACCCTATTTCACTTGGCGAGATGCGGAAGGTAACGTCAGAACCTCGCCCTACCGGCCCGATACCCGAACAGAAGAAGAGAAAGCGTTTGTTGTGCAGCCCGCTGACGTAACGCCGGCAAGTGTGTACCGCGCTAATGATATACCAGGGACATCCGAGCCTGTGGCTGGATACGACCCAAACGCTTTCGCTATTCTGGGGATAGAGGGAAGTAGCGGTAACTTTCTGGAGCGCTTTTCCAAAACATGCTGTCAGGCGCTAGACGCCCAAAACCATGAGCGTTGGCAGGAGGGTCGTGAATTTGGCGTTTACTTGACGGAAGGCTCGCCAGTTCATAAATTTCTTACGGGGGAGAGCCCCTATCAACTGATCGCCTTACCCCATGGAGCCTCGTCCGGGGGGCAGGTTTTGCGCATGCGCTCGTATGCAAGTAATGGCGTTTTTATACCGTCGGTGGTGTTTCTCGACAGCGAACTGACCCCTGTGCGCTTGGTAACGGATTTGGTGTCGGATTTTGAGCCGGAGAACTGGCATCGGCGTGGCTACCTGGAAGTCCGAATTTCGGTTTCTGTCTCTCAAAAAGAACGCTGGATGCTCATCTTTACTCGTGACGAGGATACTGAAGGCCAAACCGTTATCGATACCCGTCGCGGCCCCCGCAAGATACCTCATGCCAGTGTCGGCGAAATTGGGCTTTATTTAATACAAGCCCAGTAATCGCTTTAGTCTTCGGGCTGGCTTAAATCCAGCCATTGTTGTGATAGCCAATAAAAACTGCCGTTTTCAGCCGGATGAGTGCAGTTGTAGCGAAACCGGCGGCTGTTGAAAGGCCTGGGGGCTTTAACCGAAATTTTGTCACCCAATACCTCAAAATCGATACGACCCATACCAGATGCGAAACAGGTTAACCTTGCGGGTTTGATTTTTTCCACGAGGGGCAGTGTTAATGTCGGAGGGTTCGACGCCATGATGCCGTCGGGCAATGCATTGGCATCAACGGGAAATGCCCTGCTGGTCAGTTTATCTTTGAGGCCGTTAAGCTGCCCGTAAGCGTTGGCCATGGGGAATCGCGGCAAGCGTGTTTTCCCAGAAAGCGCTCCAATAGCTCCCGATTGCTGCCCAAATCCAAACCAGCCTCGCTCTGCGACCTTCGCCTCCAGCGTTTCGTCGAATTCGCCGTAAGGGTAGGCAAACAGAGGTAAGCCGGTTCGGAGTTTTTCTTGCAGTTCTGCCTGTGCAGAATCCAGGCTCTGAGTGGTTCGTTGTTTCCAGTCTGCTTTTGATTCGGCTGGCTTTCTTGTCATATGGCCGTGGCCGGCGCCGTGGTTGGCGAAGCTTACACCGTCACGCTCAGCCAACGCCTGTAACTGATCCCAGGTCATATAGCCTTGGTTGCCTACAGCTTTTGTGTCAACAAAAATGGTATAGGGCAACGCCCGCTTTTGTAGGATGTCTGCTGCTACGCTGTAAACCGACTCGTAGGCATCGTCGAAGGTGAGGGCGATACTTTGATTCATTGAAGGGCTTTGGGAAAACAGGTTCTCCGTTGCCTCATGCAGGTCAACAACTTCCAGACCCAGGTCTGAAATGACATCGAGCTGGGCCTTGAATAAGGATACAGATGTACTGGTGGAAGGCGGAGTGGCATCGCTTATGTGGTGGTACTGAAGCACAACCAAATCGGCCTTTGTAGTTAGGCTTACAAGCAAGAGTGATAACAGGGTTGCTGAAATACAGAGTTTACCTGCGGTCATGTCTGCTCCATTGTCTGGGTGAAATGCGCTTTAAGTACAGAAAATGCTTCATTTAGGGATTGAATTGCTTCCGTATCACCGCCTCGGTCAGGATGAGCCTGCATGACAGCGCGGCGAAATGCCTGTTTTACCGTTAGAAAGCTATCGGGTACCGAGTCGAATCCTAACACCTTTGCTGCTTGCAGGGTCTCAGGCAAATCAGGATCTGTGGTTTGGTTGCCCGACCAAAAGTTATCCATCATTTGATTGATGACATCTTCGGGAAGCTCATACTGGGATAAGTCCAGATAGAAACTGCGTAAGCTATCTACCTTGCCGGGCATGCCGTTTCCGGCGACTGTATCCTGGCGCTCAATGCCAATTCGCATGGGCGAGATGTATAGGTTTTCACCCGACTGAGCCAAAGAGTCCCTCAGGCTATAAAGCACGTGAAAAAGCAAAAAGTGTACAGGGTAGAGTTTTTGAGTATCGTGAAATTCCACCTTGCCAATGAGTTCCCAGGGAGGCCTTTGCAGCTTTCTGATCAGGTTCAGTTCGTCGATACCAAACGATGAATTACGAAGCTCATGCTCAACGGCCACCAATAGATGCTGGATGTGCTGTTCCAGCATCGGGTTAGACGCTTTAGTGGGTGTTGGTTCTGATAAATCCGGGGAAACGGGTGTGTTATTCATGGTCCCAATGGTAGGTCAGTGGCAGCTCTCAGGGAAGGGTCATCAACTTGGGTAGTCCACCAGTGAACAGTGCCGTCGACAAATCGGTAGCCCTGTGAACCTCGTTGTCAGCCTGTTCCGGGCACTGATGCACGCGCCTGGCAACCATAAGGCTGGTTCCGTAGGCGACGCCGAAAAAAGCGGTGCAAAGGTATTCCTGATCGACCTCTGGCAGAACCTTCTTTTCGATAGCATCCCTTACATCATCCTCCAGGGACATCATAATCAGCCCGAGTATGCCGGAGCCAAATAACTCTTTCAGGGCGCGGTCGTTACTATGGGCCAGTTCGTAAACTAGTGGATCCCGGGCGGTTGCACTGTATAGAGCAAGGTAGGAGCAGTGAATGAACTCTTCTGTTGTCTTCGCAGAGCGTCGAGAGCGGATCAGGTTTTCATTGAGCCCGCTCAGGAAATCTGAGAGCAGCGCAGCAAAAATATCCTGCTTGCTTCGAAAATAGTTGTAGAAAGTGCCAGACGCCAGATCAGTATTCTGGATGAGGTCGCGAATGGTGGTACTTTCATACCCTTGTTCCTGAAAACAAATGCGTGCAGCATAGAGTATCGCGTGGCGGTTTCGCAGGCGGTTTTGTTCCCGCTTACCCGTAGCTTCTTTCTCTGAACTCAACATATCCATGTCGGTGTCCTGTCCCTGAAATGATGGGATGCGTATAATCTCATGAACACTCTCCCAATGAACACATTTGTTATGCCCGAAGCAATAATGGACAGCTTAAATCAGAGCACTAGTGCTGAATACGAACGTTCCCAGAAAGTAGAGCAGAATAAACTGCAGAAGCGTTTGCGCCGGGACGTTGGCCAGGCCATTGCGGATTTCTCGATGATTGAAGCTGGCGACAAAGTCATGTGTTGCTTATCTGGCGGCAAAGACTCGTATGCCATGCTGGACATTCTGCTTAATCTGCAGAAAAGTGCCCCGGTTTCGTTTGAGCTGATCGCTGTTAATCTCGATCAGAAGCAGCCTGGCTTTCCGGAAGAGGTTTTGCCTGACTATCTGGCTGGTATGGGTATCGAGTATCACATTATCGAGAAAGATACCTACAGCATCGTTAAAGATAAGGTGCCGGAAGGAAAAACCACCTGTGGGCTATGCTCGCGGCTACGTCGCGGCATTCTTTACAACTTTGCCGAAGAGCACGGTGTTACCAAAATTGCATTGGGACACCATCGTGATGACCTTCTGGAAACACTGTTCCTGAATATGTTTTACGGTGGCAAACTTAAAACCATGCCACCCGTACTGCATAGCGATGACGGGCGAAATACCGTTATTCGACCGTTGGCATACAGCCGCGAGAAAGATATTGCCAGGTATGCAGAGCTTAGGCAGTTCCCGATTATTCCATGCAATCTCTGCGGCTCTCAGGAAAACTTGCAGCGCCAGGTGATCAAGGACATGTTTCAGTACTGGGATAAGCAACATCCTGGCCGGCTTGAAAGTATGTTCCGGGCTATTTGCAATGTTGAACCCTCGCATCTTGCGGACCCCAATCTTTATGATTTTCGCGAGGGCGAGCGACTGGGGGGTAAGCGCCAGTCAGTACAGACAGCGACGCCAGAACAGGAACCAGAGCAGGGCTTTGGCCGCTTGGATGTCCTGAATATCTAGTTTTCGGAAAGCTTGGCTGAACAGCTAGGCGCCTGCCCGGGTCGGCTCAATGGCCGATCAGCGCCAGAAGTGGCAGGGTCCAAAGCCCGAAAAGAATCAGCAAGGCGCCGGTAAATTTCCGGAACCTCTGATTGCTTTTTAATCCGTTGATCCAGTTGGCTGCATAACCGGCCCCGAGCATGGACGGCAGGGTGCCTAGCCCGAAAAACACCATGGTCAGTGCGGCTGAGCCTACCGAAGGCTGCAACGCCGCCCAGCCCAGAGTGCTATACACTAATCCACATGGTAGCCACCCCCAGAGTGCGCCGAGAGCAAGCGCTTGGCCTGCGTGATTGATAGGTAAAATTCGGCGCGAGAGGGGTGACAACCGCGCCCAAAGCGGCGCGCCGATCCGCTCCACATAACGAATTCCCTGCCACCACTGGCCCATGGACAATCCCATGGCTATCAGTAACAAACCCGCACCAGAGCGCAGAACCATGCCAAGCGGCGCCCATTGATTTGCGGCTGTCGTGCTCAGCAGTGCAATCAGCGCAGCAATCAGCGCGTAGCTTGCGATTCGCCCGAAGTTGTAGGCAAGCAGTAGCAGTGACTGCCGCATACGAAATCCCTTGCCAACGGGCAAGGCCATGGAAAGTGAGGCGCTGATCCCCCCACACATGGCAAGGCAGTGAGTGCTGCCTAGCAGGCCGATGAGAAACGCGCTGGGATAGCTGAGATACAGTTCCGGAGTCATGATCGTTCAGGCGTATCCTTTGGGCCGTCCTGCTCCGGGGCTTGAGCCTCTGTGGGGCCTGGTTTGTCTGTGCGGGCTTCTTCCGGAATCATATCTTTGTCATCATCGTACAGAATTCGGTGCGCAGGGCCTTCCAGGTCGTCGTACTGGCCATTCTTAACGGCCCACGAAAACAGGAAGATGCCCATGGCCACCAGAACCAACATGATAGGCACCAGGAGCATTACGATTTCCATGGTGTAAACCTCATAGTTAAAGCCATATGTTTACGGTATCAGGGCGCAACCTGTGCGCCAACTGTCGCTGCTCTGTTGCGGCTTTGGGGGCGGGGCTGCTTACCAAGACGGAGCGCGTTGAGCACCACAATCAACGAACTAATCGACATACCTATAGCAGCCAGCCAAGGCGGAACCAGGCCGGCTGCCGCCAGGGGTAGGGCGCATACATTGTAAACAAGTGCCCAAGTCATATTCTGGCGAATGATTCTTTTTGTGCGCCGGCTGGTATCGATGGCCTCTACCAGCTGCATGAGTTGGCCGTTAAGCAATACTGCGTCGGCTTTTAGTTGGGTGAGGTCTGCCGCAGTGCCCATGGCAACCGAGATACCGGCGCCCGCCATGGAGGGCAGGTCGTTAAGGCCGTCCCCCACCATCATTACCTGGTGACCTTCAGACCTTAGCCTGTTCAGAACGTTCAGTTTTTGTTCCGGGGAAGCCTGGCCGATCGCTTCATCAATGCCCAGTATGTCTGCAATTTGGCGCACATGGCCGGAGCGGTCACCACTAAGAAGGATTGTGCGGATGCCTGCATCTTGAAGCGCTTTGACAGCCTGCGCGGCATCGTCTCTGGGTTGATCGTCGAGTCGGAAGCAAGCCAACCACTCGTACTCTGAGGCGAGCCAGATTTCCATGCCAGAGTGTAATTCAGATTCGGGTTTTGCAGCTTGGGTGAACTGCGAAACGAAGTCTTTGTGGCCAATGAAAAAGGACTGGTCACCGAATGTGCCAGATAGTCCGCCGCCCAGATGGTTGTTTACATTATTAATGGCTGCCGCCGGACGGCCATGGAACACCCGCGCAATCGGGTGCTCTGAATGTTGCTCTAGGCCACTGGCCAGCCGTAGGCAGATGTCTTTGTCTTTGCTGCCAACAATACGGGTGTCGATCAGACTCAGTTCGCCCCGGGTCAGGGTACCTGTTTTATCAAACACTACTGTATCGATGGTGTTCATAGACTCCAAAGCATGGCCCCGTGTCGGCAGAAAACCCAAGCGCCGCAGCTTTACCGTGGCCGAGGTGATCGCCGTGGGGGTAGCAAGAGATAGCGCGCAAGGGCAGGTCACCACAAGTACCGAAAGCGTAATGTCGAAAGCATTATCCGCGCCTGCAAGCCACCATCCGATCCAAACCACAGGGGCAAGGAACAGCACCCGCCCGACAAACTTGCCCGCAATGCGATCGGCCATTCGGGCCACCCGCGGTTTTTCTGACTGAACGCGGTCCAGTATTCGCAGAATTCCAGAAAGCCGAGTTTGCGCGCCGGACTTTTCAACCTGAACGTCTAGTGGGTTCTCACCGTTAATACTCCCCGCGTGAACAATATCACCGGGTACCCGGGTTTCTGGTAGGTACTCACCGGTAAGGGCCGATTCGTTGAGGGTAGATTGGCCACGGAGAATGACGCCATCAACGGGCAGGGTTTCCCCGGGCCGGATTCGAACGACATCGCCGGGCCTTACTTGATGGGCCGGTATGATGTCCGTGTGTTCTCCGGTGACTCGTGTGGCCACCGTAGGGTGAAACCCGGCCAAGGCATTGCCAGTGAGCCCTGCACGATATCTGGCTTGAACTTCTATATAGCGCCCAAGCAACAGAAAAAATGTGAACATGCATACGGACTCAAAATAGACTTCTTCGCCTCCTGTAACCGTTACCCAGGCACTGGCCACAAAGGCAAGACCAATCGCAATGGCAACGGGGACATCCATGGTGAGGTGGCGAGTTTTGATATCGCGCAGAGCGTTTCGGAAAAATGGTCCCGCGCTGTATAGCACAACCGGCGTGGCTACCAGCAAGCTAAACCAACGGAAAAAAGCCACAAACTCGGGAGTCAGGCCACTGATCAGTTCCAGATAAAGAGGGAACGCCAGCATCATGCTTTGGAAGGTGCCAATGCCTGCAACAGTCAGGCGAATCAGCATGGAGCGGTTTTCGGCTTTCAGCTGATCTTCTACTTCATCTGATTGATAAGGGCGGGCGGTGTAACCGAGCTCATGAATGGCAATCAGTAGGCTGCTAAGCCCGGCTTTGTCCTGGGCCCAAACAAGCCTTGCACGTTGTGTTGTGTGGTTTACGGAAAAGGAGGTCACTCCGGGTTGCTTTTTTAAGTGGTTTTCAAGCAGCCAGATACACGCAGCACAAGTAATGCCGCCAATTAGCAGCTGAGCTTCCTGGCCGCCTTTAACCGGTGAAACAAAAGCTTGCTGGACCAGAGGGTGATCTAGCTCCCGGAGCCTGTCCAGCTCACCTCCAGATAGTGCTCGGGGCGTAACAGCAGCTTCGGTACGTAGCTGATAAAATCCGGTAAGGCCCTCGGTGTGTATGATGTTGCACACCGCTTTGCAGCCTTCGCAGCAGAAAAACCGGGTATCCCCGTCAATCTGAAAGGTAATTGGCGGCTCCCCGGCAGCCGGTTCACCGCAATGGAAGCAATCCTGGGGTTTCACCCTTGCGCAGAGCCTTTCGAACTCATGTGAAGTTTGCTGTCTGTGGGCAACCAGGCCTCACCCTTGAGCCGCCATTGGTTGTCTGGCCCCCGGAGATCGTAATACCAGCGCCCATCGATGTCATCTAGCAGGGTTCCGGTGTAATGACCGTTGCCATCGCTTCTGAACTGAATAGTGCGGTCGTTCTGGGCTAACGTTGGGTGGAACAGGTTGAGCACCAGGTAGGGGAACTCTGCCGGACCCTGTTCAGTGTTAACTGTTAGTAGGATAGCTCGACCTTCAAATGCCATATCCGCGTTTAGGCCTAAGTCTGCTGCATTCTGGTCACGGGCTATCTCCAGGTTGATCCCTCGGCCTTCCTTTGAATAGTCATCAGAAACCATTGTGTCGTCCATGTTCACAGCAACAACGAGCATACACATACTAACGGTAATCGCGGCTAGAGGAGCTATGGTCAAAAACCAGAACCAAGGCTGCCGATACCAGGGTGCTACGGGTACGTCTTCATTCATAATACGCAGTCTCATCTGTGTGCAGATTGCCAACGGTGACCCTAAAAAAGATCACTGGGTTGGGCCGACAAATCGGCTTTCGGTTTCCAGCTTCAGCGAAGCGTCCGTTTCAGACTGTGCATGGAAGATAATTTCATTGTTTGATTGCGGGATAGACTCGGGAGGTACATCCACGACGGTAGGCAGTGAGCGGTTTTCACCGCTGTTTACGGTTACTTGGACCTCAGTCAGGATGCGAATATCTTCCATGCCTTCAACAGAAAAGGTAAAGGTCTGCGGCACCTCCGACATATTGACGATTTTCAAGGTATACGAGTTTTCGATTCGCCCCTCACCGTTGAAGCTGTACAGAGCACCTCGGTCCCGAAGAATATCCAGCTGGGCAGGCACACGCGTTGCTATTACGAAAATAATGGCGGATATCATGGCCGTTAATACGAGGCCATATCCAAATGTTCGTGGCCGCAGCAACTTTGACGGTTTGCCTTCCAGTTCGTTCTCGGTGGTGTAACGAATTAGCCCGCGAGGATAGTTCATTTTGTCCATGATTTCGTCGCACGCATCAATACAAAGTGCACAACCAATGCACTCATACTGCAGACCATCACGAATATCGATACCAGTAGGGCAAACATGTACACATTGCCCACAGTCTATGCAGTCGCCCAGTCCCACTTCATCAGGCTTCACTTCTTTTTTGCGACCACCGCGCGGCTCGCCGCGATTGGGGTCATAGGAAACGATACGGGTATTCGGATCAAACATCACAGACTGAAAGCGTGCATACGGGCACATATACAGGCATACCTGCTCTCGCATCCATCCCGCGTTTAAATAGGTTGCTGCGGTGAAGAAAGCCACCCAAAAATAAGACCAGCCGTTAGCCTGAAAAGTGAGAATATCGGTAAGCAAATCCCGAATCGGGTAGAAGTATCCAACGAATGTGAGCCCGGTCAGCAAGGCAATGATGAGCCAGGCCGTGTGTTTGGCCAATTTTTTTAGCACTTTCTCGGTGGAGTTCGGTGCCTTGTCTAACTTCATTCGCTTGTTACGGCTGCCCTCAATGCGCTCTTCCACCCACATGAAAATGAATGTCCACACGGTTTGAGGGCAGGTATAACCACACCATACTCGACCAAACAGTGTGGTAATGAAGAACAGACCAAAGGCACAGATAATCAGCATGCCCGAGAGCAGAAAGAAATCCTTGGGGTAGAAGGTGGCGCCGTAAAGGTGAAACTCCCTGGCCGGCAGATCAAAGTGGATTAATGGAGCGCCGTCCAGTGTCAGCCAGACGAACAAAAAATACATGCCCATAAGAAGCAGTAGGCTGACAGTTCGAATACGTTGGAACAGTCCCGTTACTTCTTTGGCGTAGATTTTTTTCCTGCTGGCATAGAGTTCAACTGTTTTCGTTTTTTTCTCGCCCGGGGGCTCCGTGGAGGGATCGACCTGCGTGACAGGAATTTGATTACTCATGAATACCTCCAGGTGGAGTCATAAAGCGCGGAATGCATTGCGGCTATTGCAGATCTTTTCAAGCCTGTGCCCGCACGCAGACACAGGGTTGAACAGACCTTGCCGGGCCAAATGGCCCGGCTGGAACGTCAGTTAGACAGGCTGTAAACGTACGCAGCCAAAATCTGGATCTGATCTTCCGAGAGACGGCCACCTTGGGCTGGCATCTCGTTTTGTCGACCGTTAACCACGGTCTCCTTGATCCATTTGTAGGTAGAACCATAGAGCCAGACGTTGTCGGTCAGATTCGGTGCACCCATGGCTTGCATGCCCTTAGCGTCTGGGCCGTGGCAGGCAACGCAGCCCTGGGCGAATACGGCTTTACCAGCTTCGGCTGCCGCCGCATCTTTCTCACGACCACTGAAACTCAGTACATAGTTTACGACCTGATCGACCTGTTCATTGGTCATGTTAGGCATAACGCCTTTGGCAGGCATGTTGCCCTTGCGACCGTTGTGCAAGGTTTCCAGGATGGCATCCGGAGATCCACCCCAAAGCCAGTCGTCATCGGTCAGGTTGGGGAAGCTAACCTGACCGCGAGCCGCAGAGCCGTGGCACACAGAGCAGTTATTGGCGAACAGGCGCTGACCAATCTTCAGTGCGTCGTCGTTCGTTGCCAATTCAGGCACAGGGGTCTGGCCGTACTGAGCGTAGATTTCGCCGTATTTTTCATCAGCAGCTGCAACTTCCGCTTCCCACTGGTTGGTCGATGTCCAGTTTAACAGACCTTTGTAGTTACCCAAGCCCGGGTACAGAGCCAGGTAACCAAGGGCAAAAATACAAGTCGCTACATACAGGTAAAACCACCACTTGGGCAGGGGGTTGTCATACTCTTCTATTCCGTCAAAAGAGTGGCCCGTAGTGCGTTCGGTTTCTGCATCGGTTGTCTGGCTCTTACGAGTGGCAAGCAACAGCCACCAGCAACCAAAGACTGTACCGAGCACGATCACACTGACCCAGATGCTCCAGAAGGTACTCATTGTTTTTTCTCCGTTTTTTCCTGCTCAAGAGTACGCTTTTCCACCTCGTCATCTGCGAACGGCAGGTTGGCTGCTTCGTCGTTGGCTTTTTTGCGGTTGGCGCTAAACGCCCACCAGATGATGCCAATGAACACCGCTATCAAAATAAGCGTGTGAACGCCGCGTAACTCGTTAATATCCATCAAATCACCGTTTGTCTGAAAGTACGGTGCCCAGCTGTTGCAGGTATGCGACCAGGGCTTCGATTTCAAACTTGCCATCCAGATCATCCGCCGCACTGGCAATCTGATCTTCGGTGTAGGGGACACCCAGCGTTTTCATGGCTGAGAGTTTGGCCTCAGTCCCTTTGTGGTTCACTTTGTCCTCAAACAGCCATGGGAAGGCAGGCATGTTTGATTCGGGAACGACGCTGCGTGGGTTGAACAGGTGCTGGCGTTGCCAGGCATCTGAGTACCGACCACCAACACGGGCCAGGTCTGGCCCCGTGCGTTTGGAGCCCCAAAGGAACGGGCGGTCGTAAACGAACTCGCCGGCTACGGAATAGTGCCCGTAACGCTCAGTTTCTGCGCGAAAAGGGCGGATCTGTTGTGTATGACATACGTGACATCCTTCGCGGATGTAGATATCACGACCTTCTAACTCCAGTGCCGACAAAGGTTCAAGGCCTTCGATGGGTTCATTGACCGATTTCAGGAAAAAGAGTGGAACGACCTCCGCAAGAAAGCCACCGCTTATGGTCAGGATGATAAGCACTATCATCAGACCGATATTTTTTTCGACAATATCGTGTTTCATTTGCTCTCTCTCCGTTACGCCGCCTGAACTGCCGCATTGTCCTGGGCAACCGCTTCTTTCTGGCGCACGGTCATGTAGACGTTATAGGCCATGAACAGCATGCCGCTGAGGAATATGACGCCACCGAGGAAGCGCACAAAATAACCCGGGTAAGATGCCTCAAGGGATTCAACGAAGCTGTAGGTAAGACTGCCGTCTTCGTTTACTGCGCGCCACATCAGGCCCTGCATTATGCCGTTCACCCACATGGCTACGATATAAAGCACGGTACCAATCGTTGCGAGCCAGAAGTGCACGTTGATCATACTAACGCTGTACATTTCTTTCAGACCCCACAGCTTCGGGATCATGTGATAAATCGCGCCGATACTAATCATCGCAACCCAGCCCAGAGCGCCGGAATGTACGTGGCCAATAGTCCAGTCCGTGTTGTGGGACAGTGCGTTGACGGTTTTAATGGACATCATCGGGCCCTCAAAAGTGGACATGCCGTAGAACGACAGGGAAACCACCAGGAAGCGCAGGATAGGGTCTGTACGGAGTTTGTGCCAAGCACCCGACAGGGTCATCATGCCATTGATCATGCCGCCCCAGGAGGGTGCGAGTAGAATCAGGGACATCACCATGCTGGCTGTCTGGGCCCAATCGGGTAGGGCCGAATAGTGCAGGTGGTGGCCACCCGCCCAAACGTAAGTTGCAATCAACGCCCAGAAGTGAACGATGGATAGGCGATAAGAGTAAACCGGGCGATTCGCCTGCTTGGGCACGAAGTAGTACATCATGCCAAGGAAGCCTGCTGTGAGGAAGAAGCCTACCGCGTTATGGCCGTACCACCACTGCATCATTGCGTCGGTTACACCGGCATAGGCCGAGTAGGACTTGAAAGCACTAACCGGTAACGCCATATTATTGAAAATATGCAGCACGCCGATGGTGAGTATAAAGCCGCCATAGAACCAGTTGGCAACGTATATGTGCGGTGTGCTCCGCTTGGTAATCGTGCCGAAAAATACAACACCATAGGTGATCCATACCACTGCGATCAGAATATCGATGGGCCACTCTAGCTCAGCGTATTCTTTGGTACTGGTGAAACCCATTGGCAGGGTAATGGCTGCTGCAACGATGACAGCCGTCCAGCCCCAGAAGGTAAAGGCAGCCAACTTGTCTGAAATCAGGCGTGTTTGGCAGGTTCGTTGAACTACGTAATAGGACGTAGCAAACAGGGCGCTACCGCCAAAGCCAAAAATGACAGCGTTGGTATGCAAAGGTCTTAGGCGACCAAAGTGGGTAAAGGGCAGGTCGAGGTTGAGGGATGGCCAGACTAGTTGTGCTGCAATCAACACGCCCAGCGCCATGCCTACAACACCCCATACCACTGTCATGATGGCGAACTGCCTTACCACCTTATAGTTGTATGTCAGGTTCGGATTTTGTGTGCTCATAGCCTTACCAATGGGTTCAAAGTGGGGAAATATGCGGGCGCAAGTATGGAGAAAGCATTAGCTGTTTGCAATGACGCGGATCAACTCCTGATATCCATCAAATGTGCCCGAATCAGCAGCATAGCGCTCTTTCGAAGCGTTGCAGCAGATGTCCTATGATAGCTTCATAGCTGCTCAAGTTGAACTTGCCAAACTTGACCAAGAACAAAAAACGTTGCATCGAGCCGAAAGTAATTGCACTAGCTCTCAGCTATAGCCGTTTGATTGCGCCCCCGAGCTTTCGCTTTATACAGTGCGCTGTCTGCGCGCTCAAAAAACGCCTGCTGATCTTCGTTTGGTTGCATCAAGGCGATGCCCGCGCTCATAGTAAGCTTCGCCGTGGCGCCGTCTGGGGCGTTAACCACTGTGGCGCGAAGGTCTTCCAGCAGGGCTTCGCATACTTTTTGCGCACCTTTCATGTCAGTGCCGGGGAGCAATAGTGCAAATTCTTCGCCGCCAAACCGAATAGCAACGTCCCGTGGGCGTTTTGCATGTCGGGACACGATGTCGGCGATCGTTTGTAGGCAGATGTCGCCAAAACCGTGGCCCCAGGTATCATTTATGGCCTTGAAGTGATCAACATCCACTAGACCTAGCGATAGAGGTTGGCCAGTTCTGCGTGCTTCAGCACACAGTTCGGGCAGAATGTTATCCATATGGCGCCGGTTATATAGGCCGGTTAGTGGGTCATTGAGGCTAAGGGTAGCGAGTTTTCGATTGGCGTTTTCCAATTCCCGCATGGTAGAGCGCAACTGAGCCGTACGTTCATGCACTTTGTATTCCAAATCCGTCCGGGCTTCCTGCTCCACCTCAAGCAACTTGTTGTTCATAAGGCGCCAGCGCTGAACCATGGCGTAGTTAAGCAGAATGACTTGGCCGCCTATAGCCATTAGCATCAAGGATTCCCGGGCCATGAAGTCCGTTAGATAGCCAAAGGCCGCCGCAGCATAAATCAGCGCCCCGGCTGCCATGATCACCCACGCCAGAACATACCACTTCGCCGGTTGGTAGCCTTCGCGCCACCGGCTTACAGCGATAACGGAAAGGATAAATATTATAATCAGTCCTAGAAGAGTGTTGAGTAAAATGGCCTGATTGTAGGGGAGCACCAAGGTCAATCCAATAACCCCTACGCAGAGCCAGGTAATGGCCTTGAGTGTTTTGTCAGCACGAGTGTGTCGTTCGACTTCAAAAAATGAGCGCCCGAACAGTGTCATGGACAAACCGCACAGTATGAGTGACAGCGGAATAAAGGTGTTCGCGAATGCCGGGTGCTCGGGCCAGAAGTATTGGTTGGCAAAACCGCCCATGGCAAAAAGAAAAAGCCCCATGGTTCCCATATAGAAGGCGTTGTGCAGGTAATAGAAGGTTCCGGAGCTGGCAAACAGGAGGAGATTGAAAATAGCGAGCACTAAAATTGCGCCGTAAAACAGACCGTGACTAATGGCCAAATGATTGCTCTGAGCTATTACCTCCGCGGGGGTTTCCAGTTGAAGTGGAATGTTCAAGGCGCCACTGCTGCGTATGCGAAGGGTAATAGAGCGGCTTTCGCCGCTATTAAGATGGATAGGCAGAAGGAAGTACCTGTAATCTACCGCTCTTGCTTGAAAGCGGTGCTGGTCACCGGTTACGAGAACGTCACGGGGGCCGTCGCCTTGCCAGAATGTCACTTCATCCAGCAGAGGGTAGTTAAGGTTGAGGTACCATAGCTGGCGCTCTTTGCCACTATTTTGGACATTCAGCCGCACCCAGTAAACCGAGTGGGTTTGGCTGAAGACCAGTTCGTGCCCACGGGAAGGAGTCCATTCCATGTTGCTCGGTAATTCAGCCGGTTGAATCGCACCATGAGCCGGGTCGCCCGGAGATGACTGGTAATAGCATACGTAGTACAAAAGCGAGTTGCGCGCTTGGGGGTCGTTGGCATCGAGCACTGGACACCCCGAAGCGGGGACTGTTGCCTGTGCGAGTGCCAGTACTGGCAATGCACAGCAAGTCAGGAGACAAAACAGGCGCGCAAAAAGTGACATTGTATTGTCCGAAACTGTTAGAGCCCGGAGTGTAGCGAACGTACATAATCTATGCTGTTAAACACTTTAAAATTTTGCGAGCCGTCACAAGCTCAATGCACTTAGGTCAAATGCCACTTTGTTTAAGTACGGTGATGGTCTCGTTAGTGTCCATCATGGGAACCAACTCTGCCATCAGGTCGCGGCGGTCGTCGGAAAGGTACCAACGATTCCAGTCGGCTTCGGAGCGCCAATTGGCAAGGGTAATTCGGTGATTGGGATCGTTGCTGGCAACCAGAGTTTCTCCAGAAACGAACCCCGGCGCTGCGACGGCGCGTTGCAGCACCTTGCGGGAGCGTTCCTCGTAGGCAGTTTCAAGGGATTCGGCTATATGGCGTTCAATCAGAACCCGGATCATAAAAATCTCCAGACATTTTTTAATGATATAACCAGTAATTTAGCACGTATTTCTGAAAAAACAGATCAAACTGAAGGAGATGGCTGATGACAGTTGAGTGTGACGCCGAGCTGGATACCTCCGGCTTGTTTTGCCCCGAGCCCGTGATGATGCTGCACAATCGTATTAACGATGTTGCGCCGGGAAAGATTCTGAGGGTTGTCGCTACAGACCCCTCAACAACCCGTGACATACCCAGGTTCTGCCAGTTCCTGGGGCACGAGCTGATCAGTCAGGTAGAGCGGGACGACCATTTTATTTACCTTATACGTCGCGGCGACTGACCATGGGCTTTCCGGGCGCTCATGATACGAACATAGTCAGATGGCCGGTGTCAGGCCTTGAATGTGGTCCATGAATTGACTCAGGTTCATTTCGCCTAGAACCCTCTGTAATGCCATTTCGTTACCGCTGCTGTCGTAGAACAAAATGGCGGGCGGCCCGAATAAGCCTAGTTCGTCGAGCATCGCTTGCTGAGCGGGAGTATTATCCGTCATATCAAGCTGCAGCAGCGTGAAGGGTTGGAGCGAGCGCACCACATCTGCATCACTGAACACATTGCGCTCCATGACTTTGCAGGAAATACACCAGTCTGCATAGAAGTCCAGCATAACCGGGCGCCCCTGTTGCTGGGCCTGCAAGAGCATGGTTTCAATTTCCGCAGGGGTCTCCACTCGGATAAAGTCTGCATGGCTGGCGTTATACCCGGCCGAGCTTCCCGGTGCTCCAGTTGAGGTTGCTTTGGCCAAGAAAGGGTCCAGGGGCGCTAGTGGATTGTTGGCGCCAGTGATCGCTCCAGCCAGCAGTGCCAGGCCGTATGCGAAAAAGATCAACCCCAGGCCTTTTCTGGTCCGCTCCCAGCCGGCTTTTGCCGCGTCGAAGGCCCCGAGCTGAACGCCGGTTATCGCCGCCAACATGCCCCAGAGAGTGAGGCCAATCCAGCCAGGAACCAATCGCTCAATCAGCCAGATGGCTACTGCGATCAGCATTACGCCGTAAAAATGCTTAACGGTGGTCATCCAATGCCCACTGGTTGGCAAAACCTTGCGTCCGCCCACAGCTACCAAAATAAGGGGGACACCCATGCCTAGCCCAAGCGCAAACAGAGCGATTCCGCCAATCACGGCATCCTGTGTGGTGGATATGTACAACAGGCTGCCCGCAAGCGGGGCAGAGACGCATGGCGATACGATTAAAGCGGAAAGGGCGCCGATACCGAAAATACTGATCACCCGGCCGCCGGTCAGTCGCTGACTGGCGTCATTCAGTGGTTCGCGGATAAAGCGTGGAAGCTGGATCTCAAACAGGCCAAACATCGACAGTGAAAACACCACAAATAGCAGGGAAAATACACCGAGCACCCATGGCGACTGAAGCTGTGCCTGTAAGTTGAAGCTTGCACCCAATAGCCCTGTCAGTACGCCAGCCCCAGCATAGGTGAGGGCCATTCCAAGTACATAACTGCTTGCAAGCAACAGTGCGTGGCCAGTTGTACGGGTGTTTTGGCCAGATACCAACGAAGAAATGATTGGAACCATGGGTAGCACGCAGGGCGTAAAGGTTAGCCCCAGGCCAAGCAAGAAAAAGACGCCCGCGATAACCAGGGTCGACTGTTCCGACAGAAATCCAGCCAGCCCGGTTGCTGAGCTGGTGTCTGCCTGTGATGTTGCTCCGGTTTGTGTGGCGTTGCTTTGGTTGCCAGCTCCTTGGCCAGAGCCAGGATCCTGGCTTTGGTAAAACAACACTTCGCGAGTTTGGGGTGGGTAGCATAGCCCGGCTTCTGCACAGCCTTGATAAGTTACTTCGAAGCGGGCTTCTCGCATATTGGCTGGCAAAGTTATCGGAACCGTCGCCTCTACAGGGTCGTAGAAAACAGTGGTTTTGCCAAAGTACTCGTCCTCGGTTTCGGTACCAGGGCTGGAATACTCCAGCGCGCCGGCGGTGGCGCCGTCATCCAGTGCCTTGATGCTGATGCGATCGCGATAGAGGTAATGTCCGGGGGTTATATCCCAGGTCAGCACAACCGTATTTGCGTCTGTGGTGTGGCTAAACGGAAGCGCCTCATCCACTTGGAGGAATTGGCTGCTCTGGCTCCCAAAAAGAGAGTTGTTATCGCCAAATGCCCAGACTGCATTCGGTGCTGTAAGTAGCACGGCACATGCAAGCAGTAGTCTGAGTGGTTTGGTAAGGCGCTCAATGCGGCCAAAAATGCTGGGTAGGGCTGTCATGAAATGCGCAATTCCCCGGTTGATTAAAGACATAAGGCGATAGCCGGCCATGCCGGATGAGCTCGTGGTTCGATAACGATGAGCCAGCCAATGGACACAAAGGCAATGCAAAAGTTCCCTCTGGCATTGGGCGCGTTAAAGTCGCACAATAGCGTCCCAATGAATCACAGTCCAAATGATCTTATCATGCTGTTTAATGACCTGTTTCGGGGAACATTCCGGACAATGCTGGTTAAAGGCGGCGAAGAACCTGAATACCTGCCTGCAGGCAGCGCCAAAAAACCTGCACAGATCGTTTTCGCCCATGGCTATTATGCCAGTGCTCTGCACGAAATAAGCCATTGGTGCGTGGCGGGTGAGTATAGGCGCACACTTCACGACTATGGATACTGGTACTGCCCCGACGGGCGCACACCCGAGCAGCAGCGAGCGTTTGAGCAGGTTGAGGTAAAGCCCCAGGCTATTGAGTGGCTTTTTTCTGTCGCCGCAGGTTCACGTTTTCATATTAGCGTGGACAACCTGGCTGGAGACGGTGCTTCAGACGACGATGGATTCCGTCGCAAAGTACTGGCACAGGCAGAGGACTACCTGGCTAGAGGCTTGCCGAAGCGGGCACAATCCTTTTTTGATACGCTGAAATCGTTTTATGGAACCGGCGATACCTTCAGTAAAGCCTGGCGCGATGACGCTGGGCGCGTGGTTCCGTTATATTCTGAAAAGAACATTATGAGGCAAACTGAGACTCCATGACATCTGACCCAAAGCACACAGGCGATCTGAGATTCAGCGAACTGAATCTGGATAAGCGCCTGCTGGACGCCATTGCTGCCATTGGTTTCGAATATTGCACACCCATACAGGCTGAAACTTTGCCTTGGACGCTGGCGTGTGAAGATCTTATTGGCCAGGCCCAGACCGGTACCGGGAAAACCGCGGCGTTTCTTATTACCGCCATACAAAGCTTGCTGGAAACGCCCATACCCGAAGGCGACCGTTTTGCGTCTGAGCCTCGGGTTCTTGCATTGGCTCCCACCCGCGAACTGGCCATGCAAATTGCCAAGGATGCTGAAGAGTTGTGCAAGCATACTGGCCACAATGTCGTAACCGTGGTCGGCGGCATGCACTACGATAAGCAACGTGAACAGCTACACAACGGAGTTGTTGATATTCTGGTCGCCACCCCAGGTCGGTTGATTGACTTTTTAGGCTCCCAGGATGTGTTCCTTGACCAGCTCGATATCCTCATTCTGGATGAGGCGGATCGAATGTTGGATATGGGCTTCATACCGGATGTGAAGCGCATTATCCGCAAATGCACCCCTAAGGATGAGCGTCAAACACTGCTGTTCAGCGCCACCTTCAATCAGGACGTTCTGAACCTGGCATCCATGTGGACCAACAATGCCGAGTTTGTAGAGATAGAGCCCGAGCAGAAAACCGCTGAGCGGGTTGAGCAGGCCGTTTATCTGGTAGGTGACGATGAAAAACTGCCGGTGTTGGTGAACTATCTAAAGCGTCCCGAAGTTGACAAGGCGTTGGTGTTTGCCAATCGCCGTGATCAGTGCCGGGATCTTGAAGAGGATTTGCGTAATCAGGGTGTTAAAGTGGCTCTTATGTCGGGCGAGATCGCCCAGGCCAAGCGCCTGAAAACGTTGGACCAATTCAAAGCTGGTAGCATTCAGGTGCTGGTGGCCACTGATGTTGCAGGGCGTGGCATCCATGTTGATGGCGTTACCCATGTATTCAATTACAACCTGCCAGACAGCGCCGAAGATTATGTGCATCGCATAGGACGAACCGGTCGGGCGGGCAAAACCGGCGTATCTGTCAGTTTTGCGGGCGAGGATGATTCATTCGGCCTTCCGGCCATTGAAGCATATATCGGCCAAAAACTTAAAACTACGGTGCCGGATGAAGCGCTAATGGCTGAAATGGATAATCCTCCCATTACCCGCAAGCGCGGTAGGCGTCCAGCCCAAGGCCAAGGTGGCCGGAGGCCAGTTGGTCGTAACTCCCGCCCACGCCGGAACTGATAAGGCTGACAGCTAATATGTTAATCGTCGCAGATGAGAACATCCCGCTGCTGGACGCTTTTTTTGGCGACTTTGGTGAGATCCGTCGTGTGTCTGGCCGCACCATGAATGCAGACGATGTTCGTGATGCTGATGTGCTGCTGGTTCGGTCGGTAACGCGGGTAGATCGCTCTCTGCTTGAAGGCAGCCGTGTACGCTTTGTTGGAACGTCAACAATTGGCACTGATCACATCGATTTGGGCTGGCTCGAGGAAAATGGTATCTATTTCTCCGCCGCGCCAGGCTGCAATGCCAATAGTGTTGTCGAGTACGTGCTGGCAGTATTGTCCTTGTATGCGGAGCGCTGCGTACTGGGTGACTGGTCGCGACTCAGTGTAGGTATCGTTGGGGTTGGGAGTGTAGGTAGCGGGCTGGCAGAAAAACTTACTCGTCTGGGTTTCAGAGTCAAACTTTGTGACCCGCCCAGGGCTGAACGTGAGTTAGACACAGCCGATACGTTTGTTGATCTGGATGAGGCGCTTGCGTGTGACGTGGTCTCATTCCATACGCCTCTGACTCGCGATTTTGCACATCCCACCTTTCACATGATCGGCGAGCGAGAGCTTGCGAAGCTGACGTCTGAACAGCTTTTGATTAACGCCGGGCGAGGCGAAGTAATCGACGGTACAGCACTTCAGGAGCGGTTGGGTCAAGCCAATGCGCCGCTGTTAGCGCTTGACGTGTGGGAGCAGGAGCCAAGCATTAGCCCCGAACTGGTAAACAGGGTTTGGCTGGCTACGCCGCACATCGCAGGCTATAGCCTTGAAGGGAAGATGAAGGGTACCGAGATTGTTTATCAGGCCATGAGCAAGTTCATGGGCCTGCCAACACGCAAGCAGGCTGGGCAGTTCCTTCCGGAGCCAGCGTTGAGTAAAGTATCGTTTACCAGTGCAGCTGATGAGCGAGCCGCTGTCCAAATTGCGTTGCGGGCCTGCTACGACCCAAGACAGGACGACGCTCGCTTGCGTTATGTCATGAGGATGCCCAAAGCTGAACAGGGTGTAGAGTTTGACCGCTTGCGCCGGGATTATCCGGTGCGACGAGAATGCTCCAGTTTGAAAGTGCAGCTCAAAGGCACGAGTAAATCCCTGCAAGACAGCTTTCGAGCTATCGGCTTCAAGCTGAAAATCTGACGCCAGTTAACGCGCTGGTGCTTTGTCGTCGGTAAAAAGAGTAGCCCTGACAGCGTGACCAATACGAGCAGAGTCCCGGCTTTTCAGGGCAGTGCGCACCAGATGGATGTGGCTGGATAGATCTTCCAGTAAAGACGGCGGCAAAGAGGGGGGTGTAGTGGTTTCTGGCCCTCTGAGCGCTTCAACCAGAGCGTCTGGTGCGGGTGAACTCAGGCGAGTAAACGCTTCTTGAGTGAGAACCGCCTGATCAAGAGCCTCCTGCCGGATTGTATCCACGTAACGTAAAAAACCTTCCTCAGCCAGCCATAGAAGTGCGCCGAAACATGCCATGTGGCGCTTGCTGTGCAAGCCGAATTCATCCGTTTCGTCCGGGCCGGCAATATCTTCTACAAACAGGTTAACTCGCCTTGGAAAGGCATTGTAAAGCTGAGCCAAGGCTATGGCTGCGTCTTTGTAGAACTCTTCAATGTGGATGTCAGCCATGAGTCAATCCTTTTCCCTGTGCTTTTATTGGCGGTAGCTGGTCAGGAAGTTGCCCAGCCTACCCATGGCATCTTCTAGTGTGTCTTTGCGGGGAAGGAAAACCACCCGCAGATGCTGTTTGTCATCCACATTGAATGCAGAGCCCTGAACTAGCAGGATTTTTTCTTGAAGCAATAGGTCCAGCACCAGTTTTTCATCATTTACGACTGGGAATTTTTTTGGATCCAGCTTGGGGAACAGGTACAGCGCACCCTGGGGCTTCACGCAACTTACGCCAGGGATGTCATTCAGCATTCGCCAGGCAGTTTCGCGCTGCTCGTACAGTCGGCCGCCCGGGGCTACCAGATCATTGATGGATTGGTAACCGCCCAGTGCCGTTTGTATGGCCAGTTGCGCAGGTACGTTGGCGCACAGGCGCATATTAGACAGCATGTCTATGCCTACAATCAGATCTTTAGCGAGATGCTTGGCGCCGCTGATTATCATCCAGCCTGAACGATAGCCTGCAGCACGGTAGTTCTTTGAAAGACCGTTATAGGTGAAAAAGAGCACATCGTCGGCGAGTGATGCCGTGGGTACATGCTGTGTGCCGTCATAGAGTATCTTGTCGTAAATCTCATCGGACAGGATAATCAGATTGTGCTTGCGGGCCAGCTCAATAACCTGCTCCAGTAATTCCTGGCTATAGACGGCGCCCGTAGGGTTGTTGGGGTTAATCAGCACAATCGCACGGGTGCGGCGCGTGATTTTTTTACGAATGTCATCGATGTCCGGGAACCAGTTTTGCTCCTCGTCACAGTGATAGTGCACGGGCTTGCCGCTTGAAAGGGTGACAGCAGCCGTCCAAAGCGGATAGTCGGGTGCAGGGATGAGCACTTCGTCACCGGTATTGAGCATCGCCTGCATAGACATCACGATCAGTTCGCTGACGCCATTGCCCAGATATATATCGTCAATATCGACCTTGTCGATGCCCCGCTGCTGGCAGTAGTGCATGACCGCCTTGCGAGCCGAAAACAGTCCCTTGGACTCTACATAGCCTTGGGCCTGTTGCATGTTGTAGATCACGTCTTGCTGGATCTCTTCGGGCACATCCAGCTCAAACGCGGCCGGGTTACCGATGTTGAGTTTGAGTACACGATGGCCTTCTTCTTCCAGACGCCGCGCCTCGCGCATGACTACGCCACGTATTTCGTAACACACGTTATCCAGCTTGGCGGATTTGTAGTAGTTCTGCATAAGACCCGGGCTTCCTTAGTCATTAAACGTAAAACAGGCGCCTGCCATTGAGGCAAACGACTATTCTAGCGGAGGCGAGGGCAACGGCAACAGGGTAATTGTGATCAATTATGGCAAGTTAGCGCTATATTTGGTTAATTCACGCGCTATAAAACAATTGCGTCGGCGTGTTAAAGTGTATATTCTCAAGTTAATTGTGCACAACTTAATTTTGCAGTGTACTGATTCATCCTGTTTTACATAGGTATTCATGGTTTACCAAGGAGCGCCCCGTGGCCACACACTCTATTTATGACTTCACTGCTCGAGACATTAAAGGTAATGACAAAAAGATGGCTGACTATCAGGGCCAAGTGCTGCTGATTGTGAATACGGCCAGCAAGTGCGGCTTTACGCCCCAGTTTGAGGGGCTACAGTCTTTGCACAAAGATCTCGGGGAGCAGGGGTTGGAAGTGCTTGGGTTTCCCTGCAATCAGTTTATGAACCAGGATCCTGCAGATGACGAGGCCATCAGCCAGTTTTGCAGCATGAATTATGGCGTGGATTTCCCCATGTTTTCGAAAGTGGATGTCAACGGCGAGAACGCTCACCCTCTGTTCCAATTTCTGAAGGGCGAGGCAAAGGGGCTTCTGGGGTCGGAGAAAGTAAAATGGAACTTCACCAAGTTTTTGATAGGCCGTGATGGAGAGGTTGTGCGTCGTTACCCGCCCACTACCAAGCCTGAAGACATCAAGGCAGACATTGAAAAACTTTTGTAGGGTGCAGTTTTGAACGATTTACTCGCACTGGACAACCAGATCTGTTTCAGCCTGTATGCGGCTAACCGGGCGATTACCGCCCGGTATCGCCCGCTGCTTGCTGAACTGGAACTGACATACCCGCAGTATCTGGTGATGCTTGTACTTTGGGAGCGAGCCCAGATCGGTCACGCAACCCGTGTGTCGGATCTTGGCGTGCGCCTGCGTCTGGATTCGGGCACCTTGACGCCGCTACTCAAGCGCCTCGCTCTACGGGGGCTTGTCCGCAGGGAGCGCAGTGCAGATGATGAGCGGGTTGTGACCATAACGCTGACCGGGCAGGGTGCCGATTTGAAAAAGCGAGCCGCCCAGGTACCACAGAAACTCCTGTGCGGCCTGGATCTTGCCCCAGACCGGCTGTTGGCATTGCGAAATGAGCTAAATGAGGTGCTTCAGGCTATTGAGGCTCAGAGTAAGCAGTCCAGCGTGTAATCGCAGCACTTAGTTGGTCGCGGTTGTAAGGCTTGGTGATGTAGTCGTTCATGCCACAGGCGAAGCAGTCGTCCCGATCGCCTTGCATCACGTTGGCAGTAACGGCTATCACTGGTAAGTCATGCCATTCAGGGTTCTCGCGGATTTTGCGAGTCGTTTCGTAACCATCCATTACCGGCATCTGGCAATCCATGAGCACCAGGTCGTAATGCTGTTGTTTCAGCGCTTCGATTGCCAGCAGGCCATTTTCCGCGGTGTCTGATTGATGCCCCATTTTTTTCAATAGCATGCTAGCGACCATCTGGTTTACTTCGTTGTCTTCGACCAAAAGTATCCGGAGTGGTCGTTGTGGCTTTATGACAGTTTTGGGCAGTTCGGTAGTTTCAGCAAGCTTTCCCGTGTTGTCTGTGGCCAGGCTGCTGTATACAGGTAGCGGCAGGGTGACGGTAAACCGAGTACCTACTTGCTCTTTGGAATTGACCTTTATTTCACCCTGCATACGCTCAATCAGCTGGCGGCAAAGCGTTAGTCCTAGCCCTGTACCACCATAAAGGCGCGTGGTTTGCGTGTCGGCTTGAGAGAAGGGGGAAAATATCCGGCGCAGGCCCTCTTTGCTCATACCAATGCCCGTGTCGACCACCTCAATGGTTAGAGTGCCTTCGGAATAGTGGGCGCTGATTCGCACGTTGCCGGAATTGGTAAACTTGATGGCATTGCTGAGCAGGTTGTTCAAAATTTGGCGGATACGAGTTGGGTCGCCTAAGAATTGGCTTGGGAAGCTTGGGTCTGTCTCTGCAATGAGTTCGACGCCTTTATTGCGGGCCTGTTGGGTGTGCAGAGTTGCGCACTCCTCAATCAGGCTGCTTATATCGAACGGAATGTTCTCGAGGTTGAGCTTGCCGGCCTCAACCTTGGAAATATCCAGTATGTCATTAAGTATACCGAGCAGGCTTTCCCCGGCCGACAAAGCAATTTGAAGGCGGTGTTGCTTGGTAGAATCCTGCTCGCTTTCCAGTGCGAGCCCTAGCATGCCGAGCACACCGTTAAGTGGGGTGCGTATTTCATGGCTCATGCTGGCCAGAAAATTAGCTCTGGCTTTGGCTCTGCGCATGGCATCTTCTTTCGCTTTTACCAGTGCCCGGTTGCCCCGTTGTAGTGCGTGGTTCTTGTCGGATATTTCCCGGGTTCGGCTTTCGACCTCTTGTTCCAGTTCGGTCGAATAGTTCTTCAACGCATTTTCCGCCTTGCGGAGCTGGGCCAGAGTGGAATCTATCCTTGTTAAGTGCTGGTTGACAATCTCCACCATTGTGCCTATTTCATCTTGCTGGTGGCCTGGAGGTACCGGTAGGCGGATCTTTTCTGGGGAGCTGGCTTTAACTTGGCCTAGCGCGTTGATAACGCTGAGCATCGGTCGTGTGAGTATCAAGTAGAAAATGCCAAGCAGCGAAGCAGAAAGAATAAGGCTTTTCAAAAGTCCACTGATCAGCGTGTAGCTTGCGCGCTCCAAAAACTGCAAACCGTAGTGGTAAGTGTCGATGGTAACCACAAGTTGCCCCAAGGGCAGATTGTTGAGCTGTGAAACACGCAGTTCTCGGCTGAAAACCCGGCTAGAGCCAAACAGTTCATCGCTGATCCAGCGATAGGGGGAAACTGGGCTGCTCGTGCTGGCGGCGGCCATGGTGCTGTTTTCGCTATCGACAATTCTGGCGTCAATGGTAGCGGGGTGGCGGAGAAGCCCATCGAGCAGCTCTTCTGCCAGGCGCACATCAATGTTGTAAGCGATCTGGGAGGCGGGGTTATGGCTGACTTCCATCAGCGCTTGGATGTCTTCGTCCATGGAGCGTTGGGCGGCGAAATAATCCAGGGTGATTTGTGCAACGTTAAGGATAAATCCCAACACCATGGCGATCAGCACAGTATCGCGGGTGAGTCGGTAAGAAAGCCGGTGTTTGAAGCCTTTGGTCACGGATGTCACAGTCCTTGTTCACGGGCAGGGGTGCTACCCGGCTCGTATATTCAGTCGTCGTAGTCGGCCTTTTTCTTCCACTCTTCATCGTGAAGAAAATTATCCCACTGTTTGTCCAGTTGTGATTCGGATTCTGCAGAACCGGTGTTCTCACCGCCTGCACCCAAAGCCTCCAGCTCCTTTATGCGGATTCGGAAACTTTTAACTGCTTTCATTGCCAGCGGATTGTCTTTGGATTTACCCATCTCTGTGCTGGCTAGGTGATAGGCGTGAATAGCCTTGCGTATCTCGTCTTTCCGGATGTGATCGCGGGCCTGGAAAACGTGTAAGTCAGCGTGGGTTTTATGCACCAAAAACAAAATATACTTAAGATTTTTTTTGGCGGTCGCCCCATCGATGCGCCCGCTTTTGTGCATGGCTTCAATCAGTTTGAACAAATTTTGAAGCAGCTCTTTAGTGTAGGTGGCTTTTTCTGCTGAATCGATTCTGACCGGTCGCGCCTCATCCCGGTTTTCCTGAATCTGAGTTTTCAGTTGCAAGGCGGACTCCCGCCACTGCGCAATAGGCAGGCTGGATTTAAGGCTGGTTAAATCGTTGCAAACATCCTCCATTCGCCGGAGTAGCAGTAGCTTCAAATCGCCTGTCAGGTACTGCCCTGGAAGTTCAGACAGCAAAAGGTTGCAGCGCTTGTAGCTATCCTCCAGTGCCGTGATTTTGCGAACACGTTCAATCTTGGCCTTTTCGCGCATTTGGCTGATGACAAGAACGACAATCGAAATCACAACAATGGCCGCCAAGGCCAGAACAATAGTAATGGTATTCATTTTTGTGTAATGACTCCGGCTTTTGGGCAAGTCATGCCTGCTAAAGAATTCTGGCTCGATACACCGGGATGTCCGGCAAGTATCAGAAAGATTAGCAGAAATACGGCGTTGAAGCTGAAATCAAATGTGAAAGTTCGTTTTATATATTTATTTAATGAATTAATTTCATGATGTATATTAGATTGGTGAATGTGGCGCGTGAGACGTGCCCGGTTAATGGTTTCTATTGTGTTCTGGAGCTGTGCATGGACATTTCTCGCATTGATCTCAATCTGCTTGTTTATCTTGATGTTTTACTGAGGGAGCGAAACGTCACCAAGGCTGCAAACCATCTTGGTATTACGCAGCCGGCCATGAGCAACAGCCTGCGCCGGTTGCGGGATCTGTTCAGTGACCCGTTGCTGGTAAGAACCAGTGAAGGGATGACTGCTACAGAACGTGCCCGTGAGCTGCAGCCGCTGGTGCGGAGTATTCTTTCAAACATTGAGCAAGCGGTTCAGGAAAAGACCCCCTTTGCAGCGCTGGACAGCCAGCGGGTGTTTCGCATTATGGCCAGTGACTATGCCGAATCGTGCCTGATGCCCAGGGTGCTGCGCCGGATCCGGCAGGAGGCCCCACATGTAACCCTGGATGTGCTGACCCCCAGCGATGTGAGTTTTCTGGATGTGGAGCAGGGGCGTCTTGATATGGCGATTAACCGCTTCGATAAAATCCCCCAGTCATTCCATCAAAAAACCCTCTGGATCGAGTATTTTGCTTGCTTGATGAACGCCCGCAATCCGATATTGAAAGAGCCTTTCACTCTGGATACCTACCTGGATGCAAGCCATATCTGGGTAAGCAAAACCGGTTTCGGTGTGGGCGTTGGGGTAAACCCAAAAGACGTCCAGAGGCTTGGCTGGGTTGATGAAGCTTTGTCCAGGATGGGGAGTAAACGCCAGATTTCCGTGTTTACCCGCCATTATCAGTCGGCCATGCTGTTGGCGGAGCAGCACGATCTTATTGCGACGCTGCCGTCCCGGGCTGCTTGGTTGCAAAAAGATAACCCTAACCTGGTGGTAAAGATCCCGCCCTTCGATATTCCGCCTTTTGAGTTGAAAATGGCATGGAGCCCACTTTTACAGCACAACTCTGATCATCAATGGCTTCGTAGGTTGATTTCAGATGTGGCGGAAGAGGTGGATGAGGAGTTTGCGCCCTTTGGGGCGCGTTTCGAGTCTGCGGATGTCCCTTAGGCAAAGCCGTTAGAGCGGTAGTTCGCGCAATTCAAGCGAGCTGCGCCCGGCATCCCACATGCGCTGAAATTTTTCCGACAGCAGTTTCACCCGACCACTGTCGGCGAACCCGGCAAATCCTGAAGGCCGGGTGAAGTCATGCCGGAACACCACGCCTTGCCGGTCTGCGAGCATGAAAGGCCTATCTTCATAGAGGTGGTCGGTATTGACCAGCCTCAATTCAATACGACTAGGCAGCCTTCGCATCAATTCAACCAATTGATGTCGGCGCTTTACAAGGGGCTGGTCATCGTGGATCAGCAGGCGAATTTCACTAAGCCTGTGGCGGCGCGCAAGTTCAGATACCAACTCCCGGAACCTGTGGCGATCGTAGAGGTCGTGATCCAGTATCCGGTCATACAGCCATAAGCGCTGGCCTGCCTGGCCGACCATAGAGTCCATGAGGTCAAGAAGACTGCTTTCGTTATCGAAAAGCCAGGCGTGTGTGTCCGCGCCCAGCAGCAAGGGGCGGGGACGCCCGGAGCCAGTTTGCGTGTCAAGCAGAGCCGGGGCCAGGCAGCGCATGTCCAGGTGAGGGATGCCGGCATCATCGTAAGGATCGGAGCAGACATGAAATCCGGCGCGCTGGTAGAACGCAATGGCGTGTTGCTGGGCGGAAAGTTTCAGCTCTTGGTACTGACCGGCGGATTCCGTGATCAGATGCTGCAGCAGCGCCTCTCCGATACCCTGGCCGCGGAATTCCGGCAGTATGGCCATGCGCCCAATGTGACCGGTTTCCCCCAGAGTTGAAAACAGCCGGGCCACGCCTACAGGTGTGTTATCGGGTAGAACCGCGAGAAAATGATCGGCAATTTCGTCAGTGTCGTCCCATTCCAGCTCTGGTGGAACCTTCTGCTCATCAACAAAGACTTTTTGGCGAATGCTGCGGATATGCCCTGGGGCAAGCTGCCAGCTGTATTTTCGAATCTTGATTGTCATGGCATCACTCGAAATACACAGAACCCTGGTTATAAAGCGTTGTAAGCAGGCCGGGCAGGGCAGGGTCTCCGGCAAACGGCGCCAGCGCGCTCATGTCGATTCGGGCACCCGCGCACAGCAAAGGCGCCAGTGGGCGCGCGTCACCTTTAAGCAAAAACTGCTCACCGTCTGCAAAAAGAGCGGTTTCGTCACCTTCTTCATGGTAAGCAAAACGCGAGCCTTCGTTCCAGCGTAATTGCTCGCCAGCCCGGAGAGCTTCGGAAAAATCCTCTTCAGAGGCTGGCTCATCTGCCGCCACAACCACGTCTATGCTCTTGGGTGCGGTTGCGTACTGGCCAAACCACAAAGCCAGCGAGCGTTTGTCTTCAAGCTTTTCTGCCAGTACGGCCTGAAGGCGGTCAATAACACCTGGTTCGATGGTGCCCGGATTGTCTTGGACCTTCAAATCCGGATCATTCAAGTGATTGGCGGCGTCTGACTGGTTGCAAAGGAAATCCGTAAACCCGGTAAGCAAGTCGTCGATAGTTGGCGCACGGAAGCCCACTGACAGGGTAATGCAATCGTCTTCGGCGATGCCGTGATGGCCAACGCCGGGCGGCAGGTACAGCATATCGCCAGGGGCAAGCGTGACCGTTTCTTCGCCTTCCCAGCTACTGAGTATGCGCAAAGGTGTGCCTTCTACCCTGGGCGAGGTTTGATCGCACCGACCACCAAACGTCCAGCGCCTGTGCCCCTGCGCCTGCAGCAGGAATACATCATATTGGTCGTAGTGAGGGCCTACGCTGCCGCCCTTGGGCGCATAGCTGGCCATAATGTCGTCAAGGCGCCAGTTGGGCACGAAGCGGAAGTGTTCAAGAAGATCCGCTACTTCTGGAACCCAGTGGTCAAGACCCTGAACGAGCAACGTCCAGTTTTGTTCGGGAAGCTGGCTAAAACGCTCTTCAGAGAAAGGGCCGTTGTGTAATTGCCAAGGCTTTCCGTCATCGTTTTCGATAACGATACGCGATTCCACACCTTCTTCGCAGGCAAGTCCCGCCAACTCGTCTGCATCGACAGGGCTCTGAAAGCCGGGAAATGCCTGGCGAATGACCAGCGGTTTTTTCTGCCAGTAGTCTTTCAGAAAGTCCGAAGGCGAACGTCCGCCAAGCATATCCATCGTTGTGCTTCCTTGATTCAAATGTTGCGGGCCTGGTCAACGGCGTTACCAATGTAATTGCCCGGAGTCAGGGCCATCAGCTCTGCTTTTGCGCTGTCTGGCATCTCAAGGCTTTCAACAAAGCTTCTGATCACTTCTGGTGTCATGGCTTTGCCGCGGGTCAGAGCTTTGAGCTTTTCGTAAGGCTTCTCGATGCTGTATCTGCGCATGACCGTTTGGATCGGCTCGGCAAGCACTTCCCAGGCCTTGTCGAGGTCTTCGTCGAGACGCGCCGGGTTGATTTCCAATTTGCTTAACCCTTTGAGCGTGGCTTCGTAGGCGATCAAGCTATGGGCAAAACCAACACCCAAGTTGCGCAGTACGGTGGAGTCGGTCAAATCGCGCTGCCAGCGTGAAATGGGCAGCTTGGCAGACAGGTGCCCTAGCAAGGCGTTGGCTATGCCCAGATTGCCTTCCGAGTTTTCAAAATCGATGGGGTTGACCTTATGGGGCATGGTAGAGGAGCCCACTTCGCCTTCAATGGTTTTCTGCTTGAAATAGCCTAAGGAAATATAACCCCAGATATCCCGGTCCAGGTCGATCAGAATGGTGTTGAAGCGGGCAACGGCATCGTAAAGCTCAGCGATGTAATCGTGGGGCTCGATCTGCGTGGTGTATGGGTTAAAGTCGAGGCCAAGGTTTTCAATAAATGCTTTGGCGTTGGCGGCCCAATCTATATTGGGATAGGCCGAGATGTGGGCGTTGTAGTTACCTACTGCACCGTTAATCTTGCCAAGTATCTCAATACTGTGAATTTGTTTGATTTGCCTCTGCAGGCGGTACACCACGTTAGCGAACTCTTTGCCAACAGTGGTTGGCGAGGCCGTTTGGCCGTGGGTGCGGGACAGCATTGGCTGTTCTGCGTGCGCCTGCGAAAGTGCCTCCAGTTTGTCGGCCACTCGGGTCATTGTTGGCAGCAGGCCGTTATCCAGGCCTTCGCGAAGCATTAACGCGTGGGAGAGGTTGTTGATGTCCTCAGAGGTGCACGCAAAGTGAACAAATTCGGTTACCGCGTGAAGTTCCGGAACTCCCGCGATTTTTTCTTTGATAAAGTATTCAACGGCTTTGACATCGTGGTTAGTGGTGCGCTCAATTTCCTTGATGCGCTGAGCATCTTGAAGACCGAATTCCGTGATCATTTTATCAAGAAACGAGTTCGCCTCTGAGCTAAAGGTTGGCACTTCAATAACGCCGGGATGTGCCGCCAATTGCTGCAGCCATCGGATTTCGACCGTCACACGGTTCCTGATCAGGCCATACTCACTGAAAATATCACGGAAAACGCTGACTTTATTGCCATAGCGTCCATCGACCGGGGAAATGGCGGTCAGGGCGTTGAGTTCCATCGAAAACCTCTCAAATGATCAAAGAATCGGTTCAGAAAAAGGGATGTTCCATAATACACCAGCGTAACCGGTGAATCAGTGGTGTTAGGTCAGTTATCGAATGGGCGGTTCGCCTGTTCCGCGAGCTCCCTGGCATGCTGAACCACCTTGCGGCGCGACAACACCAGTTGCCAGCGGCGCCCGCCCGTTTGTCTCCAGAGCACCGCCGAGCGTATGCCTGCGAGCAGAAGGGCGCGCACTTTGGCGGCATTCTCATCGCGCTGCAACAGTGAGGGGTTGCCACTTACCTGAATGCGTAGCCGGAACGTGCTAATGGTGTCCGCATAGACCGAGGCCAGGTTACTGACGAGGTTTGAGTGGACATAACCAAAGTGGCTGGCGGTATGCCTTGCCTGATCGATACGGCTGCCAATCACCTCTAGCATGTCCTTGTTCTGGTTAAGCTTGGATTCCAGCTGAATCAGGTTTAGAACGTAGCGCAGCACCTCGATATCCTGCTGTTTTTTTTGTTCGCTCATAACCGTAGAGAGTGTTATCAGGCCCTCACGAATGTCGGCAAGTTCGCCGCCATAAACGTCCAGCGTGCTGGCAGGGTCGCTGGCGAACAATGAGCGCAAGCAGGTTTCCAGGCTGGATTCGTTGCAGCTGCCATTGTTGGCGATTTGTTGCACAAGATTGGCTGCCTGGAAGACGCCCGCCAGCGCCAGTGTCTGGTCGTGGAGTGATTTACTCACAGGGGTGCCTCCGGTGCGCCAGCTCTGGCAAGGCGATCGGGAAGTGCTTCGTTGTCACGCCAGGTTTCAGTGATCACGCCGCCTCCCAGGCAAATGTCCTTGTCATAAAAAACCACAGATTGCCCAGGTGTTACGGCCCTTTGGGCGTCATCAAAAACCACTTTCACGCCGCCCTCGATAACAGACACTTCGCAATCCTGATCCGGCTGGCGGTAGCGGGTTTTAGCTTTACAGCGAAAAGATTGTGCCGGCGGTTCGCCCGCCACCCAGTCCACCGGGTCGGACAACAGGCCGCGAGAGAAAAGCAGTGGGTGATGCTTGCCCTGAACGGCTGTCAGCACGTTGCGCTTCAAATCTTTTTCGGCCACGTACCAGGGGTCGTCCCCAAAGTTGGTGAGCCCGCCAATCCCCAAGCCTTGGCGTTGGCCGATGGTGTGATACATCAATCCCTGGTGCCGGCCGATTGTTTGGCCTTCCGGGGTTTGTATATCGCCCGGCTGGGCCGGTAGATACTGTTTCAGGAAGTCGCTGAATTTGCGTTCACCAATAAAGCAGATGCCGGTGGAGTCTTTTTTGTCGTGGGTAACAAACCCCTGTTCCTCGGCAATCCGGCGTACTTCTGGCTTTTCCAGCTCACCTACGGGGAACAGAGTGCGGGCTATGCGATCACCCGACACGGCGTGCAAAAAGTAGCTTTGGTCTTTATTACCATCCAGGCCTTTCAATAAAAGGGCTTTGCCCGAACCATCCGCAAGCGGGCGTTGGCGGGTGTAATGCCCGGTGGCGATGTAATCAGCGCCCAATGTAATGGCATAGTCGAGAAAGGCGCGGAATTTGACCTCTTTGTTGCACAGAATGTCCGGGTTGGGCGTGCGCCCAGCCTGGTATTCAGAAAGGAAATGCTCAAAGACGCGATCCCAATACTCAGCGGCGAAGCTGGCGGTATGGAGCTTGATGCCGATGGCATCCGCAACATCCTGAGCATCAGCCAGATCGGTCATGGCGGTACAGTATTCGGTGCCGTCATCTTCATCCCAGTTCTTCATGAACAGGCCTTCGACCTGATATCCCTGATCCTTGAGTAGCCAGGCAGCAACTGAAGAGTCGACACCGCCGGACATGCCAACGATCACGCGTGTGTTTTCTAAAGTGGGGGCAGTAGGCGATGGATTTGTCATGACAGCTCTGAGCACCGGTGCAAAACGCGGGAGTCTACCATTTTGTGCCGGTTACGTCTGCGAGTCTGCAATTACATCCAGTGGATAACAGCGGCCACTTCGGTAATCCTCTATGCTTTTTACAACCAGCGGGCTGCGGAGTTTGTCGCCCAGCTGACGGATATCTTCCAGCGACAACCAGTGTGCTGCAATAATGCCGGTATCTAGCTTGTCGGTTATGCGATGGCGGGCCTTTCCTATGAAGCAAAAACGATAATAGGTTACGCCGTTCGCGGGTGCCTTATAGGTGTACAGCCCCAAAAAGTGCTCCGGCTCGACATCCCATCCGGTTTCTTCCAGTGCCTCGCGCCTTACGGCGTCTAGAATGGCCTCATCTTCTTCAACGTGTCCTGCAGGTTGGTTGAACACAATTCTTCCGCTGCTGCGCTCCTCAACCATCAGGAATCGGCCGTGTGCATCTTCAACCACCACAGCTACCGTGGCATGGGGTGTCCAGGTCATGATCCTTGGGTTCTCCGTGGCGCCTTGGCGGGCTGGGCTCGCGTCGGTCGCTTACCGGGTTGGGTGGTTTTAGGTAAATTGATGACGAATTTTCGGTATTTGCCCGGCTCAAGGCCGTCTAGCGTCCAGTCACCAATACGATAGCGGATCAATCGCAGTGTTGGAAACCCAACGGCAGCCGTCATCCGCCGCACTTGTCTGTTTCGACCTTCAGTGATAGTCAGTTCAATCCAGCTAGTGGGCACTGTATCGCGCCGGCGCACCGGTGGAACTCTGGGCCACAGTTTAGGCTCTTTCATCCGGCGGACTTTTGCTGGGCGGGTGCGGCCATCCTTGAGGGTTACGCCGGCACCAAGCGCCTCTATGGCGCCCGCAGACACGTCGCCTTCAACTTGAACCCAATAGGTTTTGGCCATTTTCAGGGCAGGCGATGCAATGCGATGCTGCAAAGGGCCGTCGCTGGTGAGCAAAAGAAGGCCTTCGGAATCGTAATCCAGTCGCCCGGCAGGGTAGGCGTCAGGAATAGGAATCCACTCAGCCAATGTTGAACGGGGTGTCTGTCCGGCGGTTGTGGATTCATCCGTAAACTGGCTGAGGACTTGAAAAGGCTTATTAAACAGGATGAGTTCAGCCATGGAGGCGGCTCCAGAGTAGGAGAAGTAAGGTCAGCGAAGGGTACGTAGAAAAAATAGCGTTTGAAAGCAAAAAATAGCCCCGCTCCCGTGCAAGGATGCGCCGGCGCAAGCCTGCCGGATGAATCCGGCAGGAGGGCTTAGCTTGTGGACGGCATGCCTGGGCGGTGTCTCAGGCGTTCGCAGCGCGGGGAGGATAGCCTCCGCGATCCTCTTCTGCGTTTTCGGTCGTGTCTTCCGAGGTTTCTGGCGCACCCGTTTGAGTTTCGGCCTGCCCGCCAGCCTGCTCCTCGGGCACGATGTTGACGGCATGCACGCCTTTATCGCTGGGTTTTTTATCAAAATTAACTGCCTGGCCCGCTTTCAACGTTTTGTAGCCGTCCATATGAATTGACGAAAAGTGGGCAAACAGATCGTCACTACAGCCATCTTCTATGATGAAGCCGTACCCCTTGGCATTGTTGAACCACTTTACCTTACCCCTTGGCATGATGAACTCCCCTGTTCTTTTGCTGTCACTTGTTATTGTTTACTTCACTGATCGGCTTTGAAGCTGCATTTTGCCGGTCTCGGTTACAAAGATTGCTCATGTATTTACATTATTTAACATGACAGGTTAACTTTCGGCGAAACCCGGAGTCGAGTCAATAGCTTCTATTACGGTAATGTGTGGTTGAACGCAGTCTGGAAGCGGTATCATGATCGTATTAGTAATTATCTCATCCCCGGGACGTAGTCGGACTTGAAAACCCGGGGCCAGACAACCACATTAATGAAAGGCGCCGATAAGCGGTAAAGAATGATGCGGACTATCGAAAATTCTCTACTAGTATTAAATCAGGGGGAGGATGAACAACCGGGGCGTCACGACGACCTCAGTGTTGCTCCCGAAAAGCCTGCCCTGAAACGCCCGTCGCAATTTCGGGTTATGTTGTTGAATGATGATTACACGCCCATGGATTTTGTTGTGGAAGTGTTAATGACATTTTTCGGAATGAATGAAGAAAAGGCGACACAGGTGATGCTGCTCGTCCATACCCAAGGTAAGGCGGTATGCGGGGTTTATACCCGGGACATCGCGGAAACAAAGGCGGCACAGGTGAACCAGTATTCCTCGGAATGCGACCATCCGCTCCTTTGCGAGATTGAATGTGCGGACTGATACATGTTGGGGTGGCCCATGCTGAGCAAAGATCTTGAAATTACGCTGAATACGGCCTTCAAAAGTGCCCGCGACAAGCGCCATGAATTCATGACCGTAGAGCATTTATTGCTGGCTCTGCTGGAAAATGAGTCTGCAGTGGGGGTTCTCAAGGCCTGTGGTGCAGATCTCAAGCAGCTTCATGATGAGCTGGTTGAATTTGTGGACTCTACAACTCCATTGATTCCTGGTAGCGATGACGAGCGCGAAACCCAACCAACACTTGGATTTCAGAGAGTGTTGCAGCGCGCTGTGTTTCATGTGCAATCCTCTGGAAAGAAAGAAGTAACCGGAGCCAATGTGCTGGTTGCTATTTTCAGTGAGCAGGAAAGCCAGGCTGTGTATGTGCTCAAGAAACAGAGCGTTGCACGCATTGATGTCGTCAACTTTGTGTCTCATGGGATTTCCCGTGTTCAAGGCGCAGAAGATCAGGACGGCAGCGATCAGACCTCGCACGAGGAGGCTGGCGAAGAGGGTGGGCAGTCCAAGCCGCTGGAAACTTACGCAACCAATTTGAATGAGCAGGCTCGCCAAGGACGCATTGACCCGCTAATCGGCCGCGAACATGAGGTTGAGCGGGTGGTACAGATCCTGGTGCGCCGGCGCAAGAATAACCCGTTGTTGGTGGGCGAGGCTGGTGTCGGCAAGACCGCCATTGCAGAGGGGCTGGCCAAACGCATTGTTGATGGCCAGGTGCCAGATATCATTTCCGACGGCGTGGTGTATTCACTGGATCTTGGCGCGCTGCTCGCCGGAACCAAGTACCGTGGTGATTTCGAAAAGCGTCTTAAGGGGCTGCTTTCAGACCTGAAAAAAGAAAAGCACGCGATTCTGTTCATTGATGAGATTCACACCATCATTGGTGCAGGGTCTGCCTCTGGTGGCGTGATGGATGCCTCGAATCTGCTAAAGCCCATGCTGGGCTCTGGTGAGATCCGTTGCATTGGCTCAACCACGTATCAGGAGTTCCGGGGTATCTTTGAGAAGGACAGTGCGTTGGCCCGACGCTTCCAGAAGATTGACGTGAATGAGCCGAGTGTCGAGGACACCTATCAGATACTCAAAGGCCTGAAGCCGAACTTTGAAAAGCACCACGATCTGAAATATACCGATCAGGCGCTGCGTGTTGCTGCGGAGTTGGCAGATCGATACATTACCGATCGCCATCTTCCGGACAAGGCCATCGACGTGATCGATGAAGCTGGTGCGCGGCAGCGCTTGATGCCGGAGGGCAAGCGCCTGGATACGGTTGGTGTGCCAGAAATCGAAGATGTGGTTGCCAAAATTGCCCGCATTCCACCCAAGAACGTGTCCACCAGCGACAAAGATCTGCTGCGTAATCTGGAGCGTGATCTCAAGATGGTGGTGTTTGGGCAGGATCCCGCAATTGAGTCTTTGTCTACGGCAATCAAGCTGGCTCGTGCCGGCCTGAAAGCGCCAGAAAAGCCAGAAGGTTCCTTCTTGTTTGCCGGGCCTACGGGTGTTGGTAAAACAGAGGTGACCAAGCAGTTGGCCAAGGCGCTGGGTGTTGAGCTTGTTCGGTTCGATATGTCGGAGTACATGGAGCGCCATACGGTCTCCCGCCTCATTGGCGCGCCCCCGGGTTATGTGGGTTACGACCAGGGTGGTCTGTTAACGGAATCTGTTAACAAGCACCCACATTGTGTTCTGTTGCTCGATGAGATCGAAAAGGCGCATCCGGAAGTCTTCAACTTGCTTCTGCAAGTGATGGACCACGGCACCTTGACCGATAACAACGGGCGTAAGGCTGACTTCCGCCATGTGATCCTGGTCATGACCACGAACGCGGGCGCTGAAAGCATGGCCCGCCGCTCGATTGGCTTCAGTGAGCAAGATCACAGCAGTGATGGTATGGAAATCATCAGTAAAACGTTCACGCCTGAGTTCCGAAACCGTCTGGACAGCATTATCCAGTTCGGTGATCTGAAGAAGGAAACCATCACCTTTGTGGTGGACAAGTTCCTGACCGAGTTGCAGGCGCAACTGGATGAGAAGCATGTAGTATTGCATGTGGACGACGAGGTTAAATCCTGGCTCGCGGACAAGGGCTATGATGTGACCATGGGTGCACGCCCAATGTCACGTCTGATTCAGGATAAAATTAAGCGTCCTCTCGCTGAGCAGATCCTGTTCGGCAGCTTGTCTGAAAAAGGTGGGGATGTGTTCATCCATCTCAAGGATGATGAGTTGGTGTTCGACTACGAAGATGAGCCTGCAGAAGCCGTTTAAAGCGGCTGGCAGGCTGGAAGTAGTCACCAACAAAAAAACCGCTGCAGTGATGCAGCGGTTTTTTTATGCTTCTTCGATGTCGCCGTTGCTTTAGCGGGCGCGGTACACAATCCGACCTTTGCTCAGATCGTAAGGCGTCAATTCAACCTTGACCTTGTCACCTGTCAGGATGCGGATATAGTTTTTGCGCATCTTGCCGGAGATGTGGGCAGTTACAACGTGGCCGTTGCTCAGCTCAACCCGGAACATGGTGTTTGGAAGGGTATCAAGAATAACGCCTTCCATTTCAATAGCATCTGTCTTCGCCATTCAGTAAAAACCTCTATTGGGAATGCTTTCCGTAATTTTAAATTGCGCAATTCTGCCTGATTTTTCGGCGTTTGGCAAAGTGTGTATGCAAACGTCCATTAAAAAGCGTCTGGTTGCTGTGTGTTGGGTTGAAAAAGGCACTAAGAAGCTTCCAGCACTCGCCACTGGCCGTCCTGCAGTGCTTCTATAGGCTTGAAGCGGGTTTTGTAATTCATTTTTTGGCACTGCTTTATCCAATAGCCTAAATAGAGGTATGGAAGGTTGCGCCGGCGGGCTTCCTGGATTTGCCAAAGAACAGCGAAGGTGCCCAGGCTTCTGTGTTCCAAGGCCGGGTCAAACACCGTGTATATGGCTGACAGCCCATCCTCCAAGGCATCCACAGCGGCCAGTGCCACCAGTTCTCCATTTTCATGAATTTCCAGAAACAACGAGTCTGTCGCGCCCTCTACGAGAAACGACGTGAACTGTTCCCGTGAAGGCGGGTACATGTCGCCATCTTTGTGTCTTAGCTCTACGTAGTTGGCGTAAAGCTGGTAATAGCGTTCACTGAAGGCTGCGGGAACCAGCGCGCATTCAAGGTCGCTGTTCTTCTTCATGACCCGGCGCTGACTGCGATCCGGGCAAAAGTTATTTACGTTCAGCCGCACTGGAATGCAGGCGTTACAGGCTTCGCAATGGGGCCGATAATAATGCGACCCGCTACGGCGAAAGCCTAGTGATGTGAGTTGGCTGTACAGCTTTTTGTCGATGTTGGCTCGCGGGTCGACAAACATGGTTGTCGCTTCGCGATCAGGGAGGTAGCTGCAGTCATGGGCAGGTGTTGCGAAAAACACCAGGGTTCTGAGACTACTCATTTATGCCTCCGGCCCGTGCCATTGCCAGTGGAGTGTCCAGTCTGGCTGATTCGGTTTTCGGTCTGCGTATGTATCGATTATAGATAAAAATTCGCGTCTGGCCAGGGTGTGTGCGCCCATGCTTAGAAGATGGTCGCTCTCTACCTGGCAGTCCATTATTCGGTAGCCCCAGTCTTGTAATTGACGGGCCAAGTGAACCATCAGCACTTTGGAGGCGTTGGTTTCCAGGGAAAACATGGATTCGCCGAAAAAACACTGCCCTATGGCGAGCCCATACATGCCGCCCGCCAGTTCGCCGCTTTGGTTCCACACTTCGATGGAGTGAGCAACGCCCTGGCGGTGCAATGCGGAGTAACTGGCGATCATGTCGTCGGTTATCCAGGTGCCTTCACTGCGGGTGGAGGCGCACAGGCGAATGATTCGGCCGAAGGCTTGGTCGGTGGTTACGTTGAAGCGGCGCTGGTTGAGTGTTTTGCGCAGGCTTCGGGATATGTGGATGTCTTCGGGAAAGAGCACGCATCTAGGGTCTGGCGACCACCAGAGTATGGGTTGGTCGTCGCTGTACCAGGGGAATATTCCGCTGCGATACGCGAGGATCAGGCGTTCTGTGGAGAGGTCGCCGCCCAGCGCGAGAAGGCCATCGGGGTCGTCGAGGGCTTCTTCGGCTGGGGGGAACCAAAGTTCGTCAGGGTCTAGCCAGGGTAGTGAGGTCATCCTGCCTGCTTTGTGTCTGTATTAATCCTGTTGATCCAGAAACTTCTCGGCATCCAATGCAGCCATGCAACCAAAGCCCGCTGATGTCACGGCCTGGCGGTAAACGTGGTCGGCTACGTCGCCGGCGGCGAATACGCCTGGGATACTGGCTTGCGTAGCCATGCCTTCCAAGCCGGACTGGATCTTGATGTAGCCGTTTTCCATATTCAGTTGGCCGTCGAAGAGGTCGGTATTGGGCTTGTGACCGATAGCGATGAAGACGCCTGCCAGGTCAAAATCCTGTGTGGATTCGTCTTTCATGCTTTTGATGCGCATGCCGGTTACGCCGGTGCCATCGCCCAAGACTTCGTCGAGGGTATGATCCCAGACGATTTTAACGTTGCCGTTTTTGGCTTTTTCGAAGAGTTTGTCCTGCAGGATCTTCTCTGCACGCAAGCTGTCACGACGGTGAACCAGAGTGACTTCTGCGGCTATGTTGGAGAGATACAGGGCCTCTTCAACGGCGGTGTTTCCGCCACCGATCACGGCAACTTTCTGTTTTTTGTAGAAGAAGCCGTCGCAGGTTGCGCAGGCCGATACGCCTTGGCCTTTAAAGCGTTCTTCGGATTCCAGGCCCAGATACATGGCAGACGCGCCAGTAGCAATGATCAGTGCGTCGCAGGTGTATTCACCGCCGTCGCCTTTGAGGCGGAAAGGGCGGCTCTGCAGGTCGGCTTCGTTGATCGTGTCGTAAACGATGCTGGTCTCAAACCGCTCGGCGTGCTTGAGCATGCGTTGCATGAGCTCAGGGCCCTGAACGCCGTCGTTGTCGCCGGGCCAGTTGTCCACGTCGGTGGTGGTGGTGAGCTGCCCACCGACCTCAATGCCGGTGATCAGTGTTGGGTTCAGGTTTGCCCTGGCTGCGTAGACAGCCGCGGTATATCCTGCGGGGCCGGAGCCAAGGATGATCAGCCGGGAATGTTTGCTTTCGCTCATGAGTGTCTCTCACTAAAACGGTACGTGTCAGGCTCTTTCAGAGCCAGCAATGCGAGGAAGATGGAAAGGCTACCACGAATGCAGCGGGCTGCCAGTTGTTTTGCCCAATTCCACTGATTAAGCTTTTCTATCTGGTTCGTCTATTCCAACACTGAAACGGTGGTTAACAGCTGCCGCACGCGCTCTGCACTTTTCCCGGATTCGCCCTGTTCAAGCCGGTGTTCAGCAATGGCTGGAAAGGCTGCCTGGACATCGTCGGGTAGGGCGTGTCGGCGACCCTGCATCAGGGCCCAGGCTTTTGTGGCTCTGAGCAAGCCAATGCCAGCCCTGGGGGATAATCCGTAAAGCAATCCGGGCATGCGGCGGCTTTGTTCCAGCAAGCGCTGAATGTAATCCAGTAGTGCAGGGCTGGCGCTTACGCGAGTTACTTCATCTTGCAGTGTTTCCAGATCGGCTTCGGAAAGCAGAGTGCCCAGTCGATCTGTCATGGCTCGGCGGTCTTCGCCTTCCAGAAGTTCACGCTCAGCTCTGGGGTCTGGGTAGCCAAGCCGTATACGCATTAGAAACCGATCGAGCTGGGATTCTGGTAGCGGGTAGGTGCCACCCTGTTCGGTTGGGTTCTGTGTGGCGATCACGAAGAAGGGATGCGGTAACGGACGCGTTTCGCCTTCAATAGACACTTGGCGCTCTTCCATAGCTTCAAGCAAGGCACTCTGGGTTCTTGGTGACGCTCGGTTTATCTCATCTGCCAGCACAACCTGAGCAAATATTGGCCCGGGGTGGAACACCAGACTACCTGCCTGTTTATCGTACATGGAGTAACCCAATACGTCGGCAGGCAGCAGATCGTTGGTGAACTGAATGCGTTGGTAGCTAAGACCCATGGATTTGGCCAAGGCGTGGGACAAGGTGGTTTTGCCCATGCCGGGGATATCTTCAATCAGCAGGTGGCCTTTGGCGAGCAGACCGCAAAGGGCCAGGCGAACCTGATGCTCCTTGCCAAGGAGGATTTGGTTGAGCTCGGTAACAACGGTGTCCACCAGTTTTTTCATGCTGGGTTTAGTCCCTCACTCTTTTTAGAATATCGCCATAGGCGTCGATGCGTCGGTCTCTGAAATACGGCCAGATGCGACGAATCGATTCACTGCGACGGCGATCAATGGTCACGCTCAGGATGCACTCGGTGGTGTCGTCTGCCCGAGCCAGAAATTCACCTTGGGGGCCGCAGATAAAACTGTTACCCCAGAAATGAATGCCGCTTGACTGCCCAGAGGGATCCGGCTCGGTGCCCACCCGGTTGGGCGCCACTACCGGCAGGTTGTTGGCCACGGCGTGGCCACGCTGAACCGTTACCCAGGCTTCCAGCTGGCGGGCTTGTTCGGTTGGGTCATCGGTGGTGTCCCAGCCGATGGCAGTGGGGTATATCAATATTTCAGCGCCGGCCAGTGCCATCAGGCGCGCGGCTTCCGGATACCATTGATCCCAGCATACGAGGACTCCCAGCTTACCAACCGAGGTTTCGATGGGTGAGAAACCATTTCGGCCATCGTTAAACTGCGCATCACCGGGCGTGAAATAGAACTTTTCATAAAAGCCTGGGTCGTCCGGAATGTGCATTTTTCGGTATAGGCCCGCAATGGAGCCGTCGCTTTCGAAGACCACAGCGGTATTGTGATAAACACCGTTCATGCGTCGCTCAAAAATGGAACCAACAATAACAACGCCCAGTTCTCGGGCCAAATCGGAAAGTCGTTCACTGGTAGGACCGGGGATGGGCTCGGCCAAATCAAAGACGCTGGTGTCCTCGGTCTGGCAGAAGTACAGGGTAGAGTGGAGCTCCTGAAGGATAATCAGCTGCGCTCCGCCGGCGTTGGCTTCACGAACCAGCATTTCAGTGGTTGCCAGGCTGGCAGCCTTATCTTCACTGCAGGCTTGTTGGATGGCTGCGACTGTAAGCGGGTCTGGATTTTGGCTCATATGGTAACGACTCCCTCCGGAATCTGCATGGTCACGCAGTGCAGGCTGCCATGTTGCTTCACCAGCGGCCGGCAGTTGATAGGGATGATTTCCCGATCGGGAAAAATCTCACTGATCATATCAATGGCCTTTTCATCCTGACGCACACCATAAACGGGCATTAGCACAGCACTATTGATGATCAAAAAGTTGGCGTAGGTGGCGGGGAGTCGCTCGCCCTCATCGCCAAATACTGGGTGAGGCCAAGGCAGTGGGGTCAGCTTATAGGGTGAGCCATCACGCTGACGGAACTCCTTAAGGTCTTCTTCCATGGCGGCCAGGGCACTGTAGTGCTCATCTGCCACATCTGGACAGGATACGTAGCAAATATGATCCGGGGCACAAAACCGAGCCAGCGTATCAATGTGGCTGTCGGTGTCATCACCCGCTAAATATCCGTGGTTAAGCCAGAGGATACGGTCTGTGCCGAGCATTTCAGACAGCAGCTGCTCGATAGCACCGCGATCCATAGACGCATTGCGTGTGGGGGTTAGCAGGCACTCGCTGGTCGCAAGCAACGTACCTTCGCCGTCGGATTCAATGGAGCCGCCTTCCAGTACAAAATCCACTGCCTGCATGGGCGTGGTTCCAAACACTCCGAAATTGGCAAGATGACGGTTGAGGGCATCGTCTTTTTCCCATGGGAATTTGCCGCCCCAGGCATTAAAACGAAAATCCAGTAGCGTGGGCTCTTCACCGGTAAATACGGTAATCGGGCCGTGGTCGCGGGTCCAGGTATCATTTGCCGGTGCGGGTACCGCGTGCACTCGCCCTGGCAAGCCCTTCTGGTCGGCCCAGGCATTAAGCTGGCGCTCAAGATCCTGCAAGCGAATCACATGTTCACAGCTTACAACCAGATGTTCAAAACGGAGAACCGAGCGGGCAATTTCAAGAAATACCGGCTCTACCTCGTCAATTATCCCTGCCCAGTCGGTACCTGGGTGTGGCCAGGTAAGCACAACGGCGCTTTGGGGTGCCCACTCAGCTGGCAACATGCGTCGGAATGTCACTTTACAATCACCTTAAAAGTGCAAAAGCCGCCATTCTAACCAAAGGGCGGCGTGTCGTCAGGGTGTGCCCGGAACGGCCGGGCAGAGAATGCTTGGTTTGATGGTCTCAACGCTGGTGTGTAAGTACCGAGTGGATAACCCGATCCTTTTCGAAATAGACCACAAACTTGCCATAGTGCCATTGGCTGATGGGAGGCTGCCCAACCGCAGAATCGATTGAATTCGGCTGACCCCATGCGGCCCGTACGGACGCTTGTGTCATTCCCGTCCGGGGCATGTTTTGTTGGCTTCTGTCTGCCTGGCTCCCTACCGGTACACGAAGATCCTCGGCAAACACACCCGAACCGGGAGCCAGGGTGAGAAATACTGCCGCTGCCAGTGTGCCAGTCAGGGCTCGCTTCATTGTCATTGATGGATCTCCATTAATGCGGGGCTTCGGTATCTACTCCGAAGACATGGATAAAACGTAATATCCGAGAATTACAGGCAAAAGTCACATGTTTTCGCCAGTCTACTCGTTTTGCCGTTGGCGAATCTGCCACCGCATCACATGTCGGGCGATTTGCTGGCGGTCGCTATCGTGTATCCGAATAAAACCGGTATGAACCCTTGCACCGCCTATTGCGTCAGCCTGCACGTCTAGCACCTGTGCAACGGCCCGGGGCTGGAAAAGTTCTGGTGGCAGGGTCATACGAATAGCAAGCCGGTCGCCAGTCTGCCATGCTTGCAGGCTTGTGGAAAAGGCCAAGCCGCCTTCACTAAGGGTAACGTCTTGCCAGTCGCCCGGTTGCAAGGGATTTTGCTGAAAGGCCATAATGCGCGCAAGCGAGTCTAGCTTGCCGTTTAAGGACTTTATCAAGCCCGTAAGCAGGCGGTCCTGATCCGCAAGGCTGGCGAGTTGAGATTTGATGTCTTGATCGAGTCGCCTGAATTCAGCTTTCAGGGTCTCTAAGTGATCATCATTAAAGGGATTTTCGTCGAGCCCGCCAAACGGCGGAAGCTTACGGATATCCAGGCCAATCCGGTCTTCAATGCGGAAAAACTCCCGACGTTCAGACAGGTAGTCTGCGGGTTCGGGCGGCGTGTCTTGGGTGTGCATTCAGGGCTCCGCTAATTAAAGATGTTAGCCAGTAGTTAAAGTTTAGCAGTTTCCCGTTGCGCTGAAAGCGCGGGCGGGAATTCCAGACCACGACCGACCTGAAGGTAGCGACAGGCCCCCTCCATGTTCAGACCCTTATCGTTTTACATCGGCCTGCGTTATACCGCAGCCAAAAGGCGTAACCATTTTATTTCGTTTATTTCTCTCACGTCCATGATCGGGCTGATGCTTGGTGTTGCCGTGCTGATTATCGTGTTGTCGGTAATGAACGGCTTTGACCGTGAGCTCAAACAGAGAATCCTGGGCATGGTACCCCACGCTATTATCCAGGGCAGCGGACCACTGGATGACTGGGAGTCCGTTGATGCTCAAGTGCAGAAACACCCCAGGGTGTTGGCCGCCGCTCCGTTTATTCAGGGGCAGGGCATGGTCACCGGTGGCGGTGAGGTGCGGGGCGTTATGCTCAATGGAATCCTGCCTGAGGAGGAGCGTTCGGTTTCAATCATCGAAGATCACATGATTGAAGGCAAGCTGGACGACTTGGTGTCGGGGGAGTTTGGCATCATCGTGGGCCGTACCATGGCCGCCAGCTTGCGTTTACAGTTGGGGGATAAGGTAACCGTGGTGCTGCCGGAGGCCTCTGTGACACCCGCCGGTGTGTTGCCTCGCCTGAAACGCTTTACAGTAAAAGGCATTTTCAGCGTAGGCGCAGAGCTGGATGGTAATTACACGCTCATTCACATGGATGATGCGTCCAAGCTCATGCGTACGGGTGGGAAAGCCGAGGGCGTGCGACTGCTGGTCGATGACTTGTTTGCGGCCCCCAAAGTCGCAGAGGAAGCTGCCAAGGGCTTGCCAGGCCGCTACTATATTTCGGACTGGACCCGTACTCACGGCAATCTGTTTCAGGCAATCCGAATGGAAAAAACCATGATTGGCCTGCTGCTGATGTTTATTGTGGCGGTCGCCGCCTTCAATATTGTGTCTACGTTGGTGATGGTGGTGACGGATAAAACAGCGGATATCGCGATTCTGCGTACCATGGGCGCAACGCCTGCACGCATTATGAGAATTTTCATCGTTCAGGGTGCGGTTATCGGCGTTTTCGGAACGCTTATTGGTACCACCCTTGGTGTTCTGGGTGCGCTCAATATCAGTGCGTTTATTTCATGGCTAGAGGGCGCGCTTGGGCAGAAGTTTCTGAGTGCAGATGTGTATTTCATCAGCTACTTACCCTCCCAGTTGCAATGGCAAGATGTAGCCATAATAAGTGGCGCAGGCCTTGCCATGAGTTTGCTGGCGACTATTTACCCGGCGTGGAGAGCGTCACGAGTGGATCCTGCGGAGGCTCTTCGTTATGAATAAGGAAAGTGGTGTCATGAAGGATGTTCCTCTGGTAATCGACTGTCGACAGGTTACCCGAACCTACACCCAAGGACCGGAAACACTGACTATCTTCTCTGATATTTCGCTGGAAGTTACGGCGGGTGAAACTGTCGCTATTGTGGGCAGCAGTGGCGCGGGTAAAACAACATTGCTGAACCTTCTTGGAGGGCTGGACAAGCCTTCAACCGGGCAGATTTCAATATGTGGGAAGGATATCCATCGTTTATCTGAGGCGGGGCGTGCGCGTTTCCGCAATCGTCATCTGGGCTTTGTGTACCAGTTTCACCACCTGTTGCCAGAATTTACCGCACTTGAGAATGTCATGATGCCTTGTGCTCTCGGTGGTATGGCAGTGAATGATGCGCGCTCGCGAGCGCAATCAATATTGCAGCGGGTGGGGCTTGCAGAGCGCCTGGCACACAAGCCCGGCGAGTTATCCGGTGGCGAGCGTCAGCGTGTTGCCATCGCCCGCGCATTGGTTAACGAACCGGACTGCGTGTTGATGGACGAACCCACAGGAAACCTGGATGAACATACGGGTGAGGGCGTTCGGGCGCTTATTGAGTCTTTGCGGGATCAGTTGGGGATCGCGTTTGTCATGGTTACCCATGATATGAAGATGGCGCGCAGCCTGGGACGGGTTTTGAGGCTAGAGCAGGGCCGTCTGGTTCAGGAGGCCTGATCGCGGGAGCGCCGCAGGTCCTTGCGGGCCTTGCGGCGCAGTTGCCAGTCCGTGCGGATTTTCCGGCGCCAGATGAATTGGATTGCCAGGTAAGCTATGCACGCGGAAACTGTGGCGACAATTAGCGAGCCCAGATACAACGGAATGCCGATATCCAGCAAGCGCTCACTGAGCCAGGACCACGAGAGCTGCAGGTCGAAGCTCAGTACTGGTCGGTTAAGTGCCCAGGCGCCGACCTTGTAATTGAAATAAAAAATGGGAGGCATGGTAATTGGGTTGCTGATCCAGACCAGTACTGCAGACAATGGCAGATTGGCGTTAAACCAGATGGCAAAAAAGCCTGCAGCCAGCATCTGGAACGGCATGGGTATGAAACAAAAAAATACGCCGATCAGAAATGCCCGAGCGACACTGTGACGATTGATGTGCCATAGGTTGGGTTCATTCAGGATATCGCCAAGAAATCCAAGCGATTGCATCGCTTGCACCTTCTCAGGTGATGGCAGATAGCGTTTCATGAACTTCTTTGGCATTAGGAAGCTCTACCTTCAAGTAGACTAAAACTCCGGCGCAAAGGATGTCGCCGAGGGATGAAATCATCGGGAGGACAAGGATTGTCCGGAAACTCTTTCAATGGCCCCGACCGACATGGTTGGCGGGCCCCTGCAGCATTTTCTGCAGTTCTCCGCGCAGTGCTTGGCATCTTCGCTTTTGCCTGCGGCGTCATCTTACTTTATAGGCTGGCGGTGTTACCACCTCCAGTGTGGCTGCTCGGGGCCACGCTTCCTGTTTTATTGTGGCTTTTCCCAGTATGCCGAAGGCTGCCCAAGTCCTTTTGGTTTATTACAATCGGCTTTGCAGCGGGCATGGCGTGGGCGGGTCTTTGGGCCCATGAGCGCCTTGATCAGAAGCTTCCCGCCGATCTTGAGGGCCAAAACGTTCAGGTTTCCGGATACGTCTGTAACCTTCCAGTGGCTGGTAGTTTTGCCAGTATCCGATTCAGCTTTTGTGTAACCCGCTGGTACGGGAATTCCCTAACCTCTATAGCTGATAATACTCTCCCGGAAAAATTACGACTAGCCTGGTATGGCCAGCCTGAGGGAGCCCTCCCGGGTCACCGGTTGCGCCTCGAAGTGGTGCTCAAAAGGCCCCATGGCACCCTGAATCCTGAAGGCTTTCGCTATGAGGACTGGCTATTCCGCAAAGGTTATCGTGCAACGGGTAGCGTTCGCAGTGCGATTGCAGATACATCCGTGTTCTGTGCTCTGGTGTGCCAGTACCACCGTATGCACGCCCGACTTGCGAGGTGGGTTGATAAGCAGTTCGCCAGTGCCCGCCATTACCCCTTGATTGCTTCTTTGCTGATTGGCAACCGCGGACATCTGTCTACGGAGCATTGGAGTGTGTTTAAGGCAACAGGAACCATTCACCTGGTGGCTATCTCGGGTCTTCATTTGGGCTTGGTCGCTCTGGGGGCCGGGTTTATTGCGCGCCGGCTTCTGCTGGCAGTATCTTCCTATCGCATGAGTGAACGCTCTGTGCGTTTGGCGGTTTTTCTTGTGGTGCTGCTGTGTTGCCTGCTCTACGCACTCGCAGCGGGGTTTACGGTGCCGACCCGAAGAGCGTTGATTATGGTTGCCGTTGGCAGCTGGTTTGTGTTGAAGGCTTGGCAAGTGCCTGTTTGGCATTCTCTTGTGATTGCTCTTGGGCTGGTTCTCTTGTTTGATCCCTTTGCGCCACTGGATCAGGGCTTTTGGCTGTCGTTTGGTGCGGTTTCCGTGCTGATTTTTGTGTTTGCCGGTCGTTTGCGAGGCACGGGTTGGTTGGCCGGCCTGGTTCTCGCCCAGGGATCTGTGTTTGCGGGGCTTTGGCCAATTCTAGAGCTGGTTGGGCAAGGTCAGCCAGTTGCGGGCCTGCTGGCCAATCTTTTTGCTATCCCCTGGGTTTCGTTGGTTGTGATGCCGGCTCTTATTGTTGGTGGGCTTCTGGTTGCTTTGTTTCCGGTATTGTCAGGCGCGATTGTCCCGTTGCTTGATGCGGTGCTTGGGTGTTTGTGGAGCTTTCTTGTGTGGGTAGCCGAGATAAACTGGCCTGGCCTTGATGGAAGCGCAGCAGAGATTGTCGGGTTTGCCGTGTTAATACTGCTGATTGCGACGGTACCCATCCGGGCATTTCGCATTGCCGGAGCTGCACTAGTGCTGGTTTGGGCTGTGGCCGCGAGCTTTCCTGGCGCGGCAGAAAATCCTAGAACTGTTCAGCCAGAAGTCCGGGTGTGGGATGTTGGCCAAGGACTCTCGGTTTTATTGCGGGCCGGCAAGGAGGTAGTGCTCTACGACTCCGGGCCAGAAGTGAAAGGTGTTTTTTCCTCTGCCGAATCGGTTCTGCTGCCTAATCTCCGGGCATTAGGCGTCAAACGTATCGACACACTGGTTATAAGTCATGCCGACAGTGACCACTCCGGCGGGATTGATCTGCTTCTTGCTGAATTTGATGTAGGTCGAATTGTTACAGGCGAGCCGGCTGTTATCCGTGCCAGGCTGGCGCCGGGTAGCCAGGTGAATATTCTTGGCTGCGCAGGCGAGGAAACGCTGGGCGGTGAGCTGTTGCTGTCTTACTGGAAGGCGGCAGGGGATTTTGAAGGCAATGATGCATCCTGTGTTCTTACGGCCTGGCAGGAAGGTAGCGGGGTAGAGTGGATATTGCCTGGTGACATCAGTACCCCCGTTGAAGCCCGTTACTTAGAGCAAGCCGGGAGCCGGTTGCCGGATAACAAGCCTCGTAAACGCGTTATCGTGGCCCCGCACCATGGCAGTAAAACCTCATCCTCTGAAGCCTGGGTTAGCGGGCTTAGCCCGGATTTGGTGATCTACACCGCCGGATATCGGCACAGGTATGGTCATCCTCACAAAGACGTAACTGGGCGTTACCAGCGCGCTGGTGCTGAAGCACGTAATACCGCCTGTTCGGGTGCCTTGATTATGGCGTTGACTGCTGACTCCCTGGAAATCCAGAAAGCACGTGATAGCGCGCCCTTCTGGATTAGCGGCCCGGGGCTGGCCAGAGATCAGTGTAAAATACCGTGACAATGCGGGTGTGGCCTCGACCTGCAGCTATGCTAAAGTAGCGCGGCTTGTTAACAATCAGGGAGATCAAGCGTGTTTGAGCTGTTGAAAGCTGGTGGCATTCTGATGGTGCCAATTGTTGCCTGTTCCATTCTGGCGCTTGCGATTATTCTGGAACGTTTTTGGACTCTTCGGGCGTCACGTGTTGCGCCGCCTCAGACGATTAATGAGCTTTGGCGCTGGATCAAGAAAAAAGAACTTAACGCCCGCAAGCTCAAGGCATTACAGAGCTCGTCGCCGTTGGGTCGGGTACTTGCAGGCGGTCTCATGAATGCCAAACATGGCCGTGAGATTATGAAGGAGAGCATTGAGCACGAAGCCAGCCAGGCCATTCACGAACTTGAGCGCTTCCTGAACCCGTTAGGTACTGTTGCGACCATAACACCGCTGCTTGGTCTTCTGGGCACAGTGATTGGCATGATCAAAGTGTTCGCTGAAATCCAACTTGCGGGTGTAGGTGATGCAGGCAACCTTGCCGGGGGCATCTCCGAGGCTTTGATTACCACCGCCTCGGGCCTGAGTGTTGCTATTCCGGCGCTGATTTGTCATCGGTATTTTATTCGTCGGGTCGACGAGCTGGTTGTGGGCATGGAACAGGAAGCCATCAAGCTGGTTGAAGTGGTACACGGTGACCGCGAAATCGACGTGGAAGGGGCCTGAACGCTGTGAAGTTCACACGCCAGAGAAGTCAGGAAGTCGGGGTAGACCTGACGCCGCTGATCGATGTGGTTTTCCTGTTGTTGATTTTCTTTATGGTCTCGACAACGTTCACCCGGGAAAGTCATTTGCAAGTGGAGCTGCCAGAAGCCAGTGGCGAGCCAGCGTCTGCCTCTGAAGTGAGGCAGGTAGATGTTGTGATCAACGCTGAGGGCCAGTACATATTGAACGGCAAAGCTCTCGTGAATAACCGCCGTGAGACGCTGGAGCGTGGTGTAAGCGAGCTTGCCGAGGGTGACAAGACCCTACCGTTCGTTATCACTGCAGACGCTCGCACACCCCATGAATACGTGGTTCGGGCTATGGATGTTGCAGGACGTCTGGGCTTTTCCGGGCTGAGCATTACTACAGAACGTGAGGCCGAAAACCAGTGAGTCAAGCAGTTCCGCCGTCAGACCCCAAGCCCGTCCAGCCAGGCGATAGCTGGCAGACTTACAAGCGCCTGTTGGCCTATGTAAAGCCTTTCTGGTTGGCATTTTCACTTGCGGTTGTAGGCAACGTTATTTATGCAGCTGCGTCCACAGGTATGGCCGCAGCCATGGAGTATGTAATAGCGGCGATTGAAAACCCCACCGAACAAAACCGGATCCTGCTGACTGCCTTGATTGTGGGCATGTTTACGTTCCGTGGTGTTGGAACATTTCTGAGCCAGTATTTCATCAGCTATGTTGGTCGACAGGTCATTAACTCACTCCGTACCGACGTGTTCAACCGGTTAATGACACTCCCATCCCGTTACTTTGACGACAATGCCGCCGGAAGACTGGTTTCCAAGCTGACCTTTAACGTAGAGCAGGTCGCGGAAGCCACCACGAATGCCGTAACCATTACCCTTAGGGAAGGCCTGACAATTGTCGGCCTGCTTGGTTTTATGTTGTACACCAACTGGAAGCTGACCCTGATCTTTCTGGCTGTTGGGCCGTTGATTGGAGCGGTTGTCAGTTACGCCAGTAAGCGTTTTCGCAAGATCAGCCAACGTATTCAGGGCTCTATGGGCGATATTACCCACGTGGCTTCTGAGTCTATTGTGGGTTACCGGGTTGTACGGACATTTGGCGGTGAAGAATACGAAAAAGAACGTTTTCAAAAAGTTAACGATAGAAACTTAAAGCAAAGTCTCAAGATGGCTTCTACTCAGGCGATCAGTGTTCCTGTGATTCAGACTCTGGTGGCGGTGGCTATTGCAGCGCTCGTATGGACCATGCTGTCCCCGGACATACGGGGCGAAATGAGCACTGGTCAGCTGGTCGCGTTTATCACCGCGGCCACCACGATGGCCAAACCGATTCGTCAGGTGACCTCGGTGCACGCAAAAATCCAGAAGGGCGTGGCCGCTGCTTATGATGTATTTGAAACTATCGACGAAGCCCCCGAGCAAGATCCCGGAACTTTTGCACCTGATCGGGTGCAAGGCAACATCGAGTTTGATGATGTATCGTTTCGCTATCGCGACCAGCTCGACAATGTATTGGAGGGCATCACCGTTGATATTCCCGCAGGCCAGAGCGTGGCCCTGGTAGGGCGTTCAGGCAGTGGTAAGTCAACCATGGTGAGCTTGCTACCTCGATTTTACGAGTACACGGGTGGCGATATCCGGATTGATGGGCACTCACTCAAGGATTTTTCTCTAAAAGCGTTGCGAGCCCAGATTGCCCTGGTTACTCAGAGCGTTGTGCTGTTTAACGATTCGATTGCGGCCAATATCGCCTACGGTGCACTTAGGGAGTACAGCCGGGAAGAAATACGCGAGGCGGCAGGCAAAGCGCACGCGTTGGAGTTTATCGACCGCATGCCTGAGGGGTTGGACACCATGATTGGTGATAACGGCGTCATGCTCTCAGGCGGCCAACGGCAGCGCCTGGCAATTGCCAGGGCCTTGCTCAAAGATGCTCCTATACTGATTCTGGATGAGGCTACCTCGGCGCTGGATACTGAGTCTGAGCGGCATATTCAGGAAGCCCTGGAAACTGTTATTCAAGGCCGAACAACTCTGGTGATTGCCCACAGGCTTTCAACCATTGAGAGCGCCGACAGGATTTTGGTTATGGACGATGGTCGCATTGTTGAATCCGGGCGCCATGAAGAGCTTCTGGCCAAAAATGGCGCTTATGCTCAGCTACATCAAATGCAGTTCAGTGAACACGCATGACTTCCTTGATAGATCGCCTTTGGTATGGCAAAGGTCGGCCATTGCTTCTGTTAACACCGCTTTCATGGCTCTACCGCTTGGTTGCAGAAGCACGGCGGCGCAAAGCGATCAAGGCGCACACCCAAAAGCTACCGGTGCCGGTTGTAGTTGTAGGTAATATCACAGCCGGAGGCACCGGCAAATCCCCGCTAACCGCCTGGCTTGTCGATACCTTAAAAGCTGCAGGCTGGCGTCCCGTAGTGCTCAGCCGCGGCTATGGTGGCAACGCATCTGATTACCCACTATTGGTGACCGAAGATACATTGCCGTCTCTGGCAGGCGACGAACCGGTTATGTTGGCGCAGGCAACCGGCACACCCGTGGTGGTTGATCCGGATAGGTGCCGTGGGGCAGCGTTTGCTCTTGAACATGCGCTGGGCGATGTTCTGATCAGCGACGATGGGCTTCAGCACTACAGGCTGCCGCGGGATATTGAGTTTTCAGTGTTTGATGGTGCCCGGGGTCTAGGCAATGGCGCGTTGATTCCTGTCGGGCCTCTGCGAGAGCCCGCCAACAGGCTAGACACGGTTGATTATGTGATTGTTAACGGGGCAGTCACCACCAACGAGGCTGGCCGGGTACCATCCGAAGCGCTATCGGGTATCAAACACTCACACATGTATGCCATGAATCTTCAACCTACGCGTTTGGTTAACCTGAAAACCGGTGAAACCCGGTCGCCCGAAAGCCTTCAGGGGCAAAAGATTCGTGCGATAGCTGGCATAGGTAACCCGACGCGCTTTTTTGATACGCTCAAAGGGCTAGGTGCAAAATTAATCGCTGTGCCTTTCCCGGATCACCATCGTTTTCGCCCTGAAGATCTCGGGTCTGAACCCGGTCACATGCTGGTGATGACTGCCAAAGATGGGGTGAAATGCAGCAGTTTTGCGCCGGATAACGCGTGGGTGCTGTTTGTGGAAGCAACCTTGCCAAAGGCGTTGTCAGAGTCTGTTCTTGAAAAATTGCGGGCGATTTCCAGGGCGCCTACTTCTTAACTGTCAGTGAGATTGCACTATGGATAAAAAACTCGTGGCCATGCTTGCGTGTCCTGTTTGTAAGGGTGAGCTGAAGTTGAATGCAGCGAAAACCGAACTGACGTGCTTTCAGGATGGCATGGCTTTCCCTATTCGCGAGGGTATCCCCGTGATGCTGGCTACTGAGGCCCGCACGCTTACCACCGACGAGCGCCTTCACAAAAACTGAACACATTCTCTGCAGGATCGAAACCCCATGTCTTTTACGGTTGTGATTCCGGCTCGTTATGCCTCTACCCGTTTGCCCGGTAAACCTCTGCTGGATATAGCAGGCAAGCCCATGATTCAGCATGTTTGCGAGCGCGCATCAGAAAGTCAGGCCAGCCGCATTGTTGTAGCCACGGATGATTCACGTATTCAGGCCGCTTGTGAGGCATTTGGTGCTGAAGTTGTCATGACCTCGCCTAACCATGTTAGCGGTACCGATCGCCTTGAGGAGGTTGTGCGCAAGCTTGGGCTTGATTCGGATCACCGTGTTGTGAATGTGCAGGGAGATGAGCCTTTAATTCCAGCGGAGCTGATCGACCAGGTTGCGGGCAACCTCGAGCGCTATCCAGAGGCAGCAATCTCGACACTCTGCGAGCGCCTGCATGACCTGGAGCAGGTTTTCAACCCCAATGTGGTGAAGGTTGTGTTTGATGTAGAGGGGATGGCTCACTACTTCAGCCGTGCGCCCATTCCGTGGGCACGGGATTATTGGAGTGATGTTGGCAAAGATAACCTGACAGCGCCCAATGCGGGGGCTGCTCTTAAGGATGGCTCAGGGTACTTTCGCCATATTGGTATTTACGGGTACCGTGCCAGTGTACT